>Ga0315277_10005407_pt1 | contig 16818 bp, 14 predicted proteins | sample YL17G05_15_MG_FD_203695 | JGI IMG/M metagenome (GOLD analysis project Ga0315277, IMG submission 203695) | Sediment microbial communities from Yellowstone Lake, YNP, Wyoming, USA - YL17G05_15 | ecosystem: Environmental > Aquatic > Freshwater > Lake > Sediment | place: USA: Wyoming | collected... | reverse complement strand
TGCTGGAACACGTTGGCCCGGAAGCGGCCCAGGCCCGGGACGCCGTAGGCCAGGTCGATCTCACAGCGTTCCTTGAACTTCTCCCGCTGCTTGGCATTCATCACGCTGGCGGCCATGGTCACGACCGCGTCCTGGCCGAGACGCGGCATCTCCACCAGGGGGACCAGCTTGTCGTCGATGCGCAGAACCGGTGGGCTCCCCACCTTGAGGTGAAGGTCGGAGGCCTTCCGCTCCACCGCTATCTTGAGCAGATCAGGCAGTTCCATAGAACCTCACACCTCCGTTTCAGCGGCAGCGACCATGCCCAGGGCCGCCCGGAGCTTCCCCTCGATCTCGTCGGCCACGGCCGGGTTCTCCTGGAGGAATCGCTTGGCGTTCTCGCGTCCCTGGCCGATCCGCTCGCCGCCGAAGGCGTACCACGCCCCGCTCTTCTCCACCACCCCTTGGGTCGCGCCCAAATCCAGGAGGCTCCCCAGGCGCGAGATCCCCTCCCCGTAGATGATGTCAAACTCCGCTTCGCGGAACGGCGGGGCGACCTTGTTCTTCACCACCTTGACCTTCACCCGGCTGCCGATATTCTCTTCGCCGTCCTTGATCGCCGAGATCCGGCGGATGTCCAGGCGCACCGAGGCGTAGAACTTGAGGGCCCGGCCGCCCGTGGTGGTCTCGGGATTGCCGAACATGACCCCGATCTTCTCGCGCAGCTGGTTGATGAAGACGACGCAGGTCCGCGACTTGCTGATGGCCGCGGTGAGCTTGCGGAGGGCCTGCGACATGAGGCGGGCCTGCAGACCCGGCAGCGAATCTCCCATCTCCCCCTCGATCTCCGCCCGCGGCACCAGGGCCGCCACGGAATCGATCACCACCACGTCAACGGCGCCGCTCCGCACCAGGACTTCAGTGATCTCCAGTCCCTGCTCCCCCGTGTCCGGCTGGGAGAGCAAGAGGTCGTCGATGTTGACCCCCAGGAGTTTGGCATAGTTGGCATCCAGGGCATGCTCGGCGTCCACGAAGGCCGCGGCGCCGCCTAGCTTCTGCGCCTCGGCGATGATGTGGAGGGCCAGCGTCGTCTTGCCGCTGGCTTCGGGGCCGAAGATCTCGACGACGCGGCCGCGGGGGACGCCACCCACGCCTAGGGCGAAATCCAGCTCCAGGGATCCCGTGGGGATGGTCGTGACGGGCAGCAGCGCGCCGGAGATCCCCATCCGCATGATGGCGCCCTTGCCATACTGCTTCTCGATCTGGGAGATGGCCAGATCGAGCGCCTTCTCCCGCTCCTTCCGATCGTCCTTGACGGGCTGCTTCCGCGTTGCCACCTCGGCCATGAGAACCCCCTAGCCCTTTGGGCTGTACGAATGCCTCATTTCAAGTCAGCCTACGTGATTTCCGGAGTGAAGTCAACCCCGATTGGAGGGGAGGCTTGGCCTGGACGGAGTCCTCTGCGATCAGCAATCCTGCGGTAGCCTTCCTGCCTACGCCCCGCGGAGGGTCGGATCCAGGACATCGCGGAGCCAGTCACCCACCCGGCTGACGACCAGGGCAGTGAGCATAAGGACAAGCCCCGGGAACGCGGAGATCCACCAGGCGGTGTCGAGGTACTCACGCCCCTCGCTCATCATCCCGCCCCAGCTTGGCGTCGGCGGCTGGATCCCAAGGCCGAGGAAGCTCAGCGTGGATTCGAGGATGATCGTCCGGGCCAGCTCCAGCGTGGCAACGACAAGGAAGGATGAAAAGGTGTTGGGGAGGATGTGCGTGACGATGATGCGCCAAGTCGAGCCACCGAGCCCACGGATCGCGAGGATGAATTCCCGCTCCTTAAGGCTCAAGACCTGGGCGCGGATGATCCGAGCGTAGGTCACCCACCCGCTGATCCCAACAACGATGATCAGGTTGGTGAAGCTGGGTCCCAGGACGGCGATGATCCCGATGGCCAGCAGGATGAAAGGAAAGGCAAGCTGCGCATCCGCGGCGAGCATGATCACCTCATCCAAGACGCCCCCCGCATAGCCGGAGAGGAGGCCCAGGCTTCCCCCGGTGAGAACGCCGATGATGACCGCAGCGGAGCCCACGATCAGGGACACGCGAGAGCCGTAGATGGTCCGGCTCAAGACGTCGCGGCCGACGTGGTCGGTGCCGAGCAGGTACGGGCGCTTTCCGTCTTCCGAGGACCAACTCGGGCCGGTCAGGCGCTGACGGAGGGACTGCTGGATCGGATCGTAGGGGCTGATGACCGGCGCGAAGATGGCAGCCAGAATGGTGAGGAGCATGAAGCCAGCCGACAGCCACACATACAGGGGAACCTTCCGCCTGCGGCGTGACACCTCAGGGGCAGCGGGTGTACCGGTTCCTTGGGAGCCGAGCAGAACGGCGTCCCGACTACTGATGCCGGATCCGGGGGTCGAGGATTCCATAGGCAACGTCAACGAGGAAGTTCAGTACGACGAACATCGCGGCGGTGAGGAAGACGCACGCCTGGACGATCGGGTAATCCCGGTTATAGATAGACTGGATGGCCAGGCGGCCGATCCCCGGCCACGAAAAGATCGTCTCCGTCACCACCGCACCACCCAGGAGGTTCCCGAACTGCAGCCCGACGATGGTCACGATGGGGATCGCGGCATTCTTCATGGTGTGCTTGGCGATGGTCCAGAATTCGGGGAGCCCCTTGGCTCGGGCGGTTCGGATGAAGTCCGCACGCAGGATCTCCAGGACGGCGGAGCGCGTGATCCGGGCGATGCTGGCCATGGCGAAGGCACCCAGGGTAATGGCCGGCAGGACCACGTGTCGCCAGTCGCCCCGTCCCGAGGTGGGGAAGAGGCCGAGATGGAGAGAGAAGATCAGGATCAGCATGATGCCGATGTAGAAGGTCGGCGCGGCCTGTCCGACGAGCGCGACACCCATGACGGCGTTATCGTAGGCGGAACCCCGCTTGACTGCCGAGAGGATTCCGGCGGGGATGGCGATCACCACGGCGCAGAGAAATGACGCCAGGGCGAGTTGGATCGTGGCCGGGACACGTTCCCAAACGACTGTCATGGCCGAGACCCGGAAGTGGATCGAGCGGCCGAAGTCGCCGCGGATCGCCTGCCGGAGAAAAACGCCATATTGGACGAAGATGGGTCGGTCCAGGCCCATCTCGGCTCGGACGCGGTGGATCTCGGCGATCGGGGCGTCGGGAGGAAGCAGCAGAGGAACCGGGTCGCCCGAGAGCCTCATGACGATGAAGACTACCGTCACGACGCTCCACAGGGCGACCATCATCCGCAACAGCCGATAGGCCACAAAGCGTCCGATGCCGCGCATACGCCGCTCCGAGAGGCCCCCTCTTTTCTGTTGCCCTTGCTATCAGGACCGAGATGGGACTGCCCTGCCCCGCGTACCCTGGGGCAGGGCAGTCCACCGCGATCCAGGTGAATACCGACCCTAGGACCGGACGAATTTCATGTTGAAGCGCCGGATCTCGAGCGTCTGATTCGGGTACGGCTTCCAGTCGAGGTACTTCTGGAGGCCGTAGGACTCGATCGGCTGGAGGATCGGGATCCACGGGAAGTTCTCCAGAAGCAGCTTCGTCATCTCCTTGTACGCCTCGCCCCGGAACTTCTCGTCGACGCTGAACCGTGCGGCATCCCCCAGTTCGTCAAAACGCGGGTGCCGGAACCAGTATCCCGTCAGCCCGCCCGGCGAGAGGTGGCGCCACATCATGCCGTCCGGATCGCCCAAGGTCGATGTCGGGTCGCTCCAGCGCAAGCCCTTGAAGCTCCTCTCCCGGATTTTCTGCATCATCACCGAGTATTCCAGCACCTCCATCTTGACTTTGATGCCGACCTGGCCCCACATGGAAACCAGCGCCTCGCTCATCGCCTTGTCGTTCGCCAGGAAGCCATAGCTGGACTCCAGGGTGATCTCCTCCCCCTTGTAGTTCGCCTCTTTGAGCAGTTGCTTGGCCTTGTCCGGATCGTACTTGAGGGGCGGGAGACTCTCGTCGTAGTGGTTGTCCCCCTTGGCAATCGGGCCGTTGGCGACGATGCCTTGGCCGCGCCACATCTCCTTGACGATGGCCTCGCGATCAATGGCCAGGGAGAGGGCCTGCCTGACCTTGATACTGTCGAGGGGCGGCTTCTGGGAGCAAACGACCATCACGTAGAGACCGGCATAGAGAGCGCCTTCGACCTTGGTGGTGGGGTTCTTCGCCACCCGGTCCACGTGATCGGGCGGGAGCTTGGTGATGAGGTCCACCTCGCCCTTGAGGAGCGCGGCGACGCGCGGGGCGATCTCGGGAATCGGCCGGAAGATCACCTGATCGGCGTCGATCTTGCCGCCCCAGTAATCGCGGTTCGCCTCGAGGACCAGGCGATCGTCCTTGACCCACGAGACAAACTTGATCGCGCCGCTCCCGATCGGCTTCGCGTTGAACTCGTCGGGGCCGATCTTCTCAAAATAGGCCTTGGGCATGATCTGGCCGCCGTAGAACGCGACCCGGGCCGGCAGGAGTGGATCCGGCTTCTTGGTGATGAAGTTCACCGTGTACGGATCGGGTGCCTCGACCCGGTCGACCGTGGTGAACACCGTGGTCACCACGCTCTTGGCCTTGGGGTCGATGGCCCGGTCGAAGCTGAATTTCACGTCGGCCGCCGTCAGCGGATCGCCGTTGTGGAACTTGACGCCGGAGCGGAGCTTGAACTGCCACATCGTGGGGTTGACGAGCTTCCACTCGGTTGCCAGCGAAGGATACAGCTTGCCGTCCCGGTGTCGGCTGAGCAGGTTGTCGTAGAGATTGAAGGTGACGCTGATGTCGTGGACCGTGGTGCTGAGGTGGGGATCAAGCTTGCTGATGTCGCCCGCCTGGGCAATAACCAGGTTGGTCTTGGTGGTTGTCTGGGCACCGACCACCCGCGCGAGGAGCCCCTCGGCGGCGGCCAGACTGCCGACGAGCCCTACCGCCCGCGCGAGGAACCCGCGCCGGGTGATCTTCCCGTCCCGGAGCATCCGGGCCAGGCCGTCCACTGTGATGCCGTCGCGTGTCGTTTCCATAATAATCCCTCCTTCTCTCGCCCGGGGATCGCCCGCGCATGAACAGCCGGGACCACCGAGAATCCCCGAGAACACCAAAAGCGCCTACGCCCGCCGGAACTTGAAATTGAATGGACGCAGCTCGAACTGCTGGTTCGAGTTGGGCTTCCACTCCACGTACTTCTGCAATCCGTACGACTCGATCGGTTGGAGGATGGGGATCCAGGGCAAGTACTCGAGGAAGATCTTGGTCATCTCCTTGTACGCCTCGCCCCGGAACTTCTCGTCGACGCTGTACCGCGCGGCGTTCCCCAGCTCATCGAAGCGCGGGTGGCGCCAGTAGTCCAGGATCCCGCCTTGCGAGAGGAGGCGCCACATCATGCCGTCGGGGTCAGCCAGGGTGGAGGTCGGGTCCACCCACCAGAGGCCCTTGAAGGACTTCTCTCGGTTGTGCTGGGCCCGGACGGAGGATTCCATGGTCTCGATCCGGCAATTCACCCCGATGTCCCGCCACATGGCGATGATTGCCTCGGCCATCGCCTTGTCGTTCGAGAGGAGACCTACGGTGCTTTGGAAAATGATCTCCTCCGCCTTGTAGCCGGCTTCCTTGAGTCGCTGCCTGGCCAGGGCCGGATCGTACTTGAGGGGCGGGAGGCTCTCGTCGAAGTGGTTATCCCCCTTGGCGATGGGCCCGTTGCAGACGATCCCCTGGCCGCGCCACAGCTCCTTGACGATCGCCTCGCGGTCGATGGCCAAAGACATAGCCTGCTTCACCTTCGGGTTGTCCAGAGGCGGCCGCTTGGAGTTCGCGGAGATGCCATACTGGCCGCCGTACAGGGATCCCTCCACCTTGGTGGTGGGGTGCTTGGCGACCCGGTCCACGTGGTCGGGCGGGAGCTTGGTGATGATGTCCACCTCACCCTTGAGGAGCGCAGCAATGCGCGGGGCCACCTCGGGGATCGGCCTGAAGATCACCCGGTCTGCATCGATCTTGCCCTGCCAGTAATCCCGGTTGGCGTCGAGCACAACCCGCTCGTCTTTGATCCACTCCGCGAGCTTGACCGGTCCGCTGCCGATCGGCTTGACGTTAAAGGCGTCCGCGCCGCCGGCCGCCTCGTAGTACCTCTTGGGCATGATCTGGCCGCCGTAGAAGCCGAGGCGCGCCGGCAGAAGCGGATCCGGCTGCTTGGTGAGGAAATTCACCGTGAGTGCGTCGGGGGTCTCGATCCGGTCGACACTCGTGAACACGGTTCGGACCATCACACCCTTCACGGTGGGGTCGTAGGTCCGCTCGATGCTGAACTTCACGTCGGCCGAGGTGAGGGGATCGCCGTTATGGAACCTGACGCCGGGGCGGAGCCTGAACTGCCATGTGGTGGGGTTCAGGAGCTTCCATTCGGTGGCGAGCCCAGGGTAGAGCCGGCCGTCCGCATGCCGGCTGGTCAGGTTGTCGTAGAGATTGAACGTGACCGTGATTTCGAAGACGTGAGCGCTCATATGCGGATCGAGGTGCGAGACATCGCCGCTCTGGGCCACGACCAGTTCGGTTTTCCCGGTCGTTTGCGCGCCGACCACCTGGGCGAGCAGCCCCTCAGCGGCGGCCAGGCTGCCGACGAGCCCGACCGCCCGCGCGAGGAAGCCGCGCCGGGTGATCTTCCCGTCCCGGAGCATCCGGGCCAGGCCGTCCACCGTGATGCCGTCGCGTTTGGCCCCTACGTCTTCCATGGTGGTCCCTCCTTTCCCGCACACGATGCGATAAGACTGCGCCGCGGTGGAGTGATATACGGGCAGGGAGAACAAGAAGGCTCCGGCCGCCCTGCCCTAGTAGACCGGCGCCAGCCAGTGCTTGTACTTCGGCACGGACCCGCGGACCACATCGTGATACAGCTTCCGGATCTGCCGGGTCACGGGCCCGATGGTCCCGTCCCCGAGCGGGAAGCGATCCACCGAGGTGATGGGCAGGACCTCGTAGGCCGACCCGCAGAAGAAGGCCTCATCGGCGAGGTACAGCTCCGTCCGGTCGATCTCCCGCTCGAGCAACTCCAGGTGCAGCTCTTTAGCGAACAGTTCGGCCAGGCTGGTGCGGGTGATGCTCTCCAGGATGCCGGCCGTGACGGGCGGGGTGAGGGGCCGGCCGTCGCGGACAACCATCAGGCACGCCCCGGGGCCCTCCGAAACCTTGTCCCGATCGTTCAGGATGATGGCACTATCGTAGCCGTCAACTTTGGCCTGCACGGACACCAATCGGCTTTGATGGTAGTTGGCGCCTGCCTTGACCCGCGGCGGCATGACGTTGTCCGAGATCCTCCGCCAGGCGCTGACGCAGCACGCAATGCCCCGCTCGTCGTTCATCGTGCTCCGGCGTGGTGCCGCAATGATGAAAGCGCCCATGAAGATCTTGTCCGGCTCGAAGGCGAAGAGCGGCCCTTCGCCAAAGTACGCGATCACCCGAACCTGCAGGTCCTCGCGGAAACCGTCCCTGGCCACGAGTCCCGTGCAGGCCGCCGCCAGGTCGGCCTTGGAGTACGGGAGTGTCATCCGCATGATCTTCATGGACTTCCAGAGGCGCTCAAGGTGTTCCTCCAGGCGGAAGATGAACACCTGATTCTGCTCCGGACTGTGATACGCCCGCAGCCCCTCGAAGACGTTGCCCCCACGCAGCACCGTGTCTGTGGACACATGAACCTTCGCGTCCGGCCAAGGCACGTACTCCCCATTCAACCAGATGAACTGCGCCGGATAGTTCGCCATGATGCTGACTCCTCTGCTTGATTGCCGTTGAATGACTGGTCTGTCCCTACGAAAAAGCCCTTTCGCCCCCCGTCCGTCAAGCGAATCTCCCACCTGCTACCATTGTCAACCTATGCAAAGCCTCCCCACTTGTCAAGAGAAGATGCGGCCGGGACCGGAGGGGCGGCCGGCTGGCACCAGGATTGCGTTTTCATGGACTGATGTGTTAGGGTGTCGCGTCCGCATTTCTCCGCATTCACGCGCCTTTTCCCAGCGCGTGCAATTGAGGATTGACAGGCCAAGGGGCAACTGGATAAGGTGAGACGGAATCCTAACCCCAATCCGAAATTATCAACCGCCAAGGCGCCAAGAACGCCAAGACCGGATAAGCTCCTTGGGTGAAACAAACCAAGCTTCTGAAGGCCCCACGAACGCGTTTTCGCGTTCTTGGATCGGGAGATCGAAACATCGCATCTTTGGCGACCTTGGCGTCATGGCGGTTCAAGGTTTTTCTCGGATCAGGGCTAACAGGTTGGAACGCATGCACGGGGACCACTGAGACTCCCGATGGCCGATCCCCAGGAGCCGTTCATACCAGACGAGGGCCAGGTGCCGGCCTACACGGGCCCCGAGCGACGTTCGGGGCTCGACCGGCGACAGAACCGGAACCCAGAGCCTCCTCCCGGGCAGGAGGAGCGCCGACACTCCATCCGCCGGAGAGCCGACCGGGTGTCCCTCGAGGGGACCATACGCATCGGTTTGCCCGGGCCCGGTGGACGCCTGTATCGAAGGGTCCGCATCGAGGTCCTGATAATCTGCCGACCCCTCGGGTCCGGCTCCTCGCCCAACGACCCGCCCCTGCGCGGCCTCACCCACACCCTGGCACCGGGCGGCCTGGGCATGGTGCTGGAAGAGGAGTTTCGCGTCGGGACGCTCATGGAGGTCCTGGTTCGTTTTGAGGGGGACCTGCTGTCGGCGGATGTTCAGGTCGTAAGTGTGATCCCCCAAGGCACGAAGTTTCTTTACAACTGCCGTTTCACGCGGCTCGGGACGGCAGACCGCACCTGGCTAACCGAGTACCTGCGTATCCGGGATGCCCCGCCGGCCTGATTGGGGCCAGGGGTTGGGGGTTGGGACAGAAGGAATGAAACCTGTTGAACTGACCCACAGAGCCACGAAGAGAATGGGCCTCGCGCCAGGCATCCTGGCGCTCGGCCTCGCCATCGCCTGCACCCTGGCCATCGCCGCCGGACCGGGGCTGGCCGCGGATCGCCCGTTCGTTCACCGGCTCAGCAGCGAACCTGATTTGCTGGATCCGGGGAAGAGCAATAGCCTGCAGGCGGACCGGGTGATGTGGCTGCTGTACGATGCCCTCACCCAGCTTTCCGCCGACGGCACCCAGATGCTGCCCGCCCTGGCCGAACGGTGGGAGCAGAGCGCCGACGGTCTCACCTACACCTTCAGCCTGCGGCGCAACGTCCGGTTCCACGACGGGGCTGGGGTGGACGCCCACGCCGTGAAGGTGAGCTATGAGCGGCAGTTCCTCGCCGGCTCACCCTTCTACTCCACCTCTCCGCCCAACGCCTACGAGCGCGTGCTGTCGGGTCTGATCAAGGAGATCCAGGTCATCGATCCCCACACCGTTGCCATCACGCTCCACTACTCTCGGCCCCACCAGTTTGCCATCGTGAAGATCGTCAGCCCCCAGGCTCTCACGCGCCATGGGCTTCACCTGACGCGGACGCCGGTTGGGACGGGTCCCTTTCGCCTGGAGCGTTGGAACCACAACCAGATCGTCCTGACGCCCTTCACCGAAGCCTGGCATGGGCGCCCGCGGCTGAACCAGGTGGTCTTCGTCTTTGTCCCGGAGACCCAGGTCGCCATGGAGCGATTGGAGGCTGGCGACTATGATCTCGTCTCCGAGGTGCCACCGCATCTCTTCGAGCGGTTGGCAGCCAACCCCTCGCTCCGGCTGGTGAAGGTGGGCGGACTCAACGTCCGGTTCCTGGGGATGCAGTTGGAACGGCCCGCCCTTCAGGACCGGCGGGTGCGCGAGGCGATCGCCCGGGCAGTGGATCGGGAGCGGCTGGCCACCTACTTGGGGCGTGGGGCCATGCTGCCGGCGCGGGGCCCCTTGCCGCCCGCCAGCCTGGGCTATGATCCACAGATCCGCCAGCCCGCCCATGACCCCCAACGGGCGCGCGCCCTCCTCCAGGAGGCGGGCACGGGCACGGGCTTGACGCTGCGCCTGCTGTACAACGCCTCCCTCGAGGACTGGTCCGAGGTAGTTCAGGCCGTCCGGTCCGACCTGCGCAAGGTGGGCATCGGCGTCGAGCTCCTCGGGGCCCGTGACTGGAAGTCCTTCCACGAGGAGCGCCGGAAGGGGGAGCATGACCTGTATCTGTACGGCTGGTTCGTCAGCACTCCCGATCCCGAGCGGTTCCTCTTCCCCCTCTTCCAGTCCAAGTCGCCGGACAATTTCGGACACTTCAGCAACACGAAGGTGGACGATCTGCTGGCCCAGGCGCGTCAGCCCATGGAGGATGCCCGGCGGCTCCGGCTATACCGCGAGGTCACCCGGTTGGTCGTGAACGAGGTGCCGGCCGTCTTCCTGTTCCACCAGATCAGCATCGCGGCGCACCACGCCCGAGTTGCCGGGTTGGCCATGAACCTCTACGGACTGCCCCAGGACAAGCTCGTCAACGTGGAGGTCCGCTGACGCGGGAGGCCCATGAGCCGGGTGGCCCCTCTCCGGGAACGATACCGGCGGCTGCGCCTGCAGACTCGTTTCGCCCTGCACATCATCCTGCTGGTGGCAGTGCTCTTTGCCCTCCTGATCCCCGCCGTCCTCTTGATCCAGGAGTCGGCGATCCTGGGAACGGCGCGAGATAACGGTCTCCGCCTGGTGACCATCTTCGCCTTCAGCAGCGTGCCAGCCCTAGTGGCGGATGATTTCCTCGGGCTCCGCCAACTGGTCAACAGCCTGAGCCAGGAGGGAGACGTCCGCTATGCCTTGATCCTGGATCTGGACGGCCGGGTGCTGATCCACAGCCGCGTGAGGGAGACCGGGATGCTCTACCAGGACCCCCTGACCCGACGCGCCCTGGCGGCGACCGCCCCGCTCTTCCAGGAGGTGCGCACCCCGCAAGGCGAGGTCCTCTACGACTTCGCGACGCCGGTCCTGGTCCTGAACCAACGGCGGGCCGTGGCGCGGGTCGGGATCTCCATTGCCGACGAGATGCGCCTGATCCGCCGGACCCGGAACACCATCCTCAGCCTGGGCGTGCTCACGCTGGTGGGGGGGCTGGTGTATGCGCACTTCCAGGCGCGTCGGCTCACCCGACCAATCCAGGCGCTGGCCCGCGGCGCCCGCGCGGTGGCGCTGGGGGAACTCGGCCACCGGATCACGCTGGACCGGCAAGACGAGGTGGGGCACCTCGCCGAAGCCTTCAACCGAATGGCCGAGTCCCTGCGGGCCCGTTTCGAGGTGGACCGGGAACTCTCCTCCACCCTGAACCTCCAGATGGTGCTGGCGACCCTGGTGCGCCACGCCCAACGGCTCTGCGATGCGGACCTTGCCTTCCTGGCGTATCGAGAGCGCGACGCATCCCACGCCGCCGTCGCCGCCTGCGCCGGCGCCGTCGGGTCGGGGATCCACGACTGGATCATCCCGGTCGGCCAGGGGCACGCCGGCGGGGTCCTTCAAAGCGGCCGCATCCTTGCGCCCTCCCTTCCCGCACCGGACGCCGATCCGCAGGAGGCCCGCATTCTTGCCGAGGAGGGACTACTGGCCTTGATCCTCGTCCCCATCAACCTGCAACAGACCTGCGTCGGGGTGCTGGGGATCGGCCAGCGGCACGCGGGAGGCTTCGGCGAGGGTACGGTCGAGATCCTCCAGCGGCTGGCGGATCAAGCGGCGGTGGCGCTCGCCAACGCCCTCGCCTACCGCGAGATCGAGTTGCTCAACCTGAGCCTGGAGGCCAAGGTGGACGAGCGGACCCGGGACCTCTCCGAGGCCAACGCCGCGCTTGAGGCCTCACACGAGAAACTCAAGGCGCTCGATCGGCTGAAGTCCGAGTTCGTGTCCAACGTCTCCCACGAACTGCGGACTCCTCTCACGGCCATCCGGATGGCGGTGGACAACCTGCTGGATGGCGTGACCGGAGAGGTGACCCCAACGCTGCAGCGCTACCTCGCCCGGATCAAGAACAACACGGACCGCCTGGTCCGCCTCATCGCCGATCTCTTGGATCTGTCGCGGATCGAGGCTGGCCGTGTCGAGCTGCACCCCGCCGCGATTTCCGTCGGGGACATCATGCAGGAGGTGGCCGAGGGCCTGCGGCCGATGGCCGTGCAGAAAGGGGTGGAGCTGGCGGTCCTGCCTCCGGCCTCGCCCAGCCTGGCGTTCGCCGACCGGGACAAGCTCCAACAGGTCTTGATCAACCTCGTGGAGAATGCGGTGAAGTTTACCCCGTCCGGAGGGCGGGTTGGGATTTCAGCGCAGACGCTTTCATTGAATGGGGAATGCGGAACACCCAAAGGGTACCCGAATGCGGAATTGACGGAAGCGGCCAGTGCCACGATGACAGGCTCGCCCGGCGCGGATCGGCCCTGGATCGAATTCAGCGTGGAGGATACGGGGCAAGGGATTCCGCCCGAGGAACTCGACGCCATCTTCGACAAGTTCCACCAGGTGCGGCGCGATGGACAGGGCAAGACCCAGGGAACGGGCCTGGGCCTGGCCATCGCCAAGAGCCTCATCGAGTTGCACGGGGGCCGGATCCGGGTGGAGAGCGAGGTGGGACGCGGCAGCCGCTTCGTGTTCACCGTACCCGCGACAGAGGCGCGATCGCGCATCGAACTCCAGGAGGAGGCAGGAAGGCGACCATGACCAGACCGCGCAGCCGGATCCTCGTGGTGGACGACGACCCCGACATCCGGGAGCTCCTCTCCGATCGCCTTCAGCTCATGCGCCTGGAGGTGGCCTGCGCCGGCGACGGCGAGGAGGCCCTCGCGCTCCTCCGCCAGGAAGCGCCCCCGCTCACCCTCCTCGACCTCCAGCTCCCCCGCGTCAATGGCATGGAGGTCCTCCAGGCTATTCGCCGCGAGGGGATCGACACGACGGTGATCGTCATCACGGCGTGGGCAACGCCGGAGCGAGCCGTGGAGGCCATGCGGGCCGGCGCCTATGACTTCATCCCCAAGCCGCTGGACCCCGCGCATCTGGAGGTGGTGATCAACAAGGCACTGGAGCGGGACTCGCTGCGCGAAGAGAACCGGCTCCTGCACGGCGAGCTGGATAGCCTGGACCGGCCGCTCATCGGAGAAAGCCCGGCCATCCAGGACGTGGTGCGCACGGCGCAGCAGGCCGCCGCCAGCAATGCCACGATCCTCCTCCGGGGAGAGAGCGGGACCGGGAAGGAGATCCTGGCCCGGGCCATCCATCGCTGGAGCCCGCGAAGGAACCGTCCGCTGGTGACCGTGAACTGCGTGGCCCTCTCCGAGGAACTGTTGGAGAGCGAGCTGTTCGGCCACGAGAAGGGTGCCTTCACGGGCGCCCACCAGAGGAAGCAGGGCAAGGTCGAGCTGACGAACAGCGGGACGTTGTTCCTGGACGAGATCGGGGACATCCGCCCGGCTCTCCAGGCGAAGCTCCTCCGGCTGATCCAGGAGCAGGAGTTCGAGCGGGTTGGCGGCACGCGGCCCATCCGGGTGGACGTGCGATTCGTGGCGGCCACAAATACCGATCTAGAACGCGCCATGAAGGAGGGACGGTTCCGGCAGGACCTGTACTATCGGCTGAACGTTGTGACCCTCGTCCTTCCCCCACTCCGCGAGCGAAAAGGGGATGTCGAGCCCCTGGCCCGGCACTTTGTCGAAAAGTACAGCACCGAACTGAAGCGGCCGCCGAAGCCGGTCTCGCCCGCTGCCCTGGCGATGCTGACCCAGTACGATTGGCCGGGCAACGTCCGCGAGCTGGAGAACGCGATCGAGCGGGCAGTGGTCCTGTCCACCGGCGCCGAGGTCGGTCCGAAGGATCTGCCGATCCTCAAGGGCGAGCCAAGCGATGAAACCTCCGAGGAGTCGGCCGGCACCTATCACGAGGCGGTGCTACAGTTCAAGCGCGAGCTGTTGCGATCGGCCCTGGCCCGCGCCAACGGGAACCAGACGCGGGCGGCCGAGACCCTGGGGTTGCAGCGGACCTATCTGTCACGCCTGCTGAAGGAGCTCGGGGTCCGCGATTCCTGAGACCAGTCCCCCCCGGATAGGTCCAGAGCTTCCTGGGAACGGAGCTAGCCTCCGTTCCCTCCGTTCTCGAGGTGGTTGTTCACCACGCTGCTGAGCGATGCCATGAACTGATCCACTTCGCCCCGCTGCATGTGGCCGGTGATCTCCACGACGATCTTCACACCCAGTTTTTCCTTCTTGGTCCCCTTCGTCTTCGGCATCTTCCTCCTCCGTTCACGTTGTGGGATAAGAGGGCTCCTCTCCTGACTGAGGTGAGGCCCCCGTCCCCGTTATCTCCGGTCAGATTTCCTGCTCTTCCGATGGGATCGCGCCTCACGTTCCCTTTCCGCTCCCAGACGATTTGCCGTGAGGGGACGGGGGGGGAATCTCACGATGAAGCGGTCGGCGTAGTCGGTCACCCGGCGTGTGCGGGGGTTCACGCGCACCCACCAGCCCTCGTATTTGTCCTCCTTGAAGATCCCCCAATCGTTGCGGTCGGGGGGTTTGGCACCCTCCTCTACCGAGAACCACGCGCTCTCGAAAGCCTCGGCGTCCAATTCCCATCCCCGGGCGATGTGAATCAGTTCGTGAAACAAGACCGCTGGGAGTCGAACGATGCGTGCCCGTGGCTCAGGCAGGAGGGCCTTGGAACAGAGGAGAATGCGGTAACCGGCGCTGCGCGCATAGGGCTCGTGGCAGACGCCTTGGGTGCCCCCATAGACGAGATCCACGGTGGGGCGATCTCCCGTGAGGATCGCCTGGAGTTGATCGCGAAGATCGTGGGGGATGGGGCCCGGAGGATGCTGGAGACGTTCCCGGATCAGGGCGAGGCAGCGGTCAATGGCACGTTTCTGCGAGGGAGAGAAACCACTGATGCGAAGAGCCATGGCGCCTCCAATCGCGCATCTGGTCAACCGGACAACTTGGTGGCCGGGATTACCCACTTGTCTCGCCGGTTGATCGCCAGATCGCCTAACCCGCCTGATGTGAACCAAGATCGTCCGGCGTGTTCGAGTCAGATATCCTCGCTCGCCCGTAGCGTCAAGGCGAATGCAAGGCGTGGAAGCCTTGAACTCTATCCCAATTCAGCAGACTCCATATTCCGCCCCAAAATCCCGCAACAATTTTTCTTGCATCTCGGTCAGTCCCCGCCCGGCCGCCACCCGCTCTTACAGCTTTTTCAACATGTCGGCCTTTTTCTGCGGCAGTTGTCCCATGCCTGCTTTCTTCAGCAGCGCCTCCAAGACATCCTCAATCGCCATCTCCATGGCTCTCCCTCCCCGCTAACATGCCGTCTCCGGGATCGGATCCCCTCCCGCCACCTCCTGTGGCAGGAAGCGCGTGATGAAGACGCGCTCATCCTGCTCCCGGCATTCTCGCCGGGCTCGCCGAACCGCATCCGCCAAGTGAGCCCTGCCAATATCAGCCTGGGCTACCCGGGTCTCCCCCGTCGCTAACGATCGAGGCGATACGTCGCCACGACCCGGGGGTCGAGATCAACGCCCAGTCCCGGCCGGTCGCTGAGCTCGATGTGGCCCGTCCGATCCACGACCATAGGGTCGCGCACCAGATCAGCCATGAGCGGATGAGCCGGGAAGACCATCTCGGCCATGCTGGCATTCGCCACGGCCCCCAGCAAGTGGACCGCAGCCGCAACGGCGATCGCCGAGCCATGAATGTGCAGGGCCAGCGGCAGATTCCAGGCCTGGGCGAGGTGTGCGATCTTCAGACCCTCCGTCAGGCCGCCACACCAGGCGACATCCGGTTGGACGAAGTGAATGGCCCTGGCGGCGATGTAGTCCCGGAAGCCGATCTTTCCATAAGTGCAGGTCTCGTAGCCCGCCACCGGAATCGCGACCTTGGCCGCCACCTCGGCGCTCCCGGCCACATCGTCGGGGCAGACCGGCTCCTCATACCAGTAGATGTCGAATGGCTCCATCGCCCGACCCATCTTGATGGCCGTGGGGACGTCCCAGGCCCCGTTCGCGTCAACCATCAGGCGGACGTCCGGCCCGATCGTCTCGCGGACCGCCCGGACCCGGGCGAGATCCTCGGCCAGTGAGACCTCGCACACGCCCCGATGCGCCATGGCGCGCAGGGGGCTCCCCTCGATATCACTGTTGCGCCCCACCTTCATCTTGACGGCGCGAAAGCCGTGCTGGCAGTAGGCGCGCATCTCGTCGCAGAGTTCCCGGAGGCCCTTGCCTTCCGCATAGAACCCCCCGGTGGCATACGCGGGAACCCGGCGGCGGTAGCCCCCCAGGAGGCGCCACAGGGGCATCCCGCTCATCTTGCCCCGCAGATCCCACAGGGCGATGTCAATGCCGCTCATGGCGGCGATGAGCACCCCGCCGCGGGCGTGCTTGTAGGCGCGCTGGTGCATGTGCTCCCACAGCCGCTCGATCTCGCGCGGGTCCTCGCCTAGGAGGTGCTCCCGGAGCTCACCCTCGATGATGACCTGGGTCGAGCGGAGGGGGCCGCCGAAATGGGCCGCCTCGCCGAGGCCGATCAGGCCCTCGTCCGTCTCCACCTCGACGAGGAGCGCGGGCTTCGTGGCCATGATGTAGTTGGCGTCGAAGACGGGTTGCGGCAGGGGGTACTCCAGCGGGATCGTTCGCACGTCACGAATATGCATGGCAGGCCTCCAGTGGTCAAGAATCTCTCCGCAGGGAAAGGGGCTAGGGGATCGATCGGCAGTCTAGGAGCGAGCGGAGAACCTGTCAACCCTAGCCCCTCGCATTTCGACCACTCTATCCAAGGATTATCCTCTCCCGGCAACGTTATCGATGAAGCCCTCCTGAGCATTGTCGCTTCTTATGAACCACGACTTTCCTTTTCCCTCGAATGCTA
>Ga0315277_10005406_pt1 | contig 16819 bp, 25 predicted proteins | sample YL17G05_15_MG_FD_203695 | JGI IMG/M metagenome (GOLD analysis project Ga0315277, IMG submission 203695) | Sediment microbial communities from Yellowstone Lake, YNP, Wyoming, USA - YL17G05_15 | ecosystem: Environmental > Aquatic > Freshwater > Lake > Sediment | place: USA: Wyoming | collected... | reverse complement strand
AACGACTTATGATTCTGTTACGGAAGTCGGAGCGGTTAAAAGTCTGCTTTCCTATTTTCGATTTGGGCATAATAATTCCGGCTCTTTTGCTTGGCAAGCTTGGGAATGGTTCGGTATCGGTTTAACAACTGCTAATGCAATAAGCATTAGTTTTTATAATAATGAAACAGTCGGAAATGTTATCGGTTATAAGTGGGAAGCTAACGATACAAGCGGAAATCTTAACGACACAATGCCTTTTCAATATTACACGATCACATCAAGCAAGTCTTGGCACTCTATCGAGCTTTTCACGTTTGATCTTTTAACTAGAAAGTGGCTTCCGATCGAGAGCTTCCTTTTCGATTTCTTAACTCGATCTTGGCTCTCCGTTTCTTCTTGGAATCTTGATCTCTTAACGAGAGATTGGCAAGATATCAATCAATGGAATTTCGATCTTTTAACTCGATCTTGGTTCTCAATTTCAGATTGGAATTTTGATCTCTTAACGAGATCATGGAGCGACATCGCAACATTTAACCTTGATCTTTTGACTCGTTCTTGGCTTTCCGTTTCATCTTGGAGCTTCGATCTATTAACTAGCTCTTGGCACTCAATAACAAATTGGCTTCTTCATCTTAACATTTTTGAAGTGGATAAGTTTTATCATTCTGCTCCAAATGCTTTTTGGCGTTTGACCGATGTTTTTCCGGAAGATACGGTTTTAAGGAGTGCAACCGGCCAAGCATTCAACACTACGATCGAAGCTAATCTTCTTTATTCCAAGTTTTACATGATGATTGAGAAAGGAAATCCTCAAGGCTTTCTTGTTTCTCGACTATACTCTGGAAATCTAACATCAAGAATTTACGGAATCAATCAAACTCCGGCCGAGCTTTTAGCCACAAGTGAGCCTTTACCTTTTTCGACTCTTTCAAATGTAAGCCTTCAATGGATAACTTTCTCGTTTAATTCATCGAATCAATATAATATGATCTTCAATACGACATATTGTATTGATGTAGAAGTTTATAATGCGACATTGATAAATAATTCAAACTCTTTATATATTGCTTCAAGGATGATTGGCACTCACTCCGGAAATCTTTTCTCACATCAATCGGGATATTGGTATTACTCAAAAAATACTCCGACTTATGATTGTTTGTTCTATGTTCTCGGTTATACTTCGGTTTCAATTAGCGATTATGCGTTTTATCTGATTCCGATTCTTTTCCTTGCCATTTTAGCCGGCTCTGTAATAATTTTGGGAATTAGTCGAAAAATTTAGACAGAAATTCTATAAGCTTTCTTGGCCAAAAGTCTAAACCCTTTCGAGAGTGCCGGCCTTGAATGAGAAAGGAAAACAAATTTCGATAAGGATTCCGATCGGAAAAGAAAACGTATATGAAGAATTCAAAAGCCTTGTTATTGATGATCTTCATTCAGATATTTGTTATGTATCCACTAGCTTGATGGAAGCCTTCACTAACGCAATGAAGCAGAATCCGAGAGCGGATAAGTTTGAAATGAAGTTTCTCCGTCAAAACGTGCAAATCAATCTAGGTTGTGAATTCAATTATAATGTTGGAAAATCTAGGAGAAGGCCGGATAACCATCTTACGATTGATAAGAATCGCTTTTTTTCGGCTCTGCTTGAGCAATGGCCAACAATGAAAGAAGATTCAAAACGATATTGGAGAGAAAAACTTATCGAGCAAGGCATCATCGAGCCGGAGAAACCACATCATAATATTTTTGCTTCCTTATGGAGCAGAGTAAAACAATTGTTTGCAAGGAAGCATTGAAAGAATTGAAAGGCCTATTCTGTTAGCAGAGTCTTAAAATTAACATGGAGCTACTTCTCGAGAGATATATATACTTGGCAAGATGTCGGCCTTCTTTCTTTTAATTGATGGAGAAATAAGTTATTTGGGAGCTTCCGAAACGGCTTTCCATGATGGCAATATATGTATTCTTAACATTGAAGCTTAATCATTCAATATGTGGATATGTCTATTTGCTTCATCAAGGCCACGATCAAGCATCTTTTAACCGGCTAGTATAGGCTAATTGGTTTAGAAAGGCCTCATCGTGATGGAGAGCCGTATGTTCTCGGCTAGAGCCGAGCTTTCATAAAGCTTATATTCTGATTGATTGAAAGGAGATTGCCAAGCGCAGAGAAGCCATAGCAAGCATTGGGAGCGGTGGATTTGGTGAGAGCCGGCCTAAGAAAGGTTTACAATCAATGTGATCGTGAGCTTGAAGGCCGGCTCTTTCATCAACATCAACCGCTTAGGCCGAAAACCCATGATGAACAATTATTAGATAAGAAAAAGAGAGTTAGGCAAATAGTGGCTAGGGAGAAGCTTCGGCAAGCTCAAGAGCGTTTTAAGGATGCTCCGACAATTCAGAAACCGCTTTTCTAAATCGTATAGAGGATTGTTCTATAAGGCTTAAATGCCGGCTCTACGGTATTCTGTTTCGGATGTTGGATATGACTTTCAAGCCTTCTAAATGGTTTTATATAATCTGTACGATCGTCTTTTCTTACACATCAATTCTTGGAGATTGCCTTTATGGGTTTGCGGAAACCGGAAACCTTCTTATGAGTCTTGGCCGAGCATTGATCTTATTCGGTATTGCCGGAATTATTATCCTTGCTATTGTTTGGCTTGCTTGCATGGATTGGGATAAGCCTTGAATAAACAGTTAAGGCGTAAGGTTCTTTCTCGGAATATTGACACTCTGAGCTTATTCTTTTGTCGTGAGACGGTTTCCGGTTATGCTTTACAAGCTAAGATTGAGGATGCTTTCGATGTTCATATAGGCTCGGGATTGGTTTATAGTTCTTTAATGCGTCTTGAGCGGGATAAGTTGCTTTCCCATGATCTCGTTATCGGGAAATGTAGAACAAGGCAAACATGCGTTTATACTATTACCGAGAAAGGATATCTCTATTTTGTGGAGAGCATTCAAACTTTACGTTCTCTATGTCTTTTTTCAAGGGAAAAGGTTAAGGAGAAGCTCTGATATGATTCAATTCTCTAATAATACCTATTCACCTTTTACTCCCTTCGATTTTTACCTTTTTTTCGTTCTGGAAGTTTTAACGGTTATTATAGAATGTTCTGCTTTATGGTATATGTTTGGAAGGTATCTGAGAATTGAGAATAAGGGAAAAATAGAACAGATTTCTTATATTGATTGTCTGATAATCGCATTTACAATTAATATGATCTCGGCTATCTTGGGAGTTTTTGTTTGGTCGCTATTGGGAGTCGGTATTCAATGAAAATCTATTCTAACGATAAATATCTTCCATATAAAACGACTCACTTAACCGCAATGAATAGCAAAACCAAGATTGATGAATTGCTTTTCAAGTTTGGAGCGGATAAGGTCGCTTGGAATTGGACACCGGACAAAAACGAGATATATGTAATTTTCAATATTGAAGAAACGATCGAGAATAACAAGATCAAGATTCCGGTTAAGATTGAAGCTCCGGCTATCTGGAATAAGAGAGAAGGCCGGCTCAATTGGGATATTTCTCTAAGGTGTATGTTGTGGTATATCAAGACACATCTTGAAATGAGTTATGTTATGCAATCGGAGCGGATTCTCGGCTTTCTTCCTCACATTGTCGGAGCTAATGAGAAAACAACATTGAAAGATGTTATTCTTCGAGATTTGAATAAGCTCAATACGATCTTGGCCTTACCGGAAGCAGAGAATAGAGAAGCTTCAAGAAACAATGTTATTGAAGCAGAATATCGGGAAGGCTCTTGATGGGATTGAGAGATAGAGATAAGATCATTCTGCTTTTTGTTTCTACGTTTTTATGTAGTCTTGGCTTGCTTCTTACATTGGCCATTGGAAAACCTTTTGATCTAATCTATAATGCCGGATTGTTTATTCTTATTCTTGGTGTGAGTATTCTTCTTTTTATATGGCTTGATTTTTGGATTCCCTATCAGTTAGAAAAGGAAAAACTACGGAAAGAGATAGAACATTGTTCTAGAAGAAAATAACATATTGTTTTATAAAACCTGGTGTGAAAGAGACTAATTGCTTAGAAAGAAGGGAAAGGAAAGTATGACATGGAAAAGGAAGATATTAAACCTTACCATGCTAACGCTTAGTTCTCTTACGATAAGCGTTCTAAATTGGTATTGGTATTTTCCATTCTGCTTTTAGGTGTTGAACATGGAAAACGGCTTAATGACTCCGCTATGCGTGGCCTTGGCGATCTTCGGGAGCTATTGCGTGATCTTTCTATCTATTGTCTTGAATCTTGGCGTTTTTTCTTGGCTTGCGATCTCCCTATACCTTTCTCCCTATGTCGTAAAGCTTGCCATTGAGAATAACCTTAGATGGAAACGACATATCGAATCTTATGAGCCGTCAAACCATGATTGGAGAGAGAGCCTTAACGAATACATTGAAGGCCTAAAAGCATAATCTCCCTTTTTCTTTTAAGTGAAGTCTTTATCGAGTGAAGGCCGGAGATCAAGTTTCTTAGGATGATCTGATTGTTTTTCACAGTCTCCCTTATCCAATGAGCAGAAAACAAAAAAAAGATGGTTGGAAGTTATGGATTGAATGAGTCTTTTGTTTCGGCAATATCTTTCAGATCGGCTTTTACAATACTGCTTTTTCTTTTGCCACTTTCTCAAGCTTCTTATCAATTTGCGATCAAGCTCTTAGTGTATGCTTTCGCTAGTTGCAAGCCGATTGATATTCCGAAGGCAAGGCCGGCCATTGTTGGCGTTATCCTTGAATGTTCATCATAAGAGTTTGTGTATCCGAGAATCAGATTCAACACTATAAAACAAATAATTGCGATGAATCCGATCGTAAGAAAAACGTATGTGTAGCGATCAAGTTTTGCCATGACTTCATTGTTTTCTTGCTCTTTTTCTGATTGCATTTAGATCGAGCTAAGAGTTTTCTTGATTGAATAAAAAGAGCTATGGAAGAAAGATATAGAGGATGGTTCTATTTCTTTTGATAGATCGGCATTCTCTGCATGAGCGAGCAAGGCCGGTTTTTCTTCTTGCCTTTCTTGAAACATTGATGTTCTTTCAATTCTTGCGGAGTGAGAAAACGATTCATTCTCCGGCAAAAGCGTTTATAGAAAACTTGGTTATTATTCATTGTTGAATACTCCTTTCTTGATGCACTCGGCCACATCTTCGGGAGTGCATTGACCGGTTATCCGTTTGACGCAAGGCCGGCTTAATCTATCGCATTTCTTCCGATCTACATAAGGCAAAACCATTTTTATCATTCTCCGAGAAAGGCCGGATTCGTGAGAAGTTTCTCGAACCAATCCGGATATCCCTTTTTGTTTATATGTTGCTCGTATCCTTCCGAGCCTTCTTCAATGATGATCGGAGTTATCCCTTTCTTCTCCAAGTACGCAATGATCTTAGGCCTTACATCCATTTTCCATATCAACATTTCAATTCTTGCCGGCTTGAAGGCATAGAATACGGCCGGCTCGAGCTTCGGCTCTGCTTTTAATCCGGTTTCTTCAAACTCGGTTTTAGGATGGAAAGGGTATTTCGAGTATGCTAGGAGTATCCAAGTTTCATTGAGCCGGATTCCTTTCGGAATCTCCGGTATTCTTTTACTTACTCCAATCATTTTAGCTTCCTTGATGAAGTTCTCCGGAGTGTAGGCCTTGGAGCTTACGAACATTAGGCCGAAGCTATCAGTTTTTAGAGGGAAACATAAAGGGCAAGTCGGTTTAGCTTGTAAGCATGTGCAAGCTTCACTTGCAAAATGTATAGTTGCTCTCTGATTGACATATTCGCTATTGAGTTTCTGGAAGTTTCTTGAAAAGCTCGGCCGGAATCCGCAACATTGGCAAGGCTCAAGTTTCATCGGGAGCATGTCGCAAGATGTTGAAAGGCCTTCTCCGACTAAGTAGATTGCTCCGACTTTTCGGAATCCACATCCTCTTTCTATTTCCGGCATTTAGATTCTCTCCGGCTCTTTTGGTTTTGGAGCATGATCGCCTATTCGGTAATATTGATAATACCATTTCAAGGCTCTTGCTCTTGCCTTCTTTCTGCTTGAGAATCGCATTTTCTTAACCATTCTATTAAGGCGATTTCCGGAAGAATATTGAACCGCATAGAATCCGGTTTGCTTTCCATCTCTTGTTTTCCAAGGAGTATAACCAAAGATCGCTTTCTTTCTCCGGAAAGTTTCTTTCGGATTATTCCAAGTTATCAATGGGTTCTTGGTTCTTGTCTTGGTTCTTGAATTTCCAATAAGGCCTTTCAAGAATCTTTCGATGTCTGCTCCTCTCTGATCGTTCATTGCGTTTCTCTCTCCATGTAAAACTTGATTGTTTCTCGGAGAGCAAAATCGCTCTTGAACATGGCCTTCATAAGCCGATATCTAATCTGCTTTTTCTTGTCTGGATGCACAATGAAACGGCCTTCGAGAGCGTCTTTAACTAATTGATGGTTTCCTTCGGCCATCTTGATTATTAGCTCTAGCTTGATGGCTCGGCTTGCTTCTCGGCTTATCATTCTTTCACTTCCTTGCTTTTAGATTCTGGAAGATCGGCAAAAAATGTCATCTCGATCTTGCCGAATTTGCATCTTAGACTTTTTACTTTTGAGCCATCATCCATTATGAGAAGCTTCATTTCTCCCTTGAGAAGCTTCCTAAATCCATATAGATCGCCAAGACCGCACTCATGGAAGCTTATGCTCATTTCATCTTCTTCTTTCGTTAATGATAATTGGCTTACCATTCAGTAACCCTTCTCCGCTAGTTTATACATGATTGCTCCTAACGACATGGCCACGATCGAAAAAATGGCCAAGAAGGTTATGTATCCAGATATGTCTAAACTTACCATATTACAACACTCCAATAATGTATGTTGATGGGAGATAGGATATAAACCCTTCGGGAGAAGTGTAAAACAGAGATACAGTTTAACGGAAAATCTTATATGTTGTGCATAGACTCTCTTTCTTTTGGAGTGTTGCCGGTGTCGTGTTTTCGATGTCTTGAAGGTTTATCCGGTTTGGGATTCACCTTTTCCGGAAAGGCCTTCACTCCGTATCGTTCTTACGACACTCCAAAACCGGCAACACTTCTCTTTTTTATCATTTCGGTTTGCTTGATTGCTTCCTTCTTGTTTGGATGTTGGAAGCTTTCAACCGCTTCCGGATGGAGAGAGCCGAGCGGTTTCTGATAGTGTTTATGACTAGGCATAATTGAAGGGTTTAGCCTAGCCTAAACCACTCAAAAAGGCTCGGTCGTAATTCCATATATGGCAAGGAATACAATCGGGTATGTTAAAACTCCAGAGAGAAGTAGAATAAGCAATCTTGCTCTTTCGCTTAAGCTCAAGTTTATCTTCTCATTCAATCCACTCGGTCGGCTTCGATCTCAATAAGCTTAGTGCCATGCTTAACGTATTCGTGTGCCTGATCGGCCTTCTCCCAATCAAACCATGTTAATAATTGTTCTTCGCTTGCTCCATGCTCGGCCATCTCGGTCGCTAGGCTTTCACGAAATAGATGAAACCATGCTTTCGGATTGATCTTCCTTAGATAATATCTTGCTAACTCTCTCGAGATGTGGAAAAGCTTTTCATCCTCAAGGCCGGCCAAGTATTCAAGGATATACTTCGCTCCGGAGTGTCGGAGAGTTTTCTTTTTGATATATGGTTTAGGAATAGGAGCATCTTTTCGGCCTTTCTTTTTCAATACATGGAATCTCACATATAGATACTTCTTATCTCTCCAAATATCCGAGCGTTTAACGGCCAAGGTTTCAGAGATTCTTTTTCCATATATCCATAGGAGAGCGATCAAGGCCTTGAGCCAAGGCTCACAATCAGAGCTTAACATTTCCAGAATCTCGGCCTTGCGGAGAATATCATCTCGTTTAGTTGTGATCTTCGGCATCTTTTAACGGCCTAGCCTAGCCTTTTCTGCTAAGTTTCTGCTTATCCTTTTCCATGATCTTATATTTATTTCTTTCCAAAAGGATACTTTTGGAAATCTATGGAGCTTCTAACTTGGATAAAGGTTTCTGTTGGATATGCTTACCGCTCTGCTCAATGTGATTTGTGATAAGTGTGTGTTCTATATGTTTATGCAATTCTCTTTTGATCTGCTCCGGAGCTAATCCTAAGATATTTTTAATTTGTTTGTAAGTGCCTTTCTCAACGTACAGTTTGGCAACTTGGCAACATAAGGGCAATGAAGCAAGTGCTATGTTTTTCCTTATAGTGAATTCGGCTATATCTTTCGAATCAAACCAAATTGAAGTTTTGTCTATGTTAGTAATTTTCCATTGTTTTGATCTTATCAAGTAATTCTTGATCTTGGCCTTATGTTTGGATAGCTTCTTAATCCATAGATCGAGAAGATCGGTATTAGTGAAATTCTTATTTACAAAACTGTTGCTTGGAGCTATTCCGATGAAGCCACAATCATAATGTCTAATCAATTGGAGAATGTCGAAAAGCAATTTTGTTTGCCTTGTCATAAATTGCGTTCGGCCGATATGCTTTCCGGTTTCATCAAGTATGAAAACCTTTTTTCCTTTCTCCTTGAGCCATTGCTCTAAATCTGGAAGGTTTGTTATCTGCTTCTCAATCAGATATGATTCTGTTTTAATATTAGTTGCGATCTTTACTCGGCCAAGAACCTCATAACAATATTGTGCAAGCTTGAGAGCAAAATCTGTTTTTCCGCTTTCCTTTTTTCCAGAGATGAATATTATCCATCCATCTCTAGTTAAAACCATTATTGTCGTTTTAGGGAGTCGCATCTTTTCCGGCTTCATCTCTTGTATCGAATTCTTCTGATGTGTCTCCTATCATCATTGAGAGTATGCTTAACTCTCCTAGCCGGTTAGCTCTTTCGACTTGGCCAATATAATAAAGAATGTTAATCGCTCTATCTATTGGCTTAAGCTCCATGATCTTTTTTCTATTCTTGAGAAGATAGATCACTATTGCTTTATGTGGCTCGAGCTTGGCAATATCTAAGTATTCGGGATACTTTTCAGAGAGCCGGCTTCCGAGAAGTCGCTTGGCTTCAAAATCTTCAAATTCATCGTTTTTATCGCTCATTGTTGGCCTTCTCCCTTGTTTCTCCGGAATCTATCAAAAAAGCCTTTCTTTTGTTGGCCGATCGGTTGATTTGTTGCGACTGTTGGAAGTGCGATTATTTGGCTTTCTGCTTCTTTCCGGCTTGAAGTGTATAAGATCGCTTCTTTTCTCTGCTCTCCATTTTCAGATATTGAATAAGTATCTAGGAGATCGGCCAATACTCCACAATCTTTCCATTCTTCACCATCTTCGGCCATTAATCTTAAGAAGCTTCGGCCTAATATTTGCCGAGTCTTAACTCTTGTTCTCTCTTTCAAATCTTCGATATTCATAAGGCCGGCAAAACTTTTCTCTTTTGGGTTTAGGCCTTGGCTTGCTCTAACCATCTTAGCGGTTAATTCGGCCAATTCTTCAATTTCGTCTTGCTCGGCTTTCTTGCTCAAAAGACACCAAGCCTTCTCGAGATCAAATATAAGAATCCGAGAATAATTATTGAGAGGATGATCGGCAAGTATTGAATGAGTGAAGGCTTCTTATCCATCTCACTAGATACGGCTTCTCTTACTCCCTTATGTACGAAATAATGAGATGTGTTTTTGTCATATTTGGGAGTGTCTGCTTTCAATACTTCATAATCATATTTGATTGCTTCGGGAGCTTCGGGGAAAACATCAATAGTTAAAATCTTAAAGAAACCAAGTATCCGAGTATAGTAAAGGCTCTGATTCGTAAATCTGATTTTCCACTCCGGCCTTAAGCCTTTCTGCTTTTGATAGAGGATTGTTTTTCCATCAATCAAGACTTTCTTGAGCTTGGCGATCTCTCCGATCGGCCGTTTCACTCTTACGAGAATTCGCATTGATTAACCGACTTCCTTCTTGATTCGCTCATTGATCTTCTTTCCGACTTTGAAGGCATCACTAAGATTCTTACATTCTCCAAGCTCTTGATTAGCGATACTCAAAATCTGTTCTTGCTTTTCCTTGGAATGAGCCTTAAACTTTTCTTGTTCTTGAAGCTCGGCCAAGAAGGTTATTCGGAATTGAGCCAAGGCTCTATCTAGCATCGGAGTAAGCTTTTGTTTCGGAATAGATTTCAAGGCCTTCGCAAACTTGGAGATTCTTCATCACTCCGGAAAGGTTCTAGAAATGATCTTTCCAATGTAGTCTATGGCTTCTTTCTGAGTGTCGAAAACTCTCCTTATGGGAGTATCCCAAAAGCTCCAATAGTATGTTAATCTATATGTTTTGTCTGGAAGCTTTCGGATTCTAAAATAAACTATTTGGTTCATTCTGTTTTTATCTCCGTTTGTTTCTTCTTGGATTTTGAACAAGTGCCTTTATGCTTTCTTGGAGAGCCACATTCAGAGCAATAGTTTCCTTGCTTCTCGGCCTTGTCCGGCTTCGCTCCTAGAAATGTGGCGATCGTATTCTTTCCGTTTTTCTTTTTGAAAATATCGGTTTTGAAACCTAGAAACAATATAACAATTACTACGGCCATCAAGGCAAGGATGAAAGGATATTTCCATAGGAGCGTTGAAACCAAGAAACCATATAGAAACATTAGGTAAGGATGAAGCAAGGTTTTTTTGAGATCACTCACTTTCTATATCAACAAGTTTATATTTATTGAAAATCTTATTAAGCTTTTTCCTTTCTTTTAATTTATTCATACATTTTCTTTCTGTTCTTTTTTCTACTGAATAACCATAAACAAAAATTAATAAAAGCATGGTTATCCAATTTACGATTGTTTGAAGCCAAATCTCAAATTGATTAGCCGGCTCAAGCGGAAGTATGCTCATGTGAGCATCTTCTTATTACTAATCACATATAATAGTATTGGCCAAGGCGAAAACGATGGAAATGAAAGTCGGCGTACTGATTGGCCTTGTGTTCTTCATTGTCCTAGCGGTTTCGCTTGTTCCAACTGTATTTGAGGTTCTCAACGGAACCGATACATCCGATTGGGCAAGCTTTACCGGTGGAAGTGGAGCGGTGGCCATCTTCGAGCTTTTGCTTCTCCTATTCGTGGCCGCTATCGCAATTATCATCGTGAAGTTTGCGATAGAGTAACCAAGCGATCAATAGGATTGCAAGCTCGAGCTTCTCCCTTTTTTAGAAACAATAAGCATAAATTCCGATAAGGAGAGTAAGAGCAGAGAGAATAAGAATGTATCCGGAGCAATTGTTAATCGGAGAATTTCCGACTTGGTTAAGTAATGCTCTAGGGGTTTCGATGCTTACGGCTCACGTTATTTCAATCTTCATAATATTTCTTATGATCTTTATTCCGATGATGCTTGTTCGCATTGTTGGATATGTGTTGATGATTTGCACAATTCTTCTTATGGTTGTGGTTACAACTCTTGGATGGCTTCCAACATATAGTTGGATTTTCATCGCTATTTATCTTGCTTACAAGGTTTCCGGAATAATGAAGGGATGGTTCTAAGATGGGAATTCAGATAAACGCTTCTCTCTGGAATCTCATGCTAGGAGTGTTAATGTTTTCCGTTATTTTTGTTTTGTGCGTACAATTTGCCTTGCCGGTTTATACGGCTCAAAAAGAATATGAGAGTTACGAGATCAACCGAGATTCTTTTTCTGGAACAGATTTCAATAGTTATAATGCTTCGGCTAATTGGGCTTTTAATTGGAGTGCAAGCGGAAATGTAAGAAACACTCTTAACGGCCACATCATAGAGTTTCGAGTCGGAGCAAGAGAGTTGTACGGAGCTTTTTCAATCATTCATGTTACATGGGAGTTTTCTATTTTCCAAAACATTGAAACCTTGGCTTGTTCAGAAGTGAAAGGAGATTCCGTTTATGATGGATTGACTAAGGAGCAAATTTTAACTCAAGTTTATGATAATGCAAGCGATACGGCTCAAATGACTTTCTCATGTAGTCATATCACTTTAAGGGTTTCTCTTTCGGCTTGTATTGCTAACGAAACCTTCAAATCTGCTCTCTTGAATGGCCATGCTTATCATGTAGAAGTTTTTTATGATGTTGATTTCTCTCAAATGGGAGTCGGAATCTGGAATATTCTCGGCTCGATCTTCGCTTTTCAAGCTATTCAAACCGGCAATTTGCAAGCGGATTTACTGATAAATTCCTTGATAACGATTCCGCTCTATGTCGGTTTCGGATATGTTCTATATCGTTTGATAACCGGATTGATTCCGACTCTAAGCGGTGGTGGTGGAGCATGAGAAAACTATTCCTTGCTCCCTTGATTCTCTTAGTCTGCTTCTCCTTGCTAAGTTTCTGGAAGCCGGCCAAGGCCACAAGTGCCACAATCTCGATTTTTCCTAGCGAAGATACGATCATAAGTGCATATTTTCCGAATAGCCAAGTTTGGAGCAACTATACAGACTTACAAATTGGAAACGATACATCTATTCCGGAAACCAAGATAGCTTATTTAAAGTTTGATTTCTCAGAGATTCCGGCCGGAGCAACAATAACGGCTTGCGAAATCAATGTCTATTGCAAAACAATTGATTACTATTCGACTTATTATGCTTATTATAGCATTCAAGGCCTAACTTCTTTTGCCAATGAAACATGGGATTCTGATACGATCACTTGGAACAATGCTCCGACTAGAAATAGCGGTTTATCTCTCGAAGAAGCTTATCTGATTATTGCTTCCGCTCCAGAATATAAGACGATAAGTTTCGATAAAGAGGGAAATGAAACCTATGGCCTTGAATCCATCGAGTATGCTTACAACAATAGCTTAACTAAAACCTATACTCTCGAGATGGTCGTTAGATATGGCTCGGCCACTACTTTCATTAGTACCTATTACTCGGAAGATTCTAGCATATACCGGCCTTATTTGTATATCACTTATGATCTTGCTTCCATTTCAGAGACTTCGGAAGAAATTTCTTCTGCTCCGGAGCTTGAGAATCCAAAAATCTATGATCTCATTTTCAATGTTGATAGCGATACGGTGATTAAAAGCGGATATGGCAACTTGAATTATGGCACTCTCAATAAATCAAGTATCGCTTATTCTTCATCGTTTCACGATGATTTCTTGCTAAAATTCAATTTATCGTTTCCGGATTATATAGATGGAGAGCCGAATATTGTTTATTCTCTGTATGGCCAAGCCTTTGACATTCTTGAGCTTCGCTTCTATCAATATTGCTATCAAGCTCCGCCTTTCGCTCTCCCTCAATGGCCAACCGGAGCAAATATTCTTCATGGAATCTTTCGCTCAAACGAGTCTTGGCTCGAAAACTCGGTTACGTATAACACAAAACCGGTTTATCGGCCGAGTGCGATCTCTCTTTCTCAAATGATTGAAACCGGTGAGCAATGGTATAATTATGACTTTTCAACGGAAGAAGATTATATCCGATATTCCATCCAACAAAACTACACTTATTCGATCGTTCATAAAGTAGATCAAACCGAAGGAACGGCTCGAAACTATTGGAGAATGAGAGAATATAATGCCACAATTTCTTATGTTTGGATGCGTGTCGCTATTGAAAACCTTGATTCTCCAATTCCGGATTATCTTACTTTTGTTTCTGCTCCGGCCTATTTCGGCTTGGCTCTTGGAATTACTCCGTTTATAGCCGGCCATCTCTTAACTCTGATTTTCACTTTCGTTATATTGCTCGGAGTGATCTACATAACGAGAAACCAATATGTTATTTTGATTTCTAGCTTCGGCCTTCTCACGATCTTTATGGTTTTTGGATGGTTAAACATGGGAGTTTATCTTATTCTGATTCTTACAACGGTTTTGCTGATGGGTGGAGTGTTTAAGAAATGGCTCTGAGAAAGGTTTTCCTCTATTCCGTTCTTCTCACATTCTTACTTATTGTTAATTCTGGAAAAGCGGTCGCTTCACTTCCTTTAATTGATGGCTTCGAAGCCACTATTTCAGATTGGACACAATCAACCGGAGCGGGAAAAGGCTTTCAAATAAACACAACGATAAAACATTCTGGAAGCCAAGCGATCAAGGCCAATAATAGCATTGGTGATGGAATGTATAGAGATTTCACTTCTAACGGAGACACTCTTTATATTTGGATTTGGTTTTTGATTAATGCTTCTTCTATTCCTTCCGGTCAATATTATGATGTCCGGATTATTGAGACTTGGCCAAACACAACCGGAAAAGGGTTAAGCTTAAAATGGAATACCGGAAGCGGAAGCTCAAGCTTTCTAAGTATTTTTGACGAGTGGTATGGAACAGAGAAAAACGGAGTAACCACAATAACCTTGAATGTTTGGCACGAAATTTTTGTTTCTTTCGCTTATAATAATGCTTCCGGCATTTCGTTTTTGTATCTTGATGATGTTTATCAAACGAATTATACAAAGGACAGATCGGGATATCGAGCCGATCAGATCGTTTTATGTCAAAATGATGCTTCTGGATGGGATTGGTTTTATGATGATCTTCAAATAAGCTATACCTTGCCTTCTCCGGATGTTGTTTATCCTAAGCAACAAATTAACGAAGGATGGTATAACTTCGGTATTGGCCTTGTTGGTGTCGGCTTGATTTTTGCCGGATTCGTTTTCCTGAAAATCGCTTGGATGAATGGAGAATATGATAAGGCCATTGCTTTCCCTCTTATATGTTGGGTTATCGCTATTGGTTTAATAACGGTTCTTGTTGGAGCTTGAGAATATGGCCGGAGAAATGACCGAGTTTTTCAATATCTTGATCTATGGAGAAGCTAGTTATCTTTTTCTGCTTATCTTTCTCGGAATCGCTTTCATAATTGCTTTAAAATTTAGATATTTCTCCGTAATTGCGACAGTTATTTCGTTATTTCAACTTTATGATTATGCTTCTCAAGTGCCATCTTCAAGCTATATGTGGCATATAGTTATATTGGCAATTAGCATAATGGTTTTTCTATTGAGATTTGCCGGAGAAGATATGACTTGAAGCTCAAAACAACATTGCTTAAGGTTTCTCCTTCAATCGTTCTGATAAGTGGCCTTCTTGCCATAATTCTCATGTCCGGATTTGATGCCGGCCACTATTCTTATCTTGCTTATGGAGCGGATTCTTACGGCCAAGACATCTATTGCGTGGAAGTTTGGCAATATAACACGACTCATTGGAATCTTGTTAAAAACTTCACATCAACCGGAGATTATACTCGAATAGTTGATAGCCTTCATACGGCCTTCATTGTGAAAAGCTATCTTAACGAAACGCTTTATTCATCTACGGCCGAAGCTATCTCCTATTCCAGAGTGTATATGAACATCACTTGCTCGAATTCAACCGTTATTTGGAGCAATGTTTTATTGAATAATACGGCTTGCTCCTTGGCTTCTCCGAAGTATGTTCTTTATGAGTGTGGAAATTGGACATCTAGCCTTCCAGAGCCGAGCGTGATTTATAATTGCTCCGTAAGTCTCGAAGGCTATTTCTAATAGTCTTGGTTCTGTTTGCTCTGGTTATTCCGGCTTTCAGATTTGAGAAGGCCGAAGCCACTCCGCAAGGCCAACTTTTTGCAATGAGGCCGATCTATCTTCTTTCTTCAAACTCTACGATTGCCGGATACAAAACCGTATCTTTCATAAAGCCAACATCCACAACAATAAAGAATGTTTCAATCTATGGCCAAGGCTCTCTTTTAATCGGCCAATGGATAAGCTCGGCTTTTGCTTTTCCTTCTCCCTTAACGATTGAAGCAACTTATCTATGGTTTTTTGCGATGTATGCGAATACTTCGAGCCAAGCTTTTCTTTATGGAGAGTTTTATCTGTATCGCTCCGGCTCTGAATCTCTGCTCTTTCAATCTGCTAATTCCGGCAATGTGAATCTTGGCAATGCGAGCCTTTTGATATGGCAAGATAAGACAAAACAAGATATGACTTTCACAAGTGGCGATCGCTTGGTTTTCAAGCTCTACTTTAACTCTTCTCTCGGCCTTCATAATTTTGCTTATGATTGCTCTCGTTATCCTTCTTACATTCAAGAGCCAACAGAAACGAGATATTTGAGAAAAGCAACTTACACATTGAACGGCACTATATATAAAAAGCTTCAAACAACTAGCGGAGATAACACTTACGAAGCCTTCACAAAATCGGCCGGCCGAGCGGTTTCAAACGCTTCTTGGGGTATAAGAGTTTTTAATCGGACAAGTGCCGGCTCGGAAGCCGAGATCACTTCCGGCTCTCCGGTCGCATTGGTCAATAGAACGGCCAATAATGCCGATTATCAAAGTCAATCTAATACTTGGTCATGTCCGGCTTCTAATTGGAATCAAGCGAATAATTGTTCTCTCTTGATAAAATGGTATGTTACTTTTGACAATAACGGCACTTGGTTTAAAACGACTTATGATTCTGTTACGGAAGGCCTTGCTTCTAACTATCTTGATGCTTCCACTTGGACAATTACATATTATACTCGATTACTTTCCAAAACTACTAATACGGCTTCTTCCGGCTTGGCTTACGATGGGCTCGAAGAATCGGGAGATTATTATCCGACAAGAATAGCGAACATTGTTTATGTTTCGGCCGATTTTGAAGCTCCCTATTATTATAATCCAAATGCTATAACAACAACATTGCAGAGTGCGACTAATTTGGCCTATTGCAATTATACGGAAGTCGGAGCGGTTAAAAGTCTGCTTTCCTATTTTCGATTTGGGCATAATAATTCCGGCTCTTTTGCTTGGCAAGCTTGGGAATGGTTCGGTATCGGTTTAACAACTGCTAATGCAATAAG
>Ga0315277_10005405_pt1 | contig 16820 bp, 20 predicted proteins | sample YL17G05_15_MG_FD_203695 | JGI IMG/M metagenome (GOLD analysis project Ga0315277, IMG submission 203695) | Sediment microbial communities from Yellowstone Lake, YNP, Wyoming, USA - YL17G05_15 | ecosystem: Environmental > Aquatic > Freshwater > Lake > Sediment | place: USA: Wyoming | collected... | reverse complement strand
TCCTCTTCCATGCCATTCCCTCAAGCGAAAGCTTTATATTAGGGTACAAGTATAATAAATCACTTCGTTTTTTTCTGCGTCTTCTCTAATACTGCCGAAAGGCAGCAAAACTGGTCGCCTTGCCAGCGCATAACGCGCTGGCCTCTTTTTAACACTCTTTTACTCTTAGTGCCAGTTCCCTCACCTTTCCATATTCACATGTCATGAGCGTGAGTGCGTGAATCAATTAGAACTCCAGATAACCCGAAGCCCTCGCACTGCCGGCTTATTGCTCCACAACATTTTCTCTCCTCTTGCTTATATTTATTCCTTTGCTCAAATAGGATACATGATTGAGATAAAAGCCGATGAGATGGAGGGAGGCGGCCAGATACTGCGCTCGTCAGTTTCGCTTTCTTCAGTGCTGAGAGCCCCGGTGAAACTATTCAACATAAGGGCCAAGAGGAACAAACCCGGGATGCAGGCGCAGCACCTCATGGGAGTGGAAGCAGCTGCGCGGCTGACTGATGCAAAAGTAGATGGCTTGGCTAAAGGTTCTACAGGACTGTCATATTCACCAAGCACCATCAAAGGCGGGGACTTCAAATTCAACATAGGGACTGCCGGCTCCTCAATGCTTGTGATGCAGACACTTCTCCCCATTGCGGCATTCTCTCCTTCCGAAGTCCAATTTAGGATAAACGGCGGGACTCACGTAGCCTGGTCGCCCAATTTCCATTTCGTAAAGGAGGTATTCTTCCCGCTTTTGGGGAAGATGGGCTACTCCCCATCCTCCTTTGAGCTTGAGAGAGTTGGCTGGTACCCAAAGGGAGGAGGTGCTGTTAAATTCTCCTCCAAGCCCGTGGACAGCCTGCAGCCGCTGAGGCTGGAATCTCCCGGCAAGCTGATAAGCATCTCCGGTATCTCGCTCTGCTCCAACCTGCCGGAAACTGTTGTTGAGAGGCAGGCCGAGTCTGCAAGGCAGCTGCTAGCACAAAACGGATACGGCGATGTAGAAATTCAAAAGCTGGTGCTTCCGTCACTCTCAAAAGGCTCTGCCATCGCACTGTGGGCGGTGTGCGAGAACAGCGTAATGGGCGCATCATCTCTTGGGATGCTTGGCAAAAAATCAGAGAAGGTTGGCGAGGAAGCAGCAAAAGGACTCCTGGCTGAAATAAAAAGCGGTGCCGCGCTTGACAAGCATATGGGAGACCAGTTGCTCGTCTACATGGCTCTGGCGAAGGGCGAATCCTCTGTCACGGTCAGCGAACTCACCACGCACATAAAGACAAACATATGGGTCATCGAACAGTTCATAAAAGAGAGGTTCAGAATAGAGGAGCTGGAAAACCGCACCGCACGAATCGCCGTGAAAGGAATTGGCCTGGAGAGAGCAAGTCTGCTCAATCACACGGCGCCAAACGGATAGAAGTATGTCAATGGGTCCCCAAACAACAGTGCTGCAACTAATGATATGAGCACGTATGGCATGAAAACCGGCATGTTGGTATACACCGGAAACTTCTTTCCCTTGCCCATTTTCTTGAGCTTGCCTATCTGTTCCACCGTGAGCAGTTTGTCAAGCCCGTATTTCTTCACAACTCTTGGATCCATCTTATCAACCGCGAGTATATCCTCCTCATCTATCTCCCTGACACTCACCATTTGTATCAGGTATCTATCGCTTATGTAATCCTTGAGCGAGAAGAGGATGGTCGCGCATATGACTACCGTCATGAAAATGAAAACGGGTAATTGTGGCAAAGGTGCCAGCGTATTTATGTAGTAAAGGAAGATGGAGTAGATGAAAAGTAGCAGAACGGATTGCAAAACATGCGAAGTATTCAGTTTGACTTCCTCTCCCTTCATTACATCATAAAGGGTTCTCGGTACGTATTTGAGGAATATCCCAAACACCCCCAGAACTCCTGAGAAAAGGAATACGGAGAGCACAAACGGATAGCTAAAGGGGGATTTGACTGAAGTGAGAAGAGGCTGGGGACCTTCTGGGAGCAGAAGCGCTATGGAAACGAACACCAGCACGTCCGCCCCTCCTATCTGGCCGGCCCTGTAGAGCAGATACCCCACTGCAAAAATTGCAATGGCTACGGCAAAATTCTGCGCTATGACAGATGCATCGAGGCTTGCCAGGGTGAAAAGAATTCCAAGAGCGACCAGTCCGTATGTGACATATGCGGGAACATTTCTCCTGTTGAAAAGGTCATAATACGTTGCTGCAGCGCAGCCAATCAGGCATATGGCGTACCTCAGCATTGTTACATCCATTCCCTCACCCCAACATCTTTATCCTGCTTTTATTCATCTTGAGGTCCTTAAGAAGTTTCTCTGTTATCTGCGCTTCGGTCTGTCTTTTCTTTCTCGCAGCAACAAGATAGCGCACAGCAACTCTTATCGCCCCGCTTTCCATAGAAACATACGCTACCGGCTCCTCTTTTATATCCCTTATCTTGAGCTTGTATTTCCTGAGGCTCAGAAACTTTGCCGCATCCTTCATTTTCTCTCCCGCCACTTTCTTAACTGCATCCTCTGCAAGCTTCTTAGCAAGCTGGTAGTCACTCCCGTATGCTATCTTGAAAGACATTTCATCCCACATGAACGGGCTTTCAGCAGTATAATTTACAACGCCCTTGTCCAGCACGAGCTTATTCGGTACGCTCACAAATCCCCCGGTCTCCTGCCAGCTTTCCCTGTCCAGCTCGTTTATTCTTGTAAAGAAGAGGTTTATGTCAGAGACGTCACCTAGGGTGCCCCACACGCTGTCTCCGATGTAAACCCTGTCGCCTATCCTGTACAATCTTGAGGCAACTATGGAAATCCATCCGACAATATTGAGCATTGTAGGCTGGAGACTTAAGGCAAGCCCCGCACCAATAAGCCCTGAGAAGAGAGTCAGTGATGAAGCATCGCCTATATACATAAAACCTATGAGAAACAGACAGAGAGCAATCCCAAGATACCTCGCAATACCCATGAGGTACCTCTTCTCATCCTCGGAAAGTTTAAAGTGGCTCGTCATCCACCATTCGCTGAACTTCACCAAACCAAATATGACAAATACAACTAGCAATGCCCTGATAATTTTCCCAATAATCGCCATCAAATCCTGCGGAATGCCCATCCAAGTCTCAAATAGCGGAAGAGAGTATGCAATAATAAAAATAACTGCAAAGTAAATGAGGAAAGACATCACATTCATTCTCGCACCTTTATCGATATAGTCACTATGTAAATGAATGCAAGGTATAAAAGCGTTATCCGAGCTTTCCAGCCCCACCTTTCATGAACTTCTCCACCTGTCTCCTCAGCCCCCTGTTCTTCTTGAAAGCATCCAAGAATTTCTTCATCTTCTCAAACTGTGAGATCAGGTCCTTGATATCCTCAACAGATGTGCCGGAACCTTTTGCTATCCTCTCCATCCTCGCCTTGTTCTTCCTGACAAGATCAACATCCTTCCTCTCATTCTTCGTCATTGAGTTTATAATCACCTCATACTTCTTCAGCTTCTCCTCGCTCTGCTCCATCAGCTCCTTGGGAAGATCCACCATACCCATCATCTGGAAGATGCTCTTGAGGGGGCCTAGCTTCTTGGTTGCCTTGAGCTGCTCGTAGAAGCTCTCTATGGTCAACTCCTCCTCAAGGATTTTCTCAGCCTTCACTTCCTCCTCAATCCCAGCGTTCTTCACCTTCTCAAGCAATGCCTCCAAATCCGGGAAGCCCAGAAGCCTGCCAACGAACTTCTTTGCATCAAACACCTCGAAATCATCAAGCTTCTCCCCTGTCCCTATGAACGCCACTTTAGCCCCAGACGCAGCAACCGAGCTTAGGGCACCTCCGCCTTTTCCACTGCCATCCATCTTCGTCACAATCACTCCTGTTACGCCAACTACCCTGTTGAACTCCTCCGCCTCCTTCTTTGCAATCTGCCCGATGTCCGCGCTGACAACCAAGAATTTCTCATCAGGCCTTAGCGCATCGTTTATATCCTTCAGCTCCTTAGAGAGCTCCCCGTCAAAAGCATCCCTTCCTGAAGAGTCAACAATCACGACGTCCTTGTCCTTGAAGTGCTCCAGCCCGCCTTTCACTATCCTCTTAACGTCGCTTTCTCCCTTGATTCCATAGAAAGGCACTCCGGTTTTTGCTGAGAGCTGCTCCACCTGCTCATAGGCAGCGGGCCTGTAAGTATCACAGCAGGTCAAACCCACACTCAGCCCCCTGTCCCTATAGAATTTTGCAAGCTTCGCAGTGGTGGTTGTCTTTCCACTCCCGAAGAGACCCAGGAGCAGGATTTTCTGCTTGTTCAGCTTTGGCTCGTGCCTCTCTCCCATCACCGCAACAAGCTCATCATAAACGACTTTCACAACATGCTCCCTTGCCCCAATGCCTCCTGCAGGCTTCTCCTTCAAGGCTCTTTCTTGAATCTTTTTTGAAAGCTCGAAAACTAGCTTGACATTCACATCATTGCTTATCAGCACCCTCTGCAACTCCTTGACTAGCTCAGCTACTGCCTTCTCGTCAACTATGGCTGCGCCAGTTATTTTTGCAAGTGCTTTCCTTAAGCCAACTCCCAAATCCATGGCAATAACTCTCCTAGAATATACTCAACATAGCTTATTTAATTCGTTACAGTCCCGGAGCGATACCCCGGCATAACAGGCAAGTACGGAATCGAGGCATCAATGTTTTAAATGTTAACAGGAGAAATATACTCTTCAGTGGGCCCGTAGCTCAGTTGGTCAGAGCGGCAGTCTTATACGACACGCTCTTACACATGTCTAGGAGAGCTGTAGGTCGAGAGTTCAAATCTCTCCGGGCCCACAAAATGGTTTTTGGATGAGAAGAGGAAACAAGCCTGGTTTTCTCCTGCAGGTCGTGAGGGAGAGGATAAACATACTCTTCCAGCTCTCGGAGAAGGAGCTCAAGACGCATCCCGAGAGGGCTAGGAGGTACATCTCGCTTGCGAGGAAGCTGGGCATGAAATACAACGTTAGGTTTCCAAAAAAACTGAAGAGGAGGTTCTGCAAGAAGTGCGGAATTCTCTGGATTCCTGGCTACAACCTGCAGGTGAGGCTGAACTCAAGGAAAAGGATGATGGAATACAGATGCGAATGCGGTGCTGTGAGGAATTTACCGCTGAATCCGAGGGAAGATAAGAAAGTTAATAAATTTTAACTGATTAATCCTATACCCTCTGAGGTGAAACCCGATGAAAAGTGTTTATGACGTGCCGGCAAACAGGCTAATAAAGAAAGCAACAGAGAAACTCAAGGAGATTCCAGAAGTGAAAGCACCTGAATGGATGGAGTACGCGAAGTCAGGTGCCCATAGGGAGAGGCCTCCGGAGCAGCCGGATTTCTGGTATATTCGTTGCGCTTCAATACTGAGGAAGCTTTACATGAGCTCCCCCATCGGGGTGAGCAGGCTGAGAAGGGAGTACGGGGGCAGCAAGCACAGGGGGGCAAAGCCGGAGAGGTTCAGGAAGGGAAGCGGCTCTGTTGCCCGGGAGGCTTTGCAACAGCTCGAGAAAGCAGGCTTTGTCGATCATAGCAAGAAAGGCAGGTCAATAACGGGAAAGGGCAAGTCCTTCCTTGACTCAGCCGCGTTGGAAGCATCCAAGGTGGGTTAGCTTGGAAGATGACGAGCTTGAGGGAATCAGGAATAAAGAGCTTAGAGGGAGGCTCCAGAAGTACCAGCAGGCAAGGGAGCTCGAGATGCAGAAGAAGTTTGCGCTCAAATACATCGTGGATGCGCAGGCATATGAGAGGCTGATGAATGTAAGGCTGGCAAACTCCGCCCTCTATGACCAGATAGTAAGCCTGCTGATATACCTGTACCAGAACAAGCAGGTCAAGGGAAAAGTGACCGATGAACAGCTGAAGGAAATCCTTGCGAAATTAACCGCAAGAAAGGAGTCTGAGATAACGTTCAAGAAAAAATAGGTAATACTATGGGAAGCGTAAAAAGCACCGAGAAGAAGATTGCTCTTGGAGCAGCAATAAGAAAGAACAAGAGAGTGCCCCTCTTCGTTGTGGCTAAGACAAACAGGCGCGTGAGGGAGAATCCACACCAGAGGAACTGGAGGAAGAAGAAACTTAAGTTGCATATCAAGTAGGTGAGCCAATGGTTGATGAGTTAGAGAGGATATACACTGTTCCGCTTCGGGATGCTTACAAAACGGTGAAGACGAAGAGGACTTCGCGTGCTGTCAAGATTCTCAAATTTTTCCTTGCGAGGCACATGAAAACCCAGGAGGAGAGGGTGAAGCTCAGCGCCGAGGTGAACTCCCTGGTTTGGTCGAAGGGCATGGAGAAGCCCCCGAGGAGAATAAAGGTCAAGGTCAAGAGGGATGCCAAGGGCGAGGTGACAGTCAGCCTAGTAGAGGAGCCAAAGCAGGAACAGCCTGTGAAGCCCGAGGAGAAGAAGGGGTAAGTAGATGCATGTTGCGCGGACAGCCTTCGAGGGAAACCCTTTTGTAGGAATCTTTGCAAAAACCAATGACCGCCTCACGCTTCTTCCAAAAGCTGCAACCGAGAAATTCAAGGGAGTATGCTCCGAGGTTCTTAAGACCCAGGTCATAACCGCGAGCATTGCAAACTCGGATCTGCTTGGAATGTTTTCTGCGATGAATTCGAATGGGATAGTGCTCCCCTCAATGGCGTACGAAAGCGAGGTGGGAAGCCTGAGAGAAGCGGGCCTGAACGTGGCGGTTATTGACGAGAGGAGGACTGCGCTTGGGAATAACATTCTCGTAAATGATTATGCATGCATGATAAACCCTGAGCTGAGTGCAGAGAGCGCCAAGTCCATCAGTGACTGCCTTGGGGTGGAGGTTGTCAAGGGCACTATTGGCGGATACAATACTGTGGGGTTTGCCGCTGTGGTGACAAACAAAGGAATACTGACAAGAACAAATGTTACCGATGAGGAGTTCTCTTCCCTGGAGGAGTTCTTCAAAGTCAAGGGTGCCGTGGGCACTGCCAATATGGGAGTGTCGTTCGTCGGGCTGTGCATGCTTGCGAACAGCAACGGGGCTGTTGTTGGCGAAACGACAAGCGGGTTTGAGCTGAGCAGGATAGACGAAGCATTTGGGTTCATAGGAAGGTGATTTGTTGACAATCGTGAAATTCGACGAATTCAGGATGCTGGATTTCAGGGTTGGACAGGTGGAAAGCGCAGAGAAGGTTGCAAATACCGATAGGCTCATTAGGATGATTATAAATATAGGAGGAGAGAAAAGACAGGTTATAGCAGGAATAGGCAACAGCTATACTCCAGAACAGCTCACCGGCAGGAAACTCATGGTGCTCGTGAATCTGGAGCACAAGAAGTTCAAAGGACTTGAGTCTGAAGCAATGATACTTGCCGCGGACTGGGAGGATGGTACTTCAGTCATTTTCGTGGGGGATGATGTCCCAATCGGAACTAGAGTGGTGTGATACTATGAAATACGCGATAGACGGATGGATGATCCTGGGAAAGGAGCAGAGGAAGTTCCACAAGGAAGTGGAAGTTGAGAACCAGAAAAGGGCTCTTGAGAAAGTTTATGCAGAGCTTGGGAGCAACCATCGTTTGAACAGAAAGGAGATAAAGATTGAGTCTGTCAAGGAGGTGGGCTGATGGCGGGTCGGGATGAGCTTGCAAAGATTGCCTACGAGATGCAGCTATACCGGGAGGAAGCCCAGGTGCTGCAGCAGCAGTTGGGGAACCTGCAGCTGAATTATGCCTCGGTTGAACTTGCAATACAGACTCTCGAGAATGTTGCCAAGCTGAGCAAGGGAGACCAGATGCTTCTGCCCATAGGCTCGGGCGCATACATCAAATCCAAGGTTGAGAACAACGAAGTTGCGCTTGTGGACGTGGGCGCAGGAGTTGTTGTCGAGAAGCCCATTCCTGATGCTATGAAGTTCCTAAAATCAAGAATGGATGACATGGATTTGATGAGGGAAAAGCTCCAGAAGAATTTCGGGGAAGTCTCCAACAGGATGAAGTCCCTTGAGGAATCTGCAAACAAGCTCATGGAGAAATTAAAGAGTTCCCAAACTCCCAAGGACAAGGACGTCCACCAGGAGTACAGGTAGAGTCAAATTGCAAAACCGGGCGAGAAGAGATGTTCAACCTCCTGAAAAATAAGCTCTCCTCGTTTGTCAGCTCTCTTTCTAAAAAAGTTGAGGAGAAGCCGGAAGAGCCAGCCAAAGCCCCAGCCGAGCCCAGGGAGAAGCCTGTCCAGAAGCCAAAGGAAGAGAGGAAATCAGAGGTGAAGCTCAGCATTGAGACAAGGGTCAGGAGCGTGCTTTCCTCTCAAGTTGAGATAAAGGAGAAGGATATCTCAAGCCTCTTGGACGAGCTTGAGTTCTCCCTGCTTGAGGCTGACGTTGCCTATGATACGGCCCGAAGCATAACTTCAGAGCTTAAGAAGAAGCTCATAGGCCTTCGCGTGAAGAAGAGCGAGGTGAGCCGAACAGCGAACGATATCATACGCTCAACGCTGCTCGAGATGATGGAAAAGGAGAAGCCGAACCTGGTTGAGCTGGCGAGGGCGAAGGCATCAAAAGGAGAGCCTTTTGTACTGCTTTTCCTAGGGCCGAATGGCTCTGGCAAGACGACCTCAATCGCAAAGATTGCGAATCTTCTGAAGAAAAACGGCATATCCTGCGTTATTGCCGCAGCGGATACCTGGAGGGCGGCATCGCAGGAGCAGACGGAAATCTGGGCTGGAAAGCTTGGAGTGAAAGCCGTTGGAGGCCAGTATGGCTCAGACCCAGCCTCAATTGCATGGAATGCATCTGCCCACGCCAAGGCAAAGGGAATCAACGTGGTTCTAATAGACACGGCTGGAAGGCAGGAGACAAGCAAGAATCTCATGAAGGAGCTGGAGAAAATGAACAGGGTGGTGAAGCCGGACTTGAAGATATACATCGGTGAGGCTCTGACTGGAAATGCAATTATCGAGCAGGTCAAGGAGTTCGACAAGATTATAGGTGTAGATGCTGTGATACTCACCAAGGCGGATGTGGATGAGAAGGGAGGCGCAGCTCTATCCATATTCCATTCAACTGGCAAGCCCATCATATATTTCGGAGTGGGGCAGGAGCTGGACGACCTTCAGGAATTCTCACCTACCTCTCTTCTTGACAACCTTCTCACTTGAGCCGCCCAGCCTTCTCCATAGAATTATCGCGGATAGCCATTGTATGGGTGCTACTATAAGTGATGGTATCAGCCACGCAACTGGCAGCAGGCATATGGTGCATGCAAGCACTATGGTCAGCAGACCCACACCCAAGCCAATAACGAACCAGAGCATAGAATAAACTATCATATCAGCGAGGTTGCCCATGACTAGCCTTGCAGACTTTTTTGCTGCCCCAACTATCCCCGCCCTACCCAGAACCATCTCAATCTCCAGGAAGCTAAGAAGGAAGTTGACTAGTGTGAAGATTGCGACGCACACGATGCCGACAATTATGAGTACTATCAGACCGCCGCTGAAGACAAGAGCGCCGATATTCTTGCTTTGACTTACCGCAACCAAGAGGGATATGTTAAGAACGGCAAGTATCAGCAGAGGGGCAAAGCAGACGATTGCTACTGCAAACCTCAGCAGGATGACAAGAAGTGCATTAACAAACTGCTTGGGGAAATTGGTGACCCAGCTTGAAACTGTTCTGTCATTTGCAACATCATCCAAAGGTCCTATGACCGACATCGTTATCGTAAGGCTAATCAGGCCATTGATGAAATTCAGCACGTACTGCAGAATAACCGGGCTGATGCAGAACAGCAGTACAACCAGGGTATTCTGCGCTTTGTCGCATAGTAACTCCCCGGGAAGCCGGAGCAGGAAGTCCGCAAGGCCAAAAATTATCGCGATAATAGCGATTACGGCGAATGCCAGTATCACGCTTTTCCAACTGGTTTTATACTTCTCGTATGCCTCCTCTATTACCCCAAGGACATCCGCCACACGACCACCTCAAGTTACTGACTTAGAGTAAGTAATTGGATACTTATAAATTCATACATTTAACTCGATTACCTGCACCGCTAATACCTTGGTCCGCGCCTGAAACCCCCGCGGCTCGGGAACCTGCGCCTCTCTTCCATGCGGGCTGGAAACCTCGGTGCCGGAGTATTGGCTGGAAGGTTCTTCTCCTGCAGCGTAGTTCCTATAAGCCTCTCTATCTGGCCCAGCGTTCCCATCTCATCAGAATAGCATAGTGATATTGCCTCTCCAACCTCGTGCATCCTTCCAGTCCTGCCGATTCGGTGTATGTAGTAGTTTATGTCATATGGCAACTCGTAGTTGAACACGTGGGAAATCTTCTCCACGTGGATTCCCCTTGATGCAACATCCGTGGCGACAAGTATCCTTGCCGACCCATCCTTGAATGCCTCCATCGCCCTAGTTCTCTGCGCCTGGCTCAGGTCCCCCTGTATTCCCGTTGCCTTTATCCCGTTGTAGTTCAGTATGCTTGCCAGCTCGTCAACCCTCCTCTTCGTCCTGCAGAATATCAAAGCTCTGTCGGGCTTGATCTGCTTCAGGAGGTACAGCAGTGCGCCAGCCTTCCTGCCCGATTGGACCATGTAGAAGGACTGGGTGACACCCTGGGCGCTCTTTTCCGAAGACACGAGTTTCACGTGCTGAGGGTATCTCATGTGCTTCTTAGCCAGAGAAAGTATCTCCTCCGGAAAATCAACGCAGAACATCATCACCTGCTTCCTCTGCGGAGTTGCAGAAATTATCATCTCAATATCGCGGATGAAGCCCATTGCGAGCATGACGTCTGCCTCGTCAAGAACGAAGAAGTTTATTTTTGACAGGTCAAGTTCTCTTCGGGACATCAGATCCATGATTCTCCCCGGGGTCCCCACGACAATCTGCGCACCTGCCCTGAGCTTATCAATTTGCGGCTCTATTCCCACTCCCCCGTAGGCAATAAGCACTCGCGCCTGCGTGTGCTTCCCTATTTTCTTGAAGTCGTTTCCAACCTGTATCGCCAGCTCTCTGGTCGGTGTTAAAACAATCGCCTGCACGAAAGGCTTAGACTCAATCAGCTCGAGTATCGGTATAGCGAAAGCCGCAGTTTTACCGGTTCCCGTCCTGGACTGGGTTATCAAATCCTCCCCCTGCATGATGTAAGGGATGGCCTGCTTCTGCACTTCTGTCAATTCCACGAAACCCAATTCCCCAAGTGCTTTGGAAATAGGCTCACTAAACTTAATGTTCATTCAAATACTCCACAATTAGCATCAGCTATTGTAATGGTATTACTCAATACTAATTAATAATTCGCTATGCTGCGGCAGGGTTTTAAATTTTGACCCCTCCAATTCTATGCCTTTGGTGGTTGCATGCCGAACCTTAACATTGCAGTGCTGGGAGAGGATGCGGAAACACGCGCAGCAGCAGCCAAGGCGCTCGGAAAGAAGGGAACTGCCGATGACATCTCATTCTACAACACAGTGTTCCAGGGGAAGATAATAACCGCAATAGACCCCCTGGCATACCCTGAAAAACTTCCAGTGCTGCTCCAGACGTTATGCCTATCTGACATGGCGCTCGTTGTTGCGGAAAAACCCTCCCCAGTGCTGGGAGAGATGATTGTCGCCCTTGACCTTCTGGGAATGAAAGCTGTTTTTCTAAGCAAGTTCGACCTGAAGCCCCTCATTGCATCCACATCACTGAAAGAGAGCCGGATTTTCTCAGAACTGCAGGATGCAAAGGAGTTCCTGTTTGCGCAGGAAAGCCAACCTGTGCAGGGAGACACACTCATACAAATAGACCACTGCTTTGAAGTAAAAGGAGTCGGAACTGTCGCTCTCGGGGTTGTCAAGCGCGGGGAAATAGCAGTGCATGACAAAATAACCGCCTATCCCTCTGGAAAGGAGATCGAGGTGAAGAGCATACAGAAGAATGACGACGATGTGAAATCCGCAGTCTCCGGAGACCGCGTGGGGCTGGCACTGAAGAATGCAAAGTCGGATGAGATAACCCGCGGGGCCGTGCTTTCAAAGGAAGTGATGCGTGTGGAGAGGGAGTTCGCATGCGAGGTGACTGCTTTGAAATTCATGAAGGAACCGCTTGCCAATGACGAGGCGCTTCACATAAGCTCGGGTTTGCAGTTCGAGCCGTGCAGATTGGAGAGCCAGGCAGAGATAAAGCCAGGCTCAGCAGGGAAGGCAGTGATAAAGACCGAAAAGCCGATTGCCTTCATGCAGCAGGAGAGGATGCCCCTGTGCAACCTCAACGCCAAGGGTCTGAGAATTGTTGGTATTGCAAAACCTTGACATCTAAAACCTCAGAAATGATGCAATGCCGAATGCAACCATTACCCCGCCCACAAAGAACAGCGCAACTGCCCATGGTTTGCCCTTGAATGCATCCGGAAGGAGCTCCACAAGAACCACGTATAACATGGCTCCTGCCGAGAAACTCAGCGCGGGCGGGATGATAACAACTACCGAACTCAGCAGAGCATAGGCGAAGAGTGCAGCCAGTCCCTCAACGACACCGGAAAAAACCCCGTACTTGAATGAGCTTTGCACGTTCATGCCATAGCAGGCCAGCGGGGCTGCCACCATCATGCCCTCGGGCGCATCCTGCACCGCTATTGATGAGGTAACCAGCCAGCCCAGAGGAGTCGAGTGTGCGAACGCAGATGCGACCGCCAGCCCCTCGGGTATGTTGTGTATTGTTATGGTTCCTGCAATCAACGCCGCCTTCTTCTTTGAGTCGCTCATCTTTGTTCTTCTCAGCACAAAATGCAGGTGCGGCAGTGTCCTCTCAACTGCAAAGAGCGTTATAACACCTACCAAAAAACCCATGACCGCAACCATGTCTCCCGTATGCGTTCTTGACTCAACGAACATCTCTGCTGCTGAGAATGCCATGACCCCGGCGCAGAAAGAGATGATATTCGAGTAATCAACCTTTCCAATCTCCCTACCCCTAAAAAGGAATATGCCAAGAGAGCCTAGAGAAGTCGCCAGGAATACCGTCAAAGCGCCCAAAAACAAATCAACAAACATATAAAGCAAAACTCCCTAGTTCATCCAAGCCGGAACATATTCAATCTAAATTTTAAGATAGTGCTTACAAAACCAATACTAATTCTGAAAGAGAAATAATAAAAACATGAACATTCAATCCATACAATGGAAGGTGGCGGATAAATTCGTTTTTGAGGTGTACTAATGGACGGGAAAATAACGGAATTCATGAAGCGCAACTTCAAGCACTTCAACGCCGCAACTTTGGTGGACGCGGCAGAGGGTTACAAGCAGCTTATCGACTCTGGTGGCAAGATGTTCCTCGCCATGGCAGGAGCAATGAGCACTGCCGAGCTTGGCATCAGCCTTGCCGAGATGATAAGAAGGGATAAGGTTCATGCAATTTCCTGCACAGGAGCGAACCTCGAGGAGGACATATTCAACCTGGTTGCAAACAAGCACTACAAACGTGTTCCGTACTACAGGCAGCTCACCCCGCAACAGGAGAAGGAGCTTGCTGATACCGGCCTCAACAGAGTCACAGACACATGCATACCTGAAGAGGAAGCAATGCGCAGAGTGGAGAAGGCCCTGCTCGCCCTCTGGCAGAAGCACGAGAAGGAAGGAAAATCCATCCTTCCGCACGAGTACATGTACGAGCTCCTCCGCTCCGGAGTGCTTGAGAAGCACTATGAGATAGACCCGAAGGACAGCTGGCTTATTGCAGCTTCCAAGAAGAACCTGCCTCTCTTCGTGCCTGGGTGGGAGGATTCCACAATGGGCAACATGTTCGTATCCCAAACAATCAAGGGGGGGCTGAAGAGCCTCTCGCCAATGAAAAGTGGTTTGCACTACATGGATGAGCTCATCCGCTGGTATACAAAGGAATCGGCAAAGCAGAAAATAGGCTTCTTCCAGATCGGGGGCGGAATCGCTGGCGACTTCCCAATCTGCGTTGTGCCACTCATCAACCAGGATTTAAGGAAGAACGTGCCGTTTTGGTCCTACTTCTGCCAGATATCAGACTCAACAACAAGCTACGGCTCCTATTCCGGAGCTGTGCCCAACGAGAAAATCACATGGGGCAAGCTAGGTATAGATACTCCAAGATTCATAATCGAGTCCGACGCGGCCATAGTGGCTCCGCTCGTATTCGCATATATATTGGGCTGGTAAGAACTGCAGGGAGAGCAATAGAATATCAGAACCTGCTCCTTTTCACATAATGCGTGTGCAGAAGTTCTTCCGCCTTTTTGGAAAGCGGCTCGCCCAGCATCTCCTCATAAATCTTCTTCACAACAGGGTTCTCGTGCGACCTGCGGAGGGTGGAGCTGCGGTCTGCAGCGTAGATTGCCTCAGTCCTCTTTCTGAGCACGTCAGGGTCACGGTAAATGGGCTGCCCGCCTCCGCCAATGCAGCCCCCGGGGCATGCCATTATCTCTATGAAGTGGTACTTGTCCTTCTGTTCGATGAGTTTGCGTGCGTTTGCGCCTCCGTGCGCGCATGCGAACCTGATTTCCTTCCCATTCAGGTTTATGGAGCCTTCCTTTATCCCCTTCATGCCGCGTATTTCCGAGAACTCGATGTTCTTCAGTTCCTTGCCTGTTGCTAACTTGTGCGCAGTGCGAAGCGCGGCCTCCATCACGCCGCCTGTAGCCCCGAAAATCACGCCCGCGCCTGTCGAGACGCCCAGCGCAGGGTCAAAGTCCTCGTCAGGCAGGGAGGCGAAATCCACATTCTTCATTTTTATGAGCCTGCCAAGCTCCCGCGTGGTAAGCACGTAATCCACGCCGCTTTTCATTTCAGGGCGCGTGGACTCGAACTTCTTCGCAGTGCAGGGCATAATGGACACAACGACTATATCCTTAGGGTCAATGCCCGCCTTTTTAGCATAGTAAGTCTTTGCAAGCATGCCGAGCATCTCGTGCGGCGACTTGCATGTGGACATGTTATTCAGCAAATCATGGTAGAAGAACTCCATCATGAGTATCCAGGCCGGGCAGCACGTGGTTATCATGGGCAGCACTTTACCATTCTCAATCCTCCACAGCAGTTCGCATGCTTCCTCCATTACAGTAATGTCCGCGCCTAAATCAACATCGAATACCTTTACGAATCCGCACCTGCGAAGCGCGGCAACTGTCTTGCCTGTGACAAGCGTTCCAGCGGGCATCCCGAAAAGCTCGCCGAGCGCAGCACGAATTGACGGCGCAATCTGCACCACCACGTGTTTTTTCTTGTCATTTAGCGCAGCAACCACTTCCTCCACATGCGAGCGCTCTGAAATCGCGCCTACAGGGCAGTTGAGTATACACTGGCCGCAGCGTATGCAGGCAACGTCTGCCAGATGCTTCTCCCAATACGGGGTGATATGCTCGTTGTGCCCCCGGCTTGCAAAGCTTATCGCGAAAACTCCCTGCACGTCTGCGCACACGCGCACGCACCTGCCGCAGTTTATGCACTTGTTGTCGTCGCGGATGACCGCAGCGCCAAGGTCCGGCTTGTATCCCCTTATCTGCGAGAATCTGGGCTTGCCTATGCCAACCTCATCGTAAATCTCGCATACCTCCAAGTCCTCCTCGCGCTTGCATGAGGATTCTGGCATCATGAGCTCCATATTCAGCTTCCTTGCCTTCACAACGTGCTCGGAGTTCGTGACAATGGATGCGCCCTCGCTCGGCTTTGTGGAGCATGATGTGACCAGTTTGCCGTTCATCTCCACAAGGCAGACGCGGCAGCGTGCCTCCGGGAAAAGGCTCGCGTGGTAGCAGAGGGTTGGCACTGTGATGCCGTTCTGGCGGCAGATGTCAAGAAGCGACTTGCTCCCATCAGCCTCGATTTCCTTTCCGTTGAGCTTAATTTTCATCCTCTCATCTCACTTCTTCTTCGCAAGGTATGCCTCATAATCCCCGGGGAAATGCTGCAGGCTTGTGAGCACGTGGTTGCCGCATGTCTGCCCCAGGCCGCAGAGCGAGGTCTCCTGGACATGCATGGCAAGCTCGCGCAGGAGCTGCAGATCATTCTTCTCGCCCTTGCCGCTCCTTATTTTCTTGAGCAGGTTGAGCATGCGGATTGTTCCCTCTCTGCATGGCGTGCACTTGCCGCATGACTCATATGTATAAAATTTCGCAATCGAGTAGGAGATGTCCACCACATTGTTCGTCTCGTCTATGAAAATTATGCTGTAGTTGCCCTGTTTGCAGTCCCCCTTGCACACCGCCTCTGGGGTGATGCTCATATTCTCATCAACCGGCATAATGCCCCCGAAGCAGCCGAAGGACATCGCCTTGAGCTTTTTCTGCGGGCGCGCAACGTCTATAACAGATGACATCTTCACTCCCAGGGGGAACTCGTATACCCCCGCGTTCTTGATATTCCCGGAAAGCGAGAACAGCCTCAGGTTGGCATCCCAGTCATCAAATAATATTGCCTGCGCCGCACAGGTGAGGGTCTCCACGTTGCCTATCAGCGTCGGCTTGCCCCAAAGCCCCTCAGTGGTCGGGTATGGTGGCCTGTACATCGGAGTTCCGCGGAAGCCCATGATGGACCGTATGAGCGCAGTCGCCTCATCGCATATGTACGCCCCAGCGCCGCGCACAATCTCAATGCTAACGCCCTCCAGATTAGCGCGCGGGAGAACGTCCGCAATCTGCTCTTGGAGCCGGGGGCGCAGGTAGTCATACTCGCCGCGCAGGTAGATGAAGCACCTCTTCGCCCCAACAGTGTAGGCGGCAATCAGGATTCCCTCAATAAGCGTCTCGGCATTGTGCCTGATGATTAGCTTGTCCTTGAAGCTGCCCGGCTCGCCCTCGTCGGCATTGCACACCACGAAC
>Ga0315277_10005403_pt1 | contig 16829 bp, 23 predicted proteins | sample YL17G05_15_MG_FD_203695 | JGI IMG/M metagenome (GOLD analysis project Ga0315277, IMG submission 203695) | Sediment microbial communities from Yellowstone Lake, YNP, Wyoming, USA - YL17G05_15 | ecosystem: Environmental > Aquatic > Freshwater > Lake > Sediment | place: USA: Wyoming | collected... | reverse complement strand
TCTAACTACTTCGGTGATTTAGTGAGTTACAACTAACTCACTTTTTATAATCAATCGAGAAATATAAACATTATCGAGGAGTGTTTACCTCATCCTCAAGGATGAGGATTTCTTCTCACTTAAAAAAGCTTCCGACTATTTTTCCAACAAAATAACTTGCAGCTATCACGATGGCCGTCAATATCAAGTGCTCAAAAACAACGCCCATTGGTTTTTCGGACTTTTGATTTTTAGCCAGCTTATAGCTAAAAACAGTCAAAAGCACAAAACCTATAACAACATTAACATATACAGCTGTTAGCATTTCAAAAAATAAAAAAGAGATGATAAAAATAGACGCAAATACAAACTTAAAAAGGAAAGTAGAGATAGTTGACTGCCAGACTTCCCGTCTTGTATGCTTATTCTCCCATTCTTCTGAAATATGAATTCCTAATGCATCTGAGCATGCATCTGCAACTGCAATAGTCATAATTCCCCCAATAACAGCTAATTTTGAAGATGTTGCTGATTCCAAGCCCATCATCAAGCCAAGAGTGGTAATTATGCCTGAAGTAACTCCGAAATTAAATCCGACACTCCATGAATGATTCATTAAATTAATAAAAAAAATATCTTATTAAATGTTTTCATATATAATTAAAGATATATTTTACAAAATATATATTGTAGTATATAATAAAATGCCAAAAAAAAGGGTAGGCTCAAGCGAACCATCGTTCTGCGAGAATCCCTACCCCATTGACTTATCTCCCCATAATGTCCTTTCTCTCAATTCAAAAAGCAGAAAGAGCCTGCCCGAGTGGGCAAGGCAGGCTCTCAAACCAGACTAACGATGCAGGGTGAGGAGCTTGTACTGAGTTTCTCCACCTGCAAGGAGGTGAACAAGAGGCGGCTCTCGATCAACCCCTTCAATGAACTTCGGACGGGCAGCCCATGGAGTCGCACTCTGAACCCCAGTAAGATCAGTAAAGTGCTCGATCCTGGCAGGAGACACCCCGCGAATGGCAATCGTATGGTTCGACTCACGGAAACTCCCACTCTTATACTCCACCATAGTCGCGTATCTCGGAACGAGGAAAGAATGCGGCCAGGTAGAAGTGGTGAGATTGCACATTGCGCGCGCGAGCTTTTCAGGAGGCAGCGCGGTGGTAATCTGGTCCCAGATCATTGTAAACAGACCAGACAAGCTGCAATAGGCCAAGCCCGCCGCAACCCCTTCGATACCCCCGGGCGTCACGAACGTCACCGAGTTACCGCCGCCAGGGAAGTAGCCAGGGTCTGCGAGAGGCATTGAAACCAGCCTCATGATGCTTTGAACAGAGGCACCAGGCTTGGCTGCCCAGTCAAATGCGGCGCTGCCAGAGTTGTCAGCATCAACGCAGCCTATCCTCCAGTAGTCAGGAACTCCGTCCAGGTCCCTATCTGAGAATTGTGCATGGATTTTTCTGGCGAGTTGCTTGATCTCCCAGGATTCCCACGCCTTGCGGAAGTCAGCGAATAGTGGGGGCTTTCCTCCGCTGAGATAGACGAGGAACAACATGGTCAGAAGCCTCTGGAAGTCCGCCTCTGTAGCAAAAGGCCAAGGCGCCTTGGGCCCACGATGGTCGAACGTGCTGTTGAAGAAGGACTCCATGATATCAGCCACTGGCAGGGGGATGCCTCGAGGATCACTCCCCCACTCGAGCTGGCTCATGAATCCGCCGCCTACAGCATTGAGGTCTGCCATGATATCTCGTACTACGAGGTACATGGCCAACTCCTGGAGAAGCCTCTGTTCGTCTGCATCATCACGAATCTCGACACGTCTACCAACGTGCTTCCTGACCCACTCTCTGAGTTCTCCCAGCTCCCCTTGGTTGTATGCCCCCTTGGTGAGCATGTCAGCCAGAAGTTTCATATCGAGCCGAGTGACCTCGATCCCAAAGGTATTCCGAGTGGGGATGATATGGGCAAGAGCAGTCTCCATGCCCATTGAATCGTGCCCAAAGACGACCACGCGGCGGCCACGAAGGGCTACAGTCGTAACAGCCGCATAGCACCAGTCGATGAGCTGTTTGGCAGTCTTGGCACTCATCTTAGGATCCGCACCAATGTCAGGCCAGTTACCGACAATGGTTGAGACCATCCGCCCATACTGAGCCAAAGCCCCATTGGTAGCATGGGCATAAACCACGCCGGGGCGCGGCCCGCTGTTGCCGCAGGTGATGTTAATCGGCGTGTCCCGAGGGAATTGCTGCAGCAGGGAAATGAGCGTCAGTTGCGGGAAGGCCCACGTGTCTGGCACACAAACCAGAATGTTCACGCCCGCTTGGAGGAATTGCTGCGCAACAATGTCCGCCTCCCTCTCTCCATCAACGAGAACATCCGAGTAGACCACCTGCACAGGAGTCCCGTCTGGAAGAACAACTGCCCCGCTAAGTATCATGGCAGTCATTCGGGCGATGTTCTGACAGCGTGTCCGACTGGCTTCATCGATGCGGGGGTCGCTGGTAGCAAAAACGCCAATGACGGGCTTTCTTGGCGTTCCCCTGGCGATACGAGAAAGAAGCAAAGGACCGCTGCCTGTAAGGGTTTCCCCCGCCGCAATAACCCGCAGGCCAACATCTGGCTCAACTCCTGCTCCGGCAGCCAACCTCCCACCAGAAGGTCTCTTGATGAGGGGGCCCGCACGTTTCTTTTTAACACTTTGCTGTCCCATAATACTACTCCTAACAGAACTCGTTCCTTGTCTATTATACTGAACACGTTATTCACCACCTTCCAAAACCGCTTTCTCTATATAAGCCTCGTAGTCTCCTTTTCATTGAATCTTAGTCAGCCAGTGCCCGAAAAGCGACGCGAGCACAATAGCCCACGCCAGAAAGTTGAAATCCGACTCAGGGATTCTTCCTCTGCCTCCTCGTATCATTTCACGTCTTGCCTCTCGATCCACAGTAATATCCTCCATGAAACAAAAGTTGAAAGGAAAGGCCTGCCCGAATGGGCAAGGCAGGCTCGATTGAACATTACGCAACTACTGCAAACTGACAAACCCGGCCGCGCTATTCCTTGATATGTTTAGGGAACACCCGCTGAGGCGCCCGCCGTCAGGACCGTATAGAGAATCAGTGCCACAAAACATACCAGGGAAGCGACGAATAGCCATCGTGCGGCGCGGAGCCTCAGACCGTTTCCGAACCCGACTACCGCGCAGATGACTGCCAGAACCCCAAATATAACTAGTAACCACCCTAACGTTGTCATGTCATCTCCTTTGCTCTCAAACATAGATTGCTATTTCCTCAAGCCCAACATAGAGCTCAAACCTTTTTCATCATCTTCTCCCCTCTTCTTGTTCCTCTTTTTTCTTTATGGCTTAGCAACCTCCTTTCTAGACTAGAATCGTTACTTTCCGGCCTCATTATACCGGAGAATTCCCGCCCAATAGTCCCAGAAGCAACAGGACTACGAAGACGATTATGAAAATGAAGAACAACACTCTGGCTATTGCTGCCGATGCAGAGGCGATTCCTCTGAATCCGAATACTGCAGCAACAATCGCCACAACCAGGAAAACCAATGCCCACGCTAATAAGCCCACGTTTTTCTCCTTCATCTGGCCTGAATTTTTCATCTCAGGCAGTTCTAGCTCTAGTTAGTTACTAGGCGAAAAGGTCTTTCATCCCTTCCTCCCCACTTTTTCTATGCTCCGTTTGCCTCCTTTCTTTGCGAAAGCCATATCAGTGTCTTGTTTTTCCATGTTTCTTGTTGTTTGATTGTGTTGTTCACCTTGAGGCTAACAACCCAAACCATCCCCGGGCTGACTTTCTCACCAGGACGCAATGAGCCATACTTCGTACTGGTCGCCTCCTTGGCTTGAGCCCTCAAGCTTTCTTCTTCCCACGCAAGCATGAAGCCCCTGAGGCTCAGCTTCAAGCCATTCTGCCACTTTTCTTGCCGCTCCTGTCAGAATGTTTCTCCAACCCTTCCAGGCAAACTGGTCAATCAGACCGTGAAAAGCAGGGCCTGAAAGGTTTCCTGGATAGTCCGCCCCTGGATCCAATCTCATGACTTCGCATCTTCTGGAGCCGGGTTCTCGTGCTGCTTCCCTGAGGGTTGAAGGCAAACGAGCAATGATGCTTTCTGCCCGTCTATCTTGATCATCTACCACAACCCGCTCTTCTTGTACTACAGCCGGTGCTTCTTCTGGCAAAGCTTCTTCGCTCAGCCTTGCAAGTTCTTCTCTTAAAGCCATAGTCGTATCCTTTCTTGCTCTTATCTTTGTGGTTTAGGCAGTCATGCCATGCTGGTAAAGGATTGCAGCATCCCATGCTCTCCACCGCGATAGCTCGTGAAACAGAAAGCTGAATGGAAGCGCTGCAACAATTGCTGAGCCAAATGTTGCATGGACTATGTATCCAAATTCCTTGCCAACCGGAGCCAGAAACGTGAACAGCATGGTCGAATCCATAATCAGGACTACGAGCCCAATCACCTTCCGCTGTATCCCCAAGGAAGATGACATGGTCCTAAGCCCGTCCGTATGAGTAATCCCTGCAGCCCTGACAACTGAGTCAATAGGGCGTATCATCCCCCTTTTGTGAAGAAGAGTCATGATGAAGGGAATTGATATGCCGATGACCGCGATTATCAAGGCCACAAGAAACCCATAGTACAAAAACTCGCCAAGGAGATAAAGGTAACCCGCAGGCCCAAATATCTCTTCTTTGAAGTTGAACCAGTCTGCCACGAAAAGCATTCCTTTATAAATTGGCATGCTGGCGAGTTCTTTTACAGAAATCAGAGCGACTAATCCATAAGTGCCCATTGCAGTGAAGAAGCCAAGGTGATACAGAACGTGGCCGATAGCAGTCACGGGATTTGCTCTCAGCCAGATAATGAGAGTCTTAACATTCACTGCCCATAAGGCAGATAGAAGCGATAGCTTCTTAGGCACATAGGGTGTGGGAGTGCGCCTTGTTGTCTCATGCCTCATGGTCATGAGGTTGTAACCATGGCTTCCAAATCGATAAGCCATACCAACCATGCAGATGGCAAGGGCAAGTATGGCAATGACCGGAACAACGTGCTCGATAATAAAATCTGTCATTTCCATACTCCTTTCACGCAGCGACCACTGCTTCTCCTGCAGCAGTCTTTTCCCTTGGTACTGCCCTGGCATTGTCCGAACGCGCATTTAGCATCGCTTCGTACACCATCTGCATCAGCAATGTGGCCTTTGCTGGAATGTTATAGAACTCCACAGTATCTTGAAGTGCCATTGCACAAGTCGCGCACGGAGTCACAACCAGGTCAACTCCCGTAGATCTAATCTGCGCAGCCTTCAACTCCGCCACTTCTCTGCGGATGTTCCTTCCAGGCCTATTAGCCGGCCACACCCGCATTGCGCCAGCACCGCCGCTACAGCAGAAACTCTCGCCGTCCCGGGGAGTCATCTCCACGATGTCTGTGACACACAGCCTAAGAAGCGCGCGGATAGTCTCGCCATATCCTGTCTTGCGGACTGACCAGCACGGCGGGTGGAGAGTGACTGCTCTTTTTACTCTCTTCAGAGGCAGTGCACCTTCTTGGGCTTTCTCGAGCAGCAGTGCATCCATGTAAGCTACCTCAAGCCCGCGGCTCTCAAAAATATCTGCAGCCTCAATCGTGTAAATTCTTACATCGCAGGCGCACTCGCCGATAATCACGCCTCGGCAACCTAGTCGCAATGCCTCCTCAGCAAGCGCTGTGGCGAACTTCCTGGCAAGCGATAAGTCCACGGCAGTGGTCCACGGCTCAGTGCCGGTATCAGATATCTCAGAGCTGCAAGTGAAGTCAACTCCTGCAGCTTGAAGGACCGCTACTACGATATGAAACTTATCCCAGTGATGGGCAGTTCCAATAGCTGAACAAGGAAACAGCCACTCTGCTCCCTTCTTGCCCACTGGCACTGTAAGACCGTGTTTCTCCGCATCCTTAATGGCCCTGCCCATTGAATCATCCCAGCTCAGACCAAAGGAATTCCCAGTAGTCGCGGCATTTTTCCGGATTTCCGCGATTAACTCAGGAACTATCCCAACAGCGCTTAATCCTGCTCTTATCAGAAAGGTAAGTCTGCTAGGATTGACCCCTTGCGGGCATGCCAGAGAGCACCTTCCGCACATTGTGCAACAACCCTCTTCTCCAAAATAGAGGGCCGTCTTTTCAACCAAGTCCTGGTCAGTTGGAGTAGAGGTTAGCCCCAACCATCCCAAAATCCTGCCCCAAAGAGTGCAATACCTCCAGAAAATCTCCCGCAGGAAATCTGACTTGAGCTTGGGATGATGCTTGCTATCGTTCGTTGTCAGATACAACAAACAGTAATGGCCGCAATTGCCGCATCCGATGCAACCATTGATGTGTCTATCGATGTCGTGGGCTGTCAGTTCGCGCATGACTGCATCAACAAAAAGCTTCATTTTACCTTCGGGCTGACCAAGAGCTTTCAAGGAGTCAATAAGCCGAGTCCATAGAAGAACAATCTTTTTCATTTGCCATCCTTTCATTCCTTGCCCTTTCAAAGAAAAAAACCACAATCCTTTGTGGGTTATCGATTAATCACAAGAGCGATGAATATGCTTGTTCCATAGCTCCATCTAAGAAGCTCACAGAATTCTATACTGAACTAAAAACACGAAATGACGTATTTCGCATTTTTAGAGGTTTTCCGCAATGTTTCTTGCATCCGTGTCTTAACTGCGATCCTTTGCTGTAAACTCTGGATATCCAATGGAAATGCTCCATTAAGCTGCGGAAATTTGTTTTATTTGATTTGTGAAAATATGAAAACTTGAATATTATTATCACTTTAGAGTAGTTTCTATATTTATAAACCTTGCGCCCACCTAATTATCTTTTAATTCACAAGTCAGCCAATTTTTTAAGCATTATTATAGTGCAATAACAAGTTATTCCTTAAAGGGACAAACCCATTTATAAACCAATTTTTTCCCCTCGACAAAAAACCAAAGGTTTATAAAGGGAAAACCTTTAAAAAGGTTACAGAAAACATAAATAAAATGACAGAAAAATCTTCTTTAAAAGTTCAAAATATAGTTGCTACCACTTCTTTGGGAAAACCCGTGTCTTTGACAAAGCTAGCAAGAACCCAGAGCAATACAGAATACAATCCCGAGCAGTTTCCAGGGCTTGTATTAAGGGTTAAAAAGCCCAAATCTGCAGTTCTTGTGTTTAGCTCAGGCAATTTAGTTTGTACAGGAACAAAATCCATCGGGCAGGTAAAACAGGTAATTGAACAGGTGATAAAGCAGTTGAGAAAGATAAACGTAAGAGTGACTGACAAGCCAAAAATAAACGTACAAAACATAGTAGCTTCAGGAAGCATCGACCTTACCTTAAACCTTAATCTGCTTGCTTTAGAGCTTGAAAACACAGAATATGAGCCAGAGCAGTTTCCAGGGCTTGTTTACAAATTAGAAGAGCCAACTGCAACTTTTCTATTGTTTTCCAATGGAAAGCTAGTTTGCACAGGAACAAAAAACAAGAAACAGCTGGAAGACAGCATGAAACAGCTTATAAAAAATGTCAAAGAAGCAATAAAGAGATTTAAGTAGCTTTTATTCTTTATTTATTTCATTTTTTAATTATTTTATTCAAAAAGCATTATTGATAAGGATAGGCTCTTAATGCCTCTCTTGCCCCTAAAGGATATACAAAGAGTCATATAATCCTATATAGAAATAATTAAAAAGAACCAAATAGTTTCTAAATAATGGTTGAAGAAAAAAGCGGTAAGTCTACAGAAGATCTGGTTGCAGAAGCAAGAAACTTTTTCAATTATTATAAAAAAGAAATTGGGAAGTCTATAAGATCCGGAAATAAGATAATCTACATAGATTTTGATGATATTGCCTCTTTTTCCCACACTTTATCTGAAACCCTAATTACAAGTCCTGAAGAAGTTTTTCAGGTAATGGAAGTGGCATTAGAAGAATCGGGCCTGGTTGAAAATCCAAGGGTAAGGCTTTCAAAAATACCTGATTCGCAAGAAATAAGAGTAAGGAACATAAGAGCCCAACATCTTAATCATTTAATTTCTATTGAGGGAATTGTAAGGCAGGCTTCTGATGTCAGGCCGCAGGTAGTTAATGCAAAATTCGAATGCCCTTCGTGCGGAACTATTATCTCTGTTCTTCAAATTGACAAGAAATTTCAAGAACCATCTAGATGCAGCTGCGGAAGAAAGGGGCAATTCAGACTAGTAAGCAAACAAATGGTAGATGCCCAAAGGATAGTGATAGAAGAGAGCCCAGAAAGCTTAATCGGAGGAGAGCAGCCAAAAAGAGTAGCAGTCTTCCTGAAAGAAGACCTTGTAGACCCAAAAATGGAAGACCGAGCAACTCCCGGCTCCAGAATCAGGATTATAGGCATACTAAAAGAAGTTCCTGTTCCTTTACAAACAGGAGCTCTATCAACAAGATTCGATATAGCTATAGAAGCAAATAATATTATCCCCATGGAAGAATCCTTCGATGAGTTTGACATAAGCGAAGAAGACGAAAGGCAGATTTTAGAATTAGCAGCAGATAAAGATCTATTCAAAAAAATAATAGGTTCTATTGCTCCAAGCATTTATGGTTACGAAGAGATTAAACAGACTCTTGCCCTGCAGTTATTCGGAGGGGTAAAGAAAAAAAGAGCAGACGGCACAGATACACGAGGCGATATTCACGTACTTCTTGTGGGAGACCCGGGAGTTGCAAAAAGCGTGTGCCTGAAATTCATGGCTTCAATAGCCCCAAAAGGAAGGTATGTAGTAGGAAAGTCAGCTTCTGGGGCAGGAATTACAGCTTCGGTAGTCAAAGACGAATTTATGAGGGGATGGGCTTTAGAAGCAGGAGCAATGGTCCTCTCAAATAAAGGGATGATATGTATTGATGAAATAGATAAAATGAGCCCAGAAGACAGGAGCGCAATGCACGAATCCTTAGAGCAGCAGACAGTAACCATAACAAAAGCAAATATCCAAGCAACACTAAAAGCAGAGACCTCTGTTTTAGCAGCTGCAAATCCAAAACTAGGAAGGTTCGAGCCTTTCCAGGTAATAGCCCAGCAAATAGACATGCCCCCCACTTTATTAAACAGGTTTGATGTTATCTTCACTCTAAGAGACCTGCCAGACCGTGGGAAAGACGAAGCAATAGCCACCCACGTCCTGCTAGAGCACAAAAGAGAAGGTAAAAAACAGGTTATAGAAAAAGAGCTGCTAAGAAAGTATATTGCCTATGCCAAGCAGAAATTTCAGCCGCTTTTGACAGAAGAAGCAATTAAGGAAATTAAGGATTTTTATGTTAACTTAAGGAATGCTCCAACTGGCATGCCAGAAGGAGTAGTCAAGCCAATTCCCATATCAGCAAGACAATTAGACGCACTTATAAGACTTAGCGAGGCTGCTGCAAAGCTGCAGCTTAAAAAAAAGGTCACTCGAGAGGATGCAAAACTAGCCATAAACATAATAAAATACTACCTTATGCAGGTAGGATTTGACCAAGAAACCAAGACTTTTGATATTGATAGAATCGCAACAGGAGTTTCAACATCCCAAAGAGGAAAAATAATAGTGGTAAGAGAAGCTATCTCGAGGCTTGAAGGAAGAATGGGAAAACTCATACCAATAGAAGAGCTGCAAAAAGAGCTTGAAGAAAAAATGTCAAAAGAAGAAATTGAAGATTCAATTCAAAAACTAAAGCAGACAGGGGATATTTTTGAGCCTAGAAAAGGTTATGTTCAAAGGGTATGATGGAACAAGAAATTAAACCTAAAAGAGAATTTATATCAACAGTTTATATAGTCAAAGACGGAAAAGTCTTATTAACTTTTAATAAAAATATAAAAAAATTCATTCCCTTAGGAGGGCATATAGAAGAAAATGAACTTCCCTGCAGCTCGGTTATAAGAGAAGCTAAAGAAGAGTCAGGATTTGATATCCAGCTGATAAATGCCAGAGAAATAAAAAATAGAGATTTAGTCCAACCCTTAGATATCGGGCTAGATAGGATAAAACCAGACCATGAGCATATTAACATAGCTTATATAGGAAAGATAATAGAAGGAGAGCAATTAAAAGAGTCTGATGAATGCACTGAATTGAAATGGTTTTCACCTGAAGAACTAGAAAAATGCGATACTCTAGAAAATATAAAAGAAGAAGCTTTAAAAGCTATTGAAATTATGGGTAATTTATAAAAATGGCAGAAATAAGAAAAAGGGAAGTTGCGTATAAAGTAAGGATAGGAGAAATTCTTAAAGGAAAGACCCAGTCAACTAACTTAGATGGCAGGGAGCGTTTTAATTTTTTAGAAATAGGGGATAAAAGAATAGTTAGAGTAAATGTTATAGCAAATGTTATTGACAAATATATTTCAGAAGGAGAGAAGAAATTTGCATCTCTAACTTTAGATGATGCAACGGGGCAAATTAACTTAAAAACCTTTGGAGAAGAGGTAAAGAGCTTCGAAGAGATTAGCCAGGGGCAGACAATAACAGTTATTGGAATGCTCCGCATCTTCAACAACGAGATTTACATTCTCCCAGAAGTAATTAAACCAGTTGATCCAAGATATCTTTTAATAAGAAAACTTGAAATAGAAAAATTAATGCCTAAACAACCCATCTCACCAAACGAGAGAATTGCCTTAAAAGACCAGATACTCTCAAAAATAAAGCAAGAAGAGGCAAATGATGGAATAGACACTGAAAAGCTTATATTAGAAATAAGCGCAAACCCGGAATTAATTAACCAGGAAATCAAGAAAATGCTGGAAGATGGCATGATTTACGAGCCGCGCCCAGGAAGAGTAAGATATCTAGGTTAAAATAGCACTCAATAACAATAATTCTTTTAAATATACAAATACCCTTATTGTAATGAGCAAAGATAAAGAAACAATCCATCTTAAAACCGGGTTGGACCAAAGAGGAAGAAGAAACATTCAAAGATTACTTCGAGCTGAAAGAGCCCCTCTTCAAACAAGCGCCTGGACAGGGGGATATGACCACAGTTTTGAACGAGGCAGAAATAGAACAAGTCCTATTCGAATATTGCCTTCTAAGCATCGCTGTGGAAGTGCTTATGAAAAAAGAGAAGTCCCGGTTGATGGGAGTGTTTTGTCATTAAACCCTTATCCCATTGATTATTGCCCAAATTGCAAAGTATATGTTTTTGGAAATTCTGAAAGAGGAGAACAAAGAGAATTTGAAGACCCCCTAAAAGCCGGTAGATATGTAACCTCTTTACAAACAAGAACAAATAGAGAAAATGAACAAGGGTAATTCAAAACCCTTAAAAACCCCCTATTCTAATAATTCTCATGGAAACTTACGAACAAATGCTGGATGAAGCTTACAAGAAGATTAAGCCAGTTGAAACTAAAATAGAAAGGTTCGAAGTTCCTAAAATAGAAGGGCATTTTGAAGGCACTAAAACCATATTAACAAATGTGCAGCAAATAGCTTCTTATGTTAGAAGGGATATAAACCACGTTTTAAAATATCTTTTAAGAGAGTTAGCTACTTCTGGAAAAATTGAGGGAAATAGAGTAGTATTACAGACAAAAATACCCTCTACAAAAATAAATGAAAAAATACAGCAGTATGTTAATGAATTTGTTTTCTGTAAAGAATGCGGCAAGCCCGATACTGAACTAGTAAAACAAGGAACATTTATGTTTGTTCACTGTTTAGCCTGCGGAGCTAAACACAGCGTAAGGGCAAAAATTTAGCTGGTAAAGCTAAAACAAAGCTTTAAAAACAGGGGAAACATACTAAAATTAATAAAAATAAAGAAGGAGGAAAACAAAAATGGCATTAGAAGGAAGATGTATGAAGTGTAAAGAGAACAGAGAAATGAAAGATGTTAAAGTAGCCCCAACAGCACGAGGAACTTTCATGGCAAGAGGAAAATGTACACAGTGCGGGACAAATATGGCAAAAATTCTTTCAAAAGAACAAGCTGAAAAACTCAAGTAAGCTTATTTTTTGTTTTTTTTAATAATTTTTCTGTTTAATAAAGTTTTAAAAACAATCGTTTCTAGGCATTAATATGAAAATCAAGATACATAGCTCCTATAGAAACATTATAGCTATCTGTGATTCTGAACTTTTAGGGAAAAAGTTTGAAGAAGAAAAAATGCAGCTAGACTTAACTGGAGAATTCTTTAATGGAGAAGATTTAAGCGAAGAACAAGTTCTAGCCATAATAGAAGATGAAAAAACCGAAGATGCCACCTTTAATATTGTAGGGGAGAAAGCAATAGAACTTGCTTTAAAGGCAGGAATAATAAAAAAAGAAGGAATAATAAGAATTCAGGGAGTTCCTATTGCGCTCACCTTGCTCTAATTTTGCTATGAACTCTTATCCAAAAGTATATTTTCTCAAACAATAAAACTTTTAAATCAAAAATAGATAAAATGAAGATGAGTATTAGAAGATATGTTACATATGGAGGAATTGCAGCTGCATCTTTAGTGGCAGGAGCTATTGAAGGTCTATATGATACTCCTTGTATATTTAAACCAGTCTTGGGAATTGTTCCATTGGCAAGTGCAGCAATAAATGCTTCTGAAGCGCATAGAGAAGAACACGGTTCTGACTTAGGAACTCTTGAAGAAGTTGAAGAAAGCGGTTTTGAGTATGTGTTAGAACTTGGATTTAATGCAGTAGCTGGAGGGGGATTATCTGCAATTTGTGAAGGGGTAGGATTTGGACTTGGAAAACTTCTCTCTAGATGGTCCCTATAGCTTTAACTCTGCTGTGATTGCTTTAAATAAGCATCTATACCCTCTCTGAGCCTAAGAAGATCGTCATTATCTGATGTTGCACCAATAGCTTCTATACTGTTTTTTCTTATTACAATCCTTCTATCGCAGTGTTATATACTGTGACAGAATCGCCCATAGTAAGTAAATTTGTTTGTAAAACTTTTTGTGCTATATCCCTTGCTAAAATTTCTAAAGTCATGCAAGTGCTAGAAACATGAGGCATATCCAAATCAGAAAAAACATAGTTCTTATTTGGAGCATCCACACGATGATATTTTATTCTAACCGCCTTTTCCATGATTTTTTTAATTAAAGTTCCTTTTTAATTTTTATACTCTAGACAATCTTTTCAATAAGCTTAAAAACCCTTGATAGCTCATAAATAAATGACATATCAACATAATCAAGAAGAACAAAATCCAGAAGGTCCAATAAGAGTAAAGCTCCCAAGAGAAGGAGAAGTACTCGGAATACTGGACCAAAGATTAGGAGCAAGCAGAATGATGGTAAGATGCTTAGATGGAAAATCAAGGAATTGCAGAGTGCCTGGAAGGCTAAAAAGAAAACTCTGGCTTAGGGAAGGAGATGTTGTATTAGTAAAACCCTGGGAATTTGATAACGAAAAAGCAGATATCCTATTCAAATATAATCCTGCAGCCATATCCTGGCTAAAGAGAAAAGGCTACCTTAAAGATGTTGAAGGCGAGTTCTGATGTTCAAGTTAAATTATATATCTATAAGAACAGCAGAATGAGTAGAGTTTTAACAAACAAGTTGTATTTTGTAATATTAAGTTTGTTAAAACGAGTAGAATTTTAGTAGAGTTCTAACACCCTAATCTCTTTGCCCTCTTTTTCTGATTTCTAATCCAGCTTCTCTCCAATGATTTATGAAGGTCTGGGCAACATAAGGCAGATTTCTTGATGCTTCATTAGCATTTCCATCAAAAGTTTCATAAGCTCCTATAACTTCTAAAATTTCCTCTTCTGAAAGGTCCTTCCTTTTCCCGCCTTTTCTTCCTGCTTTAACTTTCAGTTCGTCTGTCTCTGGAAAAGCTTCTTCAATTTGGCCTGCTCTTAATAAAGCCCGGTGCATCCCAGAATCGCCTACTGCCAATTGGTACCTACCTTTATAGCCTTGGAATTTCTCAGGATGGCTCAGGTAATAAGCAAGGGGGTCACCATTATAGTATCTTTTTGTATGCCCAGCCATTTTACCTCCTTATGATTTTTTAATGAAAAACAATAGATTTTTAATCTTTTGCATCTTTATCCAAACATGCAAGAAATCTATTGTGAAGCTGCAAGAAAAATACTGAAAGACAAGAAAAAGCTAGAAAGAGAGCTAAAAGTAAAAATATCTAATAAAGGCAATATAATTTTTGTTGATGGAAAAGGAGAAGATGAATACCTGGCAATTCAGGTAATTGAGGCAATGACTCTTGGCTTTACAACACCAAAGGCGCTTCTTCTCACCCAAGATGGATTTATTCTAGAAAAAATATATATAAAAAATCTAACTCCAAGACAGGATTTAGAAAGAATAAGGGGAAGAATAATAGGAACAAAAGGAAAAACCAAGAAAACAATAGAAAGCTTGGGAGACTGCTTTATTGCAGTGCACGAAAACACAGTAGGGGTCATTGGATTTGCAGAAGAAATTGCAACAACTTTAACTGCCTTAGAAGCCTTAATCAGAGGCAAGAAACAGGCGAAAACTTATTCTTATCTGGAAAAAGCAAGAAGCAAAGACATTCACAAACTAAACGAAGACTTGGGATTGAAAATAAAGAAAACTAGAAAAAGAAAAGCAAAAGAATAAACTTTTAAACCACCTTTTTCTTCATAAGATAAAAAGCGTCCAAGTATGGAAATAGAAAGATATATAAAAAGAATGCGATTCTTCATCTATGAAAAAAATACCAAAAAAGTGGCGAGAGCTTTCGAAAAAGGAAAAGTTAAAGATTCCAACAGAATATTTTAACATAGATGAAAAGACACTTAAGAAAATAAGGAATATCTCAGACACAAAAAAGAGGCTTATCGAAGCTGCAAGAATCCAGTACGAAATGTTTAATGATATCCATTCTTATTTAACAGTGTGGATTGCAGGTTACGGAAGTGATGTCATAATAAGGCAAAAATTTGGGTCCACACAAAATTTACTAAATCAGTTCTTTACTAAAATAAAATTTCCAGAAAGCATCACCCCTTCTTGGGCAGACATTAAAAGAAGAATAAAAATTCCTGAAGAGATAACACCTGAACTCGCAGAAGAAATAGGGATTCATATCGGAGATGGAAATTTACATATACATAGTGGCTCTGCAGGCGATTCATATAGCTATTCAATTACTGGCAATTTGATAAATGAAGCGATTTATCACCATGGGCACATCTATAATTTAATAAAAAATCTTTATAGCGTAGAACCCCGATTTGTAGAGCGCGCCAATAAAAACAGTATAGAAACGCTAATTAAATCAAAGGCAATAGTAGAGTTCAAAAATAAAGTTTTAGGATTGGTTGTTGGACCTAAAAAGAGTATACAAATACCCAAGAATATAATGAGTAATGAAACATTTAAGAAAAGATGTGTCTCTGGAATAATAGATACTGATTTTAGCATAACTAGTTCTATGGCTATCACTGGGAAGCTCCACAGTTTGTTTATTGCAAGAGAGATGCATAGAATTCTCGAAGAGCAAAAAATTGACCATATATTCCGAGAATACGAAGAGTATGGAAGGTTTTACATAAGTAAAGAATTAGCAGAAAAAATAATCTTAGAATGGAAACTGCACAATCAAAAACACCTCTCAAAATATAATATGTTCAAGGAATTTAAAATGTTTATTCCTTTTTCTACAACCCCTGAAAGGCTAGCAGTTCTAGAGGGGAAACTGGACATAAAAGAATTAGAAAAAGTATGTGAAAAAAGAAAAGGGCCTCGGTAAAAGCCCTCAATAAGAGTCCAACGTTTTCCGTTTGTTTTAACAAAACTCGGATAGGACTCGAACCTATGACCCTATGGTGTCTATAAAATTTAACAGCCATATGCTCTTTGCAGTCTTTAACTCACTTTGGTTAAAAATACCTGCTGAGCTACCGAGACTTAATTATCCTAGATAAAACACTCTTTTAAAGTTTACTGCTGCAAATATACTGTATTTTTTCTCAAATAGAAAGCCTTAAATAAACTATACCTTATATATCAGGTATGTGGTACCTTAAATTTAAACTAAAGCATACAGATTGCATTGTCCATCCACTTGTAGAAAAATATAATCTGCATGTTGAATTTTATCCCTTGGGAAGTTATCTAAAAGGAAATTTTGTTTATACTTCATCAATCCATATATTAAAAGGAGACGAAAAAGATATTAAAAAATATCTTGCTGAATTAAAAAAAGATAAAAGGATTGTAAAAATAGAGGTTTCAAAAGTTATTTTTATGCTTACTAAAGAAAACTCTTCTAAAAAAACCTATCAAGTCATGTATAATCCTAAGTTACTTTATATTACTCCTGCCTTCAATTCCCCAGACGGCTTTGAAATCTGGGATGTTGCATGCTGGGATAGAAAACCGCTTGAAGAGCTAATAGAAGTTATGGAAAAGGCAAAGACCACTATTTATTTTGAAGTATTAAAATTCGAGGAAAAAGATATGGATGATATTTACATTTTGCAATTGTTTCCCCAGCTTCCAAAAAAACAAAGACAGGCAATAGAACTGGCTTATAAACATGGCTACTACCAATTCCCTAAAAAAACAAATCTCGATAAGCTTGCTAAAATGATGGGAATTTCTAAAGCTACTTTCCAAGAAAATTTAAAAAAAGCAGAGGCAAAATTAATACCGCTTCTTCTTAGATAAAATTCATAAAAACCTGATATATCAGGGTAAAATTGCAACTATAAAGCCGTTTTCCGGCTTTATTAGAAATCTATCTCATTATTAATTTCTGTAAATTTGTCAACCATTGCATGATAAGGCGAGAATCCTCTTAGCTTCCAAGTTAATCTCAA
>Ga0315277_10005401_pt1 | contig 16830 bp, 10 predicted proteins | sample YL17G05_15_MG_FD_203695 | JGI IMG/M metagenome (GOLD analysis project Ga0315277, IMG submission 203695) | Sediment microbial communities from Yellowstone Lake, YNP, Wyoming, USA - YL17G05_15 | ecosystem: Environmental > Aquatic > Freshwater > Lake > Sediment | place: USA: Wyoming | collected... | reverse complement strand
CGTCCTGGGCAATTAAACCAATATCCTTACTACCATCAGGGTTTTCCTTCCAGTTAAACGACACGGGGTTTAACTTTAAAATTCCGGACAGCGTGTCGTCCAGCGGAGTAATGTTGGTCTTCACTGACTTGTCGGAGGTATCGGTGGTTAAGGTTCCGTCCGAAGTTATCCGCAGGTCGTTAGCCATGGCACCTGAACCCACTGCGCTAAAGCGGGCATTGCCTACCACGTCCAAAGCCAACGCGGGAGCAGTGGTCCCAATACCAATATTCCCTCCGGCAAAGATGGCAGCGTAATTGTTATCTGCTCCGGTTGGCGACTCTACGTAGAGTCCATACTTTTTGGCCGTGCCGGTGGTATCAGATGTTCCATTGGCTATATATACACCATACCGGTTAATGGTACCGTTCGTTGTTAATGTCCCTGTCCCAGTGAAATAACCTCCGTAGATGTTAGTCGTGCTCCCTGTTGTTGATGTGGTTGATTGCGGATTGAAATAGCCTCCATACAGATTGGTGGTCCCTCCCGTGGAGGCGGCGGTAATCGTGGGGTAGCTGTTAATACCATACATATTCCTGGTACCGGTGGTAATGATGCCGGTTTCGGTAGTCGCTAAAACAAGGCCGTTGAGATCGGCTGCGGTGGTTGACGCATCTGCGTTGCTCACTACCACACTGCCTTGATTATAGGTTTTAAGCGTGAGATCGTTGCTTTCAAAACTTTCGCCCGCTTCTAATATGAGCGGACCAAGTGATCTAATATTGCTGGCGGTTTGGTTGGTCATAAGTAAGTCGTACGACATCAAAACGCCGCCTGCCGCAGTAAAGCTTGAGGGAAGGGCAAAAGTGTTGGCGGTGTCGCTAAAGGTAGCGGCGGTTGTACCGTTTGGAGCTAGAGTGAGCATTCCTGTAGAGTCGACCGTGAATTGTGTGTTATATGTGCCATCGTATGACAGTTTGAGTTGGGTTGTTGTTCCTAGAACCTCAAGTTTAGTAGTGGGGCTGGTGGTCCCTACACCAAGATAGCCGGTCCCCAGGTTAAACCAAGCGTTTGAGTTGGTTGCTCCCGGGACATAGAACATAGCAGAGGCTGCTGCAGTTGATCCTATGGATAGATTATCCGTGATGGTAGCTTGAGATAGAGTGGTACCATTTCTTTGCCAAAAACCCAGTATACCGCTAGTGGGGGCTGTACTCGTTAATGTCTTGTCGGCATCAGTATAGACTGCACTTGAGGCTGTTAACCCTCCAATGCGTACATTACCGCTTCCTCCTATTTCCAAGGCTACAGCAGGACTTGACGTTCCAATTCCCACATTACCTTCAACAAGAAGACCATTAGCTGGAGCGGTACTTGACCCCAGATACCCCGATCCTATGGTTACCCCACCACCGATTTCTGCATAATCATTGGGGCTGGTGGTACCTATACCTAAATACCCAGAGGAATTAACAACCAGTTGGCTTGTTGATCCTACAGAGAATAAAGCTGCTGGAGCGGTGGTACCGATACCGACGCGAGAATTGCTCGAATCGATATCCAGGATAGATGTACCACTGGAGTTGTTAAAGCGATAAGCAGTAGTGGAGTTGGTGGAGCGACTAAAGGATAAACCGCCCAAGGCATCTATATAACCTAAGATGGTACCGCTGTAGTCCTGCCATTCCTGCAGATTAGCCGCCTGATAGGTGGGTGTACCAGGAACACCGAGCTCTGAAGGTGTAAGCTGGGGAGCTGGAGCTGAGGCTATGCCTTGGCCAATGTCACTTAAGGCAGTACCTTCTCCCGTCCAAGTAATCCCATCCGAAGAATAGGCAGCGTAATTAGAACCGTATCCCACGGCGACAAACCTGGTGCCGTTCCAGGCCACATCATTGCCGTAACTTGAAAAAGCCGAAGCGCCTAATCCAGTCCATATAACCCCATCCGAAGAATAGGCAATGGAGTTGGTGCCTTTGCCTACGGCTACCCAGCGGGTGCCATTCCAGGCTACGCCATTGCCAATCTCGGAGAAAATCGAAGCACCCAACCCAGTCCAAGTGATGCCGTCGGAGGAATAGGCAATGGTGTTGGTGCCAGCGGCGCCTAGGGCCACCCACCTGGTACCATTCCAGGCCACATCTTTACCAGATATACCGCAACAACCAGAAAAGATTGATGTGCCTAAACCAGTCCAGGTGATGCCGTCGGAGGAATAGGCAATGGTGTTTGTACCGTGTCCAACTGCTACCCAGTAGGTATCGTTCCAGGCTACACCCCGCCCTTGTTCAGAAAATATCGATGTTCCTAGGCCTGTCCAGGTGAGGCCATCGGAGGAATAAGCAAGAGTGTTGGTACCAGAGCCTACGGCTACCCAGCGGGTGCCGTTCCAGGCTATATTATAGCCATAACTAGAGAAAAGCGACGTACCTAAACCAGTCCAGGTGATACCATCTGAGGAATAGGCTAGGGTGTTGGTACCATTACCTGTGGCTACCCAGCGGGTGCCGTTCCATGCGGCGCCGAGGCCAAAGGTCGAAAATATCGACGTACCTAAACCAGTCCAGGTGATACCATCTGAGGAATAGGCTAGGGTGTTGGTACCGCCAGGATCACCTGCTCCAGCTATCCAACGGTCAACATAATTGGGTGAATAGATGGCACCTTTAACCACCAGGCCTTTAGTATTAGGACCACCTGTTCTGATATAGGTGGGATTTTCTGCTGTTAGACCTGAGGTGATTTGGTTGGTGATGTCTGCATTACCAATCATAGTAAGTTTTGAGGTAGGTAATGTGGTACCAATACCAAGTCTGTTGGCTGAGTCATCCCAGAAGAGGTGAGATGCATCATTGGTTAGTTTGGTACCATCTCCAAAGATTAATCCTCCTGCTGTAACGGTTGTTCCATCAAGGAAGTTTAGCTCTGTAGCTGTGGAGGTTACTTGAGTACCACTTAGATAGAGGCTTGTGGTATTGGTAGATCCTGCTACGTCAAGGGCATAGGCACCTGGAGATGTGGTACCTATACCAAGATGTCCAGTACCCAGATTAATCCAGGCGTCACTATTGGTTGATCCTGGTACATAAAGTGTGGCTGATACTGGTGCTGTTGATCCTATGGATAGATTATCCGTGATGGTAGCTTGAGATAGAATTGTTCCATTCTTCTGCCAGAATCCTAATATACCGCTAGTTGGAGGCGTTGAAGTGAGGGTCTTGTTAGTATCGGTATAAACCCCACTCGAGGCGGTAAGTCCTCCGATTCGGACATTCCCACTTCCACCAATCTCTAAAGCCACGGCTGGGTTGGTGGTTCCAATACCAATATTCCCTTGAACCAAAAGTCCATTGGCTGGAGCTGTACCCGACCCAAGGTAACCCGATCCTATGGTTACTCCCCCACCTATCTCTGCATAATCGTTGGGGTTAGTGGTTCCAATGCCTAAATATCCGGATGAATTAATCACCAGTTGACTAGTTGATCCAACAGAAAGCAGGGCTGCGGGGGAGGTGGTTCCAATGCCTAAATATCCGGATCCGGTCATTATAGCAAGGTTGGAGTTGCCGGAAAAGATTTGTTTAACACCGTCGTTGCTAAAAGTTAAATTACTCCCCAGTGTTAAATCTCCTGTTGAGTTTATGTGGTAACCACTGTTTTGAAAATAGACCGAACCGGTTCCGTTGGGATTTATTAATAAACCCTGATTGGTGGAGCTGGTGGCCAAAGTGGCCGGACTGTCAAAGGTAACCCCAGTGTCGCTAAAGTCAATCCATCCTATATCGTCGCTAAAAACATAGCCGGAAAACGCTTTGGTGGTTAGATTTACTATGACATCGCTTAAATTGGCCTCAAAATCTATGTAAGTATCTGTATTGATGACCCTGGCCTTGCCGGTTACGACCCCAATGGTTAAGCTTACGTTGACGGGACCCTGTGCGTTATCCACCCCTGTACCAAAGGCAATCCAACCCACGTCGTCCGAAAAAGCGTAGCCCGAAAGGTCTCCCGTGGAGGGATCCATTTCAACATTAGATCCGTAAGAAGCGTCAAAGTTTAGATAGCCGTCCGTGTTTAAAGCTTTGGCCTTGCCGGTTACGAAGTTGGCCGATAGGTCGTTACCGTAGCCGAGCGTAGCATCGCCAGCTATTAAGTCGCTATCCGTTCTAATATCACCACCCACTACATCCAACAATTTGGTGGGTGATGTAGTGCCTATACCCACTAACCCTTGAACCAACAAACCATTGGCTGGGGCAGTATTTGATCCAAGATAACCTGATCCAATGGTGACTCCCCCACCGATTTCTGCATAGTCATTGGGATTGGTTGTTCCAATTCCTAGATAGCCGGATGAGTTAATAACAAATTGACTGGTTGCTCCCACGGATAGAAGTGCTGCGGGAACCGTGGTACCAATACCAACATTGGTGTTGTCATCGTAGATTAAGGAGTTACCTAAGGTGGTTCCGGCTGTAAACTTAGGTAGGTAATTAATTGATCCCGAACCACCGATACCTATCGTGGTAATGTCACTCCAGGAGGCGTTACCTGAAGCATCGGAAGTAAAGACCTTGCTGGCTCCGGCTCCGGTAACCATGGTAAAAGCCGGGGTAGTCAACCCCACACCAATATTTAGGTTCGTGGAGAAATAACCACTACCTACCACATGCAGGGCGGAAGTGGGAAGGGTTGTTCCAATACCCACATTGCCGCCAATTACTGCCAATTTAGCTGTGCCTGTGTCAGCGGTGCCTACACCTAAAACTCCGGTAATATATGCATTGGACGACGCGGTTATATCCCCCGACACACCCAAGGCGCCGTTTAGATCGCTATCCCCCACTACAGTTAAAGCAGAGCCCCCACTTGTCGTACCAACACCAAGATTGCCAGCTATATCAACATTACCGTCAAAGGATGCTAAACCTACCACACCAAATGTGCCGTTCACATCCAACTTATGACCGGGAAGGGTGGTCCCTATGCCAATATTGTCCGAGCCGTCCTGAAACAGTGCGGAAATCCCAAGAGTATAGTCGGCATCAAACTTGGTTAGGTAGCCTGTAATTCCCACCCCGCCAAAGCTTCCGGCTTGGCCGGCACAATTTCCGGCACTGGTACAAACATCTCCGCTGGCGTTAGGAAAGTACCAAGTTCTTAAGTCTGTTAAATCTCTGGTGGTTATGGTACCGGTTTTAGCCGCCGCACCCTCCGCCGTGGGAGTTATAGCAATGGGGTCGGTTCCCGCGGGACCCACCAAAAAATCCCCAAATGCCGTGGAATCGCCTAACACAACATTTCCGTCTTTGTCAACTTTTATATAGTTTGCAGTACCGGTGCTGTCCGTAACCTGAAAAATATTGGCTTCGGGCAACGCAGCCGGCTTTATAATCAAAGGCGTTATATCGGCCTGCTGGGCCGTAATAGTTTGAGTACCGTTGGGATTGTCAACGACACAATGCGGACAAATTCCTTCCGGGTTAGTAATAGTACCCCAGTCTGGAACACCCCCACTCATTACCAAAACCTCGCCATCGCCACCTGCTGTTAACGCAGAAAGCACGCTGGCGCCTGAAGCGTAAATCATATCGCCAAGGGTATAACTGGTTAAATTAGTTCCGCCGCGGGCTATAGGCAGAGTTCCGCTCACATCGCCGTTGGTAAGATTTACAGCAGAAGAAGTTAACCGACCCGAAAAGTCGCTATGCACTATGCCGGTACTTAAATCCGAAAAAGTGACTATTCCGCTGGAGGTAAGGCCCGTTGCACCCAAGATGGTACCAGCATTTGTTATGCCAGACAATGATAAATCAAGACCACCCTCAATAATAGTAGCACCAGAAATGCGGGAGGTCCCTATTACCTCTAATTTGTAGCCAGGATTGGTTGTTCCAATACCAACCATTCCGGTGGCTTCTTGCAAAAAGAGCATCTCGTTACCGCCATCGTTGTAGACTCTTAGGTTACCCTCGCCGGCCGATAACTGAATCTCGTTCCCTGCTACATAAGCTTCTTGGAGCGTAGTTGAGGCCCCGCTAATATCCGCCCAGGCCGAGCCGGTATAAACCTTAACTCTGTCAGTAGAAGTGTCATATGCCAAATACCCAACCCCGCTTGACGGACTGGCTAACGAGGCGCCTTGGGGAAGAATAAACCCTTGAGGAGCTGTATCATCATGTGCAATAGATGAAAGGTTAAGTAATGTATTATCATTAAATGATAAAGACCCCGCGGACGTAAGTGTCATCCTTGTGGTATTGTTAGTGATAAACTGCATACCATAAGCGTCGGTAGTACCCAACACGCCTGCCACCCCATACGAATTTCCACCCTGTGCAAAGTAACCTGATGTTAAGTTAAGATCAGCCCAGGCGGGTATCCCACCTGTAACCACAAGGGCTTGGCCTTCAGTACCTATGTTTAACGCTGCCAAAGTGTCTGCGGCGCTGGCATAGATCATGTCGCCAGTGGCGAAAGTGGTTAAACCAGTCCCGCCGGACCCGATCTCAATAGGATCGGCCGCCCACGTTCCAGTAGAAATCTCACCAAGAGCTGTTATTTCCTCCGTTGATACACTTTGCCATGCACTGCCATCTCCCATAAGTATATAACCTTCTTCCGGAGCGATGTCGCCAAAAGAAGTGCCCTTAATTTTACTAATTACTACATTGTTTAGACCTCCACCGGTGGGAGATACTACGTCGCCGGTAATATCCAGGGCTTTCTCCAACGACGTCTCTGTTGTAGTGTCAATAGACTTTAAGCCTTGAATTTGCGCCACCCCGGTAAATAAAACGCTTCCCGCTGTGGCTGTAGTAGTGGTTAACCCTTTTTTAAAATCAGCGGCCTCGTTAAAAACAGAAGGAATATTTATATGAAACTCATAATTTTTTACACCGGTTTGCTCGCCCAAAACGTTTGACAGCGCGTCGTTACTGCTACCACCCAGTGAAGCCTGCTCACCGAAGCTTGACAACCTCCCACCAAAAATTCTAAAACCTACCCCCAATGTCAAAATAAGACAAACTGCCAAACCCGCGTACGCCAGCTTTCTCAATGACTTGATTTGAGGCACTGACATATCCGTTCTGCTTTGTATCTGCGGCTGGGGACGGGTGGCATGCAACAGCTGCCCTGTACCGAGCGAACCGCCGAGGGGGCGGGGAGCGAGTGTACAGGGATGTTGCATGACAGGACCCGCTGTGGCGGTGGAGGAGCTGAAACGACGATGAGAGAAAGAGGCCTTCTCTTCTAACACCCTTTTCAAAGCTACTACGTCGCCAAAAGAATATTGTCGGTATCCATTGGGAAGCCGTTCCGATTTAATTTTTCCATCATTCTCTAAACGCCTTAGGGTGGAAGGGGTGGTTTTAAGGTATAACGCCGCCTCGGAAACACCAAGCTTAGAATTATTCTGAAAGGCAAAATTTTGGGCAGACTCTGTACTCATAAGGCAGGTTTTCAAAGTCTTTCATTCGTTGCAGTGGAGGCATTTGAAAACTTACATAATATTAAGCAATGTATTTTTGTTTGTCAACAGTTTTCCTATTGAAAATTCCCTGGAGTATGTATATATTTAGCGTATGCCCACGGAAAATTCTGCCCAAAGGCTGGCAGAAGCGGTTAAAACCGCCCAGCAAAAACAAGCGCTTATTTCCCAAATAGAAAATTTGTTAAACGACCTAGCTGCGGTTAAACCCCCCACTTCGGCAACTACACAAAACAAGTACCCAATGATTTATAAAATCCTGCTGGAACAATACGGTAAATCGGATACCAGCATTACCCAAGAAAACTTACTTGGGTTAAAAAAGGATTTGGAAGATCTGGAAGAAGTCATACTGGACGTTCCGGATGCCGCAGCAGAGGGAGTCGTGCAGTTTGCCCATCTGTGGTGCAAGGAAAACGTGGACCCCGGTGTCCTAGTCAATATAGTTCCCTCAAAAAAACTTATTGCCGGCGCGCAGTGCTCGTGCAAAGGCCAATACCGAGATTTCTCACTGGACAAGGTCATCCACCAAAAACTATATACTTGACTGAATCTATGATTGACTACAACTACAAAAACTACACATCAGACGACTTCAACAAATTCCTAAACGACACCGGAGAAGTGGGCTACGTGGAAACTTTTAACAACCCCATCGTACGTGTAAGGGGCCTTCCCAACGTTAAAACAAAAGAAATCGTACTTTTTGAAAGTGGGGCCATAGGACAAGTTATGTCCCTGGATGAAGAATTTGTAGAAATTGTGTCACTGTCACACAAGCTTCCAACGGTGGGAGAAAAATCCTGTCGCACAAACCTCCCTATGGAGATGGGTGTGGGAGAATACTTGCTGGGAAAAGTGGTGGCCCCTCTGGGAAACAACATGTATAAAGAGCTGAACGAATTCATACCGGAAAAGTATTGTAACATCGATCCTAAACCCGCCGGAATAGAAAAAAGGGTCAAAATTAATCAATACTTTGAGACTGGTGTGACGGTGGTTGACACACTTGTTCCCTTGGGCAAGGGCCAAAGAGAATTAATAATCGGCGACCGAAAAACCGGAAAAACTGACTTTATCCTCCAAACCATGTTAAATCAGGCCAATAACGGTGTGGTATGCATATACGCTGGAATAGGCAAAAACGCCATTGATATCAAAAAGGTAGAAAAGTTCATGAATGATAAAAAAATTAGGGAAAAGTGCGTAATTGTAGGCTCTTACTCATCGGACCCATCGGCTATAGTGTTCCTAACCCCCTATTCTGCTATGACAGTAGCTGAATATTTTATGGAAAAAGGAAACGACGTTCTGTTGGTTCTAGATGACTTGACCGATCATGCCAAATATTACCGAGAACTGTCACTCGTCGCCAGAAAGTTCCCCGGTCGCTCCTCTTACCCAGCCGATATCTTCTATGCCCACTCACGGCTTCTGGAAAGATCGGGCTACTTTAAAGCAGCCAAGGGTATAAATGCCATAACTTGTCTACCTGTGGCAGAAACCACTGAAGGTGATGTGACGGGCTACATTCAGACTAACTTGATGGCAATCACTGACGGGCATATCTTTTTTGATAAAGAACTCTTCCTGCAAGGCCGCCGGCCTGCTGTGAATTATTTTCTTTCTGTTACCAGAGTCGGCCGCCAAACACAGTCAAAATTAAAGTGGTCGGTGGGCCGAGAGCTGTACAACTTCTTAACCCTCCTGGAAAAAACCAGGAGCTTTGTGCACTTTGGCGCGGAAATAAATGAAGGCATTAAATCAACGTTGGCGATGGGTGAAAAAATCATCAATAACTTCTTTAATCAGCCCTCGGGGCAGGTCATAAACACTAACCTGCAGATCCTGATCTTCTCACTCATCTGGGGTCAGGCTTTTAGAGAGCGCGACACCGCCCAAATAAGTGCGCAAAGCCAAAAAATTATTGACAAATATAACGCGGATGCCGCCTACCGAAAGAGGGTTGATACCACCATCCAGTCGTGCGATGATTTTAATAAGTTATTAGGTATTGTAAGCGCCAAACAATCGGACTTTATGTAATATTATGACAAAGGTTTTTGCATGACAAATAAAGAGTTGAACATACAAATAGTAAATTTAAGGGCTATTCAAAACATTACTGACGTTTATCAGCAGGTGGCGGCCATGAGAATGCGCAAAATCAAGGACACAGTCATTCAAAACAGAAAGTTTTATGAATCCCTGTCGGAAGTTTATATGGAAACGCAAAGGTTCTACTCCAAGACAAAGGCCTTGGCGGCCAAGGGAGCCAGATACTCACCTATGTTGGTGGAAAAAACTAACGGCAAAAGCGTAGCAGTCCTTATAACAGCTAACACAGGTCTTTACGGAAGCGTGGTAAAGGACGTTTTTGACCTTTTTGTTAAAGATCACAAGGACTCTAACAGCGATTTGGTGGTAGTGGGAAGACTTGGCAGAAACTGGATTCAAGCGCTAAAGCTCCCCAAGCCTTTTAAATACTTTGATCTGCAAGACGGGATTGAATACATCGACGCGGGGATAAAGCTAATCTTTGACTATGTTTCAAATTACTCGGATATTATGGTCTACCACGGGCTTTTCAAAAACATTACCAACCAGCCGGCCAAGGCCACAAAAGTTACTCAAAAAACAGCGCAGACGGAAGCAGAATCTCCAGAAACTCCGGGGGGTCAAACCTTATCTTTTATCTTCGAACCAACGATTGAGAGGGTTCTGATAAGTTTTGAAGAACAACTTGTGTACTCTTTTTTTGACCAATCTATCTATGAGTCAGCCCTGGCAAAATTTGGGTCCAGAATGATGAGTTTGGATACGGCCACGCAAAATGTTTCCAAAGCCCTGGCTGCTGCGCGGCTAGCGTCGCCAAAAATGAAGCACAGAAAGCAAAATAAGCGTCAAATGGACTTAATTTCAAGCATAGACCTATGGAAATGAATAATCTTGGAAAAATCAAAAGCATCAAAGACTACGTTGTAGAAGTAGAGTTTTTGGGCCAACACAAGCCACAAATCAACAATATTTTAACCTTGGTGGACCGCCCCGAGGTTAAACTCATGGGTTTAAGGTGGTCAAGCCCAAACATTTTTTTGTGTATCTCGCTTAACGAACACGCCAGCCTGTACAGAGGCGCATTAGTACGTGACACTTTAAAGCCCTTAATGATCCCTGTGGGACCCAGCGTACTGGCCAGAGTTTTGGACATCTTTGGTAACGACAAAGACGGACTGGGTGAGATTTCACGGGTGACAGAAAGGCCTATTTACAACGAAACTGCCAAGGTGTGGGAAATAAAAGCCGACCAGCAAATTATGGAAACAGGAATCAAGGCCCTTGACCTATTTTGTCCTATAATAAAGGGGGGCAAAACCGGGCTTTTTGGCGGCGCCGGCGTGGGCAAAACAATCCTGCTCACCGAAATTTTGCACAATATTATAAACCAGGATCAAGAAAGAAATGTGTCGGTGTTTTGTGGCGTTGGCGAAAGGTCAAGGGAAGGTCACGAACTCCATAAAGAGCTAACAGCCACCAAAGTTTTGGATATGGTGTCGTTGGTTTTTGGGACAATGGGTGACAACCCATCAGTAAGATTCTTAACGTCGCACGCCGCCTCCACTATTGCAGAGTACTTCAGAGACGACATGAACAAGGATGTCCTGTTCTTCATCGACAATATTTTTAGGTACGCGCAAGCGGGCAACGAGCTGTCCCTACTTATGAGTAACATCCCTTCGGAAGATGGGTATCAAGCCACTTTGATATCAGAGATGGCGGGTTTCCACGAACGGCTGGTGTCGAAAAATAACAACTATATTACTACAATAGAAGCCATTTACCTGCCAGCAGATGATGTTTTAGACCAAGCGGTCCAGGCAGTGTTTGACTATTTAGATACTTCAGTGGTTCTTTCCAGAGATGTGTTTAGGGAAGGACGTATGCCGGCTCTTGACATACTTTCGTCAACATCTAATGCTGTTAATCTCACAACGTTAGGAGAAAATCATTACAAGACTACCCTATCAGCACAAAGCTTGCTAAAAAAGGCGACTGAGTTGGAGCGAATTGTGGCACTGGTCGGCGAAAGTGAACTTTCAGAAGAGGACAGAACAACATATGAAAGGTCAAATAAATTGAAGAATTATATGACACAAAACTTTTTTGTTTCATCTGACCAGACAGGTCGGCCAGGAGTCTTTGTTCCGGTTAAAACTACCGTCGAAGACGTAAAAGATATACTCTCCGGAAAACACGATCACACACCCGCCTACAAGTTTTCATATATTGGCGGGATCAAAGAAACCATAAAATGATGGAGCAAGTTCTGACTGTAAACATCAGAAGCAGGAAAAAATCCTTCTTTGAAGGAAAAACTCGTACGGTCACCAGCTTAAACGACAACGGCGAGTTTGATATACTCCCGCAGCATGCTAACTTTGTTTCGCTCATCAGAAACTATCTCGTACTAAACAAGGGTACAAAAGAGGAACAGAAGTTTGTCATCAGCACGGGGGTTTTAAGAGTCAAAGAAAATAAAGTGGACGTGTTTCTGGATGTTTAGATTACGTAGGAATGGCTTTTAGCACCCCCGCACCGATCTTGCCCGTCGCCCCCCCCCATGCACGCACCACAAGAACATTCTTAAGGCCTATCTGGAGTGCAGAAAAGGCAAGAGAAAAACCCGCTCCGCCATGGAATACGAGGTCGACTATGAATCCAACCTAACAACCCTGCAAAACGCCTTAGAAACAAAAACCTACCAAATAGACCGCTCGGTATGTTTTGTGGTCAAAAGACCTAAAATAAGGGAAATTTTTGCCGCTTCGTTTGGCGACAGAATTGTGCACCATCTTCTGGTGGCTCAAATTGAAAAACATTTTGAAAAACGTTTTATTTACGATTCCTGTGCCTGCCGTAAGAACAAAGGCAGCCACTTTGCCGTGGAACGCCTAAAAAAACATATTCGCCAAAGCACCAAAAACGGCACGCTAAACTGCTATTATCTACAGCTGGACATAAAAAGCTTTTTCCCCACCATAGATAAAGAAATTCTCTTTGACACTATTAAGAGAAACATTAAACAACCCAACATTTTGTGGCTGGCACACTTAATTATTTACAACGACCCTACGCAAAACTACCAGATGAAGGGCGACAAAAAACTGTTTGACATGGTCCCACCAAACAAAACCCTCTTTAAAGCGCCAAAAAGCAAAGGGCTGCCCATTGGCAACCTAACCAGTCAGTTTTTTGCCAATATTTATTTAAACGAACTTGACCAGTTTGTAAAAAGGCAGCTAAAAGTAAAATATTACTTACGTTACGTTGACGACTTTGTACTACTATCGCGGAACAAAAACGAACTTTTAAAGTGGCGCGAGCAGATACAAGACTTTTTACATCAAAAGTTAAAGCTGGATTTGCACCTCAATAAAGACAGGCTGGGTTCGGTTTATCAAGGAGTTGACTTTGTGGGATATGTGGTAAAACCCGGTTGTGTTTTGTCGCGCAAAAGGGTTGTAAATTCCCTTAAAACCAAACTATTTTATTATAATCAGGGGAAAATACCCTTGCATAAAATGCAGGCCACGGTAAACTCATATTATGGGCATTTTAAGCATGCTAACAGTTACCGTCTACGAAAAAATATTTATGAAAAACATTTTGGCAAATTAAAGGAACATCTGTCTCCGGTGGGAGATTACCAGTACTTTACCAATGTTAAACCAAAATCCCGAAATATTTGTGGAATTGTACCAAAACCAACTCCGCTTATATTTTCTGGTAAAAAGCTTTCCAAAAAGTTATAAATACACCCTAGGTGAAGATGTATTAAAGCTGGGCTGGGCGACGCTGGACGCCGCTCTTGAGGCTAACAGCAAACTAAACAACCAAAAAGCCCCTTATATCTTAGCCACCTCGCTACGCTTTGATAAATTAAAATACCGTTTGCGGGCGGCTTTTGATCTTAAACTAATCTCCGTAAAAGACCAAGCCAAAATTACGGAATACAATGCCGTAATAGGCAAAATGTTAAACGGGTGGCTGATTTGGTCTAAGTCCTTTGTATAAGTCCCTGCGAACGCACCTGGTGGCGTTGCTATTGCCCTTATTGTTGTTGTTCGTGTTGCCGTTGTTCAAGTTGGTGTTCCACGCGTTATTCGCGTCGTCCGATTTCTCGGTGCTCGACCAGAAGTTGCTGGTTATTTCCGTTGACTTTTTCTTATCTTCAATTGACCGGACGGCATTTCAGCCGTGAGGTCTTCTTGTTGGTTTCCTTATACCCCTGTGGGTGCAACGGAACGGACTAACACTAGGGTCCCTTTGCAAACCATCTCCGTTCTACCGGTTGGAGTGCAAAATCAACCACCATGTGCAGTTTAAAAGTTTTTTGGAACAAAGTCAAAAACTAGCGCTATCATACTGTTGTAAATACCTGTATACACCAGTACGTTATCAACCATCATGGCGCTCTGTCCCTCGTATGCTACAATAAACTCATGGTAAAGACCAACTTTTACATTGATGGAACTAACCTTTTTGCCGGACAAAATGAACTATTTGGGCCTAAGAAACACATTTCATTTAAATCTCTCATCCAGGAAATAAATAAACTAATCAAAATAGATAAGGTTTATTTTTATGCCTCATACATGAATAGAAAGAATCATCTAACTCCGCAACTAAAAGACCTGGTTGCTGCTGAAGCGCTGTTTTATCGGGAAGCACTTCATACTGAAAATGTTACCTTCTACAAAGGCCACCGTTCTCCAGCTTCTGGAAAAGAAAAGGGAGTAGATGTCCATTTATCAGTTGATATTGTCCAAGATATTTTCTTAAAGAAGACAGACCAAATTGTCATTATGACTGGTGATGCAGATTTAATTTATCCTTTAGAGATAGTCAAGATGCTTAGAGTTCCAACCTATGCAGTATTTTTGCCCAACAGATTTTCATTAGAGATGGCTTACAAAGTAGATAAGGCGTTCGTGCTCAACTTCTCTGATAAATTCAAAACCGAGAGAAAACTACCCAAACGGCTAAAGATTGTACCTATAAAAAAGCCCCGTATGATAGACATACGGGGTAAGTAGCCATATTAAACCAAAAACGAGGTCCTTTGTCAATATCGCTAACTCAGTCTAGGGTTACCAACCGTCGCGGGGTTCCGCCTTCGGCGGAATGACCGTGGTGGGACTCGGAATGACAGGGGAAAATGGGGAAATTACAAATTCTTCAAATTCTGTTTTGGTTAGTCCCTGCGAACGCACCTGGTGGCGTTGCTATTGCCCTTATCGCTGTTGCTCGTGGTGCCGTTGTTCAAGTAGGTGTACCACGCGTAATTCGCGTAGTCCGATAGCTCGGTGCTCGACCAGAAGCCGCTGGTAGTAGTAAAGGCACCTCCAGCCTTGTTGTACATGCCGTCTAGATACGCCTGCATGAGTTCTTTTTGGCTCGGCAGATACCAATCAATCTTGGCACCACCACCGGTCACAGCTTCCAGAGAAAGCAAGCCACAGGCATTTATAGCATTTCCGCAGTCAGCATCCGCGCCTGCGTAGCTCCCTCTTGGGGTAGTGGTATAAAAGTCACAGGAAGCTTTGGTAAAGCTGTTGGTAAGACTTCCTTGGCTGTTACTCCAGTATAAGGAGGTTCTGGCATCCTTCCAAACGTTGGTGGCGGTATTGGTCCAGGTAGATTCTTCTCCGGCGCTATCCCCGTCCGCGTTTTCCCCGTTTTTATAGTCGTCCCAGATTACCAGAGATTGGGTGGAATAATCCATAGCTATAGCAGCAGTACCGGTTTGCTGGGTTCGACTATTGCTGTAAAAGGTTGTTCCACTGGTAACCCCCGCCGTTGTGGCATTACCGGAAGGCACCCATTCCCCTGCTGATCTGATTCTGTTCCAATACGCGCCCCAGTTACCCCAAGAGCCTGCGGCATCTGAACCGTGGGATAGGGACACCAAGGAGTCATAAATGGTCTTAATGCGTGAAGTAGAGGCAGTGAGTGGAGAGCCTCCCACCTGTTCCGCAAGAACTTTACCACCTAGCGCGGACAAACCCATTAAAACAAGTAATAAAAATATGGGGGCGTAGCGTTTTCTTTTTATACTTCTCACGCTTTAAATTCTCCACTTTTTGTGGACTGTGTCAATCCCCACAAATTGTCAATTGGATTGCCAATTAGGAATCCACTGCGGCGGACGGACTCATGGTGGCAGAAACAAAGACTGATTTTATCCAATCGGCGGGTGCCTTGGGGGGCTTATTTTGAGACAAAGCGTTCATAAGTTCCTGATAGTTCTCCGCTAATGATACTGTGGTAAAACTTTTCTTACCTATTACCGTATGGATGACGGACCCGTTAGGTTCGGTTCTAATCTCCGTCCTACCTTTTTTAAACAGATCCGCAGCTTTCTGCACATCCTCCGCCACTGTGCCGTTTTTGGGGTTAGGCATCACACCGGCTGGCCCAAGAATTTTGGCGACTTTAGCAAGTTTTGACATATACCGTGGCTCCACCACCAAAACATCAAAATCGACTTTTGGCTTAATATGGCCTTTTTCCAACTTTTCGATATCCTCTTCTCGCAGCTCCAGGTCGGCCCCCTTAATCTTTGCAGAAGCCATAACGGCTATTTTCTTGCTTTTTCCAGTCCCGTGAGGAAGTGTCAAACTGAATCTAACCGTTTCCTGCTTATCTTTATCCAGCAGACAGTTGATATGCACCTCTATCGTGGAATCAAACTTGGCCTTGCAATTCTTTTTGACAAATTCGATAGCGTTGTTGATGGTCATGATACAGTAACCCCCATAGACCTGGCCGTTCCTTCCACAATTTTTACCGCCTCAGCCAAATTTTTAGCGTTAAGATCAAGCATCTTGGTTTTGGCAATCTCCTCGACCTGTTTTTTAGTGATATTTCCCACCTTGGTCTTATTTGGCACACCGGAACCTTTTTGAACACCAAGCGCCTTCATAATCAAATTAGAGGTTACAGGCGTCTTAGTGATAAAGGTAAACGACCTGTCTTCGTACACCGTCAACACCACAGGTATGACGTTGTCACCCATATCCTTGGTCCTGGCGTTAAACTCCTTGCAAAAGTCCCTTAACGGCACCCCGTGCTGACCTAAGGAAGGCCCCACCGGAGGCGCTGGGTTGGCTTTACCCGCCGGAATATTGAGTTTTACATAAGCTTTAACCTTTTTTTCTTTTGCCATACACTTCCTTCTGCGCTCTTTTCGGAGCGGGTCCCGTTCTCTCCTGCCCGCTCCTCAAAAAATCGCGCAGAAGTCCGTTTCTAAAGTCTACAGAGCCGTAACCTGACTAAATTCCAGCTCCATGGGGGTT
>Ga0315277_10005400_pt1 | contig 16836 bp, 16 predicted proteins | sample YL17G05_15_MG_FD_203695 | JGI IMG/M metagenome (GOLD analysis project Ga0315277, IMG submission 203695) | Sediment microbial communities from Yellowstone Lake, YNP, Wyoming, USA - YL17G05_15 | ecosystem: Environmental > Aquatic > Freshwater > Lake > Sediment | place: USA: Wyoming | collected... | reverse complement strand
GAATTTAGGTTGCAAAAAGGGGGCAAATTTTTGCCCCCTTTACAGCTTGTTTCATAGACCCGAAAGCAAGATTGGCAACGCAGCATTACGAGGCCATTAAAGTTGAGACCCTGCGCCAAAAAGCCGGCCCAAAATATCCGCTGGCACTACGAATCAGGCCAATTTACCAACCGCCTCGGCAACCAGTTTTGCAATCGGTAAATGCTGCGGGCAGCGGGCCTCTGCAGCGCTGTAATCGATACTGAGCAGTCTGCTCCGAACGCCGGCGGGAATCCCGGCGAAAAGCTCCTTCGCCCTATCCTTTTTGCCATAGCTATTGTAATACATCAGATACCGCATAATGTCACTGATGTATGGCGCATCCGGCAGGGCCGAATCGCAGATGTCTGCGCAGCCCGCGCAATAGCCGCTGCAGGTCGCGCCGGCATATTCTTTGAAGGCGTCAAAGTCGGCCTGGGCAAGTTTGGTTTTATCCAGCACAGCCGCCACGTTGGCGGTCAGGACGGCGACGTTTTCCATACCGACGCAGGCACAGCTTATCCTCTCATCTTCAAGAGCAAGTTTTATGGTCGCCTGCTCCTGTGTGAAGCCCTTCTGCAGAAGGTGCTCTATCAGTTTTTTGTCCGCCTCGGTCTCGACCGCCTGCTTGGCCCACTGGATGGTGGTCTTGCCGGTGGTCTTCATTGCTATAAGACCGATGTTGGCCTTATAGCAGGCGTCAACAGCCGCCTGCATTTTGTCATCCTGCATAAAGCGGAAGTTGTAGCTGGTCATTATCACATCAATCCAGCCGAGCTTGGCGGCGGCGGCAAGGCAGTCAGCCATATTCTTGTGGACGGTGAAACCGAAGAAGCGTATGAGCTTGCGCTTCTTGGCGCTTTCAGCCCAATTTTTCAGCTCGTCGGTCAACTTGTCAGGACCAGAAGCGGCGTGAGGAGCATAATACAAATCAATGTAATCGGTATTCATCCTCTTTAGAGATGTCTGAAGACGCTGCTCAATCTCATCTATGGTGTTTGCTCCTGATGCCTTGGTGGCGAGAAACAAATTCTTTCGGACCTCCGGGTTGTCCTTCAGGAATTTGCCGACCCCGAGCTCGCTGTTTCCGCCTCCATAATTGTGCGCGGTGTCCCAGGAGTTGACGCCCCATTTAAGAGTGCTTCTCAAAATAATTTGATTATCAATAAGGTTGTACATTGTCCCCAGTGACATAACCGGCACCTTCAGGCCCGTTTTACCTAACTTTCGTTTGGGCACCTGGGGGAATTTAAGCTCATCCGGCTTTGCCGCAGCGTTCGGGTCAGCAGAAGCGGCTTTCTCCTGGTCCGCTGCAAAAGCTGTTGCCACGGGCGCCAAAAGCCCTGCGGCTCCGATTGTCTTCAAAAAGTCCCTTCGATTGATTTCGTTTTGGTTTTCTTTCATAGGATTTGTCTCCGAAAATTTATTAAGGCCAATCAAAACCATTTATACTAACTATTCCATCACACACAAACCGGGAGGTGTCATTCTGAAGCCAGGACTTCCGAAGATTTTAGCGTTTAAGCAACAACCTGCGGTCGGCGCTTCTGGTTTCACCCACGGCAGAGACCCTTACGGCCTTTTTACCGCTCACGGGGCACTCGTGTTCGCAGACTCCGCAGCCAATACATTTTTCTATGTCAACATAAGGCCTCTGCAGACGCACCTGAATCTCGATTTTACCGCCCGCAGCAGGGATTCTCTCAGGCTGCCCATCGGGCGAAACTTCTATCGAATTTTCGGTATTCGCAACAATTTTATAGCACCCGCTCTTGCTTCGCAAGAAGCTGCGGGGGGCTTCTTCAAAAGCACAATAATAATCGCCGGTGGCGAATTTACCAGCAATAAGCGTTTCTTCAACAGTCTCTATCAAATTCCCCGTAACTTTTTTTACCGTCAAAACGCCGTCTCTTATTGTATTGAAACACTCCTGCGTGTAAATCGCCTTGGGGCTGACGGGGCAGTTTTCTTCGCACACAATGCAGGGCTTGTCCATCGACCACGGCAGGCACCTGTCGCGGTCGAAAAACGCAGTTCCGATTCTGATTGGGCCGAGTTGTGCGAAATCGCCGGTCCCGAGCTTTTCTGCAAGCGTAATCGGCCTGATAGCGGCGGTCGGACAGACCTGGCCGCAGGCGACACAATTCAACTGGCAGCCGCTTGAACCGATGCGGTTATTCAAAACCGGTGTCCAGAGATTTTCCAATCCTCCAACAACGCCGCCGGGCTGGATAACATTTGTGGGGCAGACCCGCATACACTGGCCGCACTTGATACATCTTTTCAGAAATTCCGCTTCCGGCAGCGCACCAGGCGGGCGAATAATCGTGTGCTCCCAATTGCCGCCTAACTTGTTGCCTATGCGCAAGGCGGGTCCTGCAATGATGCCGCCGGCCAGCGAAATAACAAAACCGCGGCGGGAAATATCGGGGTTGGTTTCCTCACCCGCCAGTGACGGCCTTGTCTGGTAGGCAATGAGCTGCTGTTTGCAGTCATCGAGGCAGTTAAAACAAAGCACGCATTCGCTTATTCTTATGCTGCCGGCCGGCTCGCAGCCGCCTTCGCAGTGACTCTCGCACAATTTGCAGTTTATGCACTCGCTTTGTTTTTTGCCGATTCGCCAGATAGCGAATCTATCGATAATGCCAAACAACGCACCGAGCGGACAGATGAATCGGCAGTAAAATCTCGGGATGAGCACGTTAAGCAGGACCGCCGCCAGGAATATTACAAAGACTAACCAGGCGCCTTCATAGAAACGTGCTGTTGCCGAAACAATGCCAGCCGACCTATCGGCAAGAGGAAGTAACAACAAATTAAAGGAACGGGTTACCAGAGGAATAGGGTCGAGTAAGCCGGTCTGTAAAGTGGAGGCAATAGATGGGAAGGCGGCCAAAGAAAGAAACACGACAAGGACAAAGTATTTTATGCACTGCGCCTTTCGATATTGATTCAGCCGGATTTTCTGAGAGGACGATTTCTTCCGATTGCTCAAGAACCCCACAAAGTGATGCAGGGCGCCAAACGGACAAACCCAGCCGCAGAAAAAACGCCCAAATATGATTGTCAATATAATTGTAACAAGGGCCCACAAAAAAGGCCGGTAAAGGGTATGCGTGGCAAGCGCGGCGCCGACTGCCGCCAGAGGGTCAAGCCAAAGAAACAGGTTCACCGGCCAGCCGCGCAACTGCCAGATTTTTTCGCCAACGGTGCTGACGATGCAGAACCAGACAAACATCGAGAAGAAGAAGATTTGACTTATTCGTCTGGTGTGAACGATTTTCATAATCGCACTTTCATCTCACATCTGCAAGTATCGGTTTGAGCGATTCATAGTTCGTAGTTCCGGCTCCGGCTATTTGGGCCTTTGCAAGGTAGGGTAACTGCGAGGCCGTCAGGCCGAGAAGTGTGCACCCATAAGAATCGGCGGCAACCATATCAGAGCTTGCGATTAGGGTGTCTGCACGTTTGAGGTCCGAGACGGAGCCGCCTGTCGGGCCGTTTGTTACCATAACCTCGGTGCCATCCAAAATCACCAGCGTCGGCTTCACCAGCACAGCCAGTTCGGCGATAATGGTGTTGATGTCCTGGTGAAAGACGTTCCGGCGGCCGCCCAAAAGCCCATACCAGTTTTTCATTGTCATTGAGGCGCCGCTTCTGTGATGGTGCTTCAGAGGGGCAATACCGATTAACTTGTCCGCCTTTCCAAGCGGCTCAAAAAAAACAGGCCAATTCACAATGAGCTTTCCGCCCGCCAGCGTGGTGTATCTGAAGTGGTCGGGTTTGGGAAGCACAACCACTGCGCCGGCGCCGCCGGCCGCTTTGCCGATGCCGCTTAACGTAAAGCAGCTCGCGGGGTCATTGATTGGATTGTCGGTAACGATGACCTTCTTTGCACCGGCCTTATAGCACAGTCGAACAACCTCGGCTACAAGCTCAGGATTGGTCGTGGCCCCGAGCAGAGGCGATGATGCAAACGCCACGTTCGGCTTGATAGCAACGCTGTCGCCTTTTGCAACAAATCTTTCGATGCCGCCAAGCAGCTCTATCGCCCTGGCGACAGTCGCTTTTCTGTTTGGGCCTTTGACAATGGATATTGTTTGGCCCTCTTGACGGGGGACCGAGAAATCCGGCAAAGTTACGAGCGACTCGGTAACAACGGCGGCTTTCGGCCCCTGCTTATCATAAAGGGCGGCGGAAATTACACCCGCGGCGGCGATTGAAATTCCCGCCTTGACAGAGCGGCTCAAGAATTGCCTGCGCTCGATTTTTTCATTGTGCTGGTCTGTCATTACTTTTCCATTCGGGCAGCTTCACTGAGTCTATCGATAAGTCGGGCAGCGAGTTTTTCCGCCAACTGCTGGTTTTTGGCTTCGTGAATGCCGGCAATAAACGGGCCTGCGGCGAAGACAATTTCGGTAGTACCGTAGAAATCAAGTACATTAGCATTGACGGTCTTGAGAGTTGCATCAGATGTCGGCTTGACTACCGCGCCATTTTCAATCAGAAAATTGTAATAGTTTTCGGCAGTAGTCCGGGCATCTTTCGGACTTTGGCGTCTGCTCAAAAATGCACTCACGGTTTCCCCGCCCAGCTCATACCGGCAGAGGAAGGTGTCGCTTAGTTTGTCAAATCCGAGGGCGTTTGAAAGATACAATCTTGCGCTGCCGGCAACCAAATCTTCCTGGGGAAACAAGGCAAGCTCAGGTATCTTTTCGACTTCGCCGACGTTCACCCGGGCAGCCAGTTTCCCCGCAAGTTCGGCCATTGCGCCGTATAAACCGGCGGACTCTAAAGAGCCAACCAATTCGATGTAATATCTGCCATGGACAAAATAGAGGGCGTTGCCTGCTGTGTATGCAAACTCCATAGCAGAAAAAGGTTCGGTATCGGGCCTTTTTTGCACGCTATAGACCGAGAACGCATTTTTGATGTGGGCCATATCAAAGAGGAAAAGCTCAAACCACATCGCATCCTCGGTTTCGCTTACGAACCGCTGGGTAAATAACTTCACAAACCCTGACTCGATGTAAAGAGAAGCTTTGCCGTCAATTTTTTCGAAGAGGTTTTCCGCCGTGTATGTCTCTATTTCAGAGAGCTTTTTGAACCCGGCGGGAAGCGGGAAATCGAAAGGCGGTTTCTGGACTGCACCGGTCTTCAGTATCTGCGGGAGTGGACCGGAGGCAGCGGCATCCATCCCGAAACGGCCCATGTCAAAATCATATTGCTTTATGGATACCGCAAGGGCAATAAGAAGAAGTACTGCCAATAAAAAGACACTTACGGCAGATTCAAGACGGACTTTCCTGCTGGGAACAAAATCCATTACAAACTTCCGAAAAAGCAATCCACTTGACCTTGAGTTTCAGGCAGATTATAGTTTCATCAGCGTTCCGGTGTCAATATTAGACCGAAAAACCAGAACTTTTCGCCGACGGTCCCAATCTCTACTTACTACCTTTACTTTCGCGTAGAGAGCGTATTCAGCATAAATGAGCAGAATTAAAGTCGCAATGTGCCAGATATTCATTCTTGATGGTGACCGCTCAGGAAATTTCGTCCGGATTGAAAACGCTGTTTGCGAGGCAAAACATGCCGGGGCGGATATTGTGGGTCTGCCTGAAACAGCGATATTGGGCTGGGTAAATCCGGATGCACATAAAAGGGCGTATCCGATACCGGGCGAGGACTCGGACCGGCTCTGCAAACTGGCAAAGAAATACAAAGTCTATCTTTGTGCCGGGCTGGAGGAAAAAGACGGCGATAAATTATATGACTCGGCGATATTGACGGACGACAGAGGACGGCTCCTCCTCAAGCACCGCAAGATAGAGGTAATGCCCGAACTGATGGACCCGCCCTACGCCGTTGGGCATGAGGTCGGCGCGGTGCAGACTCGCTTCGGCAAAATCGGCGTCCTTATCTGTGCCGACACACACAAATACGAGATAATAGGACGAATGGCGGCCCTGAAACCTGATTTGCTGCTTGTTCCGTATGGATATGCCGCCCCCGAAACCGACTGGCCCGGGCACGGCAAAGAACTCCATAAGGTAGTCAGAAAAGCAGCCCGCAAAACCAAAACAGCGGTAATCGGCACCAACCTCATCGGGCAAATCACGCATGGGCCGTGGATGGGCCGGGTATATGGCGGACAAAGCATCGCTGTGGATAAAATCGGCAGGACAATAGCCATTGGCAAAGACCGCGACTGCGATATAAAAATCGTTGCAGTGAACACAGGCTCGTAAACGCGAGTAGAAATATTCACTCACTATAAATATCGGTATTTGTTGACAAGGCAGCCGAACCGGCGTATAATCCTGCAAAATAGAAATTTAAGGAGACAGAAATGACTGAATATTCAGTGTATACATTAGCGGCGTGGACACCCCAGGGATGGGAATGGTTAGTCATCCTTGTTATTGCTTTGCTGATATTCGGCAGACGGCTGCCGGACATCGCCCGCAGCGTAGGCAAGAGCCTGACAGAGTTCAAGAAAGGCATCAATGAGGCCAAAGAAACCAAAGACGAGTTCGCAAATGATGTGAAGAATATCAAGGACGACGTAGCGAAAGAGGCCAAGAAGGCATCCGGCGTGGACGAAATCGACACCAAAACATAAACCGCTAAACTCCGGGGCTTTTGAGATTCCACCTAATCTCTCAAAATGGGTAAGAGCGCTAAGAACGAGGACCCTATTAGCTACAACACTATGAGTCTGGGCGACCATTTGGAGGAACTGCGCGCCCGGCTTCTCCTTGCGATATTGGGGCTGTTTCTCGCCTTAATTGTATGTCTTTGCTTCGGCAAGTTCATAATAAAATTCATTGAGATGCCCTATGTCAATGTGATGGGCCAGGAGGCACGGCTGCAGAGCATAGCACCGACGGACGGCTTTTTAAGCTATATGCAGATTGGAATGATTGGGGGCGTGGTCATTGCCTCGCCGTGGATTTTTTATCAGGTATGGCTGTTCATCGCCGCCGGCCTTTACCCGAATGAAAAGCGATACGTTTATATGGCCGCGCCTTTTTCAGCCGGGCTGTTTATCACGGGGTCTCTATTTTTTGTTTTTATAATCGCTCCGCTTACGCTGCAATTTCTCGTGATGTTCAACAAAAGAGTCCTCGGCGTCGCTTCTAATTTTACATTCACGAATTACGTGTCGTTTATAGGCATAATGATGCTGGTCTTCGGTCTTGCCTTTCAGACCCCGATAGCGATTTTCTTTCTCAATAAAACCGGGCTGGTTTCGGTCCAGACGCTTCGCAGAGTAAGAAAATATGTCTTCCTGGCTATTGTCATAATAGCCGCCGCCGCCACTCCGGGCAGCGACATGATTTCGCTGTTCGCTCTGGCAATCCCGATGTATCTGCTTTACGAGCTTGGGATACTGCTGTGCTGGTATTCAGGGCGAAAGAAAAAACCGCAGGCCAACCAACCTAAATCCGGTGCAATTACTACTTCGTAATTCTGAATTCTGTGTTCTGAATTCTTAATTCCAGGACTTCATACTATAATGCTGACTTTGATTAACACAAACAGGATGGCGCCGACCGTTGGGCCGATTGGCCTGGACTACATCGCGGGCGCCGCCAAAAGGGCCGGTATCGAGGTTGACATAGTTGACCTGTGTCTGGCTGATGACTCGCTGAAAACTCTTCAGGATTATTTCGCAAATCACAATCCGCAATTGGTGGGGATTTCGTTTCGCAACGTGGATGACTGTTTCTGGCCGAGCGCAACGTGGTTTGTTCCGCAGCTTGCCGAAACAGTCCGCACAATAAAAAGTATGACCGATGCACCAATTGTTCTCGGCGGTGTGGGATTTTCGATTTTTGCTCGGCAGATTGTCGAATACACCGGCGCAGATTTTGGAATACAAGGCGATGGCGAACAGGCAATAGTTGCACTTTTTAATGAATTACAGAAGGCAGGGCAATTCGAGCAAGTGGATGGTTTGATTTGGCGCGCCAATGGAACCATTCGCGGTAATCGACCGGCCTGGCCTGTGCCATTGTCACTTCCTACAAGTCGTGATGCGATTGACAACCTCGCCTACTTCAAAAAAGGAGGCCAGGGTGGAATCGAGACCAAACGCGGGTGCAGCCGGCGCTGCATTTATTGCGCCGACAGATTGTCTAAAGGCACGATGATTAGAATGCGTCAGCCCGCAGAAGCAGCCGAGGAAGCTCAAACGCTTTTAGCTCAGGGAATAGATGTGCTGCATTTGTGCGACTCCGAGTTTAACATCCCGCGGAGTCACGCTTATGCGGTCTGTGAGGAATTTGTCCGCCGCGGACTCGGCAAGCACCTGCGATGGTACACGTATATGGCGGTAACGCCTTTTAATGATGAGCTTGCCAAAGCGATGAGTAAGGCCGGCTGTATCGGTATTGATTTTACGGGCGACTCGGCCTCGCCATCGATGCTAAAGACCTACCGCCAGGCCCATCATCAAAAAGACCTTGCATCGGCGGTGCGGTTGTGCCGGGATAATAACATAAAAGTTATGATAGATTTATTGTTGGGCGGCCCCGGCGAAACACCGCAAACGGTTGCACAGACAATCGATTTTATCAAGCGAATCGACCCTGATTGTGCCGGTGCGCCGCTGGGGGTGAGGATTTATCCCGGCACGGAAATGGCCGACATCGTGCAAAGCGAAGGCCCGCTTGAAACAAATCCGAATATCCGCCGAAAATACGCTGGGTTGGTTGATTTTTTTCAGCCGACTTTTTATATATCGCAGGCGTTGGGGCCGCAACCGGCGGAACTTGTGAGGGATTTGATTGACGGCGATGACAGGTTCTTTGAGCCGATGCCGGAAACACCGGAAGATAACTCCATCCCAACCGACCACAACTACAACGATAATACTGACCTCGTAGAAGCAATTAAGAAAGGTTCCCGCGGGGCATATTGGGACATCCTCAACCAGATTCGTGGCTCGTGAATCATCCCCCTTGTCTTCTGTCGAAGACAGAAAGGGGGCGTCGTTCATCCCTCATCCATCCTCCCTCACCCGTCATCCATCTTCTGTCCCTTGTCTTCCGCCCTCCGTCCTCTGACTTCTGATTCCCTGTTATCCTGCTCCCCTGTCCCCTGATATCCTGATGCCCTGATACTCTCTACATCCCTTCCAGCCAGTGCGAGGCAAGAATCGCAAAATCCCGGAAATCTACTTGCTGGTCATAATTTGTGTCGGTGCAATTGCAGAAGTTATTGGTTTCATTACACTGAGCAAGCCATCTATCTACGAGAAATGTTAAATCCAGAATATCAACACCATCTGGGCAAGTAAAATCACCCTTTAGAGCAAACTGCCAGCTAAGTAATGGATACTGCACACCGTCCAGACACATCCGCCATATATCATTTGGACCGTTAATGGTTTCAACGACAAAATCCCAGCCGGTATTAGTAAACGTGCTTTTTGTCATCATTTCGGCGGTAGTTTTGGGTGTCCCGCCCGCACTTATTAGTATCCCGGATGTTTCTGTATCCCAGAAACATTCTATTACCACTGCTTCATTATTATCTCCTACGAACCCACCGGTATAATCGTTACCGTCAACAACACCTGTCGAGTAGCAGTTGGCTATAGTAGCTTGGTAATTTCTTCCTGCCAGACCACCTACGTAATCGTTTGCGTCAACATTGCCGGTCGAATAGCAGTTGGTGACAGTGGCGTAGTAGTTATATCCCGCCAGGCCGCCGACAAAATCGGCGGTTCCGCTGACCGAGCCGGTCGAATAGCAGTTGGAGACACTGCCGTAGTAGTTACCTCCCACCAGCCCGCCGACGTCTGAACCGCCGTTGACCGCACCGGTGCTGTAGCAACCGGTCACATTGCCCCAGTTGTACCCCACCAGCCCGCCGACTTCATAGACGCCACTGACTGCACCGGTGCTGTAGCAGTGGGTCACATCACCACCGTTCTCGCCCACCAGGCCACCGACATAAGAAGTCCCGCTGACAGAGCCTGTCGAATAGCAGTTGCTGATAGCCCCGCCGTTATCTCCCACCAGGCCGCCGACATAATCTTCTGCGCCGCCGACCGACCCGGTCGAATAGCAGTTGCTGATAGAGCCGTAGTTCTCTCCCACCAGGCCGCCGACATAATCGCCGTTTACAGCGTTCACATCGACATTTTCCAAGCCCAGATTCTTTATCTGGCCCCCGCTGCCGACATAACCAAACAGGCCGACACCGTCTATACCATTAGAATTCCATTTGAAGTTCCAGATTTTGTGGTCGTTGCCGTCAAAAACACCGGTGAATCCTGTTACGCTTCCAATGATGTTGAAGCGGGTACCGGAATAGTCAGCGAGGTTGATATCAGCTACAAGGATGTAATATTTATCCCATTCACAGGGAAATAACCCTATCAGATTAAGTTGCTCAGCCGTAGAAACCTGATATGGGTCATTTTCCATACCGCTGCCTTCAAGAAAATTTGATAACATCGGCAGTGGTTGGCCCGGTTTACCCTCCCACGCTAGTCGTGGATAGTCGTTTCCCTCATCAATCGTCCAGATTATCTCGCCGCATCCATTCCAACCGAAATATGTTTTTGCTGTCTTCATTTCCGCTGTTGTCTTGCCTGTCCCGCCGGCGCTTGTTGGACAGCCGGAGGTGTTCACATCCCAGAAACTGCTGGTGATAGCGCCCTCGAAGTTATCTCCCCCTCCCACCAACCCGCCGACGTCACCTGAACCATTCCCGCCGGTTACGTTGCCCGTAGAATAGCAGTTGTGTATCTTCCCAGGGTTGAAGATAGTGCCGCTATTCCATCCCACCAGGCCTCCGACATTAGCTGCGCCGGTGACCGAGCCGGTCGAATAGCAGTCGCAGATCGCGCCGGAATAAGTATTCATCCCGCACAGGCCGCCGAGATACTGTGAATTATCCCCGCCGGTTACGTTTCCCGTGGCGTAACAACTGCCAATCATGCCATAAGTATCATTCGACCCGCACAGGCCGCCGAGATCAGTTGAATTGACCCCGCCGGTTACTGTGCCCGTGGCGAAACAGTCGTCAATCGTGCTAAACCTATTCCTCCCGCACAGGCCGCCGACGTTACTCGAACCATTCCCGCCAGTTACGTTGCCCGTGGCGTAACAGTCGATGATCCCTCCATGATTATTCACCCCGAACAGTCCGCCGAGACACTGTGAATTATCCCCGCCGGTTACGTTGCCCGTGGCGTAACAATTGCTAATTGTGACATAATAAGTGTACCCGCACAGGCCACCGAGATACCTTGAATTATGCCCGCCGGTTACTGCGCCCCTGGCGTAACAGGCGCTAATCGTACCATAATGATTCTCGCCGCACAGGCCGCCGACACCATCCCCTCCGCTGACCGATCCCCTGAAATAGCAGTTGCTGATAGTGCCGCGGTTATATCCCACCAGTCCACCGATATTGTAGTATCCCAAAACACTGCCGGTCAAATAGCAGTTAGTTATAATTCCGTCACTTGATATCCCCACCAGGCTGCCAACGTGAACTCCGTTTACGGTGTTGACATCCACATTTTCCATTCCGACATTCTTTATTTGACCTTCGCTGCCAACGTATCTAAAAAGGCCGATACCGTTTACGTCAGTAGAACTCCACGTGAAGTTCCAAATCTTGTGGTCGTTTCCGTCAAAAACGCCGGTAAATGGTTTATTATTATGGTTGTTCCAGTCAAACCACTTCCCAATAATGTTAAACTGGGTTCCGGTGTATTCAGCGAGGTTGACATCGTTGACGAGGATAAAGTTTTTGTCCCAGTCTTCTTCATAATTGCCGATGTCGTTCAGGTCTTCTGGTGTGGCGATTTGGTAGGGGTCGTTTGGCTCGCCCGTCCCGCCGCTATATTTGGCCTCTGTGGTGGTAACTACCAACAGAACTATTATCACCGCCCCAAGAATTGAATGATTTCTCATTTTCCGCCTCCTTAAAAAATGGGTCCCCGTTATGTTTATGGTCGTATTGTCGTATTATAGTTATAATGTTACCAGTTTTGCCGACTGAAAGTCAAGAGTAAAATCCTATCAAACTGCGGGATTTTAAGGTGTTTTCGCAGGCAACTAATCGAGTATGAACTGGTCCTGGTAAGCGGGGACGGTGACGTCCCAGCCGGTTTTCTGCCTGAGAAAAGCGGCGAAATGCTGTGCGCTTTCCGGTTCACCGTGAACGACAAATAGTTTACGCGGAGGCTTTTTTATCACGCTGAGCCACTGGAAAAGCTCATCTCTGTCGGCGTGGGCGGAAAAACCGGTTATCTCAACCACCCGCGCCTTCACGGGATATTCCTGGCCGTGGATTCGGACTTTTTTCTCGCCGTTAACGATTCGCCTGCCGAGCGTGCCGATGGCCTGGTAGCCGACAAACATTATCGTGCTCTCACGGTGTGCGATATTGTTGGCGAGGTGGTGCTTTATTCGCCCGCCGGTGCACATACCTGAGCCGGCTATGACCATAACCGTGCCCTTTATCCTGTTGACCGCCTGGGACTCTTGTGTGGTCGCGAGCATTTTCAGGCCCGGAAAATTAAATGGCGACTCGTGAAGCCGCAAAAACTCGGTCATTTCTTCGTCAAAGAGTTCCGGGTGATGCTGGAAAACCTTTGTGATGCTCGCAGCCATAGGGCTGTCCAATAAAACCATCAGGTGCGGAATTGCATCTTCGAGTAGCAGCTCGTTTATATAATACAAAATATCCTGTGAGCGTTCGAGTGCGAAACTCGGGACAATGATATTGCCGCCGGCCTTGATGGTCGAGTTCACAACATTGGCAATCATTTTCTTGGTGTCTTCGAGACCCTGATGGATTCTGTCGCCGTAAGTGGATTCAATCAGGACATAGTCTGCCTCATCGAACAGAGTCGGGTCGCGGATGATGGGTCTGTTGGGTCTGCCGATATCGCCGGAGAACAAAATGGTCCGCTCCCTGCCGTTCAAACCGGCCCTGACCTTTATTATCGAGGAGCCGAGGATGTGGCCTGCATCGTAGAAGGTCGCTTCGAGGGCATCTCCAATCCGGATGGGCTGCTTGTATTTTACCGGCGAAAAAAAAGGGCAGCACGTATCGGCATCGGCGGCGGTATAGAGCGGCACTTCAGGATATGGCCCTTTGCGGCCTTCGCGCTTATGTCTTTTGCGTTTGAACTCGGCGTCCTCTTCCTGCAACTTGGCCGAATCCAAAAGTATGATTCGCGCAATCTCCGCGGTGGCATCGGTGCAATATACCCTGCCTTTGAAACCCTCGCGGACCAGCTTCGGCAGCAGGCCGCAGTGGTCGAGATGCGCGTGCGTCAGAAGGACGGCGTCGATACTGTCGGGCGGAACAGGGAATGGGTCCCAGTTCCGCATCTTGAATTGTCTTTCCTGGTAAAGGCCGCAATCCACCAGAATCCTTGTCCCGTTGGATTCGAGCAGGTGACAGGAGCCTGTAACGTTCTGGGCCGCGCCGAGAAATCCCAACCTTGCCTGCATATTCTGCCTCACTACGGTAAGTTATCGTTTTTCAGACAGAAATTCTACGGTTCTCCATCGAGAGTGTCAAGGAAAGATGCGGAGTCACTTGAGCTGACGACCACGATGAGGGTATCGGCTCGCTTATGCGCCGATATCCTCCGGCGATTGGTCAGGCAGGTGTTGCAGCTCTACCTGGTAACGAATCCGTGTTTGGTCAGAAGCAGGTCTTCGTCCTGGATCAGGCCAATCCCGGGAGCGTAGGTCTTGTGTCCCTTCTCACCGGGGTCGAGTGGTGTAGTCTCCTGGGTCTTCAGGCAGCCGGAAAAATTACCTGCAGGGGTCTTCAGCGTCTCCGTGACGCTGACCACCTCGGCCCTGTCCATGGCCACATGCGGGGCGACCTCCTGGTAGTACTTTATGCCAACGGAAGGCCGGCCCGGTATCATCATGCCGGGCTTTGCATTATTCCTGCCGGCTCGCCATGCACCACTGTGCTGAACAACCTTGCCATTTTTGTAAACGTCAACGTCCTCACCAAAGTAGAATACGTCCCTGGTTTCCTTGGAGATTGCGAAGAAGTTTCTTGAAACCTCTGCAAGTTCCCCTTTCTTCCACTCTCTTTCTTCGACCACGCGTGTTGTGACACCGGCTACATCCACCGTTTCGTCAAGTACGGTGATAGCAACTTTCTCGTCTTTCCCCTCCAGGACGAGCTGAAATCCCGGTTCCAGGATGAAGTATTGGTTCCTGCCCGTCGGGACCAGAGTTTTGTTGGATATGTCAAACTGTTCCTGCCACCCGGCAGGACCCGTCGAAACGTGCTGCTGCGCACAACCGATTACTATGAGCAGGGAAACTGCTGACAGGGTGTTGACTACAGCCGCTATTTTTCTCATGTGGTTCTCCTTTGCCGAGCTACTGAATATATAGTTTCTGCACAAATCCCAAACACAGCAAGTCTTTGCTGTATAAACAGCATCTCATCAACGCCGGTATTTGTCAAACAAAATGAGACCGTTCCCTTTGGAAATTAGTGTGTAAAGCGGCTTGGCGATGTTGGCACAGCAGTTCGACACGGTCATAGTGTACCTCCTCGGGCGTGCAGAACCCTATGGCCGACCATTTGTCCTGTGACAGGGCCGGTATAACAAATATCCGCGCACAAAAAAAGCCCTTCGCAAAAACACAGGGCTTTTTAATTCAAGAACAGTTAAGCCCACAGTAATGGTTTACATTAGATAATCTTTTCTAAAAAGTCTCGGCAAAGTGCGGGGGTGCGTTGAGCGAGTTGGCGGAGGCGCTTTTCATCAAGCATAAACCCGTAACCGTGGATTTCCATGTGTCTGAATAAAAGCAGGTCGCGGAAGGTCTCGAATTCGCCCTGCGAGATAAGAGATTGCTCTTTTGCTGTGAGCAATAATTCTCTATGCCAGCTTTCGGTCTTTTTCGTTATGATGCCTCTATTTTCCAGAAGAGTTCGCAAGATGCGCTCAAGACCCGTATAGGCATCCTGCAATAGTTTCCCGAGTGCGATTACTTCGTATTTTGTGAGCTCTTTTTTTTCGAGCAGCCCTTCTATCAATTTTGCGGTCTGCAGGACGTTTTTGGCTTCTGATACCTAATCACTTTCCGCGCTCATAGATGCGAACTCCTTTTTCGCGTATAATCGCGGCTATGGGCGGGTTCTGTGAAAGGTCAACAAGGTCAACCGGCTTGGGAAGCTCAAAGAAAAGACGCCCATAGAAGTCAAAGAATTTTTCGGGGGCTAATCCCTCAACCGCCAGGTCTATATCTGTCGCCCGCTCTTCGTCCTCTAGCGCAGACCCAAACATCCAGACAGTCCTGACCTTGAATTCATCAGCAACGCTGGCTATGATTTTTCTTAAATCTAACACTCCCATCGTTTAGGTTCCATAATGTAAAGATTATTGACTTTATTATAACCAACCGGTCAACTTCATTCAACAAAAAAACTTATAAACATTGCCCCTTGCGTAAAAAGTTATCCGCGTTAAAATAACGTCTGTTTGTTTCACAAATCGGTCAGGTTGAAAGGAGGCACAAAATGACTGAAGAGATTAAAAAAATGACTGAGGAGATTATTGGAAAGGTTTCGGACTTCTTTGCGCGTCCCGTTGTTGCAGGCATCGAGCTGACCGCCCCCCTGAATGTCGGCGATAAAATCCGAATCAAAGGCCACACTACCGCCCTCGAGCTGACGGTTGACTCAATGCAGATTAAAAATGTAAATGTTACGGCGGCAAAAGCAGGCGACTCGATCGGCATAAAAGTCTCCGACCGCGTCCGTGGTGGCGACCTGGTTTACAAAATTACCGAATAACCACACAGGGATACTTCAACCTTCAGCCCTGCAATCCGTCCTGAGCGCAGTTCGCCGTTGTTTGGCAGACCAAAGAAGTTGTGGCGGGCCCGACCGTGTATTCTGCCTTTTTGCATTTTGCTTTGCAGTTTTAATTTTTGCGTTTTGACCTTTTATTTTCCTCTGTGCTCTGTAGTTAAAAAGAAAAAGCAACCATCGGTCAGGTCTTCTTTCTGTCTTTTATGTAGTCCGCCCAAAGTGTATCGAGCGTGCGCCCTGTCTCTTTCTCAAAAAAGCTTTCATCTGTGTAGGTGCGTCTCCTTATGGCGGTATTGAGTTTGTTCACTATTCCGGGGCAGGGGTCGGATTCCAGCCACAGGAAAAACCCGCCCGCCACCCGGTAGCTGTCCTTATAGCCCTGGGGCTTCTCGTTGAATGGGAACCAGTCCTGCGGCTTTCCCTCATAAATCGCCCAGCGGAGGTAATCGGCAATCCCTTCGACCAGCCAGCCGGTCCCGCCTCCCTTGTAATCCTGTATTACATGCACCATCTCATGATAGACGCACCCGATATCGTCAGGGTGTTTTTCTATCCAGCCGGAAGAAACCGTGATGCGTCCGCCGGAGGTTCCAGCGATGCCCCGCTCTGATTTACGTATTTTCAGCCGGACCTCTGCAGGCACATCAAACCCCTTTGTTGGAATGAGATTTGCCGTCCTCTGGTGCCATTCCTCGATGAGCGTCTTCGCCGTCTTTCCCCATTCCACCAGCTTCGGAACGTCATTAACATCATTAACATCGAGATGGACAACGACCTTCGCCCCAATGCCTTCTGCGAAAGCAGAAATAGGGGCAGCAGAGCCGATGGAAACGAAAAGCAAAATCGCCAAAACTACATTCTTAATCATAAATAATCTCCAATCATTAGTCCCTGTAAAGTCGAGCCAACGACAGGATGGTAATATGACGCAGCATCACATATATGTCAAGCCGACAGGCGATTAGCCCCGGCACCTGCCTCTCA
>Ga0315277_10005395_pt1 | contig 16844 bp, 10 predicted proteins | sample YL17G05_15_MG_FD_203695 | JGI IMG/M metagenome (GOLD analysis project Ga0315277, IMG submission 203695) | Sediment microbial communities from Yellowstone Lake, YNP, Wyoming, USA - YL17G05_15 | ecosystem: Environmental > Aquatic > Freshwater > Lake > Sediment | place: USA: Wyoming | collected... | reverse complement strand
TTATGGAAAAACTCCTCCTGGAAGCATCTTTAGAGATAATCAAAGCCGGTCTTTTAGTAGGGATTCAGGATTTAGGAGGAGCAGGACTTTCCTGCGCCACTTCAGAAACCTCTGCCCGGGGCAAAAGCGGGATGGAGATCGATGTTTCCTTAGTCCCCTTACGGGAAAAAGGGATGATACCTTATGAGATAATGATCTCCGAATCGCAGGAAAGGATGTTAGTCATCGCCCAAAAAGGTAAGGAGAAGGAGGTTCAGAAGATATTTTCCAAATGGGGGCTCAATTCGTCTTTAATCGGATATGTAACCAACGATAAGATGTTAAGAGTAAAAAATAAAGGGAAAGTCGTGGCGGAGATACCGGCAGATTCCTTAGTCTTGGGAGGAGAAGCACCGGTTTACATCAGAGAAAAGAAAAAACCAGCCTATCTTGCCGGGACTGCAAAATTAGATCTCTCCAGAATAAAAATTCCTGCAGACCTAAATGAGGTTTTGCTGAAACTTATAAGCTCTCCGAATATTGCGAGCAAAAGGTGGGTTTATGAGCAGTACGATACTATGGTAAGAACCGGGACTGCTTTGGGACCCGGCTCAGATGCCGCAGTTATACGTCTCCGTAAAACAAATAAAGCTCTGGCAATGACCACAGACTGCAACGGCAGGTACTGTTATCTCGACCCGAAGATGGGAGGAAGGATTGCGGTAGCTGAGGCGGCAAGAAATTTAGTCTGCTCAGGCGCACTACCTTTAGCCATAACCAACTGTTTAAACTTCGGGAACCCGTATGACAAAGAGGTTTACTGGACTTTTGTGGAATGCATTGCCGGAATGTCTGAGTCCTGCAGGGTTTTGGAGACTCCGGTTACGGGAGGGAACGTTTCCTTCTATAACGAGGACCCGGAAAGAAAAGTTTACCCTACCCCTGTGGTCGGGATGATAGGATTGATTGAGGATATTAAATTTATAACCACTCAGTGGTTCAAAGAAGAAGGGGACATTATCGTCCTTCTGGGGAAAAATAAAGAAGAACTGGGCGGAACAGAATATCTTAAGCGGGTTCACAATTTAGTTAAAGGTAAACCACCGGTTTTGGATTTAGAATACGAAAAAAGAGTTCAGCAAGCCTGTCTTAATCTGATTAAAAAAGGGATAGTCAAATCTGCTCACGACTGCTCAGAAGGTGGTTTAGCCGTGGCTTTAGCTGAATGCTGTTTTACCTCCGGGAATAATCTGCTTATGGGTGCAGAGATCAACCTTTCTGCAAATTTCAGAGAAGATGCACTCCTTTTCGGCGAGGCCCAGTCGAGAATTATCCTGAGTTCAGGAGAAAAAGACCTGTTAGAGTTAGAGAAAACTGCAAAGGAATATAAGATTGATTTTACAGTTCTGGGAAAAGTCGGAGGAGAAAATCTCAGAATAAACCAATGGATAGATCTGCCAGTTCAGAAACTGAAGGAAAGGTTTTATAATTCGATTCCGGGAATAATGGAGAAAAAAGTTAGATAGGGATGTTTTCTGTCTTTAGCCACGTTGAGGGCAATGTGGAAATACCGATTTTGTGACGGATAGCCACGAGAGCTATCACTACATCAGCTTTCACCCTCAAACAAGTTTGAGGGTGCCATACCCTGTAGTTGCCCGATTTATCGGGCGTTCGGTTGGTTGTTGGTCTCCTGACCAGCGACTATAATTCAGACTCAGGCTATTCGAGATTTCTTCGCTGGTGTGGACACCAACCAAAAGCAATTTTTAGAGATTATTTTCCTTGACAAAAGCTGTTACATCTTTATATTAATCTTCCGATAAAATTAATTGAAGAGATATTTCTCTCTGTATTACTCATGTTGGAGAAAATAGCTAAAAAAATTCACTGAAAAAATTTTTCTCAAAAGGAGGTGAGAGGATAGGAATTCTTCTGCGTTGGTGAGGACACCAACGCAGATCAGTTTTGAAAACTTTTTTGAGGGAACAAAAAATCATCGAGGAGGGATGAAGATGAAAAGTTTTAAAAAGTTTTATTTCTGGGGGCTTTTTTTATTGGTGCTTCTAAGTTTTCAATCCAGCTATGGGTTGACCAACTACGTTTTCTTCACTGTCAACGGAGACACCACTTTAAAGACCACCGCGGTGCAGGGTGATAATTTTAGCTGGGGATCAAATTGTGCGGTCGGTGCCCAGCTCTACTGGCAAATCTGGATTGATACGGACAGCAATGGGGTACCGAATGCTGGCGATAAGCTGCTTTTTGACTTCGTCATCGCAGATGGAGACACTTCCTCTCAGGGACCTCCGCCAGATGTAAGTCCGACTCCAGACGGCTGGTATATCAGCCAGCCTTTCCCTTTCGGAATTGCGCCGACACATTATGTCTTCAAGGTTATGGACCTTTCAGACAGTACCACCGCCCAGAGGAGGATCATAGTCACTCCGCTCCCTTCACCACCTAACAAATTCACAGGCTGGGTGACCATACCCGGACACTCGGCTCCTGATGCGCTTTTGGAAAACATCTGGATAGAGGCAGATGACAGCGTGTTTGAGAATGCTTTCTGGGCCGGGTTGACCAACGACAGCGGATACTACGAAATCAACGTGGGAAGCAGCGGAACCGGACGTACCTTTATTATTAAACCTTCAGACGTTCAGGGTTTTATCACTCCTGCAAGGAAAAATAAAGTAGCCTCTGGTGTGGTGGACAGCGTTTATTTTGCTTACCAGGTTCCAGTTGACAGTATCTACGGGCAGATAAAAGATGACCGGGATTCCTTGATCAGACAGTCCCTGAGGATCTGGTGCAGTCCATACTTCAGCGGACCACAGGAAAAAGAATCGCAGACTTCAGATGGGAATTATAAGGTTTATTTTGGCTCTTCTGAGTTAGGTGACTGGGACATCGGCTTAAGTTCAGAGTATTTGGCCCCGAATTACCTGACGCCAAACAGTTTTCAATTTAACAATCAAACCCTGCACGGTATCCAGCACAATTTCACCTGCCTGAGAACAGACACGGTTATCTACGGCAGGGTCACGGAGATGGGAGTACTTCCTACTCATCCCTATAAGATTCAAGCCTATTCCACCTTGCTTTCTAGCTCAACCGAGGGGGTCTCCGGGACCGGCTCCAATAACAGCTTTATATTGCATATCTCCTCTAAAGATTCTTCTGGCTGGACCGTGCAACTGGCAACCGAGGATACTCGATACCCGATTCCGGCTGGATACATCTTGGAAGGAGGAAGCAAGTCGAATATCTCGCCAGGGGATACGGTATTGCTTAATCTTATATCCGGGAAAATGGTCAGAGATACAGTCAAGCTATATCCAGGTGATCCAGACAGGAGAGTGATGTGGAACAGCGTCTGGTTGAACTTCTGGTCAGCTGGCAAAAGTTACGGCGGGAACCCTGACAATAACGGAATTTACACAATCTATGTAGATACCGGGACCTACGATGTCAACGTCAACTATGCAGGATACCTTTCTACTCCAAGATCGCGAAACGTTCACGTGAGTAAGGATACCACTGGTGGGTTGGGATTCACTTTGAACAAAGCGCATGCCCATATCTCAGGCAGTCTGAGCAATGTGACTCTTCCTCTTTCTCCCGGTAATAGGGTCAGCGGGGAGACAGATTCATGGCCTAATGGGTATAGTACCAGTTCAGAGGTGGACAGGATAACCGGTCATTTTGATCTCTACCTGTGCGATGGAAGCTGGACCATCTCCCCTCCGTACATTTCCGGCTATAATACTCCGCCATCGCAGAATCTGGTTATCTCGGAGGTTCCTGATACGTTCAGAACTCTCAATTTTTCCTACGTTCCTTCCAGCGTAAAGGGAGATGAGAATTCTGGAGGTCTACCCAAGGTTTTCACTTTAGAACAGAACTATCCTAATCCGTTTAACCTGACAACTGAGCTTAGATATTATGTGCCGGAGAAATATCAAACAGTATTTGTCTCTTTGAGGATTTATAATCTTTTAGGGCAGGGGATAAGGACTCTGATTAGTGAGACCCAGAATTCTGGCAGGCATTCGGTTACCTGGGATGGAAAAGATGATAAAGGGAGAGAGGTTTCCAGCGGTATTTATTTCTACCGGCTGGAAGCGGGAGATTCTAAATTGACTAAGAGGATGGTATTGATTAAATAATTCTTACTCTTATCACGTATTAATATTAGAAGGTCAACTTAATCGTTGACCTTCTTTTTTAAAGGGTCATTGAAAAACCAGAATCTTTGATGACGCAAGTCCTGCCTGTTGCTCCTTGGTCGCACCTCTTTGATAGGGCGGGTAAGGGTCGAGTGTTTAGGGAGTTTTAAAAAAAGCTTGACAAAGTGTTTAAAAGCAATATCTTTTTCACTTGATAAAAATTGGCTTAGATTGTTAAATTTTTCACAAAGGAGGTGAGAGAGAAGATGAAAAAGATCAGCTTGTCCTATGTATCCAAATTCGGACTGGTTTTAGTAAGCTTTTTGTTTTTCTTGTTCTTCAGCTTGGGCTATGCCCAGACCACGCCTAAAGGTGACACCACTAAAGCCGCAGCTCCTGCCAAACTTAAATATATGGGAGCCCTGAGCTGCAAGATGTGCCATAACTTAGAGAAAACTACTGGTAAGCAGTATGATATATGGGCGGCCTCCAAGCATGCCATGGCATATAAAGACCTTGCCGGCGATAAAGCCAAAGAGGTTGCAAAGGCTAAGGGAATAGAGGATCCACAAAAGAGCGACAAATGCCTCAAGTGCCACGTGACCGGATTTGGTGCAGCGGCTGAAGAAAAAGGTCCCAAATACGACATGACAGAGGGAGTGGAATGCGAAGCTTGCCATGGTCCCGGGGAGAAGTATAAAGATATGAAAATAATGAAGGACCCGAAGCTGGCAAAGGAAAATGGCATGATAATGCCCGGGGAGAAGGAGTGCAAAGTTTGCCATAATCCTGAAAGCCCCACTTACAAGGAGTTCAAATTTGCCGAGGCATTTAAGGTAATTGCGCACCCAATTCCTAAAAAGACCAAGTAAACAGGAGTAAAGTTTTTAGAACGGCTGATCTACTAAAAAATGGGTCAGCCGTTTTTTTAAGAAGGTTTGTTTAACTGATGAGCAAAAATAGTATAAGTATCAAGGCTATTTCATTTTTTTCTCTGATCATATTTTCTTTTTGCACTGAGCTCTCGTTCCCTGACCCGTTATCCATACCTCCAGATAAAATCGATAATAAGACCCTGGTCTTCTTACAAAAGCTTCCCCCTGATTCTCTGTCCTCTTTCTGGATTCTTTTTAAGGATAAAGGTGCTATCGAGCAAGGAACTTATGAAAAAATACTGCAGGAAAATATATTCCATTTTCCAGACAGAGCTATCCAGAGAAGGAGCTTGAGAGGGAGTGGAGTCTTGTCAGATTTCTCTGACCTGCCGGTTTATCAGCCCTATGTGGACTCTCTGAAGTCGACCGGGGTAAAGATAAAAACTGTGTCCAGATGGTTAAATGCGGTGAGTGTTTTAGCTACAGTAAGGGATATTGAAAGAATTGCTGAATTTGGCTTCGTCCAGAAAATTCAGAAAGTAGCAACCTTTTATAGACCACTTCCGGAGATAGAAAGAAAAGCTCCAGAGTATAAAAAAAGTTTAATTCCAGAAATTCTGGATTATGGGCCTTCCTATGCTCAGCTTTTGCAGATTCACGTTCCTGAACTTCACAGATTAGGTTATACTGGTAAGGGCATCAGAATTGGAATGCTGGATACCGGTTACTTTTTGCATCATCGAGCATTTCAGTATCTGCTCGATTCGAACCGGATTGTAGCCACTCGTGATTTCATAAACGGAGGAACTTATGTGGAAGATCCAGCAGGTCAGCAAACTATTCATGGGACTTATACTTTATCGGCTTTAGCTGGGTATGTGCCGGATACTTTGATTGGACCGGCATATAACTCTGAATTTGTCTTAGCCAAGACAGAAATCGTAAACCAGGAGATTCAAATCGAGGAAGATTACTGGGTAGCAGGGATTGAATGGGAGGAAAGTTTAGGGGTTGATATTGTTTCCTCCTCTTTAGGATATAATGACTGGTATACCTGGCAGGGATTGGATACTGCCTTATGTACCAGGGCAGCAAATATCGCTGTCTCTAAGGGGGTAGTGATGGTGAACTCAGCGGGAAACGAGAGGAATTTACCCTGGCATTATATTATTGCTCCAGCTAATGGGGATAGTGTGATTGCGGTAGGGGCTGTGGATCTGAACGGGAATATTGCATCTTTCAGTTCTGTAGGTTTTCCCTGGGATTTTCAAATAGGTAAGATCAAGCCGGATGTGTGTGCCTGCGGAGTTGGGACTTACTGTGCTGATGCTGGAGGTGGTTATGCTTATGTAAATGGAACATCCCTTTCGACTCCTCTGGTGGCTGGTACGTGCGCCCTTGTACTTCAGACTGACACGACTTTAAAGCCTATGCAGCTGAGGGAAAGATTATGGATGACTGCAAGCCAGGCAAATTCACCGGACACTCTGAAAGGATACGGAATAGTAAATGCTTTGAGATCAAGCTTCTCAATCATTTACCCCGACAAATTCGATTTTTTTGCGGTCCATAACGGTGCCAATCCACCGGCTCAGTCGATAAGTATCTCAAATCCCGGAGATGTTCAACTGAAATGGAATGCGACCTCGGATGCCACCTGGCTGACCATAAAACCAGATTCCGGCTTTACTCCTTCGCTCTGCACCTTGGCAGTGAATATCTCTGGATTGAACAAGGGCGTATACCATGGAAATATCACTGCGAAAATCTACCAGTTTCCCGATTCAATCCAGAGCGCGCAGGTGACTCTAGTTGTCTCTGGTTCAAACAAGGTCTGGGTATATCCAAATCCCTTCACCGATTTTTTGATCATTTATGTGGGGAAATCCAATCCGGAAGAACCAGTAAGGTTGTTTGTTTTCACCGTAGCAGGTGAACTGGTCTATAAACAGTCGGATGAGCATTTTCAGGAAATTTTCAATACATCCTGGAATGGAAAAAATTCAAGTGGAGAGGATTTAGCCAGTGGAATCTATCTTCTTAAAGTAAACGTAGGAAGTGAATCTCAGATCGTTAAAATAGTTAAGACAAGATAGACCGCCAGTGCTTAGCTGGAAACTACACAAAAGGAAAATGTTTTGTAGGGCTATACCCCTACAGTTCTTGTATATAAAAAACTAAATTCAGCTTGACAAAGAGGGATTTTATATTTTATTAATCTAAACGGAGGTCGCCTATAGAGCTTGTTTAATGATTTGGTTTTACCGTTTTTAACGGGAAAGGAAAAGGAAACCTATTTATGGGCGACAATTTTAACAGCCGAAAAATCTATTCGGCTTTTTTTATGACAAGGAATCAATAACAAAACGGAGGGTTGGATGAGTCATAATAAGAAAATCATATTATTCTTGACGCTTGTTTTGCTGGTGCCTTCTTTGAGCCAGTCCGGGGACTACATCAATTACTCCCTGGAGACCCCGGCTTCAGGCTTAGCGGGTAACAGCGTGGTGGAGATAATCTATGATGGTCGTTATGTCTGGGTGGGAACAGGTAGTGGCTTAAGCCGTACCTCGGACGGTGGGATAACCTGGCAGACTTTTGACCATACCAACGGTTTAAACCAGGACGGGATTTCAGCCATAGCTTTTAATCCAAAAGATTCGACCTTGTGGGTGGCAACTTCTTACAACCAGATCATCGATGGGGTCCCTATTCCTTTCGGAAGCGGGTTTAACCAGACCAGAAGAGATATTATCAGTTGGGCTTCATCTCAACCAGAGCAGGCAAGCGGGGTTGGAAAGTTAGCTTATGACATAGCTATTTCCGATACCACGGTCTGGGCGGCCTGTTTCTATGGGGGTTTGATCCGGTCTGAAGATAAAGGTCAAACCTGGGAAAATGTTTTCATAGATTCTGTCTCCAGATATGATTACGAAAACGGACTATACCAGGATTTCCGCAACCGGGTTTTCGCGGTTACGGCAGACCATTCTGAATCTGGCGATACTACTTTTATCTGGTCAGGGACTGCGGCGGGAATATTCAAATTCGTTTATACCACTGCAGATACCGCAGACACAGTGATCGGCTATTCGTCTTATGATACCCTTCAACCCATCTCCGGCAACTTCGTCATTTCCCTGGGGATTCAGAAATTAGTCAGTGGGAAAATAATCTGGGCGGGGACACAGCCAACTTACAGTGGCACGTATGCGGCAAGTTTCACCACAGATAATGGAGCTACTTGGTCACAGACTCTGGCAGGTGATAAAATCTGGAACTTCGATTTTAAGGATTCAGTTGTGTGGGCAGCTACCAGCTCAGGACTCAAAAGGTCGACTGATTTAGGGGTTTCCTGGACGGTATTTAACTATATGCGGGATAAAGATAATCGACCAGACCAGCAGATTTTAAGCACGGAGTTTTACGCTGTCAGAGTGGTAGATGATTCAATAATCTGGGCTGGAAATTTCGATGGCCTGGTCAGGAGTACAGACAATGGAAATACTTGGAAGGTTTACAGGTCTTTTGCACCCATAGGATCGCCTCAAGCAACAAGCTCTTATGCCTATCCGAACCCTTTTTCACCGATGCTCGCTAATCAGAAAGTAAGGATTCATTACAAGCCTGATTCAGATGGGGAAGTAACCATAAAAATCTATGATTTTGAGATGAAATTAGTTAAGACTATTCCGGGAAATGCCACTCGTTTCGTAGGCGTGGAATATGACGAGGTCTGGGATGGTAAAAACGAGAAGGGCGAGACAGTTGCCAATGGAATATACTTTTTCAAGATAGAGGGACCGGGTGGTCAGAAGGAGTGGGGTAAAATCGGGGTTATAAAATAATCCTATTGCGGATCCGAGGAAAGGAGTTTAAAAATGATAAAAAAAATTTTGTTGGCCATGAGTCTCCTCCTTATATTCTGTATCTCCTTAACCTATGCCGCTACGGGGGATGGCGGATATGCAGGGGTTTTATCGAGAATGGGTTTCGACGCTAGGGCTCTGGGGATGGGGGGAGCTTTTGTTGCAGTTGCGGATGATGGTTTCGCCTCGTCTTTTAACCCGGCCGGTTTGGTTCAGCTTAAAAGACCTACTTTCAGCGCCAGCTACAGGTTTATGAGTTTAGACCGGAAACTGAGCTTCGTGAGCTATCAGCAATCGATCAAAGGAGGCGCCGCAGTAGGGCTCTACTGGATAAATGCAGGCGTAAGCAATGTTGAGACGAGAGATTACGAAGGAAAGCTCACAGGAGAGTTAACTAACCACGAGAACTTGGTGAACTTCAATTTCGCCAAGAGGATTATTCAGCAGTTTTCCGTTGGTTTAAACATTAGATATTCGCAATCTAACCTTGCCAACCTAGACGCAAACACTGTAGGGTTTGATTTAGGAGTGCTTTTTACTCCGTATGAGAAATTCAGGATCGGACTGGCAGCAGACAATATCGGGATGAAATATTCCTGGAATTCAGGCAAGTACTGGCAGGAGTTTGACCAGGTAGGCACGGATACTAAAGAGGATTTTCCACTTAATTTCAAATTAGGCGGTTCGTATCTCTTATTGAAAGATAAGCTGCTTCTGTCAGTGCAGGCGGATAAAAACAGTAAACAGTCTGCCAGGCTGCATTTTGGTGCAGAATACCAGGGATTAAAATATTTAGCCGGGAGATTGGGATATAATGATGGCTCCTTCACTTTCGGGCTGGGGATCAGACAGAAAGTGAAATCGATAACTTTTGGTTTAGATTATGCTTTTATCTCCAGCCAGGTTGGAACAAATCCGGATAATCTGGTTTCGATGGGGATAGAATTTTAGATTTACAAGTAGGGGCATCCCGCCAAAGGCGGGACCGTGCCCCTACCGGATTGAGGTGTAAGATGAAAAAGATTTTCTCATTAGTTAAATCAGTCTGGCTCATTGTTCTGGTTATTCTGTTGAGCTCGGCTGCTTTTGGGGCAAGCATTCCTGACAAGGCCGGAACTTCAGGCTTGTCCTTTCTCAAATTGGGAATCGGAGCCAGGCCTACTGGGATGGGCGAAGCTTTTACTGCCATTTCCGGGGACATATTTTCCCTTTACTGGAATCCAGCCGGAGTTGCCCGGCATACTGGGACCGAATTTGCTTTTATGCATAACCAGTGGTTTCAGGATGTGAGCTTAGAATATGCGGCTCTTTGTTTCGGTTATAAGAAAAACGTCTTCGGTTTGGGCTTGACCCTCAGCCAGGTCACAAATTTAGAAAGAAGGGAAGGTCCGACTGAAAATCCGATAAGTTATTTTGATGAACATGATCTGTCTTTGGGTTTTTCCTGGAGTAGAAAGATTAATGACAAATTAGACTTAGGCATCTCCACGAAATTTCTTTATGAGAAGATAGATTTTTCCTCGGCTACTGGACTGGGGTTCGATTTAGGGGGTATATACTGGCTAAGATCAAATATCCAGATAGGAGGAGCGATCCTGAATCTGGGTTCGAAAATGAAATTTGAACAGGAGGAATTTAATTTACCCACCAGATATAAAGTAGGTGCTGCCTATCTGGGGCATGAAAAGTATTTCAATGGCGATTTCATCCTTAGTCTGGATTTAGTCAAACCAAATGACAATGACCTTAAGGTTCATTTAGGCGGCGAATATACATACAAGGAAAAGTTCACCTTAAGGAGCGGGTATCAGATTGGTTACGATGACAAGAACATTTCTCTTGGTCTGGGTTTGAAAATCAGGAAATATGCAATCGACTATGCCTTTGTTCCCTTTAGCTCAGATATAGGAAATTCTCACAGGATTTCAGTCAATTTAAAGCTCTAAATAATATTGAGGGAGATTATTTGTCGGGCAAGGGTGCCCGACCTACGAGGTCCAACAAGAAATCTGTAGCGTCCTCACTCCCGTGAGGACGAAAAATAGATATAGCTTCCGTAAGGTCATGGATTCAAAGGAGTAACTTATGCCAAAATATAAGATAGCCTGGCTGCCAGGGGATGGTGTGGGTAAGGATGTAATGGAAGCAGCCAAGATCGTCTTAGATAAAATCAAATTAGATGCAGAATATATTAACGGAGACATAGGCTGGGAGTTCTGGTGCAAGGAGGGGAATCCTCTGCCGGAAAGGACGATCCAGCTTTTAAAGAATACCGACTGTTGTCTTTTCGGAGCTATCACCTCCAAACCTAAAGAGGAGGCAGAGGCTGAGTTAGCGCCTGCTCTAAAAGGCAAAGGACTGGTCTATTCCAGCCCGATTGTGAAACTACGACAGGAGTTCAACTTGAGAACGAACTTAAGACCCTGCAAAACCTATCCGGGTAACCCTCTAAATTATAAAGAGGGGATAGATTTAGTTGTTTTCAGGGAAAATACCGAGGATTTATATTCCGGGGTGGAGTTTCATCCCTTGCCAAAAGAGGTGATGGATTCGCTTTTAAAAAATCATCCGAAGATGAAAAGGTTTAATTCAATTCCGTTAGAGGATATTGCGGTGAGCCTGAGGATAATTACGCGCAAAGCCTCTCAAAACATCATCCGGGATGCTTTTGAATATGCCAGAAAAAATAAAAGAAAATCGGTAACAGTCGTTGAAAAACCAAACGTTATCCGTGAAACCTCCGGACTTTTCATCCGGGAAGCACGCAAAATTTCTAAAGAGTATCAGGAGATAAAGCTGTATGAAGCCAATATCGATGCCATCTGTATGTGGCTTATAAAAAATCCTCTGGATTATGACGTGCTGGTGACCTCCAATATGTTCGGCGACATAATCTCAGACCTGTGCGCGCAGTTAGTAGGCGGGTTAGGGTTTGCCTCGAGCGGAAACATTGGGGACGATTATGCAGTATTCGAGCCGACCCACGGATCAGCTCCTAAATATGCTGGTCAATATAAAGTCAACCCGATTGCCACTATCCTGGCTGCCAAACTGATGCTGGATTGGTTAGGGGAGAAAGAGAAAGCGGAAAAGCTGGAAAATGCTATCGCCAGAGTGGTGAAAGAAAATAAAATCAAAACCTATGATATGGGAGGAAGAAATTCTACCTTAGAGGTGGCTGAGGAGATTGCGAGAAAATTATAATACGATGACGGATGACGAATGACTAATAAAATCAAAATCCTGTGTCTGCTCTGACTTTTGAAAAACCAGTACCAGGGGTGGCACCCTCAAACTTGTTTGAGGGTGCGTCGTCTAATGTGAGCAGTTTTGTAGGTCAAGCATGTCCGCAGAACTGCTTGACAAAAAAGGTTGTCGACCACTCTTCGAGATGGTCGACCTACTGTGCTGCACCGCTCAAGGAGAAAATATGATGAAAGCGCTTAAAGGTTTTGGGATATTATTGATGTTCTCAATCATTCTATTTCTTTTCTTGCCACCCAGAATTAATTCTCAAAATCAAGGCCTGGATTACCAAGTTGCAAGACCCATATTGAAGTCTTTTGATATTTCTAGAGTTTCGATACCCCTGGATTCCCTTTTCAATATCAAAATCAACTCTGATGTCACAACCCAGATTCAGAATGAAGAGCAGGTAGTGATAAATCCTCTGGGCAAAGATATTGTTGTGGCAGTGTGGAGGGATTTCAGATTTGGATACAGGAGGGTAGGGGTTGGGTACAGCTTTGATGGCGGAAAAAGCTGGAAGGACACGCTTTTTGAGATAGCCCCTGGCACCCTTGACTGGCACAGCGACCCGGGTTTGACTGTGGATAAAAATGGAAATTACTATGCAGTGGTCTTAGGAGTGGACCCGAGTGGAGCTATGAGCGAAATAGAAGTTTTGAAATCAACGGACAGGGGAGTGAACTGGAGCCTTCCTACTATAGCGGTTCCTCCTTCAGTCGAGGCATTTGAAGATAAGGAGCTGATGACCTGCGATCGGACAGGAAGTCCCTACAGCGGGAATCTTTACATTGCCTGGACAAGATTCACCGGTAGCTTGAGCCAGATCTATTTTATCCGTTCAATAGATGGAGGAAACAGTTTTTCAGAGCCTAAACTTATCGGAGATCTAAGCTCAGTCCAATGGCCCGTGCCTGCAGTCGGTCCAGACGGTGAAGTCTATGTTGCCTGGGTGGGATTCTCACCCCGTGCCTTGAAATTAGATAAATCGACAAACGGAGGAGTGAACTTCGGTGCGGACCGGACAATACAGACCTTGTCATTGACATCAAGCACGATAAATGGCGGGATTCTGGTTTTCGCCTATCCGGCCATGGATGTTGACATCAGCAATAGCCCTTACCGAGGGAATGTCTACATCTCTTATCCTGATTATGGAGCAGATGGAAGTCTGGATATGTTCTTCACGCGTTCGACCAACGTCGGAGTCAACTGGAGTACCAAGATGAGAATCAATGATGACCCTTTGGGAGACAGGGCAGATCAGTTTCATCCCTGGTTATCAGTTGACCAGAAAGGGGTGATCAGCGTGATTTTCTATGACCGGAGAAATGACCCGAACAATTACTTAATGGATGTCTATCTAACCCAGTCTTTTGACGGGGGACTTACCTTCACTCCCAATAAGAGATTAACCACAGTCTCATCTGACCCAAGAGCTGCTGTTCTTGCATCCGAGTACAGGACAGTTTCTTTGAAGATGCCTGCTGGACTAATAGGTGAATACATAGGTTTGTACACCTGGGATAGCTATCTGAATGCTGTGTGGACAGACACACGCGAGGGAAACCAAAATGTCTACACTACTGCTCTGAGATATTACCAGCCACCTTTTGCTTTTTCTCTTTTGATGCCACCTCATCAGGATTCGATATTTACCGAGAGCCTGACTTTTAGCTGGGAACAGGCTCTAGATACTCTTCCCGGAAGGGTAGTCGATTACACCTTATATCTCTCAAAGTCAGTCAATTTCCGGTCTGAATCCACGACAGTTTATACCGGTCTGAGCCAGACTTCATTTCATCGGGATACCATGAAGACTGGGCCAATCTATTACTGGAAGGTAAAAGCCTCAGATAATTTCGGAATGGAAAGATGGTCTAATCAGCCCAGAAGCTTTTATCGCTACCGGCCGGGTGATGCTAATGGAGATGATAAATACAGTGTCTCTGATGCGGTCTTCTTAGTGAATTATCTTTTCAAAGGAGGGAAAGCACCTGTCCCACTTGGAGCAGGGGATGCAAATTGCAGCAGCGATGTCACTGTGGCGGATATTGTCTACTTAGTCAACTATCTTTTCAAGGGCGGACCGGTGCCTTGTATACCTTGAAAGACAATGACAAATGACAGATGGAAGCTAACAGATGAGAAACAATAACGGATGTCGGATGACGGATAAAAAATAAAAAAACGTGACCGTGATTCGGATATCGTGAGCGTGACAAATAAAAAATTGCTGGGGCAGGCCCCTGTGCCTGCCCTGATTTCTTAAAATGATACTAAGACAATTCATGAAAATCTTTGCTATGTAATAGAACAGGGTTTTGGTATTTCTGTATTTAATTCACGTTAAAAGGTCTACCGATGGATGTCGAAATTAAGTTTAAGCAAGGTCCTGTGGTTGTAAATGAAAATACGGGTCAAGGTATTAATAATGAATATCCATTGTGGAATGAGATAATTGGCAATGAGCATTTCCCGGCAACCAAAGAGTCAGCATCTTATCAATTGACTTTAAGAAAGAAAGTAGAGTCGCACGACGAGGTTGAAAAAACTGAGGAGGAGTTAATTGATGCGCTGAGTCAGCTTAGTTATGTTTGGCCATTTGCCGGTGGTTCAGTAATGACTCCAGAGGTATTGCGCTTACAATATGTCCCATCATTTGAAAGCAACGCCGCTGAGGTCAAAAAACACCTGCTTGGTGAGGCAAACTTAAAGCGGGTGACTCGGGATGCTTGCTTTCCGTTCGAAATTACTGGTACATATCTCCGATTTCCTCTGAAACCGGCCATCGAGCTTTGTTCCAAATCTAAAGAAGATGTTTATCTTCAAATGCTATTCGAGTACTACCGTAAGGCATCTACTGATCCATTCACATGGTTCATAGCCCTTTATAACATTCGCGATGTCCTCAAATATGCCTTTGATAATAGTAGTAAGAAAACAAAAAACACCTTGTCTATTAATGAAAAAGAATGGAAATACTTTGGAAGAGTATTGAACAATAACAATCTTCGCCACCCTCCAATAAGTAAAGCTTCCGCAAAAAGCATAAACAACGAAGAGGTCAACAAAGTTAAGAAACTGGGTTTTAAATGGATAAATGCTTATTTGAATTATAAGGGCATCGATATTTGATATTTATGTAAAGTTGGTAGCCGCAGACTTTAGTCTGCGTTCTTATTCTGTAGGGGCACGGTGCACCGTGCCCCTACTTCTTTTAAATCTTCGGGGGAGCGATTCCTAAAATTCTCAAATATTGATTGATCTGGCTCCGATGGTGGATGTCGTGTTCCAGTAGATGGGTGAAAATCCAGTTGCCATCCAAACTGTATGTTTTACCCTCATGCTCTATCTTATAGGTTTTACCCAGTACTTCGGATGGCTCCGAGAAAAATCGCTCTATTCTTTCCCAGTGATTTTTCAGAAATTCCATGAGTTTTTCTTTGGAAGGGCAGGGCTTATCTGCAAATGCCAGCTCTGTTGATTTCTTACCCTTCATAACCTCATCATACCACCAGTCAGAACATTCGGATATGTGCAGGAATACGTTCCCCAGAGTAATCATCTTGTCCGTAGGCGCCCAATTGAGTTTATCTTCAGGAACAAGCTCTAACGCCTTGTTAAGGGCTGGCTTTACACTTTCTCTCCAGAATTTTATCTGAGATTCAAGCAGGGGACTGTTTTCTGAGAGCATATTTCCTCCTTTTGGTTTCAAGTACTATTTATGACCTCACCCCCGCCCTTTGGCGGGATTTTCAACCTGACCCTCTCCTAAAAGGAGAGGGAATTTATTCTCCTCCCCTGCAGGGAGGATTAAGGTGGGGTCAAGCTACGGGTAATTCCCGTCCCCTTAAGGGGACGGGAATACCACCTTTTTTCACAGCTTATTATTTAGGCTGCAACCTGAACTGGTCCGGGTTTGATTTCAAAACTTCTCTGAGCCAGCTCTCAGGATAACCTTTTTCCTCTGGCTCGCCGTTTTCATTCTGCACGTATCCATCATTGTATTTAGTTATGAGATGCTCGCCTAATTCTTTCCATCTGGATACTACCATCTCGGCATTTTTCACCGAGTAATCAGTCAGGTATCGAGTCATAAGCTTTTGGTCTGTTTTCACAAGTTCCAATGCAGTTTTTTCGACTGTTGGCTGCAGGGCAAGGAAATTTCCTTCGATGTCATTCTGCACTGCTTGAATCTCTGGAACCATATAGGAATATTTCAGATTGGCATAATTTGCCACGAAATTAAATACCCACCAGGCTGATTCCCAGGAGAATTTGTTCAAGCTGCCTACTGTAAAAGACTTTGGAACTGTATCGATGCCACAGTAAAAAGGTATATAGCAGGAGGTGTAGGTATCATCCAGTCCGTACCAGAGAACACCTCCAACCGGGTCCGGAAGCCAGGAACGGGATTGGGAGACGAATGAAAAAGCGGTTTGAGGAGTCGAAATCAGGCGTTCCCACCCGTATTCGACACTGTCAACCATCCAGGTAATAGGGCGGCTTCGATTCGGATTTCCATACGGACCAGCATCGATCCCTATGGTCAGGTCATAAGGTGTTCCTTCATAATGGTCGCGCATCAAATCAAACACATCCTTCACGGACAGCTTCTTATCAGGTTTGATCCACAAAGGGTAAGGCCCTGCGCCTTCAATTCCTCTGTGATAGTCAGGAGAAAAATTCTTTGAAGGTGC
>Ga0315277_10005394_pt1 | contig 16844 bp, 15 predicted proteins | sample YL17G05_15_MG_FD_203695 | JGI IMG/M metagenome (GOLD analysis project Ga0315277, IMG submission 203695) | Sediment microbial communities from Yellowstone Lake, YNP, Wyoming, USA - YL17G05_15 | ecosystem: Environmental > Aquatic > Freshwater > Lake > Sediment | place: USA: Wyoming | collected... | reverse complement strand
CAGGGTAAGCTCACTTTAGAGAAAGTCGCCCGGAAAAAGGTGGGGGAATTAATCTCATCATCGGGTTATTCTATCTTGAACAAAGAGATAACGCAAGAGCTTGATAAGATAGAAAAAATATATTCCAAAGTTTGCTGACTTTTTTTCTTATAAGTAAAATATGATAAGCTGAATTATCTTATTTCCCTTTAAAAAATTGAATACCGCTTATCAGAACATAATTCCAGATTTTTCTTTTTCTAATAAAAAAAAACAATATGTTTATTGTAATCCAAGGTTCAAGCATTCATAATTCCTGATTCCTGTTAAATTAACTATCTCTCTGGATGCGGATATTGCATTCATTAAAAAAGAGTGTTTATTCATGAGACCAGTATTGTATCTGATCATTCTAGGTTTCCTTTTACGTTTGCCATTTTTTCTCTTGCGTGGTGATGTTTCTGACGATGAGTTGAATTATTTCATCCAAATATTGCATCTTATGGATATCTCCCATTTTCAATCTCTATCCCAATTTATAAATTATGATAAACCTCTCTTCGTCTTGCTTAATGCGCCTGTAGTTGGCCTCCTCTATTTATTGACCCATAATTCCATCTGGTCTGTCGCGATCTTTCCGTTCCTGCTCAGCCTAGTGTCTATAGCATTGGTTTTTCACCTGGCTTCAAAGCTTTACGATGAACGGGTCGGCTTTTGGGCAGGACTGATCTGGGCATGTCTTCCCTCATTGGTAAAGAGTTCCCCTTACCTTGCCCCCCATGCCTATTATGCTTATTTGTTTCTTTTCAGCTTCTATCTGCTGCTCAGGAGCTTAGAAACCGGCAAGGATAGATATCTGATATCTTCAGCATTGATTTTTGCCGGTTTAGGCCGGGTGAGGCCGGAAGGAATAGGTGTATTCATATCGGCTCTTCTTTTTCTGATTCTGTCAGCTCGAAAAAAGAAGTTTCCACACCTTTTCGTCGGGAAGACAGCCCTCCTCTTCGGCGCATCGTTTATCGTTATGTTCATATTGCCCAAACTGGTTTTTATTGCTACTTTCGGGCCTCCGAAGGCGACTTATCTCCAGGCTGTCACGGGCAAGATATTGGGCAAACTCGCCCTTAAGCTCAAATATTTATTTGAATTGAGTACTCCAGGCGGGTTTGTAGCTGCTAATAAGATCGAATACCTTGTCCGTAATTTTTATTTAGTGCCTTATATAGCCGCTGTGCTTTTATATGATACATTGAAAACGGTTTTTATTCTGCCGGTGAGGCTGGTACCTCCACTACTTTTCCTTTTTCTAGGAGCACTCTTTTTCCGGTCTGAGGATGAAAAGCCGGAAACTGAGCTTATCGTGAAAATTATGCTGGCTTCATTGCTGTTGTTATTGGCTTATCCTTTAATATTCTTTCTCTCACATTCGAGATATATTTTTTCGTGCCTACCCGTTTTAATTATTTTCATAGCAGTTGGTTTTTCGACTGTCGAGAAGAAACTAGCGCTATCTGGAATGAGACTAAAGCCCCGATTACTGCTTGAAAGTTGTTTTTTTTGTTACTTAGCTCTTTTTTATTTCGTTATTTATGTCCCGATGTTTCAACAGCGGGACAAATTAAAAAATACGGCAGTCAGGGAGTGGGTGAATAAAGAATTTTCCAATGGGCCGAGGGCAGTGATGAGTACCCTTGAACTCCCTTTTCATGTCAACATGAACTTTTATTCTCCGCAGGCGGAGATTTCCTTTCGCGATGGTCAATGGGGGTACTTTGAACGAATCTCCCTCAATAAAACCCTAACTTCCATGAGATTGCTAGGGATAACAACCCTTGTCATTTCCACTGCCATAAGGAATAAAAAAACTACAGCGGAATTAGACTACTTCGCCACCACTGCTTTTCAGATTATGGGAGATGGAGATGAAGGATTGGAAATGCTCAGAGACCATTCTTATATAGGAGGTATTAAACATGGCGAAGATTTTTACTTGGATTACATAAAGCTGATTAATAGCAATAATTATCCGGACGGACTGACTTTCCAGGAGATAATTCCATATAATAATTTTACGGACACTTTATTTATATTCAGGTATGATTCACAGGGCAAACTCCAAGATAAAAAATTGGAAGAATAAAAATTCAGCCATCCTGATGAAAAGCATAACTATATTATTGGATAGTATATCAAACGGCTTTTTGGAGCCTTGAAAATCTTTATCCAAAATCTTGGAGTAATTCAGCAAGTTTAAAATTTCAACACATTACGAAGGGAGGGTTTGATGATAATCTCCCGTGCGCCACTTAGAATGACATTGGGCGGAGGGGGAACCGATCTGCCATCCTATTACGAGCGCTTTGGGGGTTTTTTTCTGGCTTGTGCTTTGAATAAATACATCTTTATCTGCCTCAACAGTTCTGCTGTGGATCAATCGGTAAAGCTTAAGTATTCTGAAGCGGAGACAGAGCTAAATGTGGAAGTAATCCGGCACCCATTTTTTCGGGAAGCATTGCTGAAGTACGGTATAAGAAAAGGAATCGAGCTGGCCTCTCTCTCTGATATTCCTTCGGGCACGGGCATGGGTTCTTCGGGTTCTTTCATTGTCGCTCTCCTCGCCGCGCTTCGCAGATTTAAGGACTTGCCTATAGATAAACAGGAGATTGCAGAGGAAGCATTTGAAATCGAAGTCCTGAAACTTGGATTTCCTGTGGGTAAACAGGACCCATATATTGCTGCTTATGGAGGTATTACTGCTTTTGAGATCGAAAAGAACGGGGAAGTGAAGGCTAAGACCCTGCAGGTTTCCGATTCTTTTATCCAGGCTTTCTATAACCAGACCTTGCTTTTTTATACCGGCTTGCGAAGAAGGAGCCGTGAAGTACTCGTGCATCAAAAGGAAGCCACTGAAAAGGAAGACCGCAGTATGCTCGACAACTTGCATTTGGTTAAAGAACTGGGGTACAGGATTGAAAAAGCGATAATCTCGGAGGATCTCCAAGCCTTAGGTACCCTGATGAATAAGCACTGGCAAAATAAGCGCAAGCGCAGCGTTTCCATCACCAACTCTTGTATAGATGGATGGTATGACCTTGCTATTCAGAACGGAGCGCTGGGTGGAAAGCTCATGGGTGCAGGGGGCGGTGGCTTCATGATCTTTGTTTGTCCGGATGAAAACACCAGGAGAAAAGTATCAGAAGCATTTCGAGTAACCGGGCTAAAGGAAGTGGATTTCAGGTTTGATTTAAATGGTATCCAAATTATGAACTATTAATAAGGCGGGGAAATGGTAAGGGATTATATCGAGCAGTACAGGCTGAACCTCATCAGTCTGATCGATCAGGTGCACGCAGAGAGCATCGAAAAAATGGCCGGGATATTATTTAAGGCCTGCTTGGACGGGAAACCCATCTTTATTGTGGGAAATGGCGGCTCAGCTTCTACAGCAACTCATCTGGCTTGCGATCTTTCCAAATGTACTATAATCCCGGGCCGCCGACGCGCGAAGGTAATGAGTCTGGTCGACAATATCCCTTTAGTCAGCGCCTGGACTAACGACAACGGATTCGAGACTATCTTCGAGGAACAATTGAAAAACTGGGCCGAAGAGGGTTGTGTACTTATAGCTTTCTCGGTGCATGGCGGTAGCGGTGAGGGAGAAGCTGGACCATGGTCCCAAAATATCCCGCGCGCCGTCGAATATATTAGGCAGGTCGGCGGGAAAGTGCTCGCTTTCAGTGGTTTCGGTGGCGGTTTATTGGCTAAACGGGCAAACGAATGTATAGTAATCAACATCAATAGTGAGCCTCTGGGCACACCTCTGGTAGAGTCCATCCATTCCATCCTGGCCCACCTTCTTACCCAGTGCCTGAGGATTCGTCTCGAGAGACAAGAGGCCTGAATGAGATCTGATGACTGTCATGCTGCTATCTTTTTAGATCGTGATGGTGTACTCAACGAAGTTGTATACCACCAGGATATCGGCTTGCTTGACACGCCATTCACCATCGAACAGTTCAAGCTCTTGCCGGGAGCGGCGGAAGCAGTGGCCAGAATTAACCGATCAGGTTATTTATCGATCCTCGTTTCCAATCAGCCCGGGGTAGCCAAAGCCCACTTCACTCTGGAGACACATCTTGCCTTTGATGCCGAGCTTAAGTGTCAGCTGGCAGAACACGGCGCTTTCCTGGATGATTGTTATTATTGCCTGGATCACCCTGATTCGGTTCTGCCAGAGTATCGTCGGGCTAGTCTCTGGCGGAAACCAGAACCGGGCATGTTACTTGCAGCTATTGATAAACACCACCTCGATCCAAGCCTTTGCTGGATGATAGGTGACAGTGTGTTAGATATTCAGGCTGCCAAAGGAGCAAATGTGAGGAGTATCTTGATAGGAGGACTTCATTGCTATACTTGCCACTTGCTGGATGAGAGAAATATCAGGCCTGACATAATCGCCAAAGACTTGGCGGAAGCCATTAACAAACTGCTTTCTCCTTAAATTATAAGGAGACCGGAAATGAAGATTTTTTTAGACACAGCAAAAATTGAAGAAATAAGACATTGGTCAAAGAAGGGTATTATCGATGGTGTTACGACCAATCCTACTATCATGCTGAAAGACGGTGTTGACAATATAAGGGCTAACATTTGTCAGATTGCACAGCTTTTAGAGAACAGACCGGTGTCCATCGAAGTCACTACAGATAATCCGCAAGAGATTGTCGAACAAGCTAAGGAATTTTCTTCCTGGGCCGATAATATTGTGGTGAAAATACCGGTGATTGATCCTAAGGGCAATGATATGTTGGAAGTGATCTATTCTTTAGGTAAATCCGGAATACGGGTGAACGTGACTGCCCTGATGTCCTTTAACCAGGCTATATTGGCTGTAAAGGCAGGGGCAAACTTCATCAGCATTTTCGCCGGGCGGGTTTGCGATGAAGGCCACGATGCTGCCACGCTCATCCAACAGATCAGAAATTGGTTAGATTCTTGGAATTACCGGTCCGAAATCATCGTAGGAAGCATTCGCTCCGTAATGGATATCCAACTGGCAGCGATTAACGGTGCACATATTATTACAATTCCACCCAAATTCATGTATAAAATGTGTGACCATATGTACACCAGGGAAACGGTAAGGACTTTTCTGGAAGATTCTCGTCGGGAGCCTTAAATCATGTCGGAAAACCGTAGCCGCTCCTTTCTGCAGTTTGCTATTCTGGGATGTGGCAGGCACGCCCAGCAGAAATTCCTCCATATCGACCGTTATATCAAAAACATTAGACTATCTGCTGTTTTTGACCGGGACGAAAAGACTCTTGAGCTTTTAAAACGGGAGCGCAGGAATGTGCTTACCACTACAAGCCTGGATATGGTGTTGGACCAGCGAACCCCTGACTTTGTCATTATCGCCTCTACACCGGAGACGCACTTTGAACTTGCCGCAATTTGTATTGAAAAAAACGTGCATGTTCTATTGGAAAAACCAATGACTGCCACCCTGGAACAGGCCAGGCGTCTTAAAAGCCTGGTGGAGAGACAAGGAGTGCTGTTGATGGTGGGCCACCACCGACGGTTTGGAGGTCCTGAAAATAAAATAAAATCGCTAATTGAATCAGGGCGTTTGGGCGAGATAATATCTATCCAGGTAACTCATAATTACAACGATGAATCCCGCCGACCGATGAGTGGATACCTCCAGGCAGGCAACGATAGCTTATCGGGTGTTCTGTTTGAATATATGTCTCATGAGTTGGATTTATTGAGGCATTTCTTTCCTGGAATAATAATTGAAAAGGTCCAGTGTTTGAGACGCTCCATCAGGCATAAGGATGATACCGCAGCATTACAATTACAATTAAGCAACGGAGTTATTGCCAGCTATCTGCTTAGTTCGGCCACTACCGACCTGGAGGTCTATCGAGTATTTGGTACTGCCGGTCAGGTTACTTTTAACCGCTATCGCGATCCAACACCTCGTTGTTATTCAGTAGAAGCTTTTCGCAACCGACCCTTGCGTTTTCTCCTCCAGTTTAAGGACGGGCTTGAAAATTTTTTACAGTTGAAATACTTATGGAAAAAGCAAATCCTCCAGGCATATATTGCTGAGTTGAGTTATTTCACCGACTGTATCCGTGAGGAAAAACAACCTCTGTGCTCAGTGGATGAAGGCCTTTTTGTCCTTGAAGCTTTAGAAATGATTGATCGAAAATTGTAGGAAGGTTTTCTACTGCATGCTGCAGATGGTGATATTGTCAGGTGGTCTCGCCACCCGGCTCGGATCTCTAGCCCGTCATATTCCCAAATACCTTATCCCGGTCAAGGGTAAACCGTTTCTGGAATGGCAGATCGAACTGCTCCAGCGTGCGGGTTTCGAACATGTTCTCCTGCTTATTGGACACCTGGGAAAGCAAATTGAAGAGTATGTTGCGTCACGCCGCTTTTCCGGGCTAGAAATCATTTTCGGGCGGGAACCGGAAGGGCAGTTGCTGGGCACAGGGGGCGCTCTCAAGTGGTCGGAGGCCAAGCTTGAAAAAGAGTTTTTCCTGATGTACGGCGATTCGTACCTGCCAATCGACTATCGGAGAGTCGAGAAGTTTTACTTTGACAAGGGCCACAGGCCGGTGATGACAGTGTACCGTAACGAAGGAAAATTCGATAAAAGCAATGTGGCGATAGCCGAAGGGAAAGTGATCGATTATCGAAAAAGCGGCGATTTATGTGACTTCAAATATATTGATTATGGCTTGCTTGTCCTGCAAAGGCAGTCGCTGGCAAACCATGTGTGTGGCGAAAAATTCGACCTTATGATCCTGCTGCAGGATTTGATCTCCAGAGAGAGGTTACTGGCCTATGAAGTCGAGCAGCGTTTTTACCAGACCGGCACCGTCTCGGGAATAAAAGAAATGGAAGGATTTTTGGATGAGACCCAATCAACCATCCGTTAATGAAAAAGTCGAGCTTTCGATTATTATACCTTGTTATAACGAGAGTCACCGTATCTTAGGAACGCTCGAGGAACTTTTGCCGTATCTGGACAGTTTAAATCTGAGATATGAAGTTCTTGTGATAGATGATGCCAGTGTGGATGGTTGCGTGGGACTGATCCATGAAAAAATCAAACATCCACACTTTCACGTACACCAATTCGAGCGAAACCAGGGCAAGGGCTATTCGATTAAATTCGGGATACAGCATAGTGCCGGCCAGTACATTATGTTTATGGATGCAGATCTTGCAGTGCCAAAGGAGGAAATTCCCAGGCTTCTGGAGTTGTTAAAAAACTGTTATGATATGGTCGTGGGAATAAGGATTTTCGACAACGAACAGACATCCCGCTGGCGGCGGATAATCGGTTTTTCCCTGCTTCTTTATGTCAACATTCTTCTGCCTCTGCCTCCGGTCCCGGACACTCAATGCGGATTCAAGGGATTCCGACGGGAGGCGGCTTGGCGGCTTTTTGATAGCATGCGGCTGAAAGGTGGCATGTTTGATGTAGAAGTTCTCATGCTTGCTGGTCTGATGAAGATGAAAGTCAAGAGTATGCCGGTGCACTGGATTGAAAGGACAGGTTCAACTATCAGACTTCTCAGGTGTCTTATACATGATCCGATAGACATCCTCAGGGTACTGTTTAATCTGATCCTTAAACGTTACAAGCTGTAAACTAAGTAAGCAAATGGTGGGACAATGGTTATTACGGATTGGAGTAAAATTCACGATCGGGATAATAGCTGGCGTCAACAATTACAGGGCCAGTTGATCGCTGCATATGTCCTGGACAGGTATCTTGTTTTATTCGAGGAAGCTTTCCGGAACAATGGAGTTCTCTCTTTCCTTGAACTGGGTTCCGGTAATGGTGATCTTTCCAAGAAGATTCTGGAAGCTCGGTTGCCTTGTGTCGGAAAATATGTTGTAAGTGAATGTTTTAATGAGGGGATTGAATGGTTATCCAGTCTGGGCCTTGAGGTGCTGAAATTGGATGCCCAGAAGATCAATCTGCCGGATGAATCTTTCGATGTTGTCTTATCGTTCGATGTAATGCACCATGTTGAAGATCCAAGGGCCATGGCCGTTGAAATGCTCAGGGTATCACGAAAAAGGCTGCTCCTGACCGAGGCAAACGGTTTGAGCATCGGCCGGAAGATTTTCGAACTAAGTCCGGGACACAAGGCAGCAGGAGAGAAATCGTTTAGGCCGTCGGTCTATCTGGATTTTTTCCGCAAAGTACCTGGTTACCGCCTGACAAGTACTCGCATCTACCCTTTACTGTTCGTTTTCAAAACACCATCGGCCTTAGCTCCAGCTCTCATCTCTTTCAGCCGCTTCATTGAGAAAGTCCCGCTGTTGAAGTGGCAGTGCGCCACTGTCTGCCTGGATATCACATTTGAGAGAATTCGATGAAAGAAAATGATAATTGGTACAGTCAGTATAATTCCGAAGAGCTCCAGAAACGTCGTATTAAGAAACACCGGAAGAAATACTTGAGCTATGGTTTGCCCCAGAAGACCGAGAATCAGGTTTTATTGGATTTGTGCTGCGGAAGTGCCGAGTTTAGCCGTTTAATTGCTAAGCACAATCCACAAAGCCTGGTACTCGGCTGTGATATTTTTCTAGAAAAAAAATCCTTGTATTATCTGGGCAACCTTTTTTTCTTTTCCGCAGATGCTATAAGCCTCAGCCTTCCCGATTCTTCAGTCGATCAAATCTTCTGTTTTCACTCTCTGCATCACCTTGACGGACCTGGGCGGTGGCAGAGGCTTGTCGATGAATTTCATAGAGTATTAAAAAACGGGGGGTACCTGCATCTTGTAGATCATTATCCCAGTCCATGGCTTCGACTGGCCTTCATTGCTGTGCGGTCTCCTCTTTCGCTTATGGTTCCATGGCTAAAAAAATTCAGAGAACAACTCAAGCTGGAGGAAGAAATTCTATCTTACTGGTTCGAGAACTGGGAGGTCTTCTTCCACTTGGTTAACCAGGCTGGATTCGAGCGAACAGTCTGGTCAAAGAAGATTTTTTTCTTTTATTCAGTATTTAAAAAAATCACACAATAGAGATGTAAACAAAGAAAACGGCAGGAAAGCTGATGAAGGCCGGACCCATATCGAAAACTTCTCAGGTATCGGTGATTGTGCCAGTGTTCAATGCGAGCTCCACCTTGCACAAGTTTTTAAAAAGTATCCAGAAACAAGATTACCCGAAGCTGGAGGTTATTTTTGTGGATGACGGCTCGTCGGACAATAGTCCTGAGATAATCCGCAGCTACGGATATGAACCCGTAATCAGTCCGGCCAATCAGGGCCAGTCGATGGCACGTAATCTCGGTCTGGCCAAGGCGGCAGGGGAACTGGTTTGTTTCTTCGATTCAGATGTCGTGCTCAAAGCAGATACTGTCAGCTCTCTTGTTTTATCATTGAGAGAGCACGAAGGAGATGCAGTTTCCGGTAATTACGAATATGAGCCCGCTGATACCAATATCTTTTCTCGTTTTTATTCTTACCTCAAAAGTTACAATCACGGTGAGTGTGTAGTTAAAGGCCACAATATCCTAGGAACTTACTGCTGTATTGTGTGTAAGAGTTACCTGGATGCTGCTGGTGGATTCGGGAATTTCCCTCCGGGCATGGACATCGAGTGTGAGGCAGTAGGCAGGAACCTTAGTCTACTGGGATGCCGTTTTATATTCGATCCCTCGATCCGCGTCTGGCACCACTTTGGAGGCTTCCGGAAAATTCTCTATGTATTTTCAAACCGAGTATACTGGTATGCCCGTTACAGAGTTTTAATTCCATCCGGTAAAGAACCGGTCAAAATGCGCGGAATTTCAACCGCCGCTGCTGTCGGAGGATATACGTCATTCGCCGTGACCAGCATGGGGTACTTGGCAGCCGCTGCAGTTAGTTCCCCGACAGGCTATCTTTCGGTACTGCTGTTAACTATGTCCATGTTGGGTCTGTCTTTGGGAATTGCTATCATGGCGCGATTTTATCTTTACTGCCTGCGAAAAGGTGGAATGGCTTTTTCTCTCACATGCTTTGTTATCACCCCCTTCTTTTTTATGGTTGCCGGTTTTTCTGGACTGGCCGGAACCTTAGTGTCCCTGATCAAAATGCAAAGACAGGAAAAAGATCGACTATCAGGTTTATTAAGATTATGAACCAAATGTTGAAGATTGCCTATCGGCTATATCTCAGCCAGAGACCGGTTTACTTGATTCAATATGTGACCTCCCGGTGCAATTTGCTATGCAAACATTGTTTCTATTTGCAGCAGATTCTCTCCAAGGATAAAGACGAATTGACCCTGAACGAATTCGAGAAGATTGCCGCTAACTTTCCAGGGTTGATCCAGCTCTCCATAGGTGGTGGAGAGCCCCTGCTGCGGGACGATTTGGCTGAGATAATTTACATTTTTCGTAAAATCAGCGATGTGCAGTATTTCACTCTTCCGACTAACGCCACGTTGCCCCAGAAAACCGAAGATTTTTTACACGACATCCTGCCACGGATACAGCCGGCCCACTTGAGAATGTCAATGTCACTGGATGGAATTGGTGAGGAGCATGATCGGATCAGAGGCAAGAGCGGAACTTTCCAGAAGTTTCTGAGCACCTGGGCAAAAGTGAGTCCATTACGCAGGAAGTACAGGAATTTTTCTTTGGATATAGTTGCTACTGTATCGACACTTAACCAGAATCATATAAGTGCATTATTCGATTATTGTCTGAAAAATTTTGATCCGGATAATCTAGGCCTCTTATATGTGCGCGGGGATGTAGATAATGCAATCAAACAAGGATTTCTCGAGCTCTATGGGGAGCTTGCCAACCGACTGGAAAAAATAAATGCAGGTATCAGAGAAAACCGGTCCCATTCTTCTCTTTTACGGGCGGTTTCATCCGGAGTACACAGGATAGTCAAAAGAACAGTTGTTGAGAATCAATGGCAATTACCTTGTGAAGCTGGTAGAAAACTGCTGGTAATTTCTGAGAAAGGTGACGTTTATCCCTGTGAGATTCTAAAAGACTGCTATGGCAACCTGCGGGAGCACGACTACGACCTTGCTTCGATTATTTCTCAGCCCGAGGTTTCCAGGAAGATAGCCCTTATTAAACAGAGCCGCTGCTATTGTACATTCGAGTGCGCTCACTCTTTAAACAGCCTATATCACCGCAAGGCGGATATTCTTTTACATGCTGCGAAATACTTTCTGCATTCGAAGTGTTTATGCAGAATGGATCGAAAAGAAAGTTTAACTGGACACTGAGGCTTGATTCAATGAAGGTCCTTTTTATAATCTCTGATTTGTTTATCGGCGAACCGATAGGAGCCTTGCAGCTCGCCGCAATAGTGAAGAAGCAAGGCTGCCGGGTGGATTTAATCGGCCTCAGGTCTCATCCACTCTTTTTAACTTTGGAAAGAATTCAACCCGATGTTGTTGCTTACAGTGCAGCTTCACCGGAAATCCTCTTATTTAAAAAAGCAGATCAGGTAGTCAGGAAGTGGTGCCGAAACAACGGCAGACAGGTCTTGCGGATAATGGGTGGGCCGCATCCCACTTATTTCCCGGAAATCCTCGACCAGATGGACCTGGATGCAATATGTATTGGGGAAGGAGACCATGCAATAACCGCGATTCTATATTGTTTTTCCCATCATTCACCGATTAAAGGTATCCCCAATGTTGTGCCCCGCAGTGGCAGCCCTAATGACTGTCGTTATGAACTTATTAGCAATTTAGATGAACTGCCGTTTATTGACAGAGAGGTTTTTTACCAAGCCATGCCGATAGCGAAAGATTTCGGCTTACGCAGCATAATGGTAGGGCGCGGATGCCCTTATGACTGTACTTACTGTCATAACCATGCTTTTAAGAAACTATTCCAAGGGTGCGGGAGCATTCTGAGAAGACGATCGGTGGAACATGTTATTGAAGAATTAAAGCATCTTCGCGATAATTATCCACGAGTAACTCTTTTCAAGTTCACAGATGACACTTTTGCTCATAGAATCGACAACTGGTTGAGGGAATTTCTAGATCAATATAAAAAAGAGATCGGAATACCGTTTTATTGCTTGATGCGCTCAAATACCCTTTCCCGTGAGATGGCGCGTCTGTTGAGCGAGGCAGGCTGTGTTTCGATGTGCATGGCGGTTGAGCACGGAAACGAAAGAGTGCGCAACGAGGTTCTGAAGCGCGGTATCTCGGATGAGTTATTGATCAATTCCTTCCTCTATGCCAGGGAATTTGGAATAAAAACCTGGGGAAACACTCTTTTCGGAATACCTGGAACTACTTTTCAAGATGACTATGAATCATTTATTTTTACCCGCAAGCTGGCAATTGTTGCTCCCACATTCGGGCCTTTTTATCCATACCCCAAGACCGTTCTGACAAACAAGGCAATCGAATGTGGCTGGTTACCTGCCGATTATGATTCCACTCATTCCTATGGCCATATATCCCCGCTGAATTGCTTTTCTGAAGAGGATAAACAAAAACAACTAGCCCTCTCTTACCTGGGCCCACTTTTCTGTAGTCTGCCTGACTTTATGCTTCCGGTATTGAAGATGATATTGAAGATCAGATTTATGACCCTTTTCAGGTACATAGGGGCTAGTTGGTTTATTATCTGGACCTCCTATAATATCTTTCCCAATATCTACCCGAAAAATCCTTTTAAACTATTAAAAATATTTTTCAAGTCCTTACGGTTCTGGGTACCCGGTAAGGAGATACACGATCTGCTGGAGAAAAACAAAGCGGATCTATGACAGTAATGTACGGTTAGGTCTTTGCAGATAAATTAAAGAACAGTGGATCATTGCCAAATTCAGCAGGTGGCTTTTTCTTTTTAGTGATTTTTTTCTGGAGGCAACCGGTCTCATTTTGAATTTTGATATTTTTGGTGTCAAGAAGAACAATGGCATCATAAAAGACAATCCTGTCAGATTTGAGCTTCTTCTGTCCTAAAACGGTCTTTCAGGTGTCGTACTAATCCGGCAAACAAAGTGTTTTCTTTCTTCTTGCCAGTAGTCAAATTTACTATATTTCTGGTAGTTACGATCTATAACACCGATTTACTCTTTTTAAAATTTTTGAAATATTGAATTCTTATTATCCTTATCCTGGAAGAGGAAAATGAAAAAGACCTGCATCAACATAAGAGGCTTACTCTTAACACTATTGGTTTTTCTCCCGGGGAAGAGTTATTCTCTGCGCGATTTCTACGACTCGACTCATTACAGCCGGGCGTTCGGAGAATGGCGGCACTATCGGATACTTTTGCCCAGAGATTATGAGACAAGCGGCAAGCGTTACCCGGTAATCTACTATTTCCACGGCCACAGCGGCCGCTTCATGGGCGAAAATTACGGCAACGGCCAGACCTTCCTGCCTGACATGATTGATTACGTGAAAAAACACGATGTCATCGTGGTGAACTGGGATGGCTATGTGGAGGACAGTTACCCGGACCTTTACGGAGGCAGCCCTTACGATATTATGTCTCAGGGGAAAATGGATTTCGGCGCTTATTTCGAGGAACTGGTGGCCCATATAGACTCCACATACCGCACCCTGGCTGACAGGCAGCACCGGGCCACCTGTGGGCTGAGCATGGGCGGGTTCATGTCCGCCTATATCAGCGGCCGCTATCCCCAACTGGTGGGGAGCGCATCAATGTACAATCCGGGGCATGAGTTCTATGTCGGGCCTCCAGGGGCCAAAGTGCATTATATGCTGAAGTATTTCGCGGAGAACCATGGCCGCACCAAGGTCCGTCTGATCAGGGCCTCGGGAGATTATATCAGCCAGTACCACGATGAATTGCGCGAGATTTATTCCCGAACCCCGGAAGTCGATTTCGAGTACCGCCAGGATGAATTCCATCGCCATTACATAACCAACCTGGCCGAAACTTTCGACTTCCACATGAAAGCCTTTGAAGATGTCGGGCTGGCCGCTTATCCGCTGAGTTTCGATTATGACAACGCTTTCGACCGTTTCTCTGTCTGGGGATGGGAGGTAAGGGTGGAGAACAAGAAAAGCGGTTTTATCTGCCTGCGCGATGTAACCAGGAACTATTTCCGGGTATATACGCGCGAGTATTGTCCGGATGGCCCGATGGTCGGGGGCCAGACAATCCGCCTGACCACACCCGACTGGTTCGGTAACCGCAGAACTTACCGGATAATGGATTACAACCACCTTGAGGGAAAGGTCAGTTATTATTCCCTGGTTTCCTCGCCGGAAGGAAAGCTCACTTTCACGGTTGACGGATCGGGACATGACATTTCGATAGCCATTGGCCAGGAAGCCCGCTCACCGGTGCTTCTTCCCCTGGACCGCAAAGGCCCGCCTATTGTCAGTCCGGATCGACCGCTGAGCCTTCCGCTCAGGCTGCTCAACACCTGCGATGTGGTCGCCCGCAAGGTCAGGGTCACTCTAACTAGCGAATACCCTACCGTACAGATAGAGGGCGGAACTCAGGTAATAGATTCGCTGCTTCCCGGAGAGGTTGTCGATTTAAGCAGCCGCTTCCGGGAGACATTCGTTTCCACCAGCGGATATTTCCAGCATTGCCGGCTTCTTCTTGACCTGGTCTATAATGGATGGCACGAGAGGAGCTATCGTATCGATGTCCAGGTGCTGCCCACTCCGCTCGATGAGCCTGATTCGGTGAAGATTCTCGATGGTAGAAGTGTAACGTTCCCCATATTCCGTCAGAAGGGCAACCAGGGTGGAGGTTTTACCCTCCTGCGTGAATACGAGGAAGGCAAGGGTAATGGGGATGGTAAAGCAGATGCCGGGGAAGAGGTTGCGCTGTGGGTTAAGCTGCCTCAGGGGCTCGACCCTCTGGATAAGTATACCTGGCACCGCACCAAGGTTTATACTGATGATCCCTATGTAACCATGACCGCCGATATAGCCGAACAGAAAGAGCTCGAGTGGACCAGTGTAAAAGACCATACCAACCGTTTCCGCATCTCGCCGGACTGCCCAAAGGGCCATAAAATCGAGCTCGTTCTGAAAAACGAAAGTTACAGCTATTTCTGGCAGCCGGATTACAGGTACGGGAAGGAGCTTCTTTACCAGGCTGTGCAGCTTCACCGTAACCACCTGCACCGCTACATTCTCACTGTGGGTGAGTAAGCTTTTGGGGGGCAGGAATCCGGATCGGGTCTGGTTTTGAGGTGATATAGCCTCGGAATCGCAGCCTTATTTCAACGCAATGCTGAGCGATTAAGAGAGAGATTAGAGATAGAACATCAAAGGATAAATCTTTTTATGTTATAATTTTGGCGTAGGGGCGAGGCATGCCTCGCCCGCGGAATAAATAATAAAGCGACAGTTAACGGGCACGGCATGCCGTGCCCTTACGCCACTAAAACAGAGCGGAAGGCAACTGATTTTTCGACACGCTTAAGTGTATAAGGAGAAGAGGCTCTATGACAGAAGCTGAAAAAGTGGTCAGTTGGAGTGGTCGAAAAAGGATTAAGGCTGCTTTCACGCATAGTTCGGTAGACCGGGTGCCGCGTTTCGATCAGACTGTTTCCTCCAGGGTGGCCACTGCCGTTATGGGCAGGGAAATGCTTGTAGGAAGCGGTTCCCTGCGTTTCCGGGAGGTGGAGGAGAGATTTTTGAGCGACGAAGCGGGGGCGGAGTTCGAGGAGAAAATGCTGAAAGATGTAGTTGATTTTTACCGGGTCATGGGCTACGACATGGTTCGCATGCCCTGGAGAGACAGGCGCAAAGCGACAAGGAAGATCGATCAGTGCACCTACCTTTTTGGCGATGACAGCGGAAATGAGCCGTGGGAGATCTGTCGTTTCAATCCCGACTCCGATGACTGGCATTCCATGGATACATGGCTCGCCGGCGGCAATGTGGAGAAACTGTGCGCTTATCTGGAAAAGGAAAGACAGAACTGGCAGGGGCCCCAGAAATCGACAACTCTCCTTGAGGAACTGAAAAAGCTGAGATCTCTGGCAGGCTATGACATTGCCGTGGCCACCTCGGTCGCCATGTTGATGATCCCGATGTGGGAGCCGGCATGGCTTATGGCCCTCGAGCTGGCCCCTGATCTGGTGGAAGACGAATTCGAGCGCCAGACAGAACAGGGCATAGCCGACCTTTATCTGGTCGCTGAATCCGGGGTGGATGTAAACCATTCCGGAGGGGATTTTTGCCTTAACACAGGGCCGGTCTATAGCCCGGCTACATTCGACAGGATTGTCCTGCCCAGGCTGAAAAGGATTGTCGAAGCCAGCAACAAGGTGGGCATACCTTATGTTTACCGCACTGACGGCAATACGTGGCCTGTGGCGGAATCCCTTCTCGGTAAATCGGGGATCCACGGTTACGGAGAAATCGATTACGGCGCCGGGATGCGTCTCAGGGAACTGCGGGCGCGATTTCCCAGGCTGACCCTGGTGGGCAATATCGACTGCGGAGCGGTGCTTATCTTAGGCACTCCCGAAGAGGTGCGGCGAAAAACACGCGAAAATCTCGAGGATACCGGCGGGATAGGGCATATTTTCGGAGCTTCCAATGCGGTCATGGCCCAGACTCCGCCGGAAAACTATCTGGCCATGCTTGATGAGGCCGACCGGTTCCGCCCGTGACAGTTCAACATACCAGGGAGCAATAAATTGTATCCCTATGATTAAAAAACGTTTCTAACCCGAATTATTTACAAAATCATATTCTTGACTGTAGGGGCGCAATTCATTGCGCCCCAGGGTTCGGGCGTGATAAATCACGCCCCTACATATAATAATTAAAAATATGGATATGTTTGCTTTTCAAAAACAAGTGTGCGCTTTGGCCAATAAAGGGGAACTTATTTTACTGGG
>Ga0315277_10005393_pt1 | contig 16845 bp, 13 predicted proteins | sample YL17G05_15_MG_FD_203695 | JGI IMG/M metagenome (GOLD analysis project Ga0315277, IMG submission 203695) | Sediment microbial communities from Yellowstone Lake, YNP, Wyoming, USA - YL17G05_15 | ecosystem: Environmental > Aquatic > Freshwater > Lake > Sediment | place: USA: Wyoming | collected... | reverse complement strand
ATGCTCGGGCATGAAAACCGAAGATCGAAGACACGACCCTTAAATACGCTTGCCCGGGCATGAAAACCGAAGATCGAAGACACGACCCTTAAATACGCTTGACGGCTCCATATAATATCTAAATAATACAGTCTATAACTGCGGTTTTGGTTTGACGCTTTCCTATCCCGGAGGAGAAAATTGGAACTCTTAAGCGACACCGCGAAGAAAGGCTTATCCAGGGCTCCCCACCGGTCGCTGTTCAAGGCTGCCGGCTTTATCGATCGGGAGATAGAGCAGCCCTGGGTCGGGGTGGCCTGCGCGGTGAACGAGATAGTGCCCGGTCATACCCACCTGCAGCAGGTGGCGGACGCAGCTAAGAACGGCGTGCGCATGGGGGGAGGGACTCCCATCCAGTTCGGGGTCATCGGCATCTGCGACGGCATCGCCATGGGCCATACCGGCATGCACTTCTCCCTGCCCTCGCGGGAGAACATCGCGGACAGCGTGGAGCTGATGGCCAGGGCCCACGCCTTCGATGCCCTGGTGCTCATCCCCAACTGCGACAAGATCGTCCCCGGCATGCTCATGGCGGCGGCGCGCCTGAACATCCCGGCGGTGATGGTGAGCGGCGGGCCCATGCTCGCCGGCCGGCACCGCGGCGGGGACGTGGATTTCATCACCGTGATGGAGGCGCAGGGAGCGGTGGAAGCCGGGCGCATGGAGCCGGAGGAACTCGCTGAACTCGAGAACGAAGCCTGCCCGGGCTGCGGGAGCTGCGCCGGCCTCTTTACCGCCAACTCCATGAACTGCCTCACGGAAGCGGTGGGCATGGGGTTGCCCGGCAACGGCACCATCCCCGCGGTGTACGCCAGCCGGCTGCGCCTGGCCAAGGAGTCGGGCCTGGCGGTCATGGAGATGCTGCGCCACGGCCGCAAGCCCCGGGATATCATCACCCCGGCGTCCCTGCGCAACGCCCTGGCGGTGGACATGGCCATCGGCGGCTCGTCGAACACCGTCCTCCACCTCCTGGCCATAGCCTTCGAGGCGGGGATCGAGCTGGACCTGGAGGCCATCCAGGAGGTGTGCGACGCCACGCCCAACCTGGTGCGTATAAGCCCCGCGGGCGAGGGGCGCCATCACATGCAGGACCTGTACGAAGCGGGGGGCATCCCGGCGGTGATGGGAGAGTTGTCCAAGCGGGGACTCATCGATCTCGAGGTCCCCTGCGCGGGGGCCGACCGCCTGGGAGACCTGGTGGCGGGAAAGGCCTCACTAGATCCCGTGGTCATCAGGCCGGTGGAGGACCCATACATGCCCACCGGAGGCCTGGCCGTGCTGCGGGGCAACATCGCCCCGGAAGGAGCGGTGGTAAAACAGTCCGCCGTTCCCGAGAACCTGCTGCACCACCGCGGCCCCGCGCGGGTCTTCGACAGCGAGGAGGATGCGGTGGGGGCCATGGTGGCGGGGCGCATCCACGAGGGCGACATCATCGTGGTCCGCTACGAGGGGCCGCGGGGAGGACCGGGCATGCGCGAGATGCTCAACCCCACGGCGACCATCGCCGGCATGGGGATGGCGGGAAAAGTGGTTCTCGTAACCGACGGGCGCTTCTCGGGCGGCAGTCACGGGGCGGCCATAGGCCATATCTCCCCCGAGGCCGCGCAGGGCGGGCCCATCGCCCTGGTCGAGGAGGATGACCCGATCGAGTTGGATATAGGGCGACGCAGCATCGAGCTCCTCGTGGACGATGAGGAGCTGCGCCGCAGGGCGGCGGAATGGAAGCAGCCGCCACCCAAGGTCAGCGGCGGATACCTGGCCGAATACGCGCGCCGGGTATCCAGCGCGAGCCGGGGAGCCGTGCGGCTGACGGACGAGGCAGAATGAGCGGGGGAAGGTGGTGGTCTTGAAACTGACCGGAGCAAAGGCGTTGGTCAAGGGCCTCGAAGACGAGGGCACGGAGATACTCTTCGGCATCCCCGGAGGGGTGATGCTGCCCGTCTTCGACGCGCTCGCAGGCAGCAAGATCCGCAAGGTGCTCACCCGGCACGAGCAGGGGGCGGCCCATGCCGCCGACGGTTACGCCCGGGTCACCGGCCGCGTGGGCGTGTGCATGTCCACGTCGGGACCTGGCGCCACCAACCTGGTGACCGGGATAGCCAACGCCTACATGGACTCCGTGCCCATGGTGGCGATAACCGGACAGGTGGCCACCAACCTCATCGGCACCGACGCCTTCCAGGAGGCGGACACCACCGGTATCACCATGCCCATAGTAAAGCACAACTACCTCATCAAGGACCCGGCGGACATCTCCGACGTGGTGCAGGAAGCGTTCTATATCGCGCGCACGGGGCGGCCGGGCCCGGTGCTCATCGACATGCCCGTGGACGTCTCCCGCGCCGAGGTGGACTACCACCGGCGCGAGCAGCCCCTGCTGCGGGGATACAAGCCCACCTACAAGGGGCACAAGAAGCAGATAAAGACGGCGGCCCGCGCCATACTCGAGTCCAGGAGCCCCATCATCTACGTGGGCGGAGGGGTGATCACCGCCGGGGCCACGGCGGAGTTGAAGAAGCTGGCCACGGACAACAAGATCTTCGTCACCCACACTCTCATGGGCAAAGGCGCCTTTCCCGAGAGCCACCGCCTCTCCCTGGGCATGCTGGGGATGCACGGCACCCGCTGTTCGAACTACGCCATGTGCGAGACGGACCTCATCATCGCCGTGGGCGCCCGTTTCGACGACCGCATCACGGGCAAACTCTCCGAGTTCGCGCCCAAGGCCACGATCATCCATATAGATATCGACCCGGCGGAGATCAGCAAGAATGTGCGCGCCCATATCCCCATCGTCGGGGATGCCAAACAGGTGCTCAAGGAACTGGGGATGGCCATCAAGGAGATGGGCGCCGAGGTGTCGAGTCCGGACCGCCGCGAGTGGAACGCCATGGTGGAGGAATGGAAAAACAAGTACCCACTGACCTACGAGAAGAACGGCGGGCTCAAGCCCCAGTACGTGGTGGAGAAGATATACGAGGTCACCAGAGGGGATGCCATCATCTGCACCGAGGTAGGGCAAAACCAGATGTGGGCGGCCCAGTTCTACAAGATGGAGAAACCGCGCCGCTTTATAACCTCGGGGGGATTGGGGACCATGGGCTTCGGCTTTCCCGCCTCCATCGGGGCGCAGTTGGGCCGGCCCAAGGACCTGGTCTTCGATATCGCCGGTGACGGCAGTTTCCAGATGACCATGCAGGAGATGGCCACGGCGGTGCTCGAGGGCACGCCGGTCAAGGTGGCCATCCTCAACAACGGTTACCTGGGGATGGTGCGCCAGTGGCAGCAGCTCTTCTACGACCGCACCTATTCCTGCTCCTGCCTGGAGAGGGAGCGGGAGAGCCCTGACTTCGTGGCCCTGGCGGAGGCCTTCGGGGCCAAGGGGATACGCGTGGAGGACCCTGACCTGGTGGAGGCGGCCATCGTAGAGGCCATAGAGGCGGATTGCCCGGTACTCATCGATTTCCGCGTCGAGCCGGAGGAGAACGTCTATCCCATGGTGGCCCCCGGGGCGCCGCTCTACGATATGATCGGGGACATGCTCTACCCGGTGGATAAGATCCACCCGGAGAAGGCCGAGGAGCCTTTCCTCTAAGGGGTGATGAGGATGAAACACACTCTATCCGTACTGGTCGAGAACAAGCCCGGGGTGCTGGCCAGGGTGGCCGAGCTCTTCGCGAGAAGGGGGTTCAACATCGAGAGCCTGGCGGTGGGCACCACGGAGAGGCCGGACATCTCGCGCATGACCATCGTGGTGGACGTGGAGGAGCACTCCCTGGAGCAGGTGCGCAAGCAGCTGCACAAGCTCATCAACGTCATCGAGATCAGCGATCTCGACCCGGACACCTCGGTGGCAAGGGAGATGGTGCTGGCCAAGATCAAGGTGGATCCCGAGAACCGCTCGGAGGTCATCGAGATAGCGGACATCTTCCGGGGAAACATAATAGACGTATCGCGCGAGAGCATCATCGTGGAGGTCACCGGCAACGCCTCGAAGCTGCGCGCCTTCGAGGACCTGTTGAAGCCATACGGCATCCGGGAGCTGGCGAGGACGGGCAAGATTGCCCTGCCGCGCGGCAAATAGAGGAAGGTTCTTCTCCGAGGAGTATGAGGTAGAAATAGGATGATGGTAATTACTTTTAACGGGGGCAACACTTCTCGAAGAAGAACATGGGATAAGAGGACGCCGTAAGAGGAGGTAAGAGATGGCGGAGATATATTACGAAGATGACGCGGACCTTTCCCTTCTGGAAGGGAAAACGGTGGCGGTGATCGGATACGGGAGCCAGGGGCATGCCCATGCCCTCAACCTGCGCGATTCCGGAGTGCGCGTGGTGGTGGGCTTGCGCGAGGCCGATCCCGACCGGGCCAAGGCGGGGGAAGCCGGCTTCGAGGTGCTGGGCCTGCAGGAAGCGGCCGCCGCGGGCGACATCGTGGTGATGCTCGTGCCCGACCAGTTCCAGAAGGAGGTCTACGAGAACAGCGTCGAGCCCGGGCTCGCGGAGGGGAACGCCCTCTTCTTCGCCCACGGATTCAACATCCATTTCAACCAGGTCATCCCCCCCAAGGACGTTGACGTGATCATGGTAGCCCCCAAGGGCCCCGGCCACATAGTGCGCCGCATGTACGAGGAAGGGAGCGGAGTGCCCTCGCTGGTGGCGGTGCACCAGGACTACACCGGCCGGGCCCTGGGCATCGGGCTGGCCTACGCCAAGGGCCTGGGCGCGGCCCGCGCGGGCGTGATCAGGACGACCTTCGAGGAGGAGACGGAGACCGACCTCTTCGGGGAGCAGTGCGTATTGTGCGGCGGGGTCACCGAGCTCATACGGGCCGGGTTCGACACCCTGGTCGAGGCCGGCTACCAGCCCGAGATCGCCTACTTCGAGTGCCTGCACGAGCTCAAGCTCATCGTGGACCTCATCTACGAGAGGGGCATCTCCTACATGCGCTACTCCATCAGCGACACCGCCGAGTACGGCGACCTGACACGCGGGCGCAGGATCATCACCGAGGAGACGCGGCGGGAGATGCAGCGCATCCTCGAGGAAGTGGTGAGCGGGGAGTTCGCGCGCGAATGGATACTGGAGAACCAGGCGGGGCGCCCGGTGTACAACGCGCTGCGCCGGCAGGACGCAGCCCATCTCATCGAGCAGGTGGGACGTGAGCTGCGCTCCATGATGAGCTGGCTCCCGAGGGAATGATCTTCCCGTTTGGGGCAGGACCTTGGAGGGTAACAGCGAGCGAAGCGAAGCAATCTCGTACGGAAAAGGGTCAACGTCCCATCGGGATCGCCGTGTCGCCTGCGGTTCCTCGCAATGACGGTGGAGGCCGAATCCCGAAACAAGGATTCGATATAGAAATATAAGGAAAACGGAAAGGATGGAGGTGCGAAGTGATCCGCAAGGAGTATCTGATGACTCCGGGGCCCACGCCCATTCCGCATCAGGTGAGCCTGGTGCAGGCGGAACCCATCATCCATCACCGCACGCCCGCTTACACCGAGCTGTTCGTGCGCATGGTGGAGGGCCTGAAGAAAGTCCTGTTGACGAAGAACGACGTCCTGACCTTCGCGGCCTCGGGAACGGGTGCCATGGAGGGGGCGGTCTCCAACTGCTTCAGCCCCGGAGACCGGGTGCTGGTGGCCGCGGGAGGTAAGTTCGGGCAGCGCTTCGCGGAGATCGGCAAGGTGTATCGCCTGGAGGTGGAGCTCTACGATTATCCCTGGGACGAGGCGGCGGACCTGGAGGTCATCGCGCGCTACCTCAAGGAGAAGCCGGACATCAAAGGGGTGTTCGTCACCCACAGCGAGACCTCCACGGGTATTGTCAACGATATCAAGGCCATCGGAGAGGTGGTTAGGGATACCCCCGCCATCCTGGTGGTGGACTCCATCAGCGGCGCGGGGGCCCTGGAGCTGCGCACCGACGACTGGAACATCGACGTCCTGGTAACGGGGTCGCAGAAGGCCCTGATGACCCCGCCCGGCCTGGCGGCGGCGGCGGTGAGCCCCAAGGCCTGGGAATTGGTGCAGAAGGCGGAATCCCCGGCCTATTACTTCTGCTTCCTGAAGACGCGCAAGAAGTACGACTCCGACAACCCGGAGTCGCCGTATACCCCGGCCGTGAGCCTGGTCAAGGCGATGTCGGTCGCCGTGGACCTCCTGCTGGAGGAAGGGCTGGAGGCGGCGTGGGAGAGGCACCGTGTCCTGGCTATGTGCACCCGCGCGGCGGTGCAGGCCATGGGGCTCGAGTTGTTCCCGAAAGTCCTGGACCGTGCCTACGCCGTGACGGCCGTGAAGGCGCCCGAGGGCATCGGCGGCGGCGATATCGTCAGGCATATGAACCGCACCCACGGCATGATCATCGCCGGTGGCCAGGACCGCCTGAAAGGGCAGATCTTCCGCATCGGCCACGTGGGATATTACAACTTCTTTGACGTGGTGCTGGCGCTTTCCGCCCTGGAGATGACCCTTAAGGAACTCGGGTTTTCATTCGAGCTGGGCTCGGGCGTGGCGGCTGCTGAGAAGGTATACTTGGAGATGACGGCAGGATCCCAGGGTGGATGAAACCATAGTGGGGCAGGACGAGCAGGCTGGGAAGTCGCGAAGCAGAGCCGACAAGCGCTTGATGATGATATACCTGGAGGACCTAGGAGAATAGGGGGAAGGAAGAGTTGACCCGTATCCTGGTAAAAGAGAAGATCGCGGCTTCCGGGGTGGAGCTGCTGCGCAAGGATTTCGAGGTGGATTTCCTGCCCGATATGTCCCGCGAGGAGATGCTGGAGCGCATGGGAGAGTACGAAGGCCTGATCGTACGCTCTGCCACTAAAGTGGACGCCGAGGTCATCAGGGCCGCCGGGAAGATGAAGGTGATCGGACGCGCCGGCGTGGGGGTGGACAACATCGACGTCGAGGCGGCCACCAAGCGGGGAATAATGGTGATAAACGCCCCCCAGAGCAACATCATCTCCGCCGCCGAACAGACCATGGCCCTGCTCATGGCCATGTGCCGCAACGTGCCGGAGGCGGTTAACTCGTTGCGCGAGAAGTGCTGGGACCGCAAGAAGTTCGAGGGCGTGGAGCTCTATCATAAGGTGATGGGAATCGTCGGTCTGGGGCGCATAGGGACCCTGGTAGCCCACCGCTGCCAGGCCTTCGGGATGCGGGTCGTCGCCTACGACCCCTACGTCTCCGAGGAGAAGGGGAAGAAGCTGGGGGTCGAGCTGGTCTCCGAACTGGACGAACTGCTGCGCCAGGCGGACTTCATCACCGTCCACCTGCCCAAGACCCCCGAGACCTACCATGTCCTGGGGGAGGCGGAATTCGCAAAGATGAAGAAAGGCGTGCGCTTGCTCAACGTAGCCCGGGGCGGCATCGTCGACGAGGATGCCCTGTTGGCGGCCCTTGATTCCGGCAAGGTGGCGGCGGCCGCGCTGGACGTTTTCGAAAGGGAACCGGCCACGGAGTGCCCCTTGATCGGGCACCCCCGGGTCATCGCCACCCCCCATCTTGGAGCTTCCACCCAGGAGGCGCAGGACCGCGCTGGCAACATGATCGCGGAGTTCGTGCGCTTGGCCCTCAAGGGAGAGTTCGTGGCCAACGTGGTCAACCTGCCGGTGCCGGCGGAGGTGGACGAGTCGGTACGCCTCTTCATGCCTCTGGCGGAGAAGCTGGGCCTGCTCCTCACCTACCTGGTGGAGGGGCACGTGGACGAGATCGAGGTGGAATACCTGGGCGGGCTGGCCGGCTACGAGACGGGAGTGCTCACCGTGGCCGTCCTCAAGGGCTTCTTCCAGAAAGTGGTCTTCGAGCCGGTGAACTACATAAACGCTCCCATTTTCGCCAAGGAGCGGGATATCGCCGTGCGCGAGACCAAGTCCGAGCAGACACGGGACTACGTAAACCTGATCATGGTGCGCGGCCGCCGCGAGGGGGACGAGGTGGCGGTGGGAGGCACCCTGGTGGGGCTTTTGAACGCGGAGCGCTTCGTCCATGTCTACGAATACGACATCGACCTGGGACCATCACAGTACATGGCTTTCTTCCGCTACGCGGACATACCCGGGATGATCGGGAAGGTCGGGACCATCCTCGGGGACCACGACATCAATATCGCGCACATGCAAGTGGGAAGGCGCAAGATAGGCGGGGAGGCGGTGATGGGTATCAATGTAGACACCCTCATCCCGGATGAGGTGATGGAAGAGATCCGACGTATCCCCGACGTGAAGGACTGTAAATCTATCACATTGTGGTAGAGATACCAGGGAGGATGGGCAAATGACTCAGAGGATATACATCTTCGACACCACGCTGCGGGACGGAGAGCAGGCGCCGGGCATCAGCCTGAACCAGAGGGAGAAAGTGGAGATCGCGGAGCAGCTGGCCCGCCTCGAGGTGGACACCATCGAGGCCGGCTTCCCCGTCTCCAGCCCCTCGGATTTCGAGGCGGTGAAGTCTATCGCCAAGAACGTCAAGGGTCCGATCATCTGCGCCCTGGCCCGCACGGACCGCAACGACATCGATTGGGCCTGGGAGGCCCTGATGTTCGCGGAACGGCCCCTCATCCATACCTTTATATCGACCTCCGAGTACCACATGAAATACCAGCTCAAGAAGACCCCCAAGCAGGTGCTGGAGATGGCCAGGGAGGCGGTAGCCTACGCCCGCAAGTACACGGAGAACGTGGAGTTCTCGGCCATGGACGCCACCCGCTCGGACCCGAAATTCCTCTACGAGGTCTATGCGGCGGCCATCAAGGCAGGCGCCACGGCGATCAATATCCCCGATACCGTGGGCTATGCAATTCCCGACGAGTTCGCGGATTTGGTGAAGGGGGTCATCGAAAACGTGCCGGGCATCGAGGGCATCATGGTGAGCGTGCATTGCCACAACGACCTGGGCCTGGCGGTGGCCAACTCCATGGCGGCGGCCCGGGTGGGTGCCCGCCAGATCGAGTGCGCCATCAACGGCCTGGGAGAGCGTGCCGGCAACTGCTCCCTGGAGGAGATCGTGATGATCATCAACACCCGCAAGGATGCCACGGACATGACGACCGGGGTCAAGACCCGCGAGATATACCAGGCATCACGCCTGGTGTCCATGCTCACCGGCTATAACGTACAGCCCAACAAGGCGGTGGTGGGGGACAACGCCTTCGCCCACGAGTCGGGCATCCACCAGGACGGCGTGCTCAAGCACCGCGTCACCTACGAGATCATGCAGCCGGAAGAAGTGGGCCTGGTGGAGTCCGAGATATACCTGGGAAAACACTCCGGCAGGCACGCCTTGAAGACGAAGCTGGAGGAGATGGGGTTCTACCTGGACGACAAGGGGCTGGAGCGGGCCTTCATCCGTTTCAAGGAGCTGGCGGGCAAGAAGAAGGAGGTCGCGGTAAAAGACCTGGAGGCCATCGCCCTGGACGAGATCCGCACCCTGGAGGAGCTCTTCCAGCTCGATTACATGCAATCCTCCTCGGGGACCGGCGCCATCCCCATAGCGGCCGTGAAGCTCTCCCGGGAGGGCAAGGGCTTCGAGGCCACCTCTACCGGGGACGGCCAGGTGGACGCGGTGTGCCGTGCCATCCTCAAGGCCACCAAGGTGAGGGCGAAGCTCAAGGCCTACCAGGTGCAGGCCATTACCAAGGGTCTGGACGCCATGGGCGACGTAACCGTCAAGCTGGACATCGAGGGGCACGATGTGGTGGGACGGGGCGTCAGCCCCGATATCATCGAGGCCAGCGCCCGTGCCTATATCAACGCCATCAACCGCGGCGTGCAGAAAGGCCTGATGGAGAAGAAGAAGCTGGCGCGCCAGGCCAAGACAGGCGGTACCCTCAAGCCGAAGGCAGCAAAAAAGACCAAGACGGCGGCCAAAAAGGCCTCCCAGTAAGCTCCTTTCGGGTGAAGCCGCATGGGACAGACCATCACGGAGAAGATCCTCGCGTATCATGCCGGCCGGGATGAAGTGAGCCCGGGTGAGCTCATCGACGCGCGCGTGGACCTGGCCCTGGCCAACGACATCACCGCTCCCCTGGCCATCGAGGCGTTCCGGGAGATGGGGGCGGAGAGTGTCTTCGACCCCGCGAAGGTGTTGCTGGTGCCCGACCATTTTACCCCCGCCCGGGACATAGCTGCCGCCCAGAACTGCGCCATGATGCGGGATTTCGCCCGCGAACACAGGCTGGTCCATTACTACGACGTGGGCAGGGTGGGCATCGAGCACGTCATGCTGCCGGAGATGGGACTGGTGCTCCCCGGCGACCTGGTGGTGGGGGCCGACTCCCATACCTGCACCTACGGGGCCCTGGGAGCTTTTTCCACCGGGGTGGGGTCCACCGACCTGGCCATGGCACTGGCCCTGGGGGAGATATGGCTGCGCGTGCCCGAGAGCATGCGCCTGGTATATGAAGGCGAGCTGCCGCCCTGGGTGGACGGCAAGGACCTCATACTGTACACCATCGGAAGGATCGGGGTGGACGGCGCCCGCTACCGCGCCATGGAGTTCGACGGACCGGCGGTAGACGCATTGTCCGTGGACTCCCGCCTGGCCATGGCCAACATGGCGGTGGAGGCGGGGGCCAAGAACGGCATCTTCGCAGTGGACGATAAGACCCGCGCCTGGCTGGAGGGAAAGTCGAGCAGAGAGCCGCGCGTTTTCGCGAGCGATCCCGACGCCACCTACGTCGAGGAGCTAGACTTCGACGTGAGCGCCCTCGAGCCCCAGGTGGCCTTTCCCCACCTCCCCTCCAACGCGCGACCGGTGTCCCAGGCCGGAGAGGTGGAGATAGACCAGGTGATCATCGGCTCCTGCACCAACGGGAGGCTGGAGGACATGGAGGTGGCGGCAAAGATCCTCGCGGGGCGGCAGGTGCACCCCCGCGTGCGCGCCATCGTCTTCCCCGGCACTCGGGCCATCGTCTTGGAGATGGTGCGGCGAGGGTGGATGGAGACCATGCTCGCGGCCGGCGCCGCGGTGAGCACCCCCACCTGCGGGCCCTGCCTGGGAGGACACTCCGGCATCCTGGCCGAGGGGGAGAGGGCCGTATCCACCACCAACCGCAACTTCGTGGGCCGCATGGGACACACCGGCAGCGAAGTGTACCTGGCGGGGCCGGCGGTGGCCGCCGCCTCCGCCATCACCGGCAGGATCACCGACCCGCGGGAGGTGATGGGGGGATGAGTTCCATGCTCCTGGAGGGCAACGCCTGGCGATACGGGCGCAACGTGGACACCGACGTGATCATCCCCGCCCGCCACCTCTCTCTCAACCGGGCGGAGGAGCTGGGAGAGCACTGCCTGGAGGACCTGGACCCGGGATTCGCGGGACGGGTGCAGGAGGGAGATATCATCGTGGCGGAGGAGAACTTCGGTTCCGGCTCCTCGCGGGAGCATGCCCCCCTGGCCATCAAGGGTTGTGGAGTGTCCTGCGTCGTCGCCTCCTCCTTCGCCAGGATCTTCTACCGCAACGCCATCAACGTGGGCCTTCCCATCCTGGAGTGCCCGCAGGCGGTGGAGGACGTTAAAACGGGGGACCACCTGCGGGTGGACCTGGAGCAAGGCACAGTGGAGAACCTCTCGACAGGCAACATCTTCCAGGCCCAACCCTTCCCGCAGTTCATGCGGGAGATAATATCAGTCGGCGGCCTGGTACAATACGTGAAGAACCGCCTGCAGTCGATCAAGTAAAGCGAGTCGAGAGAATATGCATGCGGCCGCAGCGAAAAAGAAGATGAGTTGTGGCGGCAGGCGGTCGGGATGTGGCAGGGCTCGGTTGAGACAGAGGAATACGGACGCGAGGTGAAAGGATGTACAGAATAGCGGTGATCCCCGGCGACGGCACCGGGCCCGAGGTGGCACGGGAGGGAGTCAAGGCCCTGGAGGCCATCGCCGGTACCGCGGGATTCGACTTCGAGACCAGGTTCTTCGATTACGGCGGCGACCGCTACCTCGCAACGGGCGTGGTCCTCACCGACGAAGAGGTGGAGGAGCTGCGCGGCTTCGACGCCATCTTCCTGGGCGCCATCGGCCACCCCGACGTGAAGCCGGGCATCCTGGAGCAAGGCATCCTGCTGCGCATCCGCTTCGCCCTCGACCAGTACATCAACCTGCGCCCGGTCAAGCTCTTCCCCGGCGTGGACTGCCCCCTCAAGGACAAAGGCCCCGAGGACATCGACTTGGTGGTGGTGCGCGAGAACACCGAGGGCCTTTACGCGGGAACGGGCGGTTTTCTACGCAAAGGCACCCCGGAGGAAGTGGCGGTGCAGGAAAGCGTGAACACGCGCAAGGGGGTGGAGCGCTGCCTGCGCTTCGCCTACGAGTACTGCCGCCGCCGGGACCGGGACCACAAACTGACCCTTTGCGGCAAGACCAACGTGCTCACCTACGCCTGGGACCTGTGGGAGCGCGCCTTTAACGAGCTGGCGGCCGAGTACCCGGACATCACCACCGACTATGCCCACGTGGATGCCATCTGCATGTGGTTCGTGAAGAACCCGGAGTGGTTCGACGTGGTGGTCACAGACAACATGTTCGGAGACATAATCACCGACCTGGGGGCCATGATCCAGGGCGGCATGGGTATCGCGGCAGGCGGCAACATCAACCCCGAAGGGACCTCCATGTTCGAGCCCATCGGCGGCTCGGCGCCGAAGTACACGGGCAAGAACGTCATCAATCCCCTGGCGGCCATCTGCGCCGTGCAGATGATGCTGGACCACCTGGAGGAAAGGGACGCCGCGGCGGGGGTGGAGCGCGCGGTGATGCGCGTGTGCTCCGAGGACCTGGAGTCTCTCTCGGCGGGCAGGATGGGGAAGTCCACTACAGAGGTGGGGGATCTTGTCGTACAATACATCAAAGAGGGCCACTAGGAAGCGGCGGCTGGTCGCGCCGGGCCTCCTCGAGGATAGAGCGGAAGGAGCTTAGATGCCGATCCCTGAAGTAGAAAAGATATGGATGGACGGAGAGCTTGTGGACTGGGCCGACGCCAAGATCCACATCCTAACCCATACCCTGCATTACGGTTCTGGTGTGTTCGAGGGTATACGCGCCTACGAGACCCCGCGGGGCGCCGCGGTTTTCCGCCTTGCCGACCATATCAAGCGGCTCTATCGCTCCGCTGCCATCTACCATATGCCAATACCCTATACGCCTGAGGAGCTCATCGAGGCCACCAAGATGGTCATCCGCGCCAATGCCTTAAAGAGCTGCTACATCCGCCCTATCGCTATCCGGGGCTACGGCGAGATGGGCCTGCATCCCCTGGACTCACCGGTCAACGTGGCCATCGCGGTGTGGCCCTGGGGCGCCTACCTGGGCGATGAGGGCATCAAGCACGGCGTGCGGGCCAAGGTGTCCTCCTTCCGCCGCAACGAGTCCAACTCCATCCCCACCGCGGCCAAGGCCACCGGGCAGTACCTCAATTCCATCCTGGCCAAGATGGAGGTCGTGGCGGCCGGCTACGATGAGGCCGTCCTCCTCAATATGCATGGCCACGTGGCCGACGGGTCTGGCGAGAATGTCTTCGTGGTGCGCAACGGGGTCCTGCTCACCCCGCCCACCACGTCAGGCGCCCTGGAGGGCATCACCCGCGACGCGGTGATGCATATCGCCGAGGACTCCGACATCCCGTGCCGGGAAAAGGACCTGGCGCGCACCGACCTCTACACCGCCGACGAAGCCTTCTTCACAGGGACGGCGGCGGAGGTAGTGCCCATACGCGAGGTAGACGACCGCGTCATCGGGGATCCGGGTCCCATCACCCGGCGCATCCAGGACAAGTTCTACGAGATCGTCAAAGGCCTGGAGAAGGATTACGAGCACTGGCTGGACTACGTGGACTAGGTATCGCAAACATCTCCTACACACATATCCCTTGGAGGATGAGCATTGGCTGATGGCAAGATAAGACTGTACGACACGACCCTGCGTGACGGCGCCCAGATGGAGGGAGTCTCCCTTTCGGTGGAGGACAAGCTGAAGATCCTCCGCCGCCTGGACGAGTTTGGCTTCCACTACGTGGAATGCGGGTATCCCGCCTCCAATCCCAAGGATGCGGATTTCTTCCGCCGCCTGCCGGAGGTGGAGCTCAAGCACGCGATACCGGTGGCCTTCGGTTCCACCCGCAAGGCGATGATCGGGACGGATAAAGACCGCGGGCTGGAGGAACTGCTGCAGGTGGAGACGAGGGCGATATGCATAGTGGGCAAGACCTGGGAGCTGCACGTGCGCACCGCCCTGCGCACCCAGTTGGACGAGAACCTGTACATGATCGCGGATACGGTGGATTTCCTGAAACACCGCGACCGCGAGGTCATCTACGACGCCGAGCACTTCTTCGACGCCTACAAGAGCAACCCCGCTTATGCCATGGAGACGGTGAAGGCGGCGGTGGAAGCAGGGGCGGACTGGGTATGTCTCTGCGACACCAACGGCGGCACCCTTCCCTGGGAGGTGCGGGACATCATGCGCGCGGTGCGGGATCAGATAGGTGTACCCTTTGGCGTCCACGCCCACAACGACAGCGAGTGCGCTGTGGCCGTGAGCCTGGTGGCGGTGGAGGAGGGCGCCACCATGGTGCAAGGTACCATCAACGGTTACGGCGAGAGGTGTGGCAACGCCAATATGTGCTCCATCATCCCCGCCCTGGCGCTGAAGATGGAGCTGCCGGCGGTTTCCGCGGATAGCCTCGCCGCGCTGACCGAGCTATCCCATTTCGTGAGCGAGATCGTGAACATAAAGCCCGATTCCCACCAGCCATACGTCGGCCAGAAGGCCTTCGCCCACAAGGGCGGCATGCACGTGAGCGCGGTGACGCGCGAGCCCGAGACCTACGAGCACATCAAGCCGGAGCTGGTGGGGAACATGCAGCACATCGAGGTATCCGAGCTCTCCGGCAAGAGCACCATCATCATCAAGGGCAAGGAGTTGGGCCGCGACCTCGCGCAGAGCCCGGAGAAGGTGCAGGAGATCCTGGAGATGATCAAGGAGATGGAGCACAAGGGCTACCATTTCGAGGCGGCCGACGGCTCCTTCGAGCTCTTAATGCGCCGCCACCTGGGCATGGCCAAGATATTCTTCCGCCTGGAGAGCTTCCGGGTGATCATGGAGAAAAGGGAGGACGGCAAAGTGGTCACCGAGGCCACCATCAAGGTGCATGTGCGCGGCAAGCGTATCATCGCCACCGGCGAGGGCAACGGCCCGGTGAACGCCCTGGACACCGCACTGCGCCTGGCCATCGGCCGGGCCTACCCCGAGATGGACGACATCGACCTCGAGGACTACAAGGTGCTCATCATCAACCCCGAGAAGGCCACCGCCGCCGTTACCCGGGTGCTCATCGAGAGCGGCGACGGCGAGAAGACCTGGGGCACCATTGGCGTCTCGGAGAACATCATCGAGGCTTCGTGGCACGCCCTGGTGGACTCCATCGAGTACGGCCTCCTGCACAAGAAGGCGTAATAGGGGTCAGGTCTTGTTTTTTGCATACTTCGGTATCCATGAAAGAAATGCCTCATGTTCAGTACCATGACCAGTTACTTTTTACAGAGTGCTGTAGACTGATATGCAAAAAACAAGACCTGACCCCATAAGGAGAGAGGATGAAACTGGCGAGATACCTGCACGGAGGGCACATCCGTTTCGGCGTACTGGAGGAGGATGTCCTGCACGAGCTCGAGCGCACCCCCTTCAGCGGCATCGAGCGACAGGGGCGCACCTGCGGGCTGCAGGAAGTGGAGCTGCTCCCTCCCGTTTCCCCCCAGAAGATCGTCGCCGTGGGCCTCAACTACCGCGACCACGCGGCGGAGTTCGGCCTGGAGCTGCCCGACGAGCCGGTGCTCTTCATGAAGCCGCCCTCATCCCTGCTGGCGCACGATGGGGAGATCCTCTATCCGCCAATGAGTGGACGTGTGGACTACGAGGCGGAGCTGGTGTTGGTGTGCGGTGCGGAGTGCCGCAACGTCGCGCCGGAGGAGGCTTCCGCTTATATCCTGGGCTACACCTGCGGCAACGACGTCACCGCCCGCGACCTGCAAGCCAAGGACGGCCAGTGGACGCGCGCCAAGAGCTTCGACACCTTCTGCCCACTGGGACCCTGCATCGAGACCGACATCGACCCCGCAGACCTGGCCATCGAGCTGAGACTCAACGGCGAGATGCGGCAGTCCTCCAACACCTCCAACATGGCCTTCAGCCCGGCGGACCTGTTGAGCTTCGTCTCCCGCATCATGACCTTCTACCCCGGCGACGTGATCATGACCGGCACCCCCTCCGGCGTGGGGGAGATGTTCCCCGGCGACACCGTTGAGGTGCTCATCGCCGGCCTCGACCCCCTCCGCAACACCGTAGTCACTGCAACTTAGAACATCATCACAAGACCCACCAACGTCATTGCGAGCCAGGCTGACCGAGAATAATGCGAGAGGCCTATGTCAAGCCGGGGGTCAGCCCTCCACATTCCACATAAACCAATAAGGTATCTGCTCAATCTATAGCGCTTGAAGATATATGTGGAATGTGGAGGGCTGACCCCCGGCTTGAACCCATGTGATCACATATTCTCGGTCACCCTGGAGCGAGCGAACGCAGGTGAGCGGAGCGTGGCAACCCTTACCACCCAGCCCCTACTTGAATCCGGGGCAACGGTTCTATGACCACATAGCAAAGTCTCGATCACTAGCGTGTGCTTGCATGGAAGTACGTAGGGTGTTGAGATCGCCACGTCGCCTGCGGCTCCTCGCAATGACGTTTTTCGCTGGCGTGTCGTCCAAGCAACTTTGTTACGAGGACGTGCCTAACCCTACTTCGGGG
>Ga0315277_10005391_pt1 | contig 16847 bp, 12 predicted proteins | sample YL17G05_15_MG_FD_203695 | JGI IMG/M metagenome (GOLD analysis project Ga0315277, IMG submission 203695) | Sediment microbial communities from Yellowstone Lake, YNP, Wyoming, USA - YL17G05_15 | ecosystem: Environmental > Aquatic > Freshwater > Lake > Sediment | place: USA: Wyoming | collected... | reverse complement strand
TCAATGAAGTGGCCCGTGAGATTCTGCAGAAATAGAGCATTGGGGCGGACTATCCGCCCCAATGCTCTATTTCATGGTCTGGGCATGCGTTTGATGCCCATAGAGGTTCAACGAACAAGCGATGAACAGACCTAGCGCGGGCGAATCGAAAGGTGAAGAGCTATCCAGGTTGGCGAAGCGTCTCACCCAACGAGAGGGCACCAGCGAAACGTCTCTACGCAAAGCAGTTCGAGCCATCCTCTTTGCTCTGCTTCTCCTGGTATCGTGGAGCGCCACACTGATCTTCTACCCCTTTCCCGACCGTGTTGCTGTGATCATGGGTGAGCCCTCTCTTCGCGACATCAAGGCCCCCCGCCAGGTCACGTATATTAGTGAGGTCAAAACTCAAGAGGCCCGCCTTGCGGCTGCGGCAAAGGTGAAGGATGCCTACAGTGCTCCCGACATGGAAAGCGCCAGCAAGCAGATTCGTGCGCTGCAAAACATCGCGGACTATATCACTGCTATTCGCAGCGACCTATTCACCGATCCGGCGCAAAAGCTAGAGTTGTTGCGCGAGATCCCGGGGCTAGAGCTCTCCAATAGCTCTTTAACGAAAGTCCTGGAACTCGGTGAGGATGAGTGGCAAGGAGTGGTTGCCGAGACGTTGCGCGTCCTCGATCAGGTCATGAGAGAAGAGATTCGCTCCAACCAGGTCATCGAGGCGCGGCAACGGGTTCAGCGGACGATGACCCGCGCACTTTCGGCGGAACAGCAGGCCGTGGTCATCGGCCTTTCTCAAAGCATGCTCGTGGCCAACAGCTTCTTCGATGCCAAGCAGACGATGGCAGACCGAGAAGCGGCGACCAGCACGATTGAGGCGTTGCCTTGGACGATTCGTGAGGGCGAATCCCTCCTCCGCGAGGGAGAGATCGTCAGCGACCTGGCTCTGGAGAAACTCAAGGTTCTGGGTTTGCTCGATTCGGGCAGGCAGTGGCAGGATTCCCTGGGAATGATACTGTTTTCTCTGATTATCGTCGTCGTTCTCAGCCTTTATGTGGCTCGAAGCCAACCCTTGTTGCTGGCGCGCCCGCGAAGGGAATTGCTGCTGGTCTTGACGCTCATCGTCGTCGGGGTGGTAGCGCGGCTCGCTATCCCTGGTCATACCTTGATCCCTTACCTCTTTCCGGCGGCCGCGGTGACCATGTCGATAGCCATTCTCTTTGACGTTCAACTGGCTATGGTTATCTCGGCAGTAGTGGCGATCACGGTCGGCTACAATGCAGGTGGCTCGATCGAGTTGGTCGTATACGCGCTCGTCGGCGGCATGGTGGGGGGGCTGGCGATCTGGCATATGGACCACATCAGCAGCTTTATCCGCGCCACAGCCTATATCGCCTTAACCAACGTCGCCGTCATTCTGGCTTTCCGGCTGAACGGCCATAGCCACTATGATATGGTGGGCTTGGTACAGCTCTTGGTCATGGGCCTCCTTAACGCGATCATCTCCGCCAGCCTGGCCCTTGTGGCCTTCTCTCTTATCGGCCGGCTCTTTGGTATCACCACCTCTCTGCAGTTACTGGAGCTTGCCCATCCTACACATCCTCTATTTCGGCAATTGCTGATCAAAGCACCGGGGACCTACCATCACTCGCTGATTGTCAGCAATATGTCTGAGCGCGCCGCGGAGGCCATCGGGGCCGATGGCCTCTTGGCCCGCGTGGGCTCGTACTACCACGATGTTGGCAAGATCGCCCGTCCCTATTTCTTCGCTGAGAACCAGACGGATGGCGAGAACCCGCATGATAAACTGGACCCCAAGACCAGCGCCGAGATCATCATCGCCCATGCTACCGAGGGTTACGAGCTCGCCAGTAGATACAGGTTGCCGGATAAAGTGCGAGATTTCATCAGAGAACACCACGGCCGATGTCTGGTGACCTACTTCTACCGGCGTGCCAACCAAGATGGCAACGGTGAGGCGAACGAGGACGACTTTCGCTATCCTGGTCCCAAACCGCAAAGCCGGGAGACGGCCATCGTCATGCTGGCTGATAGCATTGAGGCCTGGGTACGGGCCAACCGTCCCTCAGCCCAATTAGAGATGGAGCGGGTGATCCGGCGGGTGATCAACGACCGCCTGGTGAGCGGCCAGTTGGACGAGTGCGATCTTACCCTCAGGGATCTGGACAAGATTCGTGAGGCTTTCGTCTCTGTTTTGCAGGGCGTTTTCCACCCTCGCATCCAGTATCCCGATAGAGCCCCTCGCCGGACTGCGCCTGAGTCTTTGCCCCAGCATACGGAGGTGGAAAAAGCAACATGAACTGGCATGTGAAGGGCGATCTTCGCTCTAGCTTTCGGCATGCCCTGGAGGGTCTGGCTTACGTGTTGCGCGCCGAGCGCAACGCTCGTATTGACCTGACTATCGCCATCCTGGTCCTGCTATTGGGCGCTACCCTGGGGCTCAGTGCCATGGAGTGGGTGCTCATCATTGCGGCTATCGCTCTGGTTTTTGCCGGAGAGATGCTGAACACGGTGGTCGAGTTAACCGTTGATCTGATTACCTACCGGCAGAATCCACTGGCCAAACGGGCCAAGGATGTGGCTGCAGGGGCTATTCTGGTGGCGGCCGTCGCCGCCGCGATCATGGGCTTGATCATTCTGGGTCCGCGGTTGTGGACCAAGATCTCGGCGTTCTGGCGCTAAGACAGGTTGCCGCTTACGGGTTGCGAGTTACAGGTTCGAGGTTCCGGGTCTAGAGGGACAGGGTGTGAAGCTATGGAATTGCGTTTGTACTGGAGTATCATCAACCGGCGGCCCTGGCTCATCCTGGCCCTTGTGGCCCTTTTCCTGCTGAGCTACTTCCTTTTCGCCCCCAAGGTCCCCACATCCTATACCGCCAGCATGCGCTTCGTGGTAGGGGTGAAACCCGAGGCAGGCTCGGGGAACTACTACACCTATGACCGCTACTATACCTGGCTTACAGCCGAGTATCTGCTTGATGACCTGGCCGAAGTAGTCAAAAGCAGGGCCTTTGCCAACGATGTGGCCGCTTTGGTCGAAATCAATGTGCCGGCAGGGGCGATCCAGGGATCCACTGCGGCCGGCAAGCTCCATCGTATCCTGACCGTGACCATGACCTGGGGCAATCAGGAGGAACTGGCGCGCATCTCCGAGGCCCTGGTACAGGTGTTGCGCGAGCACAGTGCCACCTATTTCACTCAGCTTTCCACCGACAGCGCCGTCATCTCGTTGATTGACCCGCCGAGCATTGGCCAGGTCGGCGCCTCTTTGCGGCAGCGGCTGGACCTCCCTTTGAGGTTGATTCTGGCCCTGGTGGTGGGGATCGCTCTGGCCTTCCTGCTGGATTACCTTGACGATACGATCCGTCATCGCGCCGACGTGGAGAGCCTGGGGTTACCCATTCTGGCCGAAATCCCGACCCGGCGAGGAGTGCTCGCTGGCTTTCGGCGGCGGCGCTCAACACCCTGACCAGGCGGTCATGGTATAATGCCTCGCTTCTCAGGCCTATCCGGAGGGTAAAGTGCAGCTTCGAGACTATATACGTATCATCAGTAAGCGTGGCTGGATCATCGTCGTTGTGGCGTTCATCACGGCTGCCAGTGCACTGCTTTTCAGCCGGGTGCAGACGCCCGTCTATCGCTCGACGATCTATCTGAATGTGATCCCCGCCCGGCTGGACTGGGGCCTACAGCAGACGATCAAGGGGTTGATGCGCAACTATGCGGGGACGATCAAGTCGCGCCAGACGGCCAGCGAGGTGATCAACCGTCTACAGCTCGACATCACGCCTGATAATATGAGTAGCAAGATCACTGTCAGCCCGATCGAGGCGGACTTTCTGATCCAGATCGATGCCGACGATTACGATCCCTTGATCTCGCGAGACATCGCCCAGAAGACGGCGGAGGTCTTTGTCGAGCGCATCAAGGTCTTTATGCTCGACCAAGACAAGCAGGATCGCGTGGATGTCTCCATTCGCGACTATGCCTTGCCCGGCTTATTGCACAAGCCCAAGTGGAAGATCAACACCCTGGCCGGCGGGATGCTGGGAGCACTCATCGGCGGCCTAGTGGTCTTTCTTCTGGAGTGGCTGGAGGCCGATATCATCCGTAGTAGCGAGGATGTCGAGCGCTATACGGGTGTAGCCACCTTGGGCGTGATCCCCGTCGTGGCCAGCGGTAATATCCGCGGCAACCGAGGAAACATCGCCCGCAGCGGCCGGTTTGGTGCCCTGCGTTCCAGCCGGCATCAGCCCCAACCCTAGCCCTTACGATGGGAGAACCATCCGATGACTGAGCACCTGGGCCTTGTGACCATAAACGATCCTCTTTCGCCAGCGAGCGAGGCCTATCGCACATTGCGCATGAACTTGCAGTTCGCGGCGCTGGACCAGCAATTGCATACCCTGCTGGTCACATCAGCCGGGCCGGGGGAAGGGAAATCCACCACGCTGGCCAACCTGGCCGTGACCATGGCTCAGATGGAGCAACGGGTGATCATGGTGGATTGTGATCTGAGACGTCCTTGTTTGCACGAGTTATTCGGCCTGAGCAACGAGAGCGGCCTGACAACGATGATGGTTGAAGAGCAGGCCCTGGACAACCCGCCGTTCCAGGCCACTTCGATCAAGGGCCTGCAACTCTTGGCCAGCGGCGGGTTGCCTCCTCGGCCCGCCGATTTGCTCGGCGCGAAGCGGATGGAGAGGGTCATCGAGAGGCTGCTCCAGGAGGCAGATATTCTGCTCTTTGATGCGCCCCCGGTTATGGCCGTGACCGACGCCGTAGTGCTGGCCACCAAGGTTGCCGGCGTGTTGCTGGTGGTGAGCGCCGGGGAGACCAAGCGCGACCACGTCCAGCGGGCCGTCGAGCGCTTAAACAAGGTTAATGCGCGCATCGTGGGAGTCGTGCTGAATAACGTGGCCCTCGATGGCGTGATAAATGGCTATTACAGATAGAAGACAGCCTGTGGATAACTCGGCCTATACCTGTGGATAACTCCCAGAATATATGGATAACTTGAGAGCGGCTGTTGATCCCTGGCTGTCCTATCGAGGACCTCTTCCGCAACAGGTAGTATGATCCCCTCGTCAAGCCACAACCTGTTGTGTTCAGAGAGCGTCGAGGTGCTCTCTGTGATTGTCGCCCTGAAAGAGCCGCCTCCTTACTCCACCGAGTTGTCCACAGGGCCAACACAGCTTCTTCTACAAGATACAGGGGGAGAGGTGTCTCCCTGACTACATCTTGTGTTGGATGCCCCGTTTTCCACATTTCCACAGGACTGACTATGACGACTATCTATGATATTATCCAAGGAAGATTGTATATATCATAATAGAACTCATCACCAAAGGGGGCAGAGATCTATCGCGATGCTCAAGGACGAGGTCATAGGAATTGGCGGGAAGTGGGCGCTCTGTGACTCATCCCTGATCGTTGCACTCGCCGCGAGGGTGTGCTAGAATAAAGCCCGATCCGATGGCTCGCCAGTGAGACGACGGGTAGAGTGTTGCCATGTGGATGAGAGGTGGCTTACGCTGTGTGTTCGAGGCCTCGATCTTGACGCTCATCCTGGGCATGAGCGTTGCTTGTGATGGATGGCAGCCGTGGGAGCGGACATCTCGCGAAGCAGCGCCTCGAACGGCATCCCCTGCCGTCCCAACCGATCGGTATGAGGGGGCCAGGGAACAGATGGTCAAGTGGCAGATAGAGGATCGTGGCGTCAAGGACAAGGATGTCTTGCGGGCCATGGAGGCCGTGCCCAGGCATGAGTTCGTGCCCCCGGAGTACCTTGACCAGGCTTACGCCGACCACCCACTGCCGATCGGCTATGGGCAGACGATCTCGCAACCCTATATTGTCGCTGTGATGACCGAATTGCTGCACCTGCGGCGCGATTCCAGGGTGTTGGAGATCGGAACCGGCTCGGGGTACCAGGCGGCGATCCTCGCCCAATTGGTCCAGGAGGTCTACACCGTCGAGATCATTGAGCCGCTCTGCAAGCAGGCTCAGGAGCGCCTGAGTCGTCCAGGCTATATGAATGTGCAGGCACGATGTGCAGATGGCTACTATGGCTGGGAGGAACATGCTCCCTATGATGCGATCATCGTGACCGCTGCGCCCGATCATATCCCGCAACCTCTCGTGAACCAACTTGCCGACGGGGGGCGTATGGTCATACCCGTGGGGCCCCCAGGGTTCTACCAGGTGCTATGGCTCGTCGAGCGCCGGGGCCAGGAGATCAAGTCGGAACGGATCATAGATGTGGCTTTTGTGCCGCTCACGGGGGAGCACTAGGCGATCCAGGCGGACGCAGCCCGAATAAGAGATCCAGGGTGGCGATCAGATAGCAGGCCGCGGCTATGGCCAACACCAGCCGATAGCCCCAGGATAAGGCCAGCACAACGGCGAGGATAGAGCTGATCACCGAAGCGCTGCCGTTGATGGCCCAGACCCAGGGAATGGTGCCGGGGACGAGTTCCTCGACACGACGCAGGCCCCCCGCGAATGGAATTCCCAACAGGATGCCGAGGGGTAGCAGGCAAAGGATGGCCACCGTAATCCGCGCCGCGAGCGCCAGGTGCAAGGTGGCCTGGAACAGGTTAGTGAGCAGGATCGGGTAGAGGAGGATGGCGGCAACCAACGCCGGCAATGCCCACTCGAGGCGCACACGAGGTGCCAGGATGCTGCCGATCCCCGAGGCCAGCAGCAAGGCCGAGAGCACGACGATGAAAGAGCGTGCCGGCTGCCCCAGATAGAGGATAAACTGCTGCATAAGGGGCATCTCTACGAACAGGTACCCCAGCCCCAGGGCAGCGAAGTAGGTCAAAGCACGCCCCCGGTAGAAGACCCCTCCGTATGGAGGGGGCCTCATTCCTCCGCGAAGCCAGACCAACGGCAGTAGTACCAGAATCCCCGCCACGACGATCGCTATCGCCAACAAGGCCAGGATCAGCAAGAAGCCGCTGCCCCCAAAGGGTTGCCAGGTTGCGCCCAAACGGGCGATGATCTCGGGAACCTGGCGCCAACGGAAAAAGTGACTGAAGAAGGGGCGGTCGTCAGAGCTTGGCGAGACGTCGTAGCGCTGGGTATCATAGAAGGCACGACGGTCCGTTGAGCTGAGCAATTCCACGAACCTTTCGTAATCGGCCGGCTGGGGGAGGAGGTTGTAGCGGTTGGCCTCTTCGCGGCGCAAGCCGGGGTGGTAGACCAGGTCATAGCCCAGACGGTCGCAATAGAGCCGCAGGGTAGCGATATCCGCTGCGCTGAAAGGCTGGGGACTGGCCAATAAGGTGAGGGTGGACCAGGTGCGGAAAGCCAGGAGATGCCGTCCCGGTTCGCGGATACCCTGCTGCTCCAAGGCAGTCACGATCAACGCAGCGGCTCGCAGTGTCTCGCTGGGTTGCTCCTGGAACCAGCGGGTCATGACCAGTAGCCCCTGGGGGGCAAGCCGCCGGAGGGCGTGGATGATGGCCTCCACGGTGTAGAGGTGATTCTCGGTGAGGCTATAAGAGCCAGAAGAGAGCGGATGGTAAGTGTCTGCTAGGGAGATTTGGATGAGGTCATAGCATTCGTTCTCCCTCTGTAAGGTGCTGCGAGGGTCTTCCGCCACGACCCGGACCCGGGGGTCCTGGTAGAGGCCGCCCACGAAGGCACTGTAGGTTTCGCTCACGACATGGATGATGAGCGGGTTATCCTCCACGACCACAACCCGCCGGGCTCCCAGGTGCAATGCTACGGCGACATCCATGCCACCTCGCGGCTGCAAGATGAGCGCCGACGGTTGGGAACGGAGTTGGTAGGGCAAGCTGGAGGGGAGATAGTCCAGGAAAGCGGTATCCTGAACGCTCGTGCGACGGGTGATGGGGCTGAGGTCGCTGCCATCCACCAGCAAGCCGTACTGTGGCGGGAGCTTGCCCTGGTAGCGGAGGCTGAGCCCGGGAGCCGAGTGTATACGCTCGCTCTCAACGACATCAACGCGTGAGTAAACGTTCCACCGCTCGTAACCCAGATGTGCCCCGGGGATCTGCAGGGCGTAGCTGAGGCCCTTGTAGGGCGATAGCCGCAGTCTCATCCATTGGGGGCGACCCCAGAGCAAACCGGCGCATAATACGGTCAGCACCAGCGCGATCCAGGAAGATACGCGCCTGGGCACTGCAGACGCGGGGTGCGAACTGCGCAACATGAGCGCAGCGCCCAAAGCGCCGATGCCGGCAGTGGCCATCACTGTACCCTCGCCCAAGCTGGGCAGGGCGACAAACAGGGCCAATCCCCCTAGCGCGGATCCGCCCAGGTTAGCGGCATAGATCCGGTTGCTCCTCGCCGGCTCCAAGGCCAGGTAGTGAGCCACGATCAAGCCGCTGAAAGCAAAGGGGATAGTCAGGCTAAGGTAATAGATGAGCAAGTAAGCGATCTGGCGTGGGTCCCAGACCAGTTGGTAGGAGTCAAAGGGAACGGTGTTGAGGACGAGGTAAGATGCCGTAATGCCTATGGGGAAGGCTACCCCCAGCGTGGGCACAAAGCGCTCCCGAGAGTGCAGGGGCAGCAGGGCAAGGATGGTGCCGCTACTGGCATAGCCCAACAGGGCCACGCTGACCGAGAGGAAGGCGAAATGGTACCATTCAGCCACGGCAAAGAGCCGGGTCAGGGTCAGCTCGAACATCAGTGTGGCCGCAGAGATGAGAGCGATGCCGCCATATAAGGATACCTTGCGCATGGCAGCCTATCCTGGATCCGAAACAAACAAACCCATGTTGCCATCATAGACAACATGGGCCAGGACCGCAATTGCGATGCCAAAGAGCGGGCCGCTTCTACCTAAGCACGGGTTACATACTGGCCGGTGCGCGTGTCAACACGGATCATATCGCCCGCCTTGATAAAGAGCGGAACCTGAATCTTGAGCCCCGTTTCCAGGGCCACTTCTTTCTGGGGATTGTTGGCCGTATCGCCCGCGTAGCCTGGGGGAGCATCGGTCACCAACAGGTCCACGGTGATGGGCATTTCGATGCCGATGGGCTCACCCTCGTAGAGTTCCAGATCGAGGGTGAGCCCCTCTTTCAGATAGGGGATAACGTCCCTCAGGATCTCGGCCTGCAACCCGGGTTGCTCGAAAGTCTCGGTATCCATAAAGTAATAGATGTCGCCGTCGTTGTACATATACTGCATGGCCTTGTGCTCAAGGCGGACATCCTGTACCCTATCGCCGGAAAGGAAGTTTCGGCCAATCGTTGCTCCGGTGCGCAGGTTGCGCAACCTGGTGCGAATCACCGCATTGCCACGGCCAGGCTTGTAGTGCTCGTACTCCAGGACCTTCCACAACTGGCCGTCATTATCCACAAAGGTGACTCCTTTGCGCAATTCCGAAACAGGGATCATACTACGGGAACCTCCCAAACATCATGAATCCACGGCTATCCTTGGCAACGGACGTGACCTAATTGGCGCCATGCTGTTACCTATGGCGCCGAGGGTCACTGGTGAACAGTTCTGATCTTCAGTGAAGCCGCAGAGCGTCACTTTTTCTCAACCAAGGGCAGTTTGCTGCGCGTGAACTGCAGTTCGTTCGACGGGATTCGGCGCTCTAAGAAGGCCAGCGACAACTCGATCACTTCTTTCGCCTCATCGGGAAGCGCCGTGCCGCACACCACCATATCCTGATCGCGGATAGCGTTCCAGATGAAAGCCAGGGCGACCGGTGGCAACAAGCGACCGGCAGCCAACGGCTTGATACACATGACGGGCTTCTGAGCGTTCTTGATGACGCGCATAGCCCAATCCACCTCAACGTGCATCAGGAACCCTGCCGCGTTGAAGACCTGAATGTAGGCCTCGACGTCATACCCGTGGCGATTGCAGTAGATGATCGTTTCCGGGGAGTGCGTGGAGAGGCCGGGAATCATGCCTCGCTCGCGGATCATCGGCGTATAGCGCTCCAGGTCCCGAATGACACCATCCCTCTTATCGAGCAGGGAATCGGTGACGGCAGCGTGGGGCATACAGATCGTAGCCCCCATCTCCTTGCAGATATCGAAAGCTTCCTCCGGCCAATACTCCTGTGGCCCATAGCCGGCGTCTTGGGTGGGTCCTCTCTCGGTAATGCAGAATCGCGGGGTCAACGCCAGGATCATCTTACGACCCACGCGCTGCTCAGCCTCGCGCACGGCCTCGACCATCAGGGAATGTGGCGGGGCCATCAGCGTATCCACGCCTGCACGCAGAAAGACTTCTAGGACATCGGCGATGCGGTCACGAGTCTGGTATTCCTTGATGAACTTGTCCCAGGCCAAGCTGGTATGCGACCATCCCAGGAACCAGTTGCTGCCTATCACAAGGCGCGATACGGAAACTCCCCCCACTACCGTGCGTGGAAACTCACTCACCTTGACCTCTCCTCAACAAGATAGCCGCGATAGATACCGGACATTACATCGGGTCACCACGGCGCTAGCGGGCCGATCCCTGACCAACTGCACCCCGAACGCTGGGCTAGAACCAAAGGATTATAGTACCTTGGAATACGGGCGGCAAACCAGCGTTATCTGCGGTTCTGAGGGTCAAGCCAGCGGCGGGCCAATTCTGGCAACTTGGCCAGAGGCCCCTGGCGCGCTGTGCAGGCCGGCAGCGACCGCAAGATCATCTTGCCATAAGGTTTGGTCAGCAAGCGTTTATCCAGCACGACCACCAGGCCGTAATCCTCTCTTGAGCGAATGAGCCGGCCGAAGCCCTGCCGGAAACGCAAGATAGAGTCGGGCAGGTAAAACTCGTTAAAGGGGTCATTGAACGTTGCCGCTCGCGCACTGAGGATGGGGTCGGTGGGTACCGCAAAGGGCAATCTGGCGATGACCAAGCAACTCAGTGCCTGGCCAACGATATCCACGCCCTCCCAAAAGCTGCGCGTGCCCATGAGCACGGACCTGGGCGTAGAGCGAAAGCTATCCAGGATCTGCCGCCGCGAGCCATCCATTCCCTGGCCAAAGACCACGATGCCCTCGCGCTCCAATGGCCCCTGGATGGCGCGGTAGGTGGTATTGAGCTGGCTGTTTGAGGTAAAGAGCACCAACATCCGGCCCTCTGTGGCTTGGCCAAGGTCAACGAGCGCCTGCTCGACGTTTTTCTGGTAGTAGGGCTCGTTGGGCTCGGGGATATCCTTGGGCACAAAGAGCAATACCGAAGTCTGGAAATCAAAAGGCGAGTCCAGTGCCAGTTCCACGGGGTCCTCGAGGCCGATACGCTCTTCGATAAAGTGAAAGCTATCTCCTGTGCGCAACGTAGCCGAGGTGAGCACCACGCAGTCGGTATTTTCAAAGAGCCGTTCTCGAAGCATCGGGCCGACATGGAGAGGGGCGCTGCAAAGGGTGATCTCTTGATCGGTCCTGACCGACAGCCAGTAAATGCCTTGTGGCTCCGGTTTCATCAGGATCTTGCCCATGCCGCCCCAGAGCTCAGTGCTGCGCTGCACTTGCGCCTTGATCTCCTGGGCCAGTTCATCCCGCTCGGCGTTGTCCCCCAGGTTCAGCCCCTCGACCTGGGCCTGCAGGCGCTCCAGAGCGCGGACGACCTGTTGCATCGGCCCCGAGAAACTCTCCCAGGCGGCCTCCAGAGTGGTCCAATCCGGTTGAGCACGCAAGCCGGAAGTCAGGCTGATGTGCTGGTCGTATGACTCCTGAGCGTTTATGCGCAACTGGGTGTGGTTTTTCAGGAAGATGCTGAGCGCGTTGAACAACTCATAGAGTCGCCGCGCGGCGGCGTCAATATCGCTTTGCATAGCCTGGATCGTCGCTGTCAGCGCCTGTTGGGATGAACTGCTGACCCCCTCACGCTGCAGCAACCCGGGCACCTTACCCAGCAACCCGCCGGGCGCGTCGTTTTCTGTGTGGCTGAGGCCGGCCAGGAGAGCATGGACGTCGCTGCGGCCCACCTGGATGCCGAATTGCTCGGTGGCCTGTTCCTCGAGGTGGTGGGCCTCATCAATAATCAAGTGCTTGTATTCCGGCAACACACGGTTCTCCAGAGCCAGGTCCGCCAGCAGCAACGCGTGGTTGACGATGACCAAATGGGCGCGTTCGGCGCGTGCTCTGGCCCGGAAAAAGAAGCAACGTCCTGTCTGCCGGAAGGGACACAGGTCGCCCAGGCACATTTCCGAATCGGCCTGGATGTGTGACCAGGTGCCGAATTCCGAGTTCACCAGCAAGAGCTCGGAGCGATCCCCGGTCGTGGTTTGGGGCAACCAGACCAAGACCTTGGCCAATACGCGCGCTTCATCAGCCGTTAGTTGCCTTGAGCGGCGAAGGGCGGACAGTCGCCGTAGACACAGGTAGTTGCTCCGCCCTTTGAGCAACGCGACCCTGAAGGGGATGCGTGATAGCTTTTGCAGGTCAGGCAGGTCTTTGTTGTACAGCTGGTCCTGGAGGTTGATCGTATTGGAGGAGATGACCACGCGCCGCCCATTTTGCACGGCAAAATGGATGGCCGGCAAGAGGTAAGACACCGATTTGCCTGTGCCTGTGCCGGCTTCGACTAACAAGTGGGAGGGGGTATTGAAGGCTTCGGCGACCGCCCTGAGCATCTTGACTTGTTGGGGACGATGCTCATAGCCCGGGAAAGTCTTCTCAAGAAGCCCTCCTGGTGAGATGGCAACGGCCAATGGCTCAACATCGATGGGAGTGATCGTTGGGGTCGGCTCAAGAGGGGGCAATTCCTCCTCCTGAGGGGAGACCAGGTCCGGGTGCAGAGGGGATCCTCCCACACGTTGCAGGAGGGGATCTGCGCCCTGTTGGGCGCGCCGCTCGTGGGCGATATCACGAAAGACCTGTCGCAACGGCCAGTCTGTCCCCTCGGAGAGGCGGGTGATCTCTTCCAGGAGTTCCAAGTCCCAGCGGTAGGCGCGATCCACCAGGGCCAAAAACAGATCCTTGGTCGCCATGGCATCGGGCAAGGCACGGTGGTTCTGGGGCAAGTGAATATCCAGGATCTGTGCCAGGTTAGCCAGGCTGTAGCGCTGCGCCTCGGGCATGAGGATCCCCGCCAGTTCAAAGGTATCAATGGCCAGGTTATTGACCGCCAGCCCATATTGCTTCAGGAACTGCAAATCCATGCTGATGGTGTGTGCTACCAGGGGATAGCTTTTGATAAAGCCCAGGATCTTGCCCGTCAAGGATTGCAGCGTCGGGGCATTGTCTATCTCCTCTTGAGAAATGCCCACCAGTTGTTGGATCTTGAAGGGGACGGCGCGACGCGAACTGACCAGGCTGGAGAAGGTCTCCAGCATTTGCTGCCCTTTGAAGCGGACCATGCCGATCTCGATGATCTCATCGCGCTTGGGATCGAGGCCGGTGAATTCCAGATCCAGGGCTACACAGATGCGCTCCATGACTCTCCGCTTCCAGCCCGACCTTGGACGATGATGGTGCAAACGTATTCACGAAAAAAGGGGGGCATCTCTGCCACAATGCCCCCCTTTTCGACACATATCATACGAGAGACATGGCAAGCCATGCCCCTATCAGGCTAGGCCAGATCTCGCTTCCAGAGCGAGCCGCCCAGGCTCAGGGCATAGAGGGCATCAAGGTCGCCTTCGCGGACGGCCACGATGCTGATGAAACTCCCGGCGTCCATCCCTTCCATGAAGGGCTGCCAGGTGCGTCCGGCATCAATGGAACGATAGACCCCCGTGCCGGTGGCGGCAAAGAGTGTGCCGCCACGATCTACCTCTCCCAGAGCGATAACGCTCAAGGCGTTGGCTCCCTGCGGATCAACACGCGTGTTGATCCAAACGTCCTTGAGTTGGCGCAATGGGCGCAGGCAATAGGCACCCGTGACCATCACCGCCTGATCCGCCGCGTTCCCAGTAACGCCCACCGGCATGGAGATATCTATCCAACGCGCTTCGGTAACCTGGCTGGTCACCTGCCGCCAATTGGCGCCGCCGTCGGAGGAGCGCCAGAGGGCAACGCGGGCTTGCTTGGTCGCTGTCGCCGGGACAGCCGTACCCATCAAAAGGGTATGATCCCGAGCATAAGCGGGAGAGACTACGATGGAGAGGATCTCCTCCCCTTTGCAGGGGGAGGTAACCTCTGACCAGATAGCTCCACCGTCCTGGGTTGTGAAGAGCCTGCCCTCGGCCGTTCCGGCCCAGCCGCTCTGATCATTGGGAGCAAGGGCGAGGGCCTGGATACCTGGCTCTGAAAAGACGAACTCCCACGAGTTCCCCCCATCAGAGGCGCACAAAATACCGCTCGACTGGCTGGCGACCAACAGGGTCGCAGAGGCATTCAGGGATATGGCGGTGAGCGGAATGTATGGCGTCAGGCCAGGAAGGATGCGCCACGTCTTGCCGACGTCTTGCGAGACCCACAACCCCTCCTGAGGGCCGATAGCATACAGTGTGGATCCTGTACTGACCAGCCGGGCAAAGCCACGAGCAGCGAGATCATCCGACGCGCGGATCCAGCTCTCACCCCGATCGGACGACTTCCACACGCCCGCGTCGTGCAGGCCCGCGAGCAGAGCGCTATCGTTGCCGCTCATGGTGAGCACGGGGCCTGGAAGATCCGCAGCAGCTCGCCATGATTCGCCACGGTCGCCGGAGATATAGATCCTGGAAGCCACGCCGGCCACCATGTAGCCGCTCTCGGCATAGTCAGGCGCCAGCCAGAGGCAATTCAAGGGGCCCGGACCGATGGCGGATTGCTGGAGATCCCAGGTACGCCCGCCATTCTTGGAGCGATAGAGCGCACCGCTTTCGGTGCCGGCGTAGACTGTGCGGTCACGCTCGAAAGCCGGGCTAACGGCCAGCACATCCACTACATCGTCATCCGTCAGAAGCTCCGTCTCGCGCCAGGCACGGCCGCCATTGCTGGAGATGAACACGCCTTCCAGGGTTGCGGCGAAAAGCGTTTCCCTCTGTGACCAATCGGGGCTAGCAGCCAAGGCCAGCACATTGGGCCCACCCAACCCAAAGCTGCTATCTTCCCAACTCTTGCCCGAGTTTCTGGTCACCAGCAAACCGCCGCCATCCGTTGCCGCAAAGGCCGCGCCATCGGTGCGAAAGCTGGGCGAGGCCAGGATCGCGGTGACCGTAGCCTTGGCCTCGGCGGGCACGAGGCCCGGCTGGAAGGTCCTGCCCCAATCAAAAGAGGCAAAGAGACCACCACCTAACGCTCCGGCAAAGAGCGCGCCATTGGGGGCCACTGCCACTGTGCTGAGCAAGGGGGTTGTCAGCCCATTAAGGCTCTGGGACCAACTTGCGCCGGCATCTCTGGATATAAAGATACCACAACCGGTCGCTGCCCAATACCGGGGCAGCTCGGGATCCGGAGAGATGGCCAGGCCGAAAACCGTGCCACCGCCCGAGATGGGCCCCAATCGTTCCCAGGTCTTGGCGTTTTGTTTGAGGGCGTCTTCAGAAATCATGGCTCGAAATTCTCCTTGGGTTTGCGGCTCAAAACAAGAGCTTCCGTAGTGAGTAACATCATAGCGCCGCTGGAGGCTAGCTGTAGAGCGCGCTTGACAACCAGCGTGGGGTCTGCGATGCCTTCGGCAATCATATGGACCGTTTTCTTCTGGCGCACGTCAAAACCGTAACCCACGCCCGCCCGGCGGGCCTCGGCGATGGCCAATGGAGGATGGGCGCCGGCATTCCCAGCGATGCAACGCATCGGTTCCTCCAGGGCGCGCGCCAGGATCTGCATCCCGATGGCTTCATCTCCCTGGGTCTCCTTCGCGAGAGCCTCCACGGCCGGGATACAGGCGAGGTATGCTGCGCCGCCGCCCGGCACGATGCCGCCTTCCATGCCCGCCGCAACGACCTTCATCGCCTGTTCGGCGGTCTCGGTAAGGGCTTTGCGCTCTTGCTCGGTGAGCGCTCCGATCCTGAGCTCTCCGACGCCCGCCGAGAAGTGGGTGAGCAGTTCACGCAGAGTGTCGCGCTCATCGGAGTCGTGTGTCTCACGCAGCCGCTGACGCAGCTTTTGGACGCGCTCACGTAGGGCCTGCTTGTCGCCCTTGCCGCCGATGATGAGGTAGTACTCGCCGGTGACCACAACCCGTTCCGCACGGCCCAAATCCTTCAGGGTGACGCTCTCGGGGGCCATGCCCGACTTGTCGGTCAGACCTCGCCCGCCGGTCAGCACGGCGATGTCCTCAACCATGCCGCGCCGCGCGTCGCCGATGGGCTTCATATTTGCGGCGCAGGAATGAATGGAACCGCGCTCGTTATTGACTACCAGAACGCCGATACCCTTATCAGACATGTTTTTGCAGATGACAAAGACGTTTTTGCCCCCAGCCTTGACCACCTGTTCGAGGATATTCTGCGCGCTCTGGGCCGATTCAAAGACCATGTCGGCAACAAGCACATAGACATCATCCAGAGCGGCGACGCGCCGCGTCGTATCGGTCAACAGATAGGGGGAGAGGTAGCCCCCCTTGAAGCGAGCGCCCTCATGGTAGGCACGATCGTGATAAGTGGCGATGTAGGGCTCGATGACAATGTTCGCATTGGGCCCCAGGACGTCGTACATCTCACCCAGGATCTTACCGATCTCATGATCCCCTATGGCAGCCGTGGCCACGGCCGCGATACGCTCCTCGCCCTCGAGAGGCACGGATATGCCCTCTAGAGCTTTCACTACGACTTCGGTGGCCAGCTCGATGCCCCGCTTGATAAGCATGGGGTTGGCGCCGGCAGCCACCATATGTTGCGCCTCTCTCGCAATGGCTAAGGACAACACCGCCGTTGTGGCGCTGCCGTCGCCCACGTCGGCCCGCGCCCGCCACACCATGTGCCGCATCATCATCGCTCCTGCAGTTTCGACACTATCAGGGAACGATAGGATGCGCCGGGCGATG
>Ga0315277_10005390_pt1 | contig 16847 bp, 17 predicted proteins | sample YL17G05_15_MG_FD_203695 | JGI IMG/M metagenome (GOLD analysis project Ga0315277, IMG submission 203695) | Sediment microbial communities from Yellowstone Lake, YNP, Wyoming, USA - YL17G05_15 | ecosystem: Environmental > Aquatic > Freshwater > Lake > Sediment | place: USA: Wyoming | collected... | reverse complement strand
GACGTCCCCTCAAGTCCCCCCCTCCCTCATCCTCTTCGGTTGAGGCAGTAGGAGTTTTGGATATAGAGGAAAGTTGTCGAAGACGTTCTTTAAGATCCATCGTTCTCTAAAATCCCAAGTTCGGAGTGATGAGTTCGCCTGCCTTCGCCGAAGCGCCTGCCCTCCGCAAGGCTTCTGAAGGCGGGGCTACGCGCAGGCAGGTAGCTCGGAGTATTTAATTAGAAGTCTTAGTTAGGTTTTTTCTCCGAACTCTGAACTCCGAACTCATAACTTCAGTATTGTCCCCAGCAACGCCAATGCTACTTCTTTCGATTTCTCGCCGACTTCTTTAATGGGACCCACACAAGAGGGGCATCCGTATGGGCATTCGCATTTTGAGATGAGCCTCTTCGTCTTCTCAAGGAGACTCATCGTGTCGTCAAAGAGTTGGTGGCTGAATCCTATTCCTCCCGGATAATTATCATACATGAAGAGTGTGGGCTCAAAGAGATCGATCTTCTCGTTCGTAATTTCTTCCGGAGAGCTGAAGGAGGAGTAAATTCCCTTCGAATCCCTCGAAAGCCTGATGAACCATTTTGCACCCCGGTCTCCCACGCAGCGGTTCAGATCGTGAGGATCGCACATCAGGTGAAGGGCTGCCATCGAATGGAAGGCATAGCTAAGTCCCAGGACGCCTTCGATCACTTCCAGCCTGGGATAGGGAAGTCGTTCCAGCAGTTCCTTCTTAAACGTGATCCAGTAAGAAGTGGTGTGAAACTGGAGGTCCGGAAGCTCGATCTTTCCGTATCCCAAATTTTCAAGGGTGTAGAATTTGATCTTCTTATACCCGACGATGCGTGTGGCGACCCTCACCTCGCCATGTTCATAGAAGATTCCCTCTCCTTGCTTCCTTTCAAAACCCTCCAGAATGGAGACATCGGTGTAATCGATGGCATCGGTGTAGTAGTCTCCGGCCGTCTTCTTCACATAGGCCCTTCGATTCTGGTAATCGAGCCTCTCCACCGCGTAAAGCTCCGACTCGCAGAGATAGACCGCCCCCTCATAAAGGGTGGTATGAGCAGCCGTGAAGTCCACCTCTGCGATTACCTCCTCTTTTTTCTTCGTCGTATCGACCACGACGAAGTTCTCCTCCGAGGTTGAACGGAGACTTACCTTCTCCGCAGGATAGGCATCTTTGGTCCAGTACCAGTGCTGGTCCACATGATGAAGAATCCCCTTCTCTTCGAGATAACGCAATATCTCATCCAGGTCTTCTCTGCCAAACCGTTCTCCGTCCCGGAAGGGAAGTTCGAAGGCCGCACACTGAATATGGCTGAGAAGGATGAGAAGATTATCCGGATTGATCAATCCGAATTCAGGCGACCTTCCGAAGAAATAGTCCGGATTTTCGATGATGAACTGATCCAGGGGCTGGCTCCGTGCAATGAGAACCACCAGCGACTTCTCCGTTCGCCTCCCAACTCTTCCTGACTGCTGATAAGTGCTGGCAATGGTTCCGGGATAGCCTGCAATCATACAGACATCGAGGTCTCCGATATCGATTCCGAGTTCAAGGGCATTGGTGGATACAACGGCCTTCACCTCTTTCTCCCTCAATCCTTTCTCGATCTCCCTGCGGACCTCCGGAAGATAGCCCCCTCGATATCCCCTGATCCTTCCCTTGTCTTCCAACCTCTTCTCAAAACGGTCTTTCAAATACTTGGTCAGGACTTCAACATTAAGACGACTGGTGGCAAAGAGAATGGTCTGGATTCCCTGCTTGATGAAGGGCGAGACCAGCCTCCTTGCCGCATGGATATGATTTCCCCGGATGCCCAGCTCTTTGTTCACCACGGGCGGGTTATAGAAAATGAAGATCTTCTCTGAAGAGGGGGCGCCATTCTGATCGACCAGAAAAACATCCCTCTCCAGAAGTCTTTCAGCCAGTTCCTTCGGATTGGCAATCGTTGCGGAACAGCAGATGAATCGGGGCTTCGATCCATAAAAATCGCAGATCCGACTCAGCCGCCTCAGGACATTGGTCATATGCGATCCGAAGACACCCCGATACGTATGGAGTTCGTCGATCACCACAAATCTCAAACTCTGGAAAAAGGTCGCCCATTTCGTATGATGGGGGAGGATTCCCGTATGGAGCATGTCCGGATTGGTGATGACCACATCTCCCTGTGTCCGGATCGCCTGCCGTGCGTCCTGGGGAGTATCACCGTCGTAGGTGAAGGTCCGGATCGGCTTCTCAAGCCTCTTCGTCAGGTTCTGGAGTTCGAACATCTGGTCCTGAGAGAGGGCTTTGGTGGGAAAAAGATAGAATGCCTTGGATGAAGGGTCGGAAAGTATTCTGTTCAAAACCGGAAGGTTGTAGCAGAGGGTCTTTCCGGATGCGGTGGGAGTTACCACCACCACATCCTGTCCCTCCTGGACATGTTTAATGGCTTCAGCTTGGTGAGAGTAAAGAGCTTCGATCCCTTCCGATCTCAACGCCTCTTTTAGAAGGGGATGGAGGAAGTCCGGAAAAGGTTGATATCGACCCTCCCTTTTCTTAAAAATGCGTAGGTCGGTGAGACAAGGCGAAATATTTTTTGAACGTTTCCACGCCTGAATAATCTCTTCGATCGACATCCGGTGTTCTCCAGATCACTTGGGGGGATGATCGGGTTATGAAGTCCTCCGAACTCCCTGTCCGCCAGAGCTTGGCAGGCGGGCGAACTCCGAACTCCGAACTTTCATATCTCCCCTTTCTCGTAGGCTTTGACAAAGGCTTCGACCACTTCTTTGTCGAACTGTGTTCCCGAACACCTCTTCAATTCCTTGATGGCCATCTCCTTGCTGAGGGCCCTTCGATAGGGCCGGTCCGTGGTCATGGCATCGTAGGTATCGGCAACGGACACAATCTTTGCGATGATCGGAATCTTCTCCCCTTTCAGACCTTCCGGATATCCTGTGCCGTCTAACTGTTCATGATGGTATTTGACCCCCGGAATGATATTTCTCAGTTGTTTGATATGGTTGATGATCTCAGCTCCCATATCGGCATGTTGTTTGATCGCATTGTATTCTTCGGGGTTCAATCGATCCGGTTTCCGGAGGATCTGATCATCAATTCCGATCTTGCCGATATCGTGAAGCACGGCGGAGATCTTCAACCACTTCATTTCCATGGGCTTCAACGGGAGGTGCTTTGCCGTGGCCAGACTGTACATCGTAACCCTCCGGGTATGTCCACCCGTATAAGGATCCCGCTTTTCGATCGCATCGGCAAGAGATTCAGCCGTTTGAAAGAACATTTCCTCCAGTTCCTGGTAGAGCCGGGCATTGTCCAGTGCGATGGCCACCTGGTCAGCCAGGGAGACGAAGAGGGAAAGATCCTCCTCGTCAAACTCCTCCCCCTCCTTTTTATTGATCGCCTCCAGAACCCCGATCGTTCTCTCTTTGACTTTGACAGGAACACAGATAATGTTTCTCGTCTTAAACTCCGTCCTCTCATCCACCCCCTTAAAAAAACGGGGGTCCTTCTCGGGAGCATTGACGATCAATGGATCCCCTTTCTGTGCCACCCATCCCGCAATGCCTTCTCCGATGTTAAGGGTGATCTTCTTAATCGTTTCTTCCTGATCTCCCAGGGCCACCTCAAAGTAGAGATGGCTCTTCTCTTCGTCGATGAGGAGGAGAGAGCCCACTTCTGCTTCCATCAACTGAGTGGCGGCCTCCATCGCCCTTCTCCGGACTTCATGATGCTCCAGTGTGGAATTTAGGATTTGACCCAACCGTGACAGAAGCGCCAGCCTTTCGGTTTTCTCCTCAATCCGTTTCAATTTGTTCATCCATCCATTCAGGTTCACATTTTTATTATTGTGATTCTTATTAGCCATTTTCTTCTCCATTCACCCCGTTAGAAAGCCCTGTTGCTTGCCCCGTGCGAAGTCCTGCTTCTATCGGTACTTGCAACGGGGATGAACCCCATAAGGCATTTGGTCTCTTACGGGGTTAAGATAATCTTCCTTTTATAGCGAACACTGGGTTTAAAGCCCCATGTGAGCCGTCCCCTTGGAAAGTCGAAGATTTTCTAATGGGGTTCAATCCTTTTTAAACCAATTCCTGATTCTCTCTCTCCACTTCTCCATTCGTTCATGAAGGTGGGGATGACGTTCTTCAAGATGTTTTAACCATCGCTTCACCATTTCGCTTCGTGAGGATAGGATGGCCAGACCGATCATGATGAAAAGAATCCCCTGAAGAATAGGGAGAAAGAGGCCCAAAATACCTAATCCGACGAAGAACCATCCGATGACAAGAATTCCAATTGTTTTGAACTTTTCCATTTGCTCAACCTGCCCGAAAGTTTTACACTAATAGATAAATAAAATCAAGACGATCCTTCATGACGGTGTTCCACCCTCGAAGGATGAAAGTACTCCGGGTGTCTGGGTTACGGTTACGAAGCCCGTTTCGTCATTCGGTAACGGTTATGTTTAAAAGAATCAAACACGACAGACGTAGCCTTTTGTAGACGATACGGGCATCGTTACCGTTGCCGATAGCCGAAACCCTTATTTTCTAGGCAATTGAATATTTGTTCCCATGCTTCGTCTAAAGAGGTAAAGGGCGTTGAACGATAGGGAAGCGGGACTGATTTCCCGGTGTCAGCAGGGCGATCAGGACGCATTGAAAGAGATCTTCAATCAGTATCATAAGAAGGTCTATCGAATCGCCTATGGAGTGGTGAGGCAGAGGGAAGATGCCCTCGATGTGGTTCAAGAGGTCTTTATCAAACTTTTTCGTTCGATTAAAAACTTTAAAGGGAAATCGGCTTTTTATACCTATCTTTACCGTTTGGCCATGAATACCGCCATTGACCACTCCCGGAAGAAGAAAAAGACCGCTTTTTTGAGCCTGGACGAGGAGGGAGGTTTCCAGCCATCCGATGGATATGAGAAAAGACCTGATTATATTGCGGCACAAAAGGAGCTGGAGGAAAAGGTGAGATGGGCTATCGATCAACTTCCTCAGGATCAGAAAGCGACCCTGATTTACAGGGAGATTGAGGAACTTTCCTACCAGGAGATCTCCGGGGCGATGGGATGTTCAATCGGAACAGTCATGTCCCGTCTCTATTACGGAAGGAAGAAGCTCAAGGATCTATTGAAGGACATGGTTAAAGGGGGAGGCGGGTAAATGAAAGATTCCTGTTCATCTATCTCACAACTCTTGGAAAGATATTTCGATCGGCAGGCGACTGATGAAGAAAGGTCTCTTGTCGAAAGACATCTTCCTATTTGTCAGACCTGCCACGAAAGGCTGACGTTGCTGGAGGAATTGAGAAAGGCTATAAAAGCCCCTGTCGATGAGGCCCTGAAGGAAGAGACCTTCCCCTGGGTGTGGGAGAAGATCGAGAGGGGAATCCGGCTGGGAAAGAAGCCCTCCTGGCAGGAATCCGTTCGGTCCTGGCTTGATCTTTCTCCCCTTCTCCGTAAGAAAGTATGGATTCCTGCGGTGGCGACTGCAATCGTCCTTGCCCTGGTCGCTTCACCCCTTCTTTTCAAAAAAACTCCTTCCCTTTCGGCCCCATCTGTAGTAGAGTATGTCGAAAGTCAAACCTACAATGTCATGGTCTATGAGGCGGAGAAGGCGAAGGTAACGGTTATCTGGCTCTTTGAGGAGATGGAAGGGGAGTCTACAACTTCATGAAAAATAAAATCCTGTCTTTTGTTCTTGTTCTCATCCTGTTTTCCCTCCTTCCCTCGCTGACCCTTGCTCAGGTTCAAACACGAGTAAGGGTAATTCAGGCTTCCAATGTGGGAAAGGCTATCGATCCTTCTCTAAGAGATCTCCACGATCAATTGGGATCTCTCTTCAATTTTACATCCTACCGTCTTTTGAGGGATGAAATTGTAATCCTTTCTCCCAACCAGCCTGCTTCGGTATCGACTCACAAGGGAAGGTCCATAGAGATCACCCAGGTGGGGTTCCAAAGGAATATTGCCGAATTGAGAGTGAGGATAAGACGGGATGGGACAGATATCCTCAATACCCAGGTCAGACTCTCTCCGGGAAGAACGGTCCTCATCGGAGGCCCAAAACATGGCGAAGGAGTGGTTATTTTAGCCCTTAGCGCCAACTTTTAATTGGAAATTCCCTGCCCCCTTCGAACCCATTTTTCCATCTTTCCAATATTGATGATCTCGTAAAAAGTCTGAAAAGGAGATTTTTGTCATTCCTGCGCAAGTCCCGCTCTTAGCGGGATATTTTCATATAGTTAGAATTCCCTGGATTCCCGTTTTCACGAGAATGACGACTTTTTACGATTCCATCAATATTCCAATATGAATAAAATTCTTTGCCCCTCCGTCTAAATATACAAAAGTAAGAAAAATGGTTCGAAAGGAGGGATCTTTATGTGGAAGAAATTAGGAATAACGATCTTGATCCTGGCTTTAGTCTCCCTTTTCATGATCACCCCTGCTGATGCAGGGTCAAAAACCCGCAATCGATGGCAGGGAGCTGCCATTGCCCTGGGGGCTGTTGCATTGGGAGGCCTCCTGGCTCATCAAATCTATGCCAATACGCCTTCTCCGGTAGCCTACTATCCACCCCCACCTCCTCCTCAGCCAGAACCATACTATTACCGACCACAGCCCGAATATATTCCCGGTCATTGGGAAATGGTTCGGGAATGGGTTCCGGGAACCTGGGAGAGGGTCTGGGTGCCCGGACAATATGATCGATGGGGCAACTCGGTGGCCGGCCATTATGTGGAAAGCCAGACTCCAGGTTACTATGTGGAGAGAAAAGCCTGGGTGGAAGGATATTACAGACATAACTAATCAAACCAATGGGCGGGGTATTCACCCCGCCCGGATTTAGCCACGCGTCCCCACCCTTCAGCTAACCTTGAATACAGCAAAGCAGAAAAGGGGTCACCCATTTAAATGGGTGATCCCATGATCCCCTTGACATTCAACAAAGGTTATTGTATCTTTTTTGTATATACATTACGGAGGTTATTTTATGAAAACACGTGTGCAGAAATGGGGCAACAGTCTTGCCCTACGCATTCCAAAGTCATTCGCTGCTGAAGTGGGTCTTGATCCAAATTCATCGGTCGAGATATCACTGATGGACGGGAACCTCCTTGTAGTCCCTTCCGAGAAACCCAAATTCACCCTCAGACACCTTTTAGCACAGGTTACCGAAAAAAACCTTCACCATGAGGTTGATACTGGCTCAGCGGTGGGAGGTGAGGTGTGGTAGACTCAAAACTTTATGTTCCTCAACGAGGTGATGTGATTTGGATTACCTTGAATCCCCAGGCGGGGCATGAGCAAACTGGACGGCGACCTGCCTTGGTGCTTTCCCCCGCAGCTTATAATGGTAAGGTTGGACTTGCTATTCTTTGCCCCCTCACGAATCAAATCAAAGGTTATCCATTTGAGGTTCTTGTCCCTCCAGGCCTATCCATCACAGGAGCAATCCTAACTGATCAAGTTAAGAATTTGGATTGGCGTGCCAGGGGCGCCGAATTGATATGCAGTTTGCCGCGTAGGACTGTAGCTGAAGTGTTACAAAAAGTTCTTACATTATTATCAGAGTAAGGAGCGTTACCCAACGTCCCAATCAATGGAGTCATGCCGTTGAGGGTGATTGCTTGGATAAGACCGGAAGAGACATAGATAAATCGAATGTAGAAACAGACCTCTGATAAATCTTTGAGACATCGATTTAATATGAAACCGAAAAGACTCAGGAAGTGGGGGATATCCGATCCCATCCATCCTTTCCATTTCTTCCACGTTTTCCTATTCCATCTATTCTAAAAGAAGTAAAAAACGTTTTCCCCTTTCCTCCATCGGTATAATCGACAAAAGGATTCTTCGTCATAACCCAGATGAGATTGTGAATTGACAAACGTGATGTTTTTGATATGTTAGTTACACTTTCAGGAGGAAGACAGTGGGAGGCTATTGGAACAAAATTCTCGAAGTCGATCTGTCGAATTCCAAAATGGATGTGACCGACGTCTCCGGTGACGACAAGAAACGATTTATCGGGGGAAGCGGGGTGGCGGCAAAGCTTTTCCTTGATCGTTTTAACATCAATGCAGATCCTCTATCACCGGACAACCCTTTAATCGTGATGAATGGGCCTCTCACTGGGACGACCTTACCCGGCACGTCGAGGTTCGCAGTTTGTGGAAAGTCGCCGTTGACAGGGATCTGGGGAGAAGGAACCTGTGGCGGGAATTTCGGACCGGAGCTGAAATTCGCCGGAATGGATGGAATCATCTTCAAAGGTGTATCGCCCACCCCGGTCTATCTCTCTATTGAGGATGACGAGATTGAGCTCAGGGATGCTAGTGAGCTCTGGGGTATGGATAACTATACACTTACCGATTTTCTAAAGCAGCGGCATGGAAAAGACAAAAATCCAAAGATACTCTCCATTGGACAGGCTGGAGAAAATCTGGTCAAATTCGCAGCGATCTGTAATGACAAAGGAGATTTCATTGGCAGGACAGGGATGGGGGCCGTGATGGGCTCGAAGAGATTAAAGGCCGTCGTTGTGAAAGGAACAAAAAAAGTAGAGGTTTCTCATCCAGAGGAATATGCCACTCTACGAAAAATTTTGATTACCAAGTCCCGTGAAGCGATGGTAGCCCAATCTTTTCGGTCTATGGGAACGGATGCGGGGATGGATCTTGGCATGATGACAGGGGACGTTCCAATAAAAAACTGGATGATCGGGGAAGATCTTGAATTGTCTGCAAATCTTGGTGGCCCCGCATTGACCGAAAAATACCTCGCAAGAAATCACGCATGCTCTTTCTGCCCGATCGCATGCAAAAGGATAGTCAAGGTGGATAATGGACCTTTTAAGACTGACGAGGGGCCAGGGCCTGAATACGAGACCTGCTGCACCTTCGGGACCCTGATCATGAATAATGATCTCGCAGGTGTAATCAAGGCCAATGAGTGGTGCAATCGATACGGCATGGACACTATCAGCTGTGGTGCCACAATCGCCTTTGCCATGGAGGCTTTTGAGAAAGGGCTGATCACCAGAAAAGATACCGATGGAATTGATCTCACATGGGGAAATATGACAGGGGTCATCGAGTTACTCCACAAGATAGCTAAACAAGAAGGGATCGGGGCAGTTCTATCTGAGGGGAGCAGGAAGGCAGCAAAGAGGCTATGTAAAGAGGCCGAGGAGTTTGCCGTTGAGGTGAAAGGGTTGGAGGCTCCGATGCACGATCCACGAGGTTTCCACGGAATGGGTCTTGCTTATATGACCTCTATCAGGGGTGCCTGCCATCTCATGCACCTCAGTCTCGGCGTGGAACAGGGGATCACTACGTACCCAGAAGCCGGGCTTCAGGAAAATTATACAGGTCAAACAAGCGAAGGGAAAGCCGAGATGATAAAGCTATGTGAAGACCTTGGTCTTCCATTTAACTCCCTCGCAATCTGTGAATTCGTGGCATGGACCCTTTCGGCAAATGAACTGGCAGAAATGGTAAGGTTAACCACGGGATTTGACTTTAGATTGAAAGATCTCCTTGCTTGCGGAGAGAGGACATGGCTCTTAAAGAGAGGGCTGGGGAATATGATGGGAATAAGCGCAAAGGATGATAGATTGCCAAAAAGAATCCTGACACCATTGAAAGAAGGGGCTGCGGCTGGTTCTGTTCCAGATGTCGAAAAATTACTTCGAGAATATTACGAGATCAGGGGATTGGACGAAAGTGGTAAGCCTAAGAAAGAGGTGTTAATCAAGGCAGGACTTCAGGATCTGGCAGACAAGTTACATGGGTAAATACGATGAAATAGATAAGGAGGAATCTTATGGCTCTAACATTTCCAAGTGCGGAGTGGGTTGAGGAGTTTAAGAAACAGATTAACTCCAGTGAGGGATACAAGAAAGCAGGTGCAACCTGGACCGCCGGAGTTGTTGCCTTGGTCACATCAGCGAAACCGGAGATTGGCATTAAGGAAGATGTCGGTATATGGCTCGATCTTCATCACGGGGTTTGCAGGGATGCAAAGATAGTTACCGTTGAAGATGCCCAAAAAGCCCCTTTTTGTATCACCGGTGATTATGCTCGATGGAAACAGGTCATTAAGAAAGAATTGGAACCGGTGAAAGGGATGATGCAGGGAAAACTCAAATTGAAAGGGGACCTTCCAACGATCGTTCGTTATGTCAAGGCCTCCCAGGAACTCGTTGAATGTACCACCAGAATTGAGACGAAATTCCTCGATGAGTAAACCCCGTTAGAAATTCCAGTCGTTGCGACCCAGAGGCTCTCGACAGGCGAGGAATTATTTCTAACGGGGTAAATAATCACTGAACAAAGTTTCTTCTCGTTGGAGGAGAGGAGGATGGAGTCATGCCCTATGATGTCAATCTCAATTTTGTTTTCTGGAGCCCTACCAAGATAGTCTTTGGTGAAAATACTGCTCTTGATGTGGCCATTGAAGTCGAAAACCTTAAATGCAAGAAGGCCTTCATTGTTACCGATAAAGATCTTGCTAAAAATACGTATATTCCAGAAAAAATAAAAAAGGCTCTTGGCAATTTGTGCGTGGGAATTTTCTCGGATGTAGAACCTGACTCTGGCCTCCACATTGTCAATCAGGGGGCGAAACTCGGTAAAGAACTGGGAGCCGATTGCATTGTTAGCGTAGGGGGTGGAAGTGCTATCGATACAGCAAAGGGGATAGCCATACTTTTGAAAGAAGGGGGAAAACTTCAAGATTACGCCGGGTTTCAGATCCTTACAAGACCACAGACACCACACATCGTCATTCCGACGACCGCCGGGACAGGAAGCGAGGTAACTTATATAGCAGTGATCAAGGATCATAAGGAAGGAAGGAAGTTGCTCTTCGGGGATTACAATATCCTCCCCAATATTGCCATCCTCGATCCGAGGATGACAGAAGGGTTGCCTCCCAGGTTGACAGCAGCTACAGGAATGGATGCCATGTCTCATGCCATTGAAGCGTTACATTCCTTGCAGAAGGAACCCATCGCTGATGGTATGGCCCTCCATGCAATAAGACTTATCAAAGAGTTTCTTCCCAAGGCTGTTGAAAATGGAAAGGATATGCTGGCGAGGGGACAAATGCTCATCGCAGCCAACCTTGCAGGAAGCGCATTCTCTAATGCTCAGGTGGGGGTGGTCCATGCCCTTGCCCATTCTGTAGGGGCAAGATTTAAAGTGCACCATGGATTGGCGAACAGCATCCTCCTTCCTGCCTGCCTCAGGTATAATGCCGATGCATGCGGTGAGGTCTATCTGGATGTCCTATCAGCCTTGGGAGTGAATATTGAAGGGATTCGGCCTGATCAAGCAGGAGAAGGGGTTGCGGATAAGATCACCGAATTCGCTAAGAAGTTAGGTCTTCCTCAGAGGCTCAGGGACGTTGGAGTTCCTGAGGAAGGTCTTAAGGAATGTTCCGAACTTGCCCTCTACGATGGGGCGATTGTTTACAACCCGAAGTTTATCAGCGATTCAGAAGAGATTCTCAAGGTATATCAGCAGGCCTGGTGAGAGCTAAGAATGGAAAAACCTGTGATTCTCCTTGATAATGGGGCGAGGGATGTGGGTCTTACGGAAATGATGTTTAACCTCATCCGTCAAAACCTGGAGCAGAAACCTCAAAGACTATCGAGCTTCAGAGCTCTCAATTCCAATGTTGTGATTGTAGCAAGAGATATCGATATCACAATAACCCTCGCTTTCAAAAGAGGGGAACTGACGATATACAATGGTATTGTTGGAGAAGCGGATCTAAAGATCATCGCAGATCATGATGCGATCTTAGGTCTGAGCCTCATTAACATCTTTATGGGCCTTCCAAATTATTTTGACGAAACTGGTCGAGATATTCTAAAGAGGCTTCTTCTCGGCAACATCAAGATTGAGGGCTTGTTAAAACATCCCCTTCAATTGATCCACCTGACGAAAATATTTTCAGTGAATTAAGAGGCCAAAGGAAGGAAGACTAAGAAAATAGTTCATATCTAAATTGTTATTTCAAAGAAAAATTGGAACCTTCCCCAAATCCAAATCGGAGGTATCTAATGAAAATCCTTGGTTTGAATGGAAGCGAAAGGAAACTCGGGAATACAGAGATCCTCGTCAAAGAAGCATTAATGGGGGCAGAGGAGGAAGGGGCACAAGTCGAAATGCTTAGGCTGACTGATTACAAAGTACTGCCTTGTGATGGGCTGGCTCCATGTGTTTTCGGAAATGCGCGGTGTAACCTGAAGGACGATTTTAACTTCATAATGGATAAAATATTTGAGAACGACGGGCTCGTTCTGGGAACTCCCTGTTACATCTTAGAGAGCACAGCTATGATTAAACAAGTCATTGATAGGGCATTTTCCGTTAATTTCCGGTCTAACGCTAGAGGGAAACCTGCTGTAATTATTGTCCCTTATGCCACAAGAGGTTGGACACCTTATGCTTTTCTACAGCCAAATATGTTACTCCTTTTTCTTGGAATGGAGGTTATCGATCGGGCCCTGATCCACACCCAAGCAATCAATGAGGTGGTGCTTTATGATAAGGCTTTGGCCAAAGCGCGGGAAATGGGCAAGGAGGTGGCGAAGGCCTTGAAAACAGGAGACACTTCTTACCGTGGAGAGCCTGGAATCTGCCCTCTATGTCAGGACAGGGTACTTAGAATTTTACGAGACGATGAGACAGTAGAGTGTGGGGTTTGTGGGATAAGAGGCAAAATACTTGTTGAAGAGGGAAAGATTAGAGTTCGTTTTGAAGAAGATAACCTATTGAAACATCGTTTCACTGAGGAAAACATCTACCGGCACTTCACCTATCATATTAAACCCTCCCGAGATTACTTTAACAGAACCAGAGGAATAACAAAGGAGAGAAGGAAACGGTACCGTGAATATCTCAAGACGGATTAATCCTGACCAGGAGGTGATGTTATGCAGACTCTTACGGGAAAGTTGAGATGGTATCCTGGTGATGCTTCAGTTGAAATAAGGTGGGAAGACTTGGAAAAAATCGCTCATCAATGTGGTGTCAGCATCACTTTAAATGAGGTGGAGGGAAAAGATTTGTTTACTGAGGGGAAAATGGTTTTGGAGGAAACTGGAAATAAACCCTTAGAGGAGGTGACCCAAACAGTCGTCACTATATTGGCACCAACTGAACACGCCTTTCGGGAATGCCTTCTAAGAATTATTGATAAGTATAGAGCGCCCCGGACTGTCTATTCCACATGGGGTAGCGATGAGCGAGCTAACGAGATTTTTCAAGAGGTGGCCAATGCATGGGATGGTTGGTTCTAACCTTTCATGCAAAACCCCTCTCTTATTTTACATTTAGGTTCCTGTTCAGGGTGCGGTACTGGAAGGTTTCGGACGAAATTAATACTTGAACAAGGCGGCACCCCAGGTAAAGCCTGCACCAAAGGAATTCACCAAAACCAGATCTCCGCGTTGGATCTTGCCACTTCGAACAGCTACATCCAGCCAAAACCTTGGGGACGTAGTTTAGTTATTTAAATAACTTTACCGTTCTGTCGAATGGTAATAATTGGTCATGCCAAGAGGGCCACGATTAGATGTTCCTGCAACCCTGGAAAGAGGAAAATAGGAAAATAGGGTCAGGTCTATAATGTTAGACTTTTGGGAAAGATATGATATGCAATAAACCATGGCACGACTGTTACTTGTTTATTTCAATCGAAAATCTTTCATGAACCTTACTTACCGGATGTAAAGATAGGAAGATGTACTAGGCATTTTTAAATCGATCCGATAATCTCTAATACATCTAATCCAGTGATGCTGTGCCATTCGGGTAAAACCCCGTTAGAAATTCCAGTCGTTGCGACTCGAAACCAGGCGGGCCTTCGCCATTTAAAAAAGCCACAACCACATTGGTATCCAAAAGAATCATCCCAAACTTACCTCTCGGCCATAATAAGTGTGGCGTTCTTGCTCTATTGCCTTGAAAATAGAAATGATGGTTGGATCATCTGCCCATGCTCCAGAAAGGTCCGAAATGATCTTTAATTTTTCTTTGGTTTTTAGGATAGGTTCGATACTTACAACAACCTTTGTTCCATCCAGAAGACCTACTTTTTGGGGAAGTCGGATCGAACCTTTTTCTATCTTCCTTTTAATTGTCAAGACCCTGGGGTCATGACCCTGGGGTCAAGTCTTGCTTTTTGATAATTCCTAAATATCAAGATTAAAGACCTGACCCTCTGATTTAGGGGACATTCAGATCACCGTAGGGCTCGAATTCAAACAGGGAGAACTCACTGTTTCAGAGGGTTTCTCTGTTAAACCCGACTTGCATATCATCGCCGGTTCTTCAACGATTCTCGATTTATGCCTCCTGAAGATCAAATTTGGCCTTCCTTACTTCTTTGATGGGGCAGGTTCTAAGGTTTTTAAAAAGCTTTTAACCAGGGAACTCATCATCAAAGGGCTGTTTCGCCACTTTTCCACCCTTGTTAAACTGACCCGGTTGTTCTCCGTCATATGAGGTCACAACGAATCCATACAGGGTCATGGACAAACAAGTGGCAAGATATGTTCACCCCGTTGTTGCATTAAATTCGGCGCTTGGATTCATCAAACCCTTACCCAGAGAGGGACGGCCATGAAATCAATGTCATCCCCTGGATCAATCCAAGAGTGGCCTTTAGAAGGTATCCCAAAATATTTGGAAACCGCCTTTTTATGGGAGCATACAGTTGATTCGATCGAATCTTTATGCAACAACGGGGTTCATCGTCAGAATCCTGATACCACAGAAATCTGAGACGGCGAAGTTCTTTCTGAAGTCCACAACCTGTCATTTCGGTAAAACATGCTTGATTTCAATTGGAAGTCATCGGTGCTCCTTGTGCTTGACATATAACTCCGTTTTTCGTATATTCAACTTACCTAAAAGCGAGTTCTTATCACTTTTTTCCCAGGATGGACCCAGCCCAGACTGGGCATCCCCACCTGACTGGAGCAGTTCTGCTCGGTCGGGAGCGGGAAGAAGGGTGAGGCTGGGGCCGATCGCCCGGGGACTGCGGAAGCAGAAGAGGAAGGCGAATCGCCAGGGAAGATGAAATGAGCTGGGTTTGGTTATTGGCGATCGTGGTGGTCGTCTGGTACCTTCTTATGGGATGGCGCCTCCCCAGGCGGGGAGGGCCAGGATGAACGACCCGGTCCTGCCCGGTCGAGGGCAGAAAGCAGAACTCCAAGGATGCGAATGAGGGGAGATTATAATAAAAATCCGAAGGTCCGCCTTCGCGGCTGTGCGGGGATACAGTCGAATAGAGCTCATCGCCGGGCGGAGAGGGCTATTTTCCCCTTGGAAAGCGAGGACTCCTTCCTGCTACTCGTGATTTTCTAAATTCCTCCTTCCATACAACCTTTTAAGTGATAATCCTCAATTTTTGTTGACTTTTTTGATTAGAATTAGTACTTTTTTATCAAATCGCCTCTTTTTAAAAGGCAACCTTACAACTCAACCTCAACCTTTTGGAGTTAGAAATGAAATGGAAAATCCAAAAGGTGCCGATATGAAGCCTCCAAGGGGATATATGAATTCCCTTGGAGGTTCCTACTTCTTTTAGCAACTGTTCTTATTTGACCAAAAATTCTAACCCTCGAAACCCGAAAGGGGTAACGAAAATGAGTAAGAGTGCTCGCAGCGTCTTCGTCTTTGGTCTATATCTCGCGGTACTCGGCATCGTCCTGGTTTTAGCACCAAATTTCCTGCTTGGGATGTTCGGTCTTCCCAGTACCACTGAAGTATGGATTCGCATCGTCGGAATGCTGGTTCTCTTTTTGGGATTCTACTACACCCAAGCGGCAGGTAAAGAAATGACCGACTTTTTCAGATGGACGGTGTACCTTCGTTCCACAGTCATTATCTTCTTTGTCGTTTTTGTGCTGTTAGGCTTTGCCAGCCCACCACTTATTATGTTTGGGGTTGTGGATTTACTGGGAGCCATTTGGACTGGTTTGGCATTACGGTCTCCCAAAACCATCTAATTGTCAAGACCCTGGGGTCAAGTCTTGCTTTTTGATAATTCCTAAATATCAAGATTAAAGACCTGACCCTCTGATTCTCTGACCCTCTGATTCTCAAACAGGAAAGGCTCTCTGTTTCAGAGGGCTCCTCTTTTGCACCTGATCTGCATATCATCACGGACTCAGCAACCGTTCTCGATTTGTGCCTCCTGAAGATCAAATTTGGCCTCCCATACTTCTTTGATAAAAATGGTTTTAAAGTTCTCAAGAAGCTTATCACCCGGCAACTGATCATCAAAGGGATGCTCCGCCACTTCCCCACCCTCGTCAAACTGACCCGGTTGTTCTCCGTCATATGAGCTCACAACGAATCCATGCAGGGTCATGGACAAACAAATGGCAAGATATGTTCATCTTCAGAATCCTGATACCACAGAAATCTGGAACGGCGAAGTTCTTCCTGTAACACGCATTTGGGAACCTCTCCCCAAGTTGGAAATTTCACATTGACCTTTCCCTGAAAAAGTGGACATATAGTTAAGTTTCATTAAGGAGCTTTTCATACTGCTCTGGGCTCCTGTACCCTAATGCCGAATGACTCCTCTGACGATTATAAAACACTTCCACGTACTCAAAAATACTAAGCCTCGCCTCCAGCCTTGAACGGTACCGCTCACCATGGACCAGCTCCGTCTTGAGCGTACCAAAGAACGACTCCACATAGGCATTATCATAGCAATTGCCACTTCTGCTCATACTAGGGGTCATGCCGTATTCTCTTAAGAGCTCCTGATATGCATAGCTTGCATACTGCCTGCCTCGATCAG
>Ga0315277_10005388_pt1 | contig 16850 bp, 9 predicted proteins | sample YL17G05_15_MG_FD_203695 | JGI IMG/M metagenome (GOLD analysis project Ga0315277, IMG submission 203695) | Sediment microbial communities from Yellowstone Lake, YNP, Wyoming, USA - YL17G05_15 | ecosystem: Environmental > Aquatic > Freshwater > Lake > Sediment | place: USA: Wyoming | collected... | reverse complement strand
TCGGGGTCCCGGGGGTCGCCTTGATCAACTCCCCCGATCCCTACTTTCATTCTTCGGATGACGACCTACCGAACATCGACCCCACGCAGTTGAAGAGAAACGCTTTCATAGCGGCCGCCGTGGCGTTTTTCGTCGCCAACGCCGGAGACGGAGACGTCCCGTTGCTGGCAGGCGAGGTCTATTCCCGGGCCCTCCAGAGGCTCGGCCGAGACCTGAACACGGCACTCGCCCACATCCGAGGCAAGAAGGCGGGGGACTATGCCCGATCCTACCTCGAGGCCAGGAACCTGGTTGAGCAGGCAGCGGCCCGGGAAGTCGGGGCTCTCGAATCTGTCCTGGCCTTCGCGAGACCGGGAGGGGCGAATGCTTCGTTCGTAAGGGATAGGGTCAAACGAATCGTAGAGCAAGGACGGGGACTCGTAAGGGAGCTGGACGCCGTCTACTTCCTGGTTTCCGGTGACCAAAAGATCCCGGTTCCCGCTCTTACGGCCGAGGAAAGGGAGATGGCCGGCCGCGTGCCGGTCAACATCGATTCTCTGGATGAGTACTTCAGGAAGCGGGGTCTGACCATGGCCCGGCCGGGCCTTCATCCGATCATGGTCAGGGAATGCTACTGTTTTGTCGACGGCAAAAGATCATTCCTGGACATCTACCGGGCCGTCCATGCCGAGGCCCTGTCGGCCGGGGAGTTTTATTACGGCCAGGTTTCGCTTGACGAGGTGAGGGGGCTTCTCGAGGATGCGGTGAAGAAAGGCGTCCTGAAGCTGAGGTGAATCAGCGGCCGGCCGCTTTTTTCTGCAGGAAGACATAAACTCCCTTTTTGTTCGAGGTGACGATATCCAGGAGGCCGTCGAGGTCGGCGATCTGGAAGTGCAGGCCGACGCCGCTGTCCGAGTCGATGTCATGCCGGATCCAGGACGGTTTGCCGCGTTCACGCCTTGACTCGAACCAGCAGACGACCGCCGGGTCATTTATCCCATCATCGCCTTCCCGATGAGCCCAGAATCGCTTTCCGGTCACGAGGTCGGGCAATCCATCGCGGTTGATGTCGGCCAGGTGCAGGGCGTGGAGCTGGGAGATGCTGTCGTCGACCTCGTGTGGCTTCCAGCCTTCCGGGGTCTGCTCATACCACCAGAGCCCGTAGCGATGGGCGCCGCTGCTCACCGCATCCTCATCTCCGTCGCCATCGATATCTAGGACCAGCATCTGCGCCGGGGCCTCGAACCCGAGCTTGGCCTTATGGAAAACCCACGGCGCACTCGCCGCGTCGGCAGGCCCCTCCCACCAGCCCTCTGGGCAGACCACGTCATCGCGGCCGTCGCCATTAATGTCCCCCGTGCCCAGGCCGTGACCGGGCCTCGGGTCCTTGGTTCCGGCGATGACCAGGATAGGCCAAAGCTTCGTCGGATCGGAACCCGGCCGGGCCAAGGCCATCCCCTCTTCGGATACGAAAAGCAGTTCTTTGTGCCCGTCCTTGTCTACGTCTATCCAGTTGGGGCTTTCGTTGCCGGTCTTTTCAATGGCCGCGTATTCCCTCCAAGGGCCGGCCGACCGGCCCGGATTGCGCAGCCAGCGCGTTTTTGCTCCCGGGAAGCCGACCACGATCAGGTCCGTCCAACCGTCGCCGTCGAGATCCTCGGCGAAGCATAAAAACTCCTCGCTGTAGCCTTCGGGATTGTACTCCTTGGGCGAGCCGAGCATCGGCTGGGGCCTCCAGTCCGGTCCGAAGTAAAGGATGTTCCCCGTGGCGATATCCAGCCGGCCGTCGCGGTTGAAATCCGCTACAGCGACGCCCTCGCTCCGGAACGCGCCATCCAGCTTAAGGCGGCTGAAGGCGGGAGCCGGAGGTAGTCCAGCCAGCGTGCGGATCTCGTCGAGGACCTTTTCCGCCGCTTGGCGTTGATCAGACTCCACTGGCTCGGCCAGGACTCTTTCTAGGGCGTCACGGGCGGCTTCGGCCTGCGTTTCTTTGAGTCCGGCGGCGATCTCGATCACGGCCTGAGCGGCCTCGGCCCGGGTGGAGGCATCCTCCAGCATCGCCAAGGCCATCTCGAGCGCTTGCTGATCGGGCATCTTGGCCAGGCCGGCCAACAACAGCCATTTCTCCTCGGACCTCGTGGTAGTGGGTAAAATCTGCCTGAGCGCGTCCGCGCGCTCCGCATCGGTAAGCTCTACACTCTCCCTGTCCGTCGCCAGGCGAATGTACCCGCGAACCGCCTGGATACGGAGGCCCAGTTCGGCAGCGCCGTTCGCCAAGTTCAGCAGATCTGGCAGGAGCTCCGGATCATGCGTTTCACAAAGGGCGAAGGTGGCCGCTACGCGCAGGCTCTTATCTATATCGCTCAAGGCTCTGCGCAGAGCGGCCCGGATTTGGGCATCCGCCAGCGCACCTGCGGCCTGGAGCAGCGCCGCTCGCGCCGAGGAGTCGTCGCCGGCGAGTCCGGCAACGATAGGTTCGGCATCCACACGGACGCCCCATCCATGGAGCCGCTGGCAGGTTGTGCGCAAAGCATCGCGCGCCTGGGTACGAGCGGTTTCGTCCCCGGCTTCGACGACCAAACGGACCAAAGACGCTATATGCGCCGCATCCGCGAGTTGTCCAAGCGTCAGGAAGGCCGCCTTCCGGGCCGGGTCGGAACCCTTATCGACCACGGCCATAAGATCGACCACGGCTTCCCTATCGCCCCGGCCGGCCAGGGCGCGCCCCGCTTCCGCTTGTGCGGCCGGCTGGCCGGCCTTCAAATGGGAAATCAGGGCACTTGTCACGTCGCCGTGTCGCAGCAAAAGAAGAGCCTGGCGGGCCGCTCTTTTTTCGGCTTCATCAGCCGAACCGGCTGATTGCAGGAGGATGGCCACAGCCTTGTCGTCACCCAGGTCACCCAGCGCACCGAGGGCGGCGACGCGCACCCCCGGGTCAGGACTCTTGGCCATGGCGGTGAGTGCCGGGGCGGCGGCCGAGTCGCCGCGCTGCCGCAGCGCCTCTATCAGCGCAACCTGGATCGGGGGCTCCACTTTTTCGAGTGCTCCGCACAATACCCGAGTCACCTCGGGACCCGCAACTTCCCGGGACATCTCGAGGCCGACGGCTCGAATCGAGACGTCATCGCCCAGTATGGCTGTCTTTATGAGTTCAAGCGCCCGGCTCCGGTCGGCCGCGGCGATCAGGCCGAGGTACGCCGCCGCACGGATGTGCTCCGGAGCAGGAATCCTATACAGTTTCTCAAAAACGGCGGAGCCTTGGTCCCGATCACCTTCAGCGAGCGCCTGGCTCGCGACCTCGAGCAAAGCGTCGAGGATCGCATTTCTCGGTTGTGACGTACGGATATCCGACAGGGCGGCGAACAATGCGCCGACCGCCCGGGCACCGCCGATTCGCCCCAGCGCCGCCGCCGCGGCGCAGGCCACGTTGGGATCGGAGGCGGCGAGAAACCCGGAGATTTTCGGGACCGCCGACACTTTCCGGCGTCGGCCGAGCGAATGGATTATTCCGGCCAGCGTTAGGCCAGTGGTCTTGTCCAACGCCTCGATCAGGGCCAGTCCGGCCTCCGGCGCCGGCATCGATTCCAGCGCATAGCGCGCCGAGTGAGAAAGGTCCGTATCGGCAAGGAGTTCAGCCAGCGCGGGCACCGACCGGGCCGTGCCGATGCGCTTGAGCTCGGCGCAGGCGGCGTCCTTCTCCTGCGGCGAGGCAGTAGATTTTAAAACATTCAGCAGTTGTTGCTCGTCTTTGGATTGCGCCAGCGCGAGCGTCGGGGTGCAGCAGAAGGTAACGACTGCTGCCAAGCAGAAAAACAAGGCCAGCGCCAAGGCTGGGATTTTCAGGATGGCCGTCTTCGCGATGATCCTATTCATGTCGGCTCTCCCCTCAGGCGCCCCACGGCGCGCGCTGGGCGATCGACAGCATCCGGTTGGCTTCGTCGTCGCCGCTGAATTCCTCCCGCGCCGGGTCCCACCTGAGCGGACGCTGGAGTTGTTTGACGACGCCGCCCAGGAGCAGCGCGCTAGCCGAGCGGTGGGCGATATCGGCATCCGAGATCGGCCGTTTTCGAGTCCGCACGCATTCCAGGAAATTCCCCGAGTGGCTGTCGCTCCGATAAAGATGGACTTCGCTCGGGTGGAGGGGCTCGCGGGCGACCCGGGACGGATAAGAAACTAGGACATTGCGATCCACGGCGATCCGGCCCTCGCTCCCGACGAAGACGGCGCCGCCCTCGCCGCCGATCGACTCACCGGGATAAGGCCTCCCATAGACGACGATACCCTTGGCATACCGATAATTCGTGCGGCCTTCCTCCATAAAGAGCTCCACCGGTCCGGTCTCGTCGGAGTCCGTGGCCCATTGAACGATATCATAATGGTGCTGGCCCCAGTTGAGCTCGCCGATATCGAACGGGTGCGGCCCGGTGTCTCCGTTATAGGGTATTTCGGGCGCTGGCCCAAGATAGAGATCCCAGTCCAGGTCCTCGGGAACCGGCAGGCCGGGTCCGAAGCGCTTGGGCCAGGCAATGGCCCCTCCGTCGCGGTAGGCGTAGATTTCTTTGAGCTTGCCGATGCGCCCGCTCCGGACGAACTCGCAGGCCCGCCGGAAGACGCCGTCGTATTCGCTGCGCTGCTGGGTTCCGGCTTGGTAGATACGCCCGTATCGACGCACAGCCTTCAGCACAGCTCTACTCTCTCTCACCGTGACCGCGGTCGGTTTTTCACAATAGATGTCCTTTCCCGCCTGGGCCGCCATGATCGCCATGGTGGCGTGCCAGTGCGCGGGCGTGGCGATGAGCAAGGCGTCGATATCGGGGCGGTCGAGCACGTTCCGGAAGTCGACGTAGGCCTCGCACGACCGGTAATTCCCCTTGCCATAGGTCTCGGCATAGTGCCGGTTGACCCGCTGTTGGGCGCTCTCGCGGCGGTCGCGCCAGACATCGCATACGGCCAGCACCTGGACGTCCTTGCGGGCTGCGTAGCCGCCGGTGAGATAGGTCCAGGCCCCACCGAGCAGATGGCCGCCGCCCTGGGTCCCGACGCCAATGAAACCCATCGTGATGCGTTCGCTGGGAGCTATGGCACTGTCAAGGCCAAGAGCTGAGCCTGGGATGATCGTGGGGCCGGCCATTGCGGCCCCGAGGATGCCGACGCTCCGGCGCAAGAACTGCCTTCTTGTCAATATCGTTTTTTGCCGCATGATTTCTCCCTCGCTGAGTCCTAGCCTCTCTATCGTTCTGATACAAGCCTAAACCAGTAAATAAATAGTTCTTTCTCGAGCTTCTCATGATTAGGGGATCTTTTTGCAATGATTTCCCAAAAATGATCATTATGCCGCTTTTGTTTGAGATGTGTGAGCTCATGGAAGACTATGTATTCGAGCAAATATTCAGGCAGTTGCCGCCCAAGTTTATTAATGATGAGATTCTTGCTGGAGCTAAAGCTTGCCCACTTTGTTTTCATTAATCTGAGAATGACGTTATTTAGCCTCACATTCAATTCATCCGCTGCCTTTATGATCAGCGACAACATGAGCCCTTTAAACTCATCGTCGCTCCTCTGAATTAGCTCCCTTTTCTCTGATTCTTTCAGGCACTCTTCAATGAGACCCTGTTTCTTTAGAATCCACTGTTCGTGTTTATTAAACAATCCCTCATGTCGAGAATTCAGAGGGAGCACAAAATGGAGTTCCCCTGTGGTGAATTCGAGACGAGGATACTTAATCTTTCTATGAGAGATCTTATGGGGAATTCTTTCAAGATCCATAATTCTTGACGTTATCCGCCAGCTTTTTATGAAGCGCATTCATATCATCAAAAGACATCCTGAACTTGCCTTTAAGCTTCCTTACGAAGCTCCTGATATCCCTTTCGACTTCTTTCTGGGCGGTCGCCTGCTGCATCCAACCCGCAAAAAGGTGGCCCTGTAGGGATTGTGAAAGTTCTCTGACGATTGCCACAAAATCGTTCGCCCTCTTGATGCACCTTTCGAGCTCGAGCAAAATCGAATATTCAAGATTTGAGAAGCCTAGGGCTCTCTGTCTTTCCGACAGATCTTCCTTTTCTTTGATTATCTTCAGGCTTTCTTCGTATATCCTCCTATAATCCCTCGTTTTGTCTCTCCACATCTCGAGGAGTCGCTCCACCTTTTCAGCTAAAGATTCATAAATTGGATTTCGGTGCCGGTCTACCAGGATAAACCTATTCAGTGTGAATAAGATATTCGCTGCTTTTTCCTTCCGACTTTTGACCTTCTCTTCGAGTCTCTCGAGATAATTTTCGTCAAAGGCAATCGTCGGCAAATCCTTTTCCAGCTTTTCGATTTCTGTGGCCTTATGGATGAAACGGACGGTTTTCTCATAGAACCTCTGGACAATGGCTTCATCAACCGGCCTCTGCACTACTACTTTCAGGTAATACGCATAGATCGCTGAAAGCCACTTATAATCTTCAAGATACTTGAGCCTGACCTCAGTCGGTCCGAGGAGCTCGAATAATTTCTGCAATTTCTTGTATTTATCAACGAATTCCTTTTCTTTGCCTTGTTCAGCGGTCAGGATTTCAATAGCCCGAAGCAGTGTCTCTCTCTCATAATCTCTTTGGACGTCCCGGAATATCTCGATCGTATCCCTGATTATTTTTCCGAACTCTTCTCTTAAGCTCTCATAGTCGAGAAGGACTCGCTCAATATCTCCTGAGCTATAAACCTCAAAAGCTCTCTTGAACTCTTTGAGAATTCCGACATAGTCAATGACGAGTCCCGCCTCCTTTATGTCTTTGTAAGGCCTATTTGTCCGGGCGATCGCTTGAAGCAGCCTGTGCTCCTTAAGGAGCTTATCCAGATACATGACCTGCAGGATCGGTGCGTCAAACCCGGTAAGAAGCATTTCGGTAACTATGAGAATCTTCGGATACTCTTCCTCTTTGAAGTTCTCGACGACTTTCTTTCGAATGCTCTCTGAATCGAGATGCCCGTATCTTTCTCTTGATTCGGCGACAAGCTGTTTGATCGCCCCTCTCCGATCTCCTTCGGTCGTGATGACAACCTCGGAATATTCCCTGGGCAAATGGGTATCCAGCGCTCTCTTGTATCGTTCACAAGCGAGCTTGCTTGCCGCCACCACCATGGCTTTGAATTTGCCGTCGATATTCTCCTTAAAATGCTGCGCAATATCCTGCGCAATCACTTTTATCCTTCCTGGATTCTCTAAGATAACTCTAATGGCATCGAGGCGTTCTTTAATTTCCTTCTCGACTACGCCTCGCATCTCTTCCGGCAATTCTTCATATTCCGATCTCAAGAAAGCTTCGAGGTCCGCTTTTCTTAGGTGAACTTCCTTTTCCAGTCTCGGCTGATAAACAATCTGAACCGTAAAGCCATCAACAATCGAGTCGACGATCGAATATGAATCCAGATAGGATTCCTTGGGAGGATAACTGAACTCCAGATAAGTATCCCGTCCTCTCTTCGATATGGGCGTCCCCGTGAAAGCAAAAAAGAAGGTGTTCTTGAGGATGGCTTTCATCTGGGCGGCAAGGGTCCCGTACTGACTCCTATGCCCTTCATCCACCAGCGCGATAATATTTTTCCTGGTCATCACTGTCTCCTTGTGCTTGGAGACAGTCTCGATCGCCGTCTGAAGGCTTTTTAGTTCTTGAGGTCTGAACTTATGGATGAGGACGACAAATACTCCTCTTTTGCTTCGATAATCGTCATGCTTTAAAATCCTCTTCAGGGCGCTGATCGAATCTATGATTTCAGGGCTGAAGATATCCAGGGCTGTGAATTCATCATAGAGCTGCGATTCGAGCTCGGTCCGATCGACAATAAAATAGATAGATGGGTTTCCGAGCTGCTGATGGTAATAAAGCTTATGAGCGGCAAAAATCATCGTCAGTGTCTTTCCGCTTCCCTGCCAGTGCCAGGTGAGCCCCTTGTCTTTTTCGTCTTCTTTATTCAGATTTTTAAGAACACGATCGACCATTTTATTAGCAGCCCTGAACTGCATGTGGCGGGCAACGACCTTGGTCGCTTTTCCGTGCTCGACTCTGAAGAAAACGTAATTATGGATAAGATCAAGAAGAGACCCGGGAGCAAGCATCTCCATTGCTGAATCTATAGAGTCTTTGCCTTCCTCTCTCCATTCGTATGTATTCACATCCTCTTGCCACGGCACAATAGGAAAATATCTGGCTATGCTTTCAGCAGCTATTCCGATTTGGGCATATTTATAAAGCTCGGGGACTATCCGTTCATAATCTTTGATTTGATTAAAAGCATTCAGCCAGCTTTCCGAAATTTTGGTGGGGTCCTTGCATTCGATGTTGGCCAAAGGTATCCCGTTAACATAAAGGACGATATCCGTCCTGATTGTGTCTCTTCCTTTAAAATAGGCCTGCCAAGTGATGATGAATTCATTGTTCTCCGGATTCTCGAAATCAAACAGCCGAACATATTTGACGACTTTTTCCCTTTCGAATTTAATGGGGACGCCAAATCTATAGAAGTTAAGTATTTTTTTTGACCCTTCGCTTCCCGTCGGAGCCAGCTTTAGTTCGTTCAGGACCTTATGGATTTCCTCATCCCCGATGCCTGCGGATGCGTTAATCTTTTCGATCGCTCGGCTAAGATTCCGGATTAAGAGCGGCTCTTCGAGGCTTTCTCTTTCCAGGTCATCCGAGAGAACAGACTGCCACCCCTTTTCTGTGAGTTTTTCAAGGATATAATCCTCCACGATCTTTTTCTCCGTAAATGGCATATTATGCTTCCACGACCATTCTTTTCGTACCAGTCAGCAGATCATCCATTAGACCCTTTTTGACCTTTTCGAGTTTTTCCTTTCTATTTCTTAATGCTATAAGACGCTTTTCCACTGAACCAAGAATACTAGCGATTCTATGTTGTTCTGCTAAAGTAAGTTCGGGAATTCTAAAATTTGCCAAGCGCTCCTTTGATAGTTCTTTGAATGTGCTTCCGGAGCTTAAATTTTCTAATTTGCTTTTACATTCCTGAAAATAATAGCAATAAAAGGTACAAAGGATCTCGCGAGATTTGGGAACAAGGCCTTTGCATCCCTGATTAAAAGCACTTTCTCTAAATGTGGTAGCTACATATCCGACAGGAGCCCTTGTGGAAATAATAATGGATTCCTTAGGCAGAAGACTCAAGTTAATTTCTTTTAATGCCTTTTGCGTTATTTTCCTTTCGCTTTCTTCTATGGATATCGAATCTGTCAGCTTGCTCAGGTCTGACGGTGTAATCCAGCTAATTGTGCCATCTTGCCAGTATGCTTTTTGCTTTGTAGAAGGAGTCGTGCCGGTTTTTATATCGAATAATTCTATAACTTTTTTTATTTGCCATTCTTTTGGGATTGTTCCTATTTCAGTCTTCGTCAACTCCTTATGCCCAATGCCCTTGGTTAACAGCTCCTGCATTATGCCTTTCTTCAGCCTCTGCGCCTTTTCTATTGCCTCTCCGACCTTCTCAATCGCCTGATTCACAGTCGTCAATATCTCCGCAATTTTTTTTTGCTCTGGAAAAGGAGGAAAAAAAATTTTAAAGCTTTCCAGCCGATCTTTTGATAGCTCTTTAAATGTGCTTCCACCACTGAGGTTTTGTAATTCTTGTTTTTTGCTAAGAAGGTAATAACAATAGAACATCGTATCGGCTTCTTTTCCAGGTCTTAGAATCAAGCCTTTGCAGCCTTGATTAAATGTCGAATTTTCCTGGAGTGCCGCGACGTAACCTACTGGGGCTCTTGTCGATATTATAATTGAGCCTGTAGGCAGGAGTGCTAAGCTGCAAACTTTCAATGCTTTTTCTGAGATTTTCCTTTCACTGTTCCCAATCTTGATTTTATCATCCAACCTGCTTAAGTCTGAAGGAGTAATCCAGTTTATTACTCCATTTTCCCAATAGTCCTTTTGTTTTGTCGATGGGGTTGTACCCGTTTCTACAACGAAAAGGTCAACAACTTTATGCGTCTTCCAGCCTTTTGGGATGAAGGATATTTTATTCATATTTCTTCAAGCAGCATTTTTTATATTTCAGACCGCTACCGCACGGACAATAATCATTGGGCCCCACCTTGCGCCCCGCCTTTTGTTTGTCCTTTATCATTGTGTTGGAAGCAAGGAGCCGCTCAACATCGGAGATGTCTTCTAGTTTATCCGGCTCTATTCCCGCAATTACCTTCCAGCCCCGGTCATTGCAGAGTGCTATTATCTCTTCAGCCCTCTTCGTGGTCTGTACCCGGATTATTGCCGGTCTCTTGTCAGTTCCCAGTTTTGTCATAGCATTTTTTCCATCCTTGTCTATCTATGGTCTTTCATAAAAAATATCGTTATAATAAAGGAGCTTGGGTCTGAACCGAAGGTATCGGACGCCGATTATCGTTGAAAGTTTGGCACCTGAGCATTTTTTATCTATGTCTACCGAATCCATTGATGCATCCTTAATATAATCGCCAACTAATCGCCAGCTTAATCGCCAACCTCCTAAGTTAGAATATAATGAAGCGATCTACCCTTTCCTTTTGGTGCAATTACTTTCAAGCTGATGAGCTTATTAATTTCATTTCGTACACCTTCATCCGATAATCCGGTAATCCCCCGAACTTCTCTGTTCGTAATCGAACCTTTTGCCACGATTCTTTCCACAATCTTCATCTGGCGTTCTGTTAGGGCGATCTGGCCTTTTTCTTTTAGCACTTTGATGTCTTTGCTCAAGCCGACGACCTTGTCTTTTACGGCCTTTATGCTGACCGCGACGCCCTCCGTGAAGTATTCGAGCCAGGTTGTCAAATCTAATGTGCTCTGATCCACGGTTTTTAGCGCGGCATAATAACCGCGGCGGTCCTGGTCATAGTAGTCATCAAGCGTAAAAAATCTTTTAATATCGAAACCTCTCCTATAAAGAATGAGGGAGGCCATAACTCGGGCTGTTCTGCCGTTCCCGTCGACAAATGGATGAATCCTGACGAGTTCATAATGAATAACTCCCGCCGTAAGCACAGGATCGATTTCTTCGGCTTCCTGAGAGTTGAACCACTCTAAATATTCATCAATCAGAGACGCAACCCGATCTGTTTGCGGAGGCATGAAAATGATTTCGCCTGTGGCGCGGTTCACCACTGCAACCTGATGATTGCGGAAGGTCCCCTCATCAGCAGGATTATCTAGAGTCTCTTTTGTGACAATCTTATGGAGCTCGAGCAAGTCTGCCTTTGCAAATGGGGCCCTCTCGGCAAACCCAGGGATTTTGTCTAAAGCTGCGAGGTAATTCAAAACCTCTTGCTTATCTTTTCTTCTCACCATGATATCCCTGCCGGCTGCTAGGTCAGTGACCTGTTCGAGGGTGAGAGGGTTGCCTTCAATAGCCGTGGATGCATGAGCGCTCTTGAGAAGTGCTTCTCTTCGAAGCGAGACTTCCCATTTTGGAATGAGTGGAGCATTGAGAATGATTGTGCGTGCACCGACAATGGTGGTAAGGCTCTTTACAATTTTATGGGTATAGCGAAAATTTGGCTTAAACATTATTTCTCTCTATAAATTTCTTTGAGATAGCCCTCGATTTTTGTCTCGATCTCAGCGCTTTCTTTCTCGAGGCGGCGCAGGTCTTCCCATTCCTTTTCGACATCGATTTTTTCCGTTTCTTCTTCCGGGAAGACATAGAGCGTGACATTGAGGTTAAAATCGTTTTCTTTCATTTCATCAAAGGCGATGATTCTTGAAAACCCCTCAATCTCTTTGAATTCTCGGTAAGCTTTGGCGATTTTATCAATATGCGAATCGGCCAGTTGCTTAAGCTTTCGGACTTCCGAGTGCTGCTGGTATTCCCGGCCGGCGTTTATGAATAGAATCTTGCCCCTTCTTTCGGTCGGTTTGTTTTTATTGAGTATTAGGACTGCGCCCGGAGCACCGGTGTTATAAAAAAGCTTCTCAGGGAGAAGGATGACGGCTTCGATTTTGTCAGAATTGAGAGCAGCGGTTCGAATGGCCCTTTCTTTTCCGCCGCGAAACAGGCAGCCGTTATCGATTACGACGCCCACTCGTCCGTCTTTCTCATTTGCTGAGGCCAGCATATGCTGGATCCAAGCCCAGTCCGCAGACTGGCGAGGAGTGAACCCGTATTCAAAGCGCTCTTTCCAGAATTCACCTTTCTTCAGCGTTTCTTCGTCATAGCCGTCCTGGTTCCAGGGGGGATTGGCGATGACCATGTTGAATTTCTTGATGCCTTCCTTTTCTTTGAACTTGGGATAGAGCAGGGAATCACCTTGGGCGACCTGAGCATTTCTAATATCGTGGATATAAAGATTCATCTTGGAGAGCGCGAGGGTTTTATAATTGACCTCTTGTCCGAAAAGAAAGAGCTTGTCGAGGGCTTCTTTTCCAAATTCATTCTCCACATGTTGATAGGCGGAGATCAGCATTCCTCCTGAGCCATAGGCCGGATCGTAAACATTATCTCCGGGCTTTGGCTCTAGTATCTCGACAAGAAGCTTGATGACTTCCCGAGGCGTATATATTTCGCCTTCTTTCGCCTTCTGAGGAGCGAAGTACTTGAGAATCCATTCATAGGCATCGCCGAGAATATCAGGCGCGACGTCGCGAAGAGACTTAGCGCTGAACAATTCAACAAGCTGCCTTAGGATTTCGGCGTTCTCGCGGTTTGAGGTGAACTGAACAAAGTCCACATTATCAAAGACGTCTTTAAGCTCCGGGTTTAGCTCAGATAGGGCCTTCATAGCGCGAGAGAAATTTTCAGGCAAACGAGCCGGGTCCCTGCGGATATTTTCCCAGAGAAGATCTTCGGATATGTCGAAATCGTGATAGATGGAGTTCTTCGCTTCCCGGCGAGCTTCTTCTTCTGTTAGGCCGTCAGCCAGGGCGTCCTTGTGGGCTTTTTCAAATTCTGCCTCCCATTTATCACTAATCCTTTTATAGAAGAGAAGAACAAGAATGAACGTATAATCAACCCGTGTCCGGATGAGATCTGCTGCTGCTTTAAGAAGGCCATCAAGGTCCGGGCGTGTGAGCTGATTTTTGCATATGGCCAGGGTTTCTGAAATAATTTCTTCCCTGCTTATCAATTTATAGATCTTTTTTCGAGCGTCTTCTTTATCGGCCGTGACCTCCAACCAGCCCCTTTTTCGGAGTTCCGATAAGAAGACATTGATCTGGCTCTCGCTATCGTGCATTTTTTCTCTTAGGATTCTAGCTGCATCATCGAAGCGAAAAGGAGACGCGTCGAAGGATTCCCATAAGGTTTTGTGTCTCTTTTCGAGCCAAGTTGGTATCATTTACGACCCCGATATAAATAAGTCAATATCATAATCACTTATATTATAAGTTCTAAGCATCAACTTGTCAAGACATTTCTATTTTATCGCAGGGAAAAATCATTTTTTGTTCCGGAGTGTCATGCGCAAACTTGCCTTTTTTTTGACTTCCCTGGTCGGCCCGCGATATCATTTTTTCCTGATGGCCGCCTTGCCTCTCAACCAAACAGAAATGTTGGCGAGGCTCGGCGATAAATGAAATGTCTATCAGCACGGATGAAGAGAACAGGCAAGAAAGTCACTTCTAGGAGGGAAAAATCATGGCCAAGATTGCGATGATCGGAGCGGGAAGTTTGGTTTTTGGAAAAACACTGATGGCGGATTTCCTGGCCACACCAGCCCTGGCGGGGAGCGAATACCGGCTGATGGCCCTGACCCGGACTCGGCTCGACAAGATGCACGCCTTTGTCCAGCGTATGATCAAGGACAATAGAGTGAACGCCAAAGTCATCGCCACCACGGACCGGCGCGAGGCGCTCAAAGACGCGGACTATGTGGTCGTGATGATCCAGGCGGGCGGTGTTGAGGAGTTCCGCCAGGACTATGAAATCCCGCTCAAGTACGGCGTCGACCAGTGCATCGGCGACACGATGGGACCGGGAGGTGTATTCCGGGCGCTGCGGCACATCCCGGCGATCCTCGAAGTCGCGCGCGACATGCAGGACCTCTGTCCGAACGCAATCCTGTTCAATTACGCCAACCCGATGGCCATGTGCTGCTGGGCGCTGGGCCGGACGCCGGGCCTCCAGTTCGTCGGCCTCTGCCACGGCGTTCAGACGACGATGGACCTAATCGCCAGCTATGTCGCCGTTCCCAAGGACGAGATCGACTACCTCGCTGCCGGGATCAACCACATGGCCTGGTTCCTGAAGCTCGAGCACAACGGCCGCGACCTCTACCCGACGCTCAAGAAAAACTTCGAGAAGCCAGGCTACTATGCGAACGAGAAGGTCCGCGGCGAAGTGATGCGGCATTTCGGCTACTTCATGACCGAGAGCAGCGGCCACCTCTCCGAGTACCTCCCCTACTTCCGCAAAAACCGGAAGGCGCTCGACCTCTACTGCGACGAGCCGGCCTTCGGCGGCGAGAGCGGAGCCTACTACAAATATTGCGCCATGCTCGCCGAGAAGTTTGCCAAGAATGATCCTCTCTCCATCGAATCCACCAAGCTCGGGCCGCGGAGCGCCGAGTACTGCTCGCACATCATCGAGGCCAAGGAAACAGGGGCCGTGTTTCGGCTGAGCGGAAATATCCGCAACGACGGCTACATCACCAACCTGCCGGCCGGCTGCTGCGTCGAAGTGCCGATCTATGTGGACCGGACCGGCCTGCACCCGACCTTTGTCGGTAATCTTCTGCCCCAATGCGCCGCGCTCAACATGACCAACGTCCTCGTCCAGGGCCTCACGGTCGAAGCCAGTTTCAACGGCGACCCGGAGCTCGTCATGCAGGCCGTTGCCCTCGATCCTTTGACCGCCGCTGTCCTCACCTTGAAGGAAACCCGCGACATGGTGGCCGAGATGCTCGAGGCGGAGAAGAGATGGCTCCCCCAATTTGCCGGCAAGAAGCTTCGCCCTGTGCCGACGATCCGCATTCCAAAAAATGTCCGGCGGCAGGAAGTCCCGCTCGACCCGGCGCTCGCCATCGCCAACCGCTTCATGAAGCTGGCCAAAGCATAGTGGGGAGGTAAGAAATGCAAAGCGCGGGGAGCCGGAGACGGCGGGATTTCCTGAAAACTGTAGAACTCGGTACGGCGGCGGCCGGAGCCTAGCAATAGGTCTTTTCGAACTCCTCGAGCAGCCGATGGCATTCCTCGTGCTTATCTGCGCCGACCACCTCTTCCTCCACCCTCTCGTTAGGCTGACTTCGGAGTCTCGGCTCGTCTATGCGCCGGTCCTTTTTTCAAGGGCAGCACGTCAGCGGGTCCCGCTGAACGAAAAATCCTCCGAGGGCTTCGTCCAGGGCGCAAAGCCCGGGCTTATTGTCTATCTGCCGGCGCGCCTCTCTTGATCGTAGATGGAGATCCCTTGCGCTTCTCCCGAGCGACCGAGGACGCCCGTTCGTCCACGATCGGGCTTTCATGCCCCTGACTGTCGCGCGCGGTGACCGTATAGAGATACACATCGTCTTTGCCGATGTCGGTATCCAAAAACTTATAGACACCGGCGGTCACCTCACCACGGAGTAGGTAAGCGGCGTCGCTCTCGCCGGTCTTTTTCCGGTAAACCCGATAGAAGACGATTTGGACGCCGAGAGCGTCGTTAGCAGGGTTTTTGGACCAAGTCACCAGCGTGACTCTGCGGGATTGGAGCAGGCTTTCGTCGATTTTGGTCTCCCAACGGATGTTCAGAGGCTGAAAGAGTCGCAGAATCTCGATGTTGTGAGTTTTGACACCCGTGGCGCCCACGTTATCCAGGACGACCAGCCTGACCACAAAAGTGCCCCAGCGCTCATAGGTATGCCTGACCAATACGCCGCCGGCCCGGCCGCCATCTCCAAAATCCCAGCTGTAGGAAACAATGTCTCCGTCCGGGTCCCGCGACGACGAGGCATCAAGAGTGATTTCCACCGGGCAAATCCCGGTTGAAGGAGAAAACACGAACTCGGCCGTCGGCGGCTTGTTATCCGGGGGCGCTGACCCCATGCTGCACCAAATCTCTCCGCCCTGGTCCCAGACATAATAGATGGGAGTCCCGAATGGGTCCGCGGCTACATCGCAGTGGGTGGCTCCAGCGGAATCGGGAACTGCCGTCACGCTCGTCCAGTCGCCGTTGAACTGATTACTTGTGTCAACACTCGTGCCGTTTCCAGAGGGTCCGACCTGCCAGCAGGCGTAGAGGTTATTCGCCCGCTCGTCCAACGCAGGATAATGCAGGAGCGTCGTTTGGGAAAGGACAACGGGCGCAGCAAATCGAGTCCCCGTCCAGAGGCAGTAGAGGACGGCTCTCAATCCGGACATCTCGAAGACGGGCGTAAAAACGACATGGGCGGTGTCACTTGAATCGACCTCGAGCGCCGGATCCTGCTGTTCATGGGAGCCCCGGTACATGATCTGCGGAGCCGTCCAGTTGGCATCCAGGGCTGTGGACCGCCGGACATAGAATATCTGGTAGACGGAAGTGTTGTACTTCGCCGTCCAGCAGGCAAAGACGGCGTTGGCTCCGACCGCGATGTCGCAAAACTCCGACTGCCCGGCGCTGATTACCTGGACGTCTTCCCAGACACCGTTAACCCTGGCTCGAGAGTGGACCTGGTGGCTGTCCAAGGTCCACCAGCAAGTGAAAATGTTGCCCAGGGAATCCACAGCCACCCGGGCACTGTCGCAATCGCCGTTCCCCCAGGAAGCAAGGAGGAAGGGCGCTCCCCAGCTTCCTCCCGAAAAGATGCGTAGCGAGATCGCGTTTCTTTCGACATAAATCACATAGATATTATCGGAGCCGTCGACGGCGATGCCCACCGGCCGTTTCTCCTCGCTGAAAACCATCCCGTTGTTGCTGAGGTTGAGGGGGGTACTCCACGTTTGGGTGGCGAT
>Ga0315277_10005387_pt1 | contig 16851 bp, 11 predicted proteins | sample YL17G05_15_MG_FD_203695 | JGI IMG/M metagenome (GOLD analysis project Ga0315277, IMG submission 203695) | Sediment microbial communities from Yellowstone Lake, YNP, Wyoming, USA - YL17G05_15 | ecosystem: Environmental > Aquatic > Freshwater > Lake > Sediment | place: USA: Wyoming | collected... | reverse complement strand
TTGCGATTAAATCAGTAGGTGTCGATGGCATTACGCACATCCATCCCTCATCGGGATTGGATTGGGGGCCTTCACCGCAGGTATTAACTCCTGATATTGTGTATTGATAATGGGTTCCCGGTGTTGCTGTAGTGTCAGACCATGTTGTTAAAAGCCACCCGCTTTGTTGAAGTAATCCATCACGATATATATTGTATTCATCAGCAAGTATCGTAACATCCCAACTTACATCAACTCTGTCGAAGAAAGTCCCATCCGTTGCAACTACATTGTCAGGCATTTCCGGGAGCTGGCATTTCCATCCTTCATCAGTCAAGGATTTAGGACTTTCACCGCACGGATTAACTGATGAAACAGAGTAGTTGTAATGAGTACCGGGGACAGCGGTAATATCATTCCATGTGGTTCCGCCGGTCCAGTTCGATTGCTGTAGTACATCATCACGGTAGATATTGTAACCGGTAGCTTCCGCTATCGCTGTCCAACTCACTTCAACCTTATCGGGATAAAGACCATCTGTAGCTATCACACCTGCTGGAGCGCCGGGTAGAATACATACCCAACCATCATCGGGATTTGATAAAGCACCTTCACCACATATATTTTTTGATGAAACCTGATAGCTATAGGTTGTATTTGGAACAGCTGTTGTATCTAACCAGGTTGTTCCGGCTATGCCGGATTGTTGGAGAACGGAATCCCGGTAAACGCTATATGATGTTGCACCGCTTACTGCATCCCATGTAACCTGTACTTTGTCAGGCCAGGCACCATCAGATGCACTTACTGTGGTTGGCGGATTTGGAAGCGGACAGATAATTGCGAAATCAGCATCGCTTTCATCATAAATCAGTTCGTTAAGTATATTATTTATCTTGATTCTGCATTGATTGCTTTTATCTTCCCCCGGGATACTACTCCACATCCAGCTGCCATCATTGGCTGTCGAGCCGGTTAGAACCGTTGGATATGTCGCTCCGCCATCAAGAGACAGAGAAATCCTTACAAAGTTAATAGTTACCTCGGCGTTCCAGGTTATTTCCTCTCCTGTTCCTACATTCCAATTTTCGCCACCATTGGGACACGTAACCTCTATTGGACCGATTTCTCTCTTAATCGTAAAATCAGCATCTGATTGATCCACGATAGCGAGATCCGTTGGGTCATAAACTCGTATTCGCGCTTGTGTTGTCGGCCAGTTACCGACAGGATTAACAATCAGAGAACCTGTATTGGGAATATTGTTCGCGATAGGGATTGTATAGTTCGCACCACCGTCAAGGGAAAGTTCTACATTAACGTTGGGAATTGAACCGCCCCATGTCCAACTAATTGTCTGAGATGAATCGATCGCCCAGGTTTCACCGCCATTAGGACTTGTGACAGTTATCTTCTTTCCTGCAAGTACAGTAGCTGTAAATGACTGGTATGTGGCATATTCCGGGATATCGAACCATCTAAGAGTAACGCCATCGGGGGAATCCACAAGCGTATCAGGTAGACCCGCTGCACCACCTACTGGTGGTACGCGCTCATCAAGAACCTTGACAAGACCTGTGTATTTGCCTGGGGCAAGATGTTTCTCATTCGCGATCGGTACTTCATATATTAGCGGATCGAGAACTGTACCAAGACCGCTGACAGGAGTAGTAACGGTCTTAAGATCATTTGTCATGCCCGGTATTTCGACGCTGACACTTTGAACATTGGATGCTTTCAGGATGTAAGTTGGATTAGCAGGATCAGGATACGGATCGGCAACCGTTGCGCCCTGCTGCCAGTCGTACACTCTGACATCTACTGTATAAGGTGTTGTGGCATCAGCATCATCCCATGTATTTCCAAGAGCTGGGGGGGATGTGCCATTTGGTGGGAAAACCACAACTTTCCATGCCGCTTTTCGATTGAATTCAGGATTGTAATAAGTCGGACTTAGACGGGTTTCGAGGATAGCACTCGCACCATATCCCATCGTTAGGTAAATTTTAAAGTATCCTCCGCCTTTAAAGAATGTATTCACGAGTTGTTCCACAGTACCCATTTCAAACCGGTTGTATGTCTCAAGCCCTGTCCTGCTGTTATCAATAACGAGGTAGTAAGGACACAACATAGGATTTCGAGTCAGATTTGATAATTCCGGAGTGAATCCATCTATTTTAGTGCAGATTTCGGTATATGCGGACCTGTCCAAAAGGGGATAGCTGCGAAAGCTCGCGCTCATTGGAACTACGACAATTGCGAGGTCGAAAACATCAAGGTCTAATCGATTTTTCGCTGATGGAGCCAGCGCAAGAGTGCCTTTTTGATATGGATGCGTTACTGAGAAGATGACTTTGATCAAACCATCAACGGTAAGTTCAAGCGATTTGATTTTCAAGCAATCTGTGCAGGGATTGATTGTAAAGTAAGATGCACCACTAACCGTGAAGCTCTCCCCGATTGATGATTTGCGGATTGAAACAAGCTCAGCGTTAGCAGTATCCGGATTTATGAAGAGTTCATATTCTCCAAGGGTACTTAACGCGTTATAGATTCCTTCCGGATTGGCGAAACCAGTATCATATGGGTCATCTATAATTCTTTCTGAAAAAGGTGGATTACCTGTTGCATCACTAATCGGAGGTATCCCTGATGAATCAGCTGATGCCGGATTCTGACCGGGCATTACCGGATTGGATCCACCACCGGAGCATCCCATCAGGATGGTGAAAATCACCAATAATAAAAGTGAGGTTATTGTTCGGTAAAAATACATCTCCAACCTCCTGGAGTGGTTTATCTTGGAATAAAACTACCCTTAAATAGCATATCATTTTTATCTTAAGATTGTATCAATGAAGGCCTATTGAATAATGGATAAACATTATAACCACAGATAAATAAACCATAATTGCTGATAATTGTCAAATCGCAAAAAATGGGGACAGCAACCTTTTTCTCAAGTCATGATCTGAAGCCCCATCTAAGGTTAATGAAAAAGGTTACTGTCCCCATTTTTTATATTAAAACAAGCCGACTATTTTTCCTTCCTCATTAATATCCATCGACACAGCAGCGGGATTCTTTGGCAATCCGGGCATAGTCATGATTTCGCCTGAGTAAATCACGATAAAACCAGCTCCGGCACACACTTTCGCATCTCGTACCTCCAATGTATCGCCTACGGGTTTGCCTTTCAGGTTGGGGTCATCTGAAAACGAGTATTGTGTCTTTGCCATGCAAACAGGAAGTTCTCCATATCCCCAGTTTTCTATCATTTCTATTTTTTTTCTTATGGAACGCGGTATATGAACATCAGCCGAACCATAGATATTTTTAGCTATCTTCTTTATCTTGGTCTTTATCCGGTCATTCAAATCATATACATAATTTACGTTGCCTTGTGGTTCTCTGGTTTTTTCCAAACAAGCTTTTGCAAGGTCAATAGCTCCCTCGCCGCCTTTTTCAAATACATCAATGATGAATCCCTCGCAATTATCCTTTTCAATCAATATTTTAAGAGTTTCCAGTTCTTCAGGAGTATCAGTTGAGAAACGGTTAATGGCGACAAGTACGGGTCGATTGAAAGATTTCATGTTTTCAATATGTTTCTGAAGATTCACATAACCCTTTTTTATCGCTTCAAGGTCGGGGATGGATATATCTTTAATGGAAATTCCGCCATGATGTTTAACCGCGCGAGTTGTAGCGACGATGACAACAGCATCCGGAGTAGGAGCGCCTTTTTGCCTTGACACGAGGTCGAAGAATTTTTCAGCTCCAAGGTCGCTTCCAAAGCCTGATTCCACGACAATAAAATCCGCAAGCCTCCGTGCCATATCCATCGCAATGATGGAGTTCGTTCCATGAGCGATATTCGCAAATGGGCCGGTATGAATAATGGCTGGATTACCCTCGATTGTCTGAACGAGATTCGGCATGAGGGCATCCTTGAGGAGTATAGTCATCGCTCCGGGAGCGCCGATGCCCTCCGCATAAATTGGAACCCCGCGAGTATCAATCGCAACGATTATTTTTTTCAGTCTTTGTCGAAGATCGGCGATATCAAGTGCAAGACCCATTATCGCCATTATTTCACTTGCTGCGGTTATCTCGAAGTTGCTCTGACGTACCTGCCCGTTATCTTCTCCGAGTCCGATTACTATATATCTCAGCGGACGATCGTTCATGTCGAGAGTCCTGTTCCAGACGATCCCGCTTGGTTGGATGCATGCGTTTAATTCATCTATCCTGGAATAGTAATTGTCGATCATTGCGGCAAGGAGATTATGTGCTGCGCCAATCGCATGCTTATCACCCGTGAAATGAAGGTTGATATCCAACATGGGGAGAACCTGCGAATATCCCGCGCCCGTGGCACCGCCCTTTACTCCGAAAACGGGACCAAGCGATGGCTCTCTGAGAGTGACAATGGTTTTTTTCCCGATTCGATTAAGGGCATCGCAGAGCCCGATAGATGTGGTGGTTTTTCCCTCTCCCGCCGGGGTGGGGGTCATCGCTGTAACAAGGATTGTTTTTGCTTTGATATTTCTCGATTCTCTGGCTGATAGTTTTATCTTTGCCTTGAATGCGCCATAATGCTCGATTTCATCCGGTTTTAAGCCGACTTTTGCAGCAATATCCTCGATATTTTGAAGAACAGCGGATTCAGCGATTTCAAGATCGGATTTCATAATGCCCTCCCTGAAGGAGAATAATTTATCAGTAAAATGATACAGGTACATTTACGTTTTTCAATGAGCGATGGGTATCCGGAATCAACTTGATACATTAGCCTTATGGATGTAAGTGATTCAGGAGACCTTAAGATAAATATTGAGTTTCTGAGAAAAAATTTACATGTTGTTTGGGTTGTTGATATTATCCTCGACCCATGAAATGGAATTGTGCACCTGTTTGCTGATGAGACGGTCGATCGGTTCCTTGTTAACAGCGTTTATTACAAGAGCGACGGTCACGATAAGCAAGAAAACGAGTCCACTTCGATGACTCCCTGTTTTGAACCACCAGAAGAAAAGAGTACCGCAGGAAAAAAGAAGGCAGGACAATGCCCACATGCCGGGCGAAACTCGAGGAGCGAATCGTTGAGCATCGTAATATACCCAGATCGCAGCTAAGCCGTTAAGCATAAGAAAAATGCAAAATATCCATTTGAATTCAAGGTCTAACCCCACGGTGACTCACCCCGTTGAAAGAGCTTCCACATAATTATTATCCTTGCGATATTGCGCGGAATTGCTGAACTGACCATGCATTCTAACTTAAAAGAAGTAATTTTAAAAATTTTGGGAGCGCGTGCGTCCCGCTCGCATTATTACCGAGATTTACAAGTATGCGAGCGAGATGCACGCGCTCCCGGAAGGATAATCCATTTTTTCAATCGACATGAATTGGGAAAATCGCGAGTTCTTCGTTTATGAATTGATTATTATCGTTGTAAAGATTTCCGCTTATCTTCAAGTGGAAATCGCCGCTTTGTGAGAAATTCAACCTCTCCTGAAATGTGCGTTCAAAAAGAACAAGCTCGTTGATTTCAATGCTTTTGCCATTTTGTTTTTCAACAATCTCAATAAAAACAGTATCGAAATCTCTGTATGTTTGGGCGTTAAATACAATGGATTGGTCTTTTTTTATATCTTTAGGAAACGGATCGGGATCATAGCTTTTAAGACCTTTTCGCATGAATTCCTGGCATATGACGACCGTTCCGAATCCCAGATGACTCGAGCCGATTTTTTCCAGCTTTATAAAACTCGTGTTGTTGTCCTTATCCTGTGCAAAAGAAATCCCGATATCCGTGATGCAAGGACTGAGGATATTCGATCGATGCTTTGGTGATTCCATCAGGGAGTACATAAGCTCATCAACAACCTCCTCGAGAGTAAGACCGTATGATGACAGAACTCCGAGGTTTTCGCTGACGGGGTAGGGAAGTCCGAGCGATAACGCTCGTTCACGAGGACCTTCACCATCGGGATTGACATGGTCGAAAAAATTTCGCGATACCATGTCGGATGCATGAATTCGAGCAGCTTTTTCGAGCTTTTCATCCCTTCTGAGTATGGGCAGGCTATTGCTGAGGCGAATCCGGTTGACTGCTGAGAACATCAGTTTTTCCGCGGTTCCGGTATCGAAATGATAAAATCCGACCTCGGAATCAACCGATGATTCGAGCATCAAAATGAATAGTATCGCTATACAGAGTCGTATCAGCCTCATGTTCATACCGGATGCTATTGTCACCGAATAAAAAGTAGGATATATTATAATCAACTGAGACGATAAGCAAAGGGTTTTTCGGGGTGTAGCTCAGTTCGGTTTAGAGCGCTAGTTTCGGGTACTAGAGGCCGGTGGTTCAAATCCACTCACCCCGATTTTTATATTCCCCGAAGCATTGTGTGACAATTAATTATGAAATATTTTACCTATCGCTTCTCGTTTTGGATGCGCTCTATCCCAAAAATCCAATTCGGTCAATCCGCATCCGGATGGATCATATGAGCCGATGATTTTTATGTTTTTCTCAGAAGCAAGAGTTCTGAAATATGTTTCTACATCGAGGATTATCTTTAAGTTCTGATTTTTCAAAACGCGCTCATAGTATGCTGGATGATATGGTGTAAGAAAAAAAATGATTTCGACATTATCTTTTTGCACTGAATCTATAAAGGATTCAAGTATGCTCTGGATGGATTTATCAAGCGATGTGAAGCCTGACAAACGGGTTTCCTCCTCGATACGAACCGCGGATGCACGTACCTCATCGATTGTTTGTTCTCGGAATGCTCTTTCGTAAATATAGGAGCCATCAGACATCTTGATAGGGAATTCTCCCTCCGCGGCATCTGTGGGAGTAACCTCATACTTCATCTTTTCTTCCGGCTGGAATATTACTCTCAATGAACGCTGGAAATACTTGGGATTAAGAAGCATCAGGTATTTCTGAGCTATTAGCGAGCGATTAAAAAGCCGGAAATGTTTTTTTCCGGAGATTCTATCCATCGAATCGAGATACTCACTTTCAAGCTCTTTCCATCGAGTTATTCCATGATTGCTGTTCAGCACCCATGGGTCAAGTCCGAGAATGAGTGTTGATGGGGTATATCCATGCTTGCGATAGATTTCGTAAATAGAGACATAATCCTGAACCACTGCATTTGAAACGCTGGCGTTGAAGAATTGTTTTCCGGGGAATAAATCCGATGAAATCTGCATCGCTCTGCTTGAGCCGATTACAAGTACATCAGGTTTCTCCGTTATTGTTTCAACATAAATTTTCTGCATCAGCCTTTCGTTGTAATTCGAAACATTCTCAACGTTTCGACCATCAGCGAGATAGCGAGCGAGCTCCTTTTCATAATGGGCAGGACCGAATACATTAGCAGGATCAGCCTTTAAATTAACCAGAACCATGATGATTACAACCGGAATTAAGTATGCGAGTTTTAAAAGGAATTTTTTTAAATCGGATTTTTTCAATTTGTACCCATCAGAATTGGAAGTAGATAAACTGGTTTTCAGTGAATACTCCGAAAAGCAATAAGGCGATTAATAAAGCATAATAAACACTCCATCTCAACCATGATGGCTTTTCCGAAAGAATTAATCGGATGCTTTTCTTCCTTTGAATCATCTGCACATAAATAAGAAAGATAATCAATCCCCATCCGAGAAGGAATTGCACTTTGGTGACTCCAAATTCCGAAAAGACACTTTTGATTCCGGCGATATTGGTAAGCGAATACCATCCATTGGAAAGATGCGTAACTATATGCGTAGAGTCACTTAGATTTTCAGCTCTGAAGAAAATCCATCCAAAGCTGACAAGTGTGAAAGTGATAAGAACCTGAATTGTTTTCAAAAAGGTTGGAGTTTTATCGAGATGAATTATTTTTATAATCCATGATGTGGGTTTGTGCAAAAGTCGCGATGCCATAATGTAAAAACCGTGGAGCAGTCCCCAGATTATGAAGGTCCAGTTGGCGCCATGCCATAAACCGCTTAAAAAGAAGACTACCAATATGTTGAGATACCATCTCGGGATACTAACTCTATTTCCACCAAGAGGAATGTAAAGATAATCCCTGAACCATGATGAAAGCGAGATATGCCATCTGCGCCAGAATTCAGTTACTGATTTCGCGAAGTAGGGTCTTCGGAAATTAATCATGAGATTGATACCCATTATTTTTGCGGCGCCGATTGCGATATCCGAGTATCCGCTGAAGTCGCAATATATTTGAAACGCGAAGAAAATTGTTGCGATGACCAACGATGGACCCTCATGGTTTCGCGGATTGCCATAGATTGTATCAACCATGATTGCGAGTCTGTCAGCTATCGCTACTTTCTTGAACATGCCCCATGCCATCAGCTTCAAGCCATCGGTGACTCGCGCGTAGTCGAAAGTAAAATTCTCTTTAAGCTGGTGTATGAGATTATATGGACGTTCTATTGGTCCGGCGACAAGCTGGGGGAAATATGAAACGTAAAGCGCGAAAATCCCAAAATGTTTTTCAGGTTTGAATCTCCCCATGTAAATCTCAAATGTATAACTCAACTCCTTGAATGTATAAAACGAGATTCCAACAGGAAGAAGGAAATGCGATTCGGTGTAATGATAAGGGAGAGAAAAATGCCCGACTATGCCCCCCAATGCTGAATTGAAGAAATCGTAATATTTGAAAAAGAAAAGGAATCCGAGATTAACCGCAATACTGAGGCAAAGATAAATGAGTCTTAAACGCCTGGTCTGAGTTCGTCCAAGGAGTATCCCTACAAAATAATCAACAATTGTTGATGAAACCAAAAGAAGAGCATACACCGGTTCCCAAGCCATGTAGAAGTAATAGCTGGCGGCGAGAAGCAGAATCCATCGAAATCTGAAAGGAAGCAGAAAATATGCCGTCGTGACTATGGGAAAGAAGATGAGAAAATGGTAGGAGTTAAAAAGCATTTTTTATGCCTTGTTTAATAACAATTTAATACCAGACCGAGAGTTCCGCTTCCTGGTAGTAATGCGAGAGGATCTGTCGATAATCCCATCCGTCATCGGCGTATGCTTTCGCGCCCCACTGGCTCAATCCGACTCCATGACCGAAACCGCTCCCGGAAAAAAGTATTTCATCCTGCGCGAGTTTCTTCTCAATTTTGGGTGTGTAAACATCGCCTCTCGATGTTGAGATTATCAGGATACTCTTTAAATCCCAATCGGAAATTCCTGCACTCGTGATAACCGAGATATTTTTCTCCTGCCCATTTTTAATACCTGAAGAAGACATAACTCTTAGAGAGCCATTATTCAAATCGGGAGATAAAATGCGGATATTTCCGGAAAAATCCAAAGAGATTGATTCATCATCATGAGTGCTAATCGCGAAAAGAGTGGAACGGATTCGTCCTGAACCTATCATTCTGCGGAAGTCTCTTGATGAGATATCGATTTTCCCTTTTGAGCCAGTGACGCGAATTGTAAGGGGACGTCCTGATGGGCTTACCTCGCATACCTCAACAGAATTAACGGAACCGACATCACGCTTTGATTTTTTCAATAGCGATTCAAGTTCGCTTTTTTTCATCGTGAAGTTCCATCGGTGTTTTTCAAGATTATCTTTGGATGGAACGCTTGACAGATAGGGGAAATCGTTATCCGGAAAAATGAATTTGCCATCCTCGGTCTGACCACCGGCATCCGCGTGATAATATGCGAGGATTGGCCATCCCTGATAGGTTAGTATGATTCCTCTTGTCGCCTCGACCGCTTGAATCGCTCTTTCATCCTCGCCTTCGATACCTCCGTAAACCTGATCCTTGACAGAGTCATAAACATCGAAATCGCCGTGGGGATATTGTCCGAGACCCCGAACAGCATATGTCCGAGCCGCGACAGCCTGAGCTTTTATCGCCTCCATGTCCCAACTCATCGGAATCTCATACGGAACTACGCCATAAAGGTATTCCTCGATATCGACATGGTTTATTACCCATATCCCAGTCGGTTTTGAGATTATCCTCAGATAACCGCGGTAGTCATTACCCTTGAATTTGAAATGGCTTTTAGGGTTTGGAATTATGCGGATATCCGAATATAGGCCTTTCAATTCGGATGATGAAAACTTCCCATTGTTTTCATATCGAAAGTTCAGATTCGATAATTTGTCTATTTTGAGTTCTTCACGATTTTTTACGCTGTCGAAAATTTTTCCTCCTCCCGCCAGTGTTATCCCGGCATCCATCAAATCAAGACCTATTGCTACTTTAATCTCCGGGGTTGATGCGTTATCGCGCGATTCGCTTTCACCAAAAGAAGAGCTCACAGAAAATGATGTTAAAAGCATCAAAATGAGTAGGTATGTATAGGTTTTTATCTTATATGTGAACATTTTTTCTGAATTGCTCCATCAGTTCTTTTTCCCGGTAATGACCAAGAACGGTTCTATATGGTTCTGCCATGAGTTGTATTACTTCGCTATCAAGAACTTGTCTGATGTTTTGAATCTTGCTCCGCTTTTGCATGAGAGAATCCCATCGACGGAAAACCTCATCAATTGCGAGCAGTCTGACATTATGTTTTGACCTTTCCTGGCTTCTTTTAATTATCTTTTTAGCTCTTGTGATGCCCGCATTTTTCATGTCTTTGATTTCGCTGATGATATCTATTTCTTTGGAATGTTCAGTACCCCAGATATCCTCGTACCATCGACCGCGAAACAAATCCTGCAATTCTATGGATTGGTCTATCAACGCTCGCTCGTTGGTCATGGCGAGTGCCCAGGGAAAAATTCGAGCGAGATTATTATCATCGTAATTTTTAATCACGGAATAAACAGCGTTTCTTTCAACCAGGTAGGTTCTTAATGAATCGGGCATCGCCACTGCTGTTCCATGATGCCTGTGCTTGACTCGCGCTTTTGGAGCCATGACAGTTTTCAATCCCATTAAATTCAAACGCCATCCAAGATCGACATCCTCAAAGAAAGCGAAATAATCCGGATCGAATCCTCCCGATTTCTCCCAGGTTTCCCGTTTTATAGCGAGTGCACCACCACATCCAAAAAATTGACTTGTAGCATAGACTTCCAGTCTGTCTTCCAGTCTGTCTTCCAGTCTGTCTGAAACGGATTCACCGGTTTGAATTTCATCTACTATTGATGCCGGTTCTCCATGATGCCTTTGAAAGCCCCATCCGAATAGGTTCGCATCACCGCCTGCGAAATCGATTTGCGTTCCGGTATCGTTCAGAATGAGTCCGGTAACTGCTCCAACATTTTTTCCATCCATAAAAGGCTTGAGAATTTCCTCAATAAATCCCGGTTCCAGCTCCATATCGTTATTCACGAAAACCAGAAGCTCAGCTTCACTCTCATCGGCAGCCTTATGGCATCCTGCGGCAAATCCGAGATTGCGAGGCGATTTAATGAGTCTCACCCGTGGATGCTCATTCATTACAAAGCTCACCGAGTTATCCGATGAACCATTGTCGAGGAGGATTAATTCAGAATCGGGAAAGCTTTCGAGCTCAAGGCGAACTGAATCGAGGAAAGCACCAAGAAACTGCATTCCATTCATATTAAGGCTGATTAATGATACTTTCACGGGGGAAAAGTATATCAGAAACTTGAAAATGGATTTTCTTTTTTGTCATCACTCATTCTTCTTTTTATCCTCGAAAGCGTACGGTGTGCTATTTTGTGAGACTGGCTCAATTCTGATTCGTGATCTGATGATCAAAATCAGTGCAATTGAGACTGGAACACACACATTCAGAAACTCTCTTGAGCCGGACACGAATATGTAAACCAATCCGTAAACTGCGATTGATTCAGCGAAAGCCATCGCTATAATCGCCTGCGTGAGTGCGGGATGACCTGGCGATTTAGCATTCGGGATTGAACCTTTAAACTTCGATTGGTTAATATGGGTGATAACAATACTACCAATCCCTGATGCGATGATTAAAAAAATAAATATGAGTCGAAACATTCCAAAATCAGAATTTGTTCTTTGTTCAATGGGAATATTAAGTCCGATGCAATAGTAAATCAGGGGAGCTATCGCAAATGCGAATGTGAGCCAATTTAAAACTCTCGACACTTTATTATTCACTCGAACCTCCAGTGATTGAATTGGCAATATTATATCATTCCCGATTTGAATCGTTCCATCGAACCTGTGCGATAATAATATATGATGCGTGCGTTATCCCGACAGGATGTCGGGGGTACCGCCGATTGGAAATCGGCGTTACGTTATGTGCTAAAATATATTATGTGAACTATCTGCCCCGCCATGATTGGTGGGGCTAAAAATTGTGTCGGAGGCTTGAAAAACAGTGACCGTTCAATTAGTAGAAAATGGCAAAGTGAATCCCGGAGTTCTTAAACTCGAACTATTCTGCAAAGGGATACGCTTAGATGAATCATGCCATGTGGAGCAGGATGCGCGCAAGATAAGCCGTCTGAGAGCGGGACTCGGTTCGGGACTTGAAATCTGTCTTGAGGATAATATCCATGTCAACGCTCCAGTTACCGAGCATTTTGCATCTAAAAGCCCCTTCGCTATAAAACGCCATTCCGATGGGACTTATCACATTTATAAAAATGATGAACATGTCACGCAGGTTGAACTTCCACCGCAACCGGCGTTCTACGATAAAAAAACACGCAATGGTAAATTGATGAGTCGAATCGGTCAGATGCAGGGCACTTATCTTGGAATCTACGCCACCGATGTCTGCAAGTTCTGGACTGAATTTAAACCTTTGAATTGCAAATTCTGTTCGACCGGATTGAATCTCGGTCCTCTTGAGGAGGAAGAGAAAAAAATCGATGATGTCATCGATGCCGTAGTTGCAGCTCGAGAAGAGGAGGGGATAACTTTTGTTCATTTCAATGCCGGATTTTTCGAGGGTGAGGGCGCTGCGAAACTTCTCCCTTTCGCGAAAGCTATAATCGAAGAAACAGGGCTTCTTGTCGGGGTTCAGGCTACCCCTGCAAACGATTTCAAAATTTACGATGAGATGAAAGCAATGGGAGTCAATCATTTGAGCTTCTGTTATGAACTGCATCAGCCGGAAGCATTTCAAACTGTATGTCCGGGCAAGCATAAATACATAACACAGGAAAAATATTTCGATGCGATTAAATACACATCAAAACTGTTCGGTAAGGGATTCATAAGCGGCGAGATAATCGCGGGACTCGAACCTGTTGAATGGACACACAAGGCTATCGACTGGATTACAGATCAGGGCGCTTTCCCGACGATATGCGTGTTCCGTCCGATACCGGGTACCGAATATGGCGAGAAAGATCCTCCGGACCCGGAAGAGATGAAACCGATTTTCGCTCATATGTACGAGGCATGCATGAAGCATAATATCCCGGTCGGACTCGCGCCAAATCTGAGAATCAGTATCGTAATTCAACCGGATGAGGGCAAGTATTTCCTTGAAGACAGGAGCAAGTATCTTCTAACGGAATGGAAATTGGGTGCTATGAAGGTCGCGGTGAAGATGATATTGAATCAGAGGGTTAAGAAAGCTGAAGCTCGTCGATCCAGAAAAGGAGCTTGATGTTAAAGGATTATCGCCTTCACGATGTAATAAATAACTACCGTTAGAATCGCTGAAAATGGAATAGTGTAAAGCCAGCTTTCGAGAACTCGTCGAATTACGCCGAGATTTACTCTCATGCCTCGCACAAGTCCGACTCCAACAACCGCGCCGACAATTGTGTGTGTTGTTGAAATAGGAAGGCCAAGCTGAGAGCATATCAGAACCGTGGTTGCTGTGCTGAATTCAGCAGCGAAACCACGGCTTGGAGAAATACCGGTAATTTTCTCTCCTACCGTTTTGATAACCTTGTAACCCCATGTGCAAGTTCCAAGTCCGATGAAGAGTCCGCCAAAAACGAGGAGCCATCGAGCGACGGGAGCGTGAACATCTATAAAGCCGCTTTGTGAAACTTGAACGACAGCGGCAGCAGGTCCGATTGCATTCGCAACATCGTTAGCTCCATGAGCGAACGCGACATACAAAGCGCTTACGATTTGCATACGCGCGAATATGCCCTCGACAACTTTAAATCTCTGTTGACGTGATGATTTTTCATCCTCCAATTTGATTGCTCGCATCCACAACACGCCAAGAAAATATGCAATAATGGCTCCGCAAATCGCGATAGTGAATGTCTGATAAGGTTTTATCTCGAGTTTAAGGGATTCCAATCCTTTATAAAAAAGTGAAAGCAGAAGAATAGCGGTTGTAATGCCGATTATCAGTGGTATCCAGCGTTTTGCGGAGAGAATAGGCGACTTGGCGAATAATATCAGGCGCAGGATCGCAATAAAAATCAGTGCGGATAAAATACCACCAAAAACCGGTGAAATAATCCAGCTCAGTACAATATTGAAAATTACTTTCCAATGAATTGCGTGAACGCCTTTCACAACGAGACCGAATCCGAAAACCGCTCCAACTACGGCATGCGATGTTGATACCGGCCAACCTAAATATGTCGCGATATGAATCCAGATAGCGGAAGCCAGCAGGGCAGCGAGCATTCCTATTACGAAGAGATTAATATCGCTTCCTGTAAATAAGGTAGGATCTACAATTTTCCCACGAATAGTTTCGGAAACCCTTGGACCGATTAGAAACGCTCCGCAGAAGTTGGCGATGGCAGCCCAGATCATCGCGTTGCGAAGACTAATTGCTTTTGAACCAACCGATGTACCCATAGCGTTGGCGACATCGTTAGCACCTATATTCCATGCCATGTATGCGCCAACGGCTAGTGTTATGAGGATTATCAGGGTTCCGTGTTCCAAATCATAAGTGCCTTTGTTCGTTAGTTACAAGTATCAGCAGGTGCTATGTTGAAAGATTGCCCCTAATCTGTTTGCCGAGTTTTTCGGACTGGTTGGCGATTCTCGCAAGAGCAAGGATTATATATGTCCACATGAAAATCGCGACCGGACTTTCCTTGCCCTCCAGCTCGAATAATTTTTGAGAAAGTTTGTACTGGCGTTTATCCGATTCCCATTCAGTGACGCCAAGTTCATCGACCATTTTCAGAACTTCACGCGCTTCCTCACCGCCGAAAGCAGTCTCCTCAAGATCGCCCAGCTGCGAGACTACTTTCATCGCCAGATTAACAACCTTCATCACACTCACCAGGAATTCATCAAGGAGAGGATGCATTTCCTCCGGTACGGTCATATGACGAATTGTGAGAAGCACACCGACATCCTCGGCGGTATCCGCTATTGAATCCTGGGTTGAGAGGATATTCAGAAAATCTCTCTTGTTCATTGGCAGCAGGATGTTTCTGGGGATATTGTCCCGTATATCGGTCTTGATTACATCAGCCTCATGCTCAAGCGCGTAGATATCCTTTGCGATTTGTTTTACCTTGTCCTGGTCGCCCTGGTACAAAGCATCAAAAATCAAGGGGATTTTATCCACGCATTCCTTGACTTTGGTCATATGCTCGTTCATGGGTCCGAGCGGTGACTTCGCAAATATTTTCAGGATAGATCGCATTTCTCATAACCTCCCTCTGAATTTGCTAAACCGCGCTATTATATTAGAATTGCCGACTGATTTAAATAGCATTTAAAAATGCCTAAACAATTGGGACAGTCCACAAAGCTTTAGTTGTGATACTTAATTGTCAAGTCGCATTTTACTTATAGTCTCAAAATGTGCGATTTGTTGAGCAGGGACTGTCCCCATTTTTTCTTTGTACTAAAATCAATTTCAAGACGATCACAACAACTTGAATATAACCTAATGTTTTATGATAAAATTAAACGTTAAACGAAAATCCTGTGGGAGGTTTTTAGTCATGGGTCGCGCGGGAATTCCGCTTGGACTCGAAACTTGGACTTATCTGCCCCTTTTCAAAACGTATCTTGAATCTTTGGGGCAGACAGTTGTCATCAACAAGCCCACCAACAAGTCGCTTGTCGAGCTTGGAAGCGAGGCTATTGTCGATGAAACCTGTCTGCCATGCAAAATAGAAGCCGGCGCAGCCCTTATCCTCGATGGTCAGGTCGATTATATTTTCCTCCCTCGGCTTGTAAGCATCGCTCGAGGACTGACTAACTGCCCAAAAATGATTTCCATGCCCGACTTACTCAGAGCGAGATGTAAAAGCGAAGTAATCGACCCAACAGTTGACATTCGCAGAGACCCGAAAAGCCTCCTGAGAGCTGTTAGAGAAACCGGCGAGCTATTCACTCGCGATGGTCATAAGGTTTATGAAGCATGGCAGAAAGCTGTTCATGCTTACCGTTGTTATAAAAATCTTTTGAAAAATCACCTGATGCCCAAAGAGGCTATTGAGGTATTGTCCGGTAAGAAAGCTCCTGAATTCCATCCGGATAAAGGGCAGTTGAAAATTGCTCTTATCGGACATAATTACAATCTAAACGACTCTTTCTCGAGCTTCAACCTTGTTAACAGGCTTCGCGAGAAAGGGCTTTTTGTTTACACGCCTGATGCCTTGAGCGAACATATTATCAATCGCATGAACAGCACCATGGAGAAGCAGATATTCTGGATTCACGAACGCAAGATTCTCGGCGCTGCCTTTTACTATATACGTCGAAAAATGGTTGATGGCATTATCTCTGTCACCAGCTTCAACTGCGGTACATCGGCTGTGACAAATGAGTTTATCGGTTATGAGGCTGAAAAAGCTCATATCCCTCTTCTCAGTCTTATCGTTGATGAGCACACAGCGGAAGCGGGTGTGAAGACAAGGCTCGAGGCTTTCGCCAACCTTATGAAATGGAAACATGGCGGTATCTGATGTGTCCTAAGGAGAAAATAACTTTCCCGCATAT
>Ga0315277_10005386_pt1 | contig 16852 bp, 13 predicted proteins | sample YL17G05_15_MG_FD_203695 | JGI IMG/M metagenome (GOLD analysis project Ga0315277, IMG submission 203695) | Sediment microbial communities from Yellowstone Lake, YNP, Wyoming, USA - YL17G05_15 | ecosystem: Environmental > Aquatic > Freshwater > Lake > Sediment | place: USA: Wyoming | collected... | reverse complement strand
GGCTTTGCCTGCGGCTTCCTTCAGACCCCACCTCACGATGGACGCCCTTGCCGTTCGGCTAGCAGTTTCCGCCATGTGGACCTGCGGGGGACTTTCACCCCCAAGTCGATGCCCATGCCGGGCACGCTTGAACCCAACCCCGGACTTACGTCCGGGGAATCCTACAGGGCAAGCTTCGCTTGTCCTAAGTCTTCTCGGTGCTTGACGTACTCCAGGATCGTCCGCTCGTCCAAGCCCACTGTGCTGACGAAATCCAACCGACCAGATCCCTCCTCGTCCCCAATACCGCTTCCTGATGAATTTGAACTTCTCGTAGAGCGCCCGCCCTGTGTTCTGTTTGATGATCTGAACCACTTTCGCGATGCTGTACTTGGGCGGAAAACTGATCACAATGTGCACGTAATCGGATTGGATATTTCGTTCCAGATACTCGATTTCCGGGTACTGTTTGCGGATTTCGTCCATCTTGATTCTGAGGTATTCGTCCACCCCGTTCACTAGAATTTTGTATCGGTATCTGGGGATCCAGACGATGTGATACATACATCTGTATGCACAGTGGGCTTGTTTCCGGATCTCCACGTTCTGAGTCTATCATGTTGTCCGAAGACTTAGGAACCCACTCCATCCACGGACTTACGTCTGGGGATTTGCGGCGGTACTTTAAAATATCGATATTTAAATCGAGATTATTTTGCGTTAATCGAGTTCGATTAACGCAAATAGACAAACACCTGATCGGCGTGTTCCCGCATATATAATGCAACGGATTTATCGTACTCCGTCATCTCCTCGACGGATCGTATTTCTATCGCAATATGAGCTGCAGGGGATTTCTGAATTCGAGATAAAAAATCTTTCATCTTTTCGAATTCCGCAGAATAAGGGGGACGACGAGGCTGAGTAATTTGCAGGTCGGGACGCAAGTATGTCAAGTGCATATTACCGCATGCCACTAAAGTTCCAGCGCTTAATTCCCCGTATTTAGGCGCTAATTCGGATCTCCTTAATATATATGTCGTTGCGCTTGCATTATCCATCAAGTAAAGCGGAAAACCTATCATGAAACTCAATGATATTATAAGCACCCAAAAGCGACGAAAGGCACTTAAAATAGAACCGGATAAGTGGTTTTCAAGATACAATAAAAGGGCTGCATATAGGCAAAATATGCCGGGGCTCAATAATCGGTAGCCCAGTTTATCAAAGGCCACAATCAACCGAACGCCGATAATAAATACGAAATAAGTTGCCCCAACTAAAATAAAAACAGAAGGTAGATTCACTTGCTTGATTAATTGGCGGGAAAAGGAAAACATTTCTCTTTTCCTTAAGCAATACCACAGGAATGAAATCCCGCTGACTTGAAACACGGCCGTGGCAATAAAAAGAATTAATAATTTAAATGATCCTGTTCCGAGAGACAATAAATTCATGCTAGTGAGAAATTCCTTAAATGCAGATATCACTCCTATAGAAAAGGGTTCGCCCGGACCGATACGAGGGCCTGCCAAGTTTCCAGTCTGTTTGTAATTGATATAGAAGTATCCGGTTGCGAAAAGGCTAATTGTTAAGCCCGCGCTTAAAAGATAAAACGCTCTTTTAAAATCCTTCCGAAAAAACTGTTTACAACTATAAAAAACCATTACAGCAACAACGAACAGACCAATGTAGCGAGTTGTAAACAACGCTACGCCAATTCCCCCAAGAAGAAAAGCCCGTATCAATAAAACTCGCGAGGACCGTAGGAACGCTTCAAGTTCAAAGACGAAGAATAGCAGCAATGGAATAAATAACGCCTCTGACCAGATATATGTGAAGACGTGAAGAAACGGCACAGATAGGATCAACAGCGATAGCACCCAATCACATCTGGAAGCTATTCCGCGAACAAACAGAAGAAGCATTGCCACGCACAGTACATTGAACAGTTTTGCCGCTAAAAAAATATTTTGTCCCGGGATAATCAACCGACATAAAACAGAAATGCAAAAGGAATACGCGGGAGGCTGTTCTGTATAACGAGCATAGACGCCGTAATTCAATAAATCCATTTGGACGTACCCGCGGCCTGCTAACATATTCTGCGCGCGTGCCAAATAGCCTGTGGAATCAGGCGTTAAGAACCCATTATTGTCAAAATAAGTCAAACTAGCGCTGGATAAACAGACCAGAACGAACAGAAGGATTAAGACCCCGTCACGCTTAAACCGTCTATTCATTCTTGAAAGAATATTAGGGCAGGAACACGTCCATGCGTACTTCTATGCCCTTCCCCCACGAATGCGTATCTTAGATTTGCTTGTCGGTCTCGATCGGTCGGACACAGGGCCGGCGCATACTCAGGGTCCGATTGCCTGTCCGATACGTTTTTGTATTTAAAAATCCCTTTTAACATAATTCATTCTGACAGGCCTAACGAGAAATATCCATTAGGTCTTCTATGCCGGAATCACGTTCGACTTCAGCCTGAAGTTTTCATGCTCAGAGTGAAGCTATGAGGAGTGCTTGGAACGAACCGGTCTTCCAAGATCCGGAATTTCTTCGTTTCGAAGGATGGCTTCCGGGACGGCTGTGACCATCGCCCAAGCCTTATCGCGGCCGATGATCTTGGCGGCCTTCTCGATTCCCTCGGATAACCGCGGCGGCCTCCTTTTTGCGTCGTGGGCGTCGCTGGCGATGATCTGGGCCAGATTTTGCCTCAGAAAAAGCGCAGCTGTTTTTTGAATTTTTGTGCCAAAAGCTCCGCTCAGGCTTTGGGCTGTTATCTGGCTCAGCGCCCCCATGGAAATCAGATCGAAGAGCCGATCCGGCCTTTCCGAGAAGACGAAATTCCGTTCCGGGTGGCTAATGATTGGAATGAGCCCTTCAAGGGTCATCGAGAAGATAACGTCGCGGGCGTTTGAAAGGACATGTTCGGCCGGGAACTCGATGAAGACATATCGCGAGTCGTTCAGGGTGAGGCCGTTGTCTTTTATTGTCCTGACGATCTCCGGATGAATATGGACCTCCGCACCGAAATATAAATCGATCGTACCGGTTCCGTTTCGCAGGATAAATTCTGCCTTTCTTTCGGCAAGAATATCCCAATCCTCGCCGTATTTGGATAAACGATGGATGTGCGGTGTTATGGAGATTCCCCGAATCCCGTCCGCCCGCGCGGCGTTCAGCATTTGGGAGGCCATTTCCCAATCCGCCGCCCCGTCGTCCCAATCGGGCAGGATGTGAGTATGAAGGTCGATCATATCACTGGATTTATTTTGATCCGACGAGAAGGGGCGCCATGTGTCCATACCGTGCAGCCCTGCGTTTGGATTCGATGTCGCGAAAGACGCGTTCGACTTGCTCGGACGACAAGTCGACCGAAGCCGCGATATCCGCCGGTTTCATTCCTTGATCATGAGCATAGAGACACAGATCCAGACGCTCGAGGGGAATCGAAAAAAAGAATTCCTCCTGGGATTGAGGAAGTGAATACGTGTCTGTTGTCGATGGCCGGGAGCGAATTTCTGCGGGGACACCGATATGTTCGGCGAGCTGATAGACCTGCGTCTTGTACAGATGGGCGATCGGTTTGAAATCCGCGGCGCCATCGCCGTTCTTGACGAAAAAACCCAGTTCATATTCCAGCCTGTTCGGCGTTCCCGCGACGGCATAATTCAGCCGGTCGGCATGATGGTATTCCATCATTTTTCTCGCCCGCTGCTTAAAGTTGCTGGCCGCGACGACAGTGAGATAGACGTCGGCGGGCATGCGTGTTTTTATGACGCGTCCGTCGGGAGCCTGGATCACGACGGAATAAACGCGCAGCCGCTCATCCTCCAAAACGCCCGGGAGCACGATTTTCGCCCGATAGCCGGCAGCATATTCCGGGACGCATTTCCGGATCGCCTCGTCCCGCCGCTCGTAGCATTTCGCGCCCTCCAGAACCGAAGTGATATCCTCGATGACAGAACGAATCCCGAAAGATTCGGCGGCCAACCGTCCCCATTCCGTCGATTCGGGAGAGGATTCCTTCTCCGGCATGATAATCCCGAAGACTCGATCTTTCCCGAGGGCTTGAACGCATAGAGCCGCGACCAGAGTACTATCGATCCCGCCCGAAAGGCCGATGACCGCGCCGCGGCGTCGCAACGTTTGCGTAACTTTTTCATGAATGGAGTTCTTGATCCGTTCGATCTCAACGGCACAATCGATCTTCAACGCTTCTCGTGATACGGTTGTCATCGTCTTGTTCGATCGCCCGTTACCTGTTTTGCTTGCCCAGAATATAGCTCGCGGCGTGGTCGATGGAATCCAGGTTTTCGGGCAGGATTTCCTCATCCTCGACCTTGATCTGAAATGTTCGTTCGATGAAATCGATGAGTTCAATGACGCCGGTCGAATCGACGATCCCTTTTTTTAAAAGGGAATCTGAGGATTTAAGGCCCGAGTCCTGACCGAAGAGAAAAGTCTCGACGATGAACTCTTTCAGCTTGTCTTCGATCTCGCACTTGTTCATTTCGTTTTCTCGTTCAGCATTCAGATAGAGTCCTAATTCCCTTAAATTGCTCCGCGAGAAGTTGGCTCGAGAGAATCCCGACAAAGGCCATGTCGTCGCGCACTCCCGTGACGCGTCCTTGGCGGGCTTTCTTGAGCAAGAGGCCGACCGCCTTTGGATTGAAGAGATGAAAAGCGTCGAGGCGTTCGGTAGACATCATTTCCGAAACATAGTCCGGCTCGACAACGCTCGGACCGACGAAACTCTCCGCGCCGGGAGCTCTATAGGGTTGTTTTATTCTCTTGATGATGGACTCCGGAATCAGTCCGCGGGCCGCTCTCCGGAGAGCGTACTTTTCGACTAGGCCGTTGATCCTGAGCTTGAGAGGCAATCTCGCCCCGAACTCGATGACACGGTGATCGAGAAAGGGGAAACGGCTTTCGACGCTATGGGCGAGTGCCATGCGGTCACCCTGCGCCGAAAGAATATATCCTGGCATGAGAAACGCGAATTCCAGGTATTGCGCCCGCGACAGCCAATCCCAGGATTCGTATTCCTGGGGTAGACGGCTTTTTAATTCTTCAAGGGGGTCCCAACCGCGAAGCGCAGCCTTGACCTCATCGGAAAGGAATCGGAGATTGTCTATGCCGAGTTGCCAACGGGGAAGATGGGAAAAGAACGGACTCCGCAAGGCCTCCGGGGAAATATGAAAAAACGCTTTTAAATATTCGACGGGTTGGCTTTGAATGGCATCCATATAGGGGTAGAGGCGTTTTAGCAGCCGGGGCCGTATTGCGGATTCCGGATGCCGGCTCCAGAAATAGCGGACCTTCGCCTCTTTGAATATATCGTAGCCGCCCAGGACTTCGTCCGCTCCCTCGCCCGTCAGAACCACCTTGAATCCGCTGTCGCGAACGAGCTGAGACAGCAAGTAAAGTGGTGCCGGAGCCGTTCGAACGATCGGCTGCTCCGCGTGCCAGACCACCTTCGGGAAAATCCGGCCGATATCGCCATCCAGGCAGGACGCTGCAATATTTTTAGTGCCGAGATAATCCGAAACTTCTCTTTGGTAGGAGCTTTCGTCAAAGCGTGCATCGCTAAATGTCACGGAGAACGTTTTCAGGGCCGAGGGCACTTCCTTGCGGATCAAAGCGGCCGTGACCGAGGAATCAAGGCCGCCGCTCAAATACGCTCCCACCGGGACGTCTGCGCGCAACATGATATGCGCGGCGTTGTCTAGAAGGTTTCTCAGTTCGTCGATATATATCGCATCATTGCGGGGATGGTCGTCGGGCGTATAATCGATTTTCCAGTAGCGTTCGACACGCGGCGCCGGATTGCCGATGCCGATGAATAAATTATGCCCTGGCGGAAGAATTGAAATGCCCTCGAATATGGAACGTGGAGCGAGGGGATGCCAAAATACGAATGTTTCTGCTAGAGCGATTGAGTCAATCCGATGGGGAACGAAGGGAAGGATGAGGAGGGCTTTCGCCTCAGAGGCGAAAGCGAAGAAGCCTTCCCGGACAGTATAGAAGAGCGGTCGAATTCCAGCTCGGTCTCGGGAGAGAAAAAGCGATTGCCGACGTGAATCCCAGATGGCGAACGCCCATTGGCCGTTCATTTTATCGACGCCCGCAGGGCCGTATTCCTGGTAGAGGTGAAGGATGACTTCGGTATCCGAGCGAGAACGAAAGCGGTGACCTTTTGCGGAGAGTTCTTCTCGCAGTTCGAGGTAATTAAATATCTCACCGTTAAACGTTATGGTAAGTCCCGCTTCGCGAAATTGCATGGGTTGGTAGCCGCCTTCGGGATCGATGATGCTGAGCCGAGCGTGAGCAAAACCGATTGGTCCATCTAGATATATTCCTTGTCCGTCCGGCCCGCGGTAACGCTGGATTTGGATCATCCGGATGAGCAAGTCATAACGTGGGACCTCCGAGCACAATCCGAAAAGGCCAGAGATTCCACACATGGCTACAGCTCCGATTCCGGGAAGTTCTCTTCCCGCCAGCGGCCCATTTCGGTCAAAATGAATTCTTTCGGGTTTCCGCTCGTAAAAGTATGATTGGTGCCGCGAATCGTCAGAAGACGAACACGGCTCGTATCCAGTCCTTGAAGCGCGATCTTGTTCACTTGCTCGGCATAAAGATGTTGAGTCTTGGTTTCGGCACAGATCATGAGGACGGGAACGCCGCTTTCGACGACCTTCCTCCACGCCCGGGCCAGAGGGATGTTCGTGTTTTCCGGATAATCTCTTAGCTTGACAAGAGGGCGAAGTAGACGGCGTAAGGGGAAAGGGATAAAGAGGCTTTTGGGATTATTTCCTGAAAGAATACGAAGCCATCGCCAACGAGAAAAAGCGTGCCGAATGTGATGTCCGCTTTCTTTTGGACTCTGCGAGTTAGGCCCGATAAAATCGGGATCGAGGGTGATAATGCCGGCGAGCGGAAATGGCTTTTCCGCCCAGGCGAGGATGGCGTTGATGAACGGTGCGCAAAGACCAGCGGTGATAACCCTTTCGAGTTTAAAAAGGTTCATGAGCTGAAGAATTGTCGCCGCAAATTGAGGGGCCTTCTTTCCTTCGCGTATCATGTCTCCGAACCGTTCGGCGTTATCGGGCGTTTCGCCCGGGCTGTCTCCTACTCCAGGCAGATCAATACGAAAAGCCGGGAATCCGGCCGAGGCAAAATCGTCGGACATGATTGCTCCGAAAGAACCCTGTCCGTCACGTGGAGCCCATCCGAAGTTCGTGAAGATCACCCCCGTGGAGGACCGAGCGAAATTCCTTTTGAACGGTTCATGATAGGTACCGATGCAGCGCTGACCCAAAACTGAAATATCGATCATGCGACGCATACGGATATTCTTTATTTAGCTGATCCAACAGTCAAAAGCCAATCTCGGCTTTGCATGAACAATTCATCTACGTTTGGATTCAATAACGGAGAAGGCGACCAAAAAACCGGATCTCGGATATTGATTGTCTTTAGATGAGAGCCTTCCGTAGGGGAACTCTGAGACGCTGCCTCGATGCGAACATCGAGCCACGGTCGAGAGTCTTCTTGGCCTGGAAGAACCGTAATACATGCCGAACTGCTTTCCCATAATGGAAATGTCCATGTCATGCCGTCGACATGAATCTTTCGCCCGGCGATGAGATCTCGAATATACAGTTGCCGAGATGTCCCTTTAGTCGCGATATTTTCTATGGCATCCGATGCGATTTTTCGGCGCAGCGTCTCCAGAAGCATTGTTTCGCAAGAATCGAGGCGATTCCACATAAGAAGAGCTTGGCCGAAGCCTCTCGAAAATACGCGCGCGGACAAGATCGCTCCTAACCGAAGTCCGAAGAGAATAAACGGCTGGCCGAAAAAACGCGCTTGGCATGTGCGAGCCACGAACTCAAGGTCTTCCTCCCATCTCAGAAAGTCCTGATTGGAGAAAGAGCCCGAACTTTCGCCGCAACCGCGGTAATCGAATCGAACGACCCGGAAACCGCTGTTAGCCAAAAAGCGGGCCCATCGCACTAGGGTCAGATAGGCACGAGAGCGCTCGTTGCCAAAAGGCCCCGCAATGATGACCGTGGCGATTGCGTGGGCGTCCTCCGGTTCATGACATACGAAATATAGCTGTTCGCCTTTCCAATCCAGAAATTCGTAGGTAACATCGGAGACAGGGTAAAAGAGGTCCCGTTGAGTAAATCCTCTCTTTGGCTGTGCGGGCACATTATTGGCCATGGAATTTGATATTCTATTCGCCGCTAAAACTTATCTTTGGATGGCTTTGCTAGAACCGTCTTCTTGATCTTCCCGCTGGATGTCTTGGGCAATTCGGCCAGGAACTCGACGGACTTTGGTTGCATGTAGTTTTCGAGACGTCCCGCGCAATGCGCCAGGATGTCTTGTTCCGTGAGCCCGCATCCTTCTTCGAGGGTCACATACGCTTTAATAGCCTGTCCGAGGATCGCGTTCTCCACACCGATGACGGCGACTTCACGTACGCCATGAAGGTCATGAATGACGTTCTCGATTTCTTTCGGGGCGACCTTCTCTCCGCGGGTCTTAATGATATCATCCGACCGCCCTACGAAATACAGATAGCCGTCTTCATCGATCCGGCAAAGATCGCCTGTAAACAGGACGGACTCGCCCGGCAAAAGACCCGGGCGCAATTTCTTTGCCGTATCTTCAGGTTTCCCCCAATATCCCCTCATTACCGTAGCTCCGCGGAGAACGAGCGTACCTATTTCGTTGGGGCCGAGTCTACGGCCTTCGTCATCCTCGATCCAGAATTCCGTATTAGGGATGGGAATACCGACACTCAGCGGTTTTTTCTCAAGATCCTCGGGCGGCAGGTAAGAACAGCGTTTGCACTCGGTCAGCCCATACATCGAGTAGATCCGGGCCGTTGGAAACGTCTTGCGCAGAAAACGGATGTTTTTAAGAGAAAGGGCGGCCGCTGTGTTCGTTACAAATCGGACGCTCGTAACATCAAATTTCGAAAGATCTCTCATATTCTCCATCATAGAAAATACGGAGGGGACGCCAGGAAAGCCCGTGACTTTCTCTTCGGCTATGCGTTTAAGGGGTACGGCTGGATAAGCGAAAGATTCTTCAAGGATAAGCCTCGCTCCTGCTTGAAAACTGAGGATCATTTGATAAAGGCCATAGTCGAAGGAAAAAGGAAAAACATTAAGAACGATATCGGATTCAATCATTTCTAGGTATGCGCCGATGGAAGACGCCGCCGCGAGCATGTTTCGATGCGTGAGCATTACGCCTTTGGGCTCGCCCGTTGAGCCAGAAGTATAGATAATCGCTGCCAGATCGATATCGATGCTTTTCCGGTCCGGGGGCGCACTCGCGTTGGGCCGGCGTTTCGCTTCTTCGATGGCATTTTGCCAGGACAAAGGATGAGGCAGATCATCCCGCTCGGCCGCGAATTCATCGCCTGTAACGATGACTCCTTTTAGCTGGGGAGCCTTTAGGCAGGCAGGTGTGAATATGGAAGCGAGAGATGAATCTGCAATGAGGATCTTTGCCCGGCAATCGTTGAGCAGGTAAACAAGTTTCTCAGTCTTCGTTGAAGAATTTACAATCGAGACGACGGCGCTCGCTTTCAAAACGGCCCAAAACGCGACGGCTGTTTCAATGGTGTTCCTGGCGAATACGATCACACGGTCGCCGCGCTCGACGCCTATATCGACAAGGGCGTGCGCGACTAGATTCGACGTTTTGTCGATTTCGCCGTACGACGCGCGCCGTACTCCGCAAACGAGCGCCGTTTTGCCGGGAAATCGTTCGGACGATTTCATAAGGAGATCTTGAAGGAGCGGCACGGCGCTGTTGAATGTTTTACTGAGCATTACAAGTTTTTCTATTCCGTAGTCATCTAAAATACCCTAATCTTTTCGCAAACATATCGTAGGCAACGACAAGATATCGTTGGCGAGCTTTTCAGAAATGCAAAGTGGCGTTCTCACATTCTGAATCCAATCAGATATTTCTCTTGGCTACGATTTATTTATTTCCGCCTATTTTATCGATATATTTCTTGGATTGTGTTATGTAGTCTATTCATAGGTAGCTATCATACGAATAATTCAATCGGTAATAACCGGTACGCTTACCGGTCCCAGCGTCAATTTATACAGGTCGTCAATCGTGATCGAGACAAGCTGACTATTTTTGCTTACGATGTAATCTATCAATGCCTGGAAATCGTCCAATGACCAGTCTAGGCTATTTTCACCGATGCTATGAAAGATCGGTGATATAATCGTCCCGGCAGCAATGGCTTCGTCAATGTATCCCTTGGCGCTCTCTAATGAAACTGAAGCATCAATAGGTGTACCGCCAATATTGAATAAGTCCGAACTTGGTAAAACGATAGGGGGATATGGGGTCTCAGCTTGTGCGGTCGTATGTTGGACAGACGCGCCAGTCAGCATCCCCAGATTATACATTGCTATTCTCGTATCATTATTCCAGCGACCTTCCGGATAAGCAACATATTTTCCACCTGGCAGGCCAAATGCATCCAGGTCGGCTTTACCGTTTGCAATAGCGGCTTCCTGATCCGGTTCTGAAAGTTCGGAAAGAACGGAATGAGCGCGAGTATGGTTGCCAATAGTCCAATCCGAATGCTTTCTCCTCTCTCTTTTTTCAAACCAAGAAATGATGCCCCCTCGGTTGATCCTTTTACTCGGCGACCAAGGCTTTTGGCCGCCGACCTGCATTTCCCGGAGATTCGTTGAGGAAATACGATCGCCCTTATCGATCCAATCGCCTCTTTGATAGAGCGTACCGCAGATGTTACGAGTTTTCATGTAGGTAAATGCTTCTGCGTATTGCGAGGAATATCCATCATCAAATCGCATCATCACCGCTGGGACACATAGATAACCAACCTCAAAAACATCAAAGCTGACCGCCGCCACTTTGCCAGGGGCCGCTCTGACTTCAAAACGCAATCGTTCAATCGGATACTCCCAACGTGGAGAACCCCCGCCAACCTTGAAATAGTTTTTTGGAACTGTAAATAGATTCCAGCCCGAATGTCGGATGCAAAGCTGGGGCCACCATGCTTGAAACCACGAAGAAAAAGGAGTCGTATAGAGTTTGATCATAATGGAAGTAGGAGAGGCATAATCCGACAAGCTTGTATTATGCAAATACATCCAGAAACGGAGCTGCTGCCAATCGCCTGACAAATCCCAATCGACCTTCTTGGTCATATTCGCCGTTGCTCCAGCATAGGAAATTAGCTTCACGCTCTGCGTGCCGTTCATGAATTGGATTGTGTTCGCCGCCACGGTTCCGGCTTCTGGCGTCCAATCGCCGGTAGACTCAAAGTCCTCCCAAAGCGTACCAGAGGCAGCGATTAAATTTTGCGGCAGAATGATCGCATAAGCATTGATTATCGAAGGCAAATCTATTTTTCTAAATTTCTCAGCCAGAATCGCAGCCGGACTCATTGCACCGAGCTTAATAAAGCTTCGTCTGTTCATGAGGTTTCCTCCGCTTACAGCGGGATTATGGTCCGGGAGTCGGCGTCAAGACAAAGAACTGTACCAGGATGTCATTCTCCAAGGCGAAACGAGAATATGTCTTTTTCCGTAATCACGAGGGATAGATCAAATCATTTTTAATTGGATTGGTAAAATGTCTTAATTTTTTCGCAAACATATCGAATTTCTTCTTCGGAAAGCTCGGCATACATGGGTAACGACAAGATATCGTGGGCGAGCTTTTCCGATATGACAAGCGGCGTTCTCAGGGGAAGATGCGCATAGGCCTTTTGAAGATGACAAGGCACGGGGTAGTGAATTCCCGCGGCAATCCCTTCTTCCTTAAGATAATTAATGAGTTCATCGCGGCGTCCGACTTTCACCACGAATAAATGGTAGACATGCCGTCCATCCGGCATTTCTTGAGGAACCTCAACTTGCTTTATCCCGCGTAGATATTTTCTATATAGATCAGCGTTTTGGCGTCTTTTCATCGTCCATTCCTCGAGATATTTCAGTTTGACCTCGAGCACCGCTCCCTGCATGCCTTCCATACGATAATTATGGCCGATATAATCGTGGTAATACTTCTGAGCCGAGCCATGGTCGCGAAGAGCCATCATTTTCTTGTAAAAGCTTTCATCGTTTGTTAGGACAGCTCCTCCTTCACCATAAGCCCCCAGATTTTTGCCCGGGTAGAAACTAAAGCAACCGCAGCTTCCGAAAGACCCCACCTTTTTGCCCTTGTATTCAGTCAAATGGGCTTGGGCGCAATCTTCGATAATAACGAGGCGGTGTTTGGCCGCGATCGATTGGATCTCATCCATCTGTGCGGATTGCCCATAAAGGTGAACGGGAATAATTGCTCTCGTTTTTGAAGTGATCGCTTCTTCTATTTTTTGAGGGTTAATATTGAAATAAAAGGGTTCACAGTCGACGAAAACGGGCGTCGATCCGCACAAGCTGACAGCTTCGGCCGTTGCGAAGAAAGTATTGGCCGGAACGATGACTTCGTCTCCGGGACCGAAACCGAGAGCCCACATGGCGATATGAAGGGCGGCTGTTCCGGAATTGACTCCAACGCAATATTCGGCCTGGTGGCGCTCGGCAAACTTTTCCTCGAACGATTTAACGAACGGCCCCGCCGCGAACGCCGATTTTTCAATAACCGCTCGGATGGCTTGGTCTATTTCGTCTTTGATTGTAAGATATTGAGCCTTTAAATCGATAAAATTGATGTGCATGTGAACCTCCGTTTTGATTTTATTTAGTAGGTTATCGTCGAGGAGTACATCAAGACCCCAGGGTCGAGACTCCGCTCTTCGCGCTTATGAATTCCTTGAGTGACCGAGGAGGTGTCCAATAGCCTGCAGATATATTTTCTTCGTGACATTCCAGCGTAACTGCTGATAACGTTCATAGGCGCATTCTGCCCTTTGCCGTCCTTTTTCGGGATTTTGATACAATTCAATAACCGCACGGGCCAATTCTTCTATATTCTCGGGGTTAATAAAAATCATACATTTATCATTAAAGCTCTCTTCTATTGCAGGCAGGCGAACCGTAATCACGGGCACTTTCAAAGCGATATATTCAAACAGTTTGTTGGGCTGACAGAGTTCAGAAAATGGAGAACGATTAAGAGGTATAACGCCAACGTCGGCCTGAATTAAATAATTAGAGATTCGTTTTAACGGAACCTCTCCCGTGAACTCAATAATGTCTTTACAATCCAGCGAATCAGCTAATTTTCGTAAATCAGGCTCAATTTCTCCTTTGCCGATAATCTGAAGCTTAACATTGGGTATGAATTTTCGTATTTGGGGCATTGCCTTGATCAGAACGTCTTGGCCATATCGCGGCTGCAATGTGCCGTGGGTCATGAGCAGATATTTTGAATCAGGAGTTTTGCGGTCCACGGAAGGCACTAAAATGTCTTCCGCGGGAACATTTCTGATGACAGTGATTTTATCAGCCGGTGCACCTCGATCGATAAAACGTTGCCGAATAGATTCGTTTACGGTCAAGACATGGTGAGCGAAACGGATGGCATATCTTTCAATAAATACATGAATATATCGTACAAAACGAAAGCCCGAGCTCCCGTATATAGTATCATAAAGCTCGGGCGTTGGCTCATGCAGATCGAGCAAAATACGCGATCCGAGCAACCGGGGAATCAGTGTTACGAAGATCAGTGAATCCGGGAGCGTATTAACTTGGATGGCGGAGAATCGGCGTTGAAAAGCCAGGCATGATAATTTCCAACCCATGAGAAACATAGAAAGAGCATATTCCATCACGTACTTTACTTTCGAACCGCGACGGTGTCCCATCGGCAAACGATGGATATGAATGTACTCTTTGTCCTCAAACGGTTTTTCACCCGGTTTGCGCAAACAAAGGAGCGTGACATCGTACCCAGCATCCCTCAGAGCGTGCACCTCTTTATATATCCGCGCGTCATCGGGGAAATACGCGTGCCGCAAGACAGCTATACGTATTAGTGAAGAATCACTCATATTAAAGCCGGCGTATTTCTTTCTTTATAATTTTTTGGGGGGAAAGGAATGTTTATCTCGGGTTCATGACTCCATGCAACATCGATGAATCTATTGTCATTCCCCGGATGTAATCGCACGATAAATGACAACGGAGATTTGGGATCAAGTCTTTCCAATTTAACAATAAAGCCATTCTCATTTTGCCGAATAGCTTTGAAAATAATTTGGCGTCGACTCTGAAACCAGGTGACAATTTCAGAGGCTGAAGTAATCCAGGCCTTTCGTTTTTTCAATTCCCTGAGTAGCCGATCATAAAAGCGACCCCAGTGCCGTTCAGGACCTAAACTGCGTTCATGCCAAAGCAGAGTGACTACTCCTCCATATTTCTCGGCTTGATCAAATATTTTTCTACATTGCCGCCAAGCGACCTTGTTCTTCCAATCTTGGAAATCCGGATAAAACATAGCCGTATCTTGAATATGTAAAGGAAGTTCTAACAGCCTTTGGCATTCCATCGGCTGGAAAACTTGCAGAGTTCCTGTTCTAAAACCTATCGTCTCATTATAACCGATGGTCGAATCGTACTCAAAACCTGCTCCTTCGAGAAAATTCGCTGATTCCTTCGAAAAACAGAGCCAATGCATCCGGACGCCTTTTAATTCCTTAAGCGAGAATGATTCAATACGCCTTTTTTCATCTATGGCAGCGATTGGATCATCCCAGGCGTCAATTCCATGCAAGGCGACTTCTTTACCAGCCGCCAGTAGCTTCTTGATGATATCTTGGATATCTTCGACGTCATATTTCGTCGCGCGCCGCCCGCGATGAAGCATGCTGACATGATGCCCAGAACGGTTTTTATATGGGATAATAAAAAAAGTTGACTTAAAAGGTCGTTCGACCTGGATGTATTTATCAAATTGCATCCAGAAATCCTTTTTCCATCCGGCCATGACAAATGGAAGGCTGAGTACGGTCAGCCAATTATTTAACATGTTTTTTAAAGATAGGCGACCGGTCAACCACCGTCTGAGCGAACCAAGATTTGCCCGATATAAAAACCCTTTCATGGAATGGTCACATCCGTGAAATCGAATTCCCGCAAAATCAACATCATGTGTTAGAGCAGCGATGAATGAAAATCCGGGAGGCATCGGAGGAATTTCCAAGAGTGGAGAATTACCGGAAAAGATAAGCTGTCTTAACAAGTTGATATGGGCATCAAGAGTCGGATAAGAGGCCATATCAGCAGGTTGACCTTGAACAAGCAGATAGCCGACTTCGTCTAAAAGATCATAGCCTAAACGAAATATCGTCCGTTCATTTTCAATAATCTTCAGGGCTGCCACATCCTCTGAATCTAAATAAAAGGCGATTGAAGAACGAGAGGAGATAAGGATCGCACTTTCTTTATAAAGTGGTATGCATTCATTTTCGAAAGACAGAACGCGCTGTTTTTTATTTTCTCGCAGATTAATCTGCTCATAAGAATCAACATCGAGAGCTTTACTGCTATAAACAATCAATAACGAAGTGTTGAGCCTCTCCCGAATATCTGTTGTCGTCAGAACAACATCATAATACTTGCCAGGGATGACGAATTCCCATGGAGTTTTGAAAAGCTGAAAAAATTCCTCAGCGATACGCCTGTGTCTTTCTTCTGTAAGGATTCCTATCATTACGGAGCTTTCCGGGTCCTTTTCCAATAATGAAGAAGTCGTCCCATCTGTTCACTTCGTAAATAACGCACAAAATCTTCGGGGACTTTTCGATTGTTCTTTTTCGTGATAGACCAAAAATAGCCGACGAGCATGGTCACGCCGCCGAGAATCCACGGCTTTTCTGAAAACCGGCGCAAAGCGCGTAAAAAAAAGAACAAAGGATGATAGCCCATCTCATAATCCTCGATCCCGCGCTGTAAAAACACTCTGAATACGCCCCGATTCTCTGATCCTGTTTTTCGGTGATGCCGGACGCTCAGTTCGGGGAAAGCTCGGACTTTCCAGCCGTGCATGCGCGCCATGACTTCGGCAGCGGCATCAATTCCGCCACGGATGGACATATATCCGCCTATTTGCCGCCAGCATTGCCTTGTGAACATCTGAATAGGGCCGCTGACACTCCAATGAATGTCCGTGATCTGGCGGATAAATTTGCCGTGCCAGGAATCGTAAAGAATACCGCCGGCAATACCCAGATCTGGCTGAGCTTCCATGCGAGTTATAACTTTCTCATAATAGTCAGGGGGAAAAGTTACGTCGACATCTAGTATCCCCACAAAATCATGTTCGAGATGTCGTATAAGTTCATAGCCGGCATTAACAGCGCCAGCTTTTGAACCGAAGTTGCGTTTTTTATTCGGTTGAATCCGGACCAGCTTCATAAATGAATGTTGATCGGCATAACGCTGAATAATTTCATCCGTGCGGTCTATGGAGCCATCGCTCATGATGAGCCATTGATTTGGAACACGGGTTTGATCTATAACACTTAAAATAGTTCGTTCAATGTATATCTCTTCATTACGAGCCGCAGAGATCAATATATAGGAACCGATCATTATCGTAGAAACCCATCTAAAGAAAAATATTGAGGCCATCTGCCGGAATAAATTGTCAACCAGCTTAGAGCAAATTGCTTAGTCATCTAGCTTTGTTTTGTATGAATATCTCTTTTTTCCTTTCGCATTATTTTTTTCTTATTGAGTTCTATAACCAAGTTATCCGGCGCGTATAAATATGGTTCTTCCGGGTTTTTCATGGGTAAACCGATAGGCTACAATGGCTCCAGGAGGCCCTGGAGTCATGCAAGATACCGAACTTTATCGCCATGTCTTGGGATTGGAGAAACCTTGGA
>Ga0315277_10005385_pt1 | contig 16853 bp, 14 predicted proteins | sample YL17G05_15_MG_FD_203695 | JGI IMG/M metagenome (GOLD analysis project Ga0315277, IMG submission 203695) | Sediment microbial communities from Yellowstone Lake, YNP, Wyoming, USA - YL17G05_15 | ecosystem: Environmental > Aquatic > Freshwater > Lake > Sediment | place: USA: Wyoming | collected... | reverse complement strand
ACCTCCAGGTCCTTGACGGCTTTGGCGTGGTCGCCGGCGACGAACGCAGCTTCACCGTCCTCGAACATCCTGAGGTAGAAGGGATCTATCGCCTGGGCCGCGGCGAGCCCGTTCCCTAGGACGAGGATGACCGACAGGGCCGCGGCGACGGCGACAACGGGAAGCTTTCCGATCTTCCTGACGTGCTTGGGATTCATGAAGATACCCTTGTTCCGGGTCTTTTATATCCCGAATCCCCGTTGTTTGTCAAAGCCCACGATCCCCCGGGAAAACGGGGGCTGCCCGGCCCGTTCGGCCCCTCCCCTCTATGGGTGAGGGGCGATGGAGAAATTTCACCCCGGGATTCATCCCCCCCGACGATTGCGACCCCTGGGAAGACAGGATTAAGATTCGCCCGGATGACGAAGATGACAAACCCTTCGATTTCGCACCCGGCTTCGGATATAATCAGGGGCACCTGGTTTGTCGTCTTCGCAAAAGCTTAGTATTTCTTCACAAGTGAGATAGACGGATTTTACCAACGGCGGTAGCTTGCGGTTTTTTCTTCGGGATCACCGATCGACCGGGACCGACACTCCCGGGAATCCCCATGAGCCGCACGGAACTCCCAATCGTACCATGAGCCAGACATTTCGAGAACACGTGATGCAAAAGCCTCTCGATCTGCGGGGGAAGCATCTCCTGAACAACACGGCCATCAATTTCCTGGGCCTGGGGATTCCTTATCTCGTGGGGTTCATTGCGATTCCGTTCATCGTCCGCGGGTTAGGCCCCGATCGCTTCGGGCTCCTGTCGATCCTTTGGATCATCATCGGGTATTTCGGCTTCGTCGATCTCGGGTTGGGACGGGCGACCACGAAATACGTCGCGGAGTTCCTGGGCAAGGACGAAAAGGATCGGGTGCCGGCTTATGTCAGCTCCACCGTCTGGATGCAGCTGGTCCTCGGAGTGCTGGGCACCGGCATACTCCTGGTGGTGGCTCCCTGGCTGGTTGAACGGGTCCTAAAAATCCCCCCCGCGTATTGGGGCGAGGCACGCTCGAGCCTGCGTATCATAGCGTTCTCCCTTCCGGTCGTCCTCCTCTCCTCGTCGTTTCGGGGGATTCTCGAATCGGCCCAAAGATTCGACCTCGTGAATGCCGTGAAGGTCCCGGGGAGCATCCTATTCTATCTCATTCCCCTTCTGGGCATTTTCCTTGGGTTCCGACTTCCCGGGATCGTTCTTCTGCTGGTCCTGTCCCGGGTCCTCACCTTGGCGGCCTGGATGGCCATGGCCTTCAAGGTCCTGCCTGGGCTTCGTGGTTTCGTTTCCTTGAACTGGGGCGTCGTCAGATCTCTCCTGACGTTCGGGGGATGGGTCAGCTTATCAAGTGCGCTCTATGCCGTAACGAACTCCCTGGACAGGCTCCTCATAGGGAGCCTGCTGGGCACCAAGGACGTCACCTATTATTCGACCCCCCTGGAAGCCGTCAACCGGCTCGGCATCATCCCCGGGAGCATCTCCTTGACCCTGTTCCCGGCGTTCAGCTCTTTAGACGGAGCGTCCGAGGATCGCCGTGTCAGGGCCCTTTACGCGAAAGCCGTCAAGTTCACCTTCCTGAGCGTCGGCCTCCTCTCGGTGTTCGTCGTATTCTATTCGGAGCCCTTCCTTCGTCTTTGGCTCGGTACGGATTTCGCGGCGAGGAGCGCCTGGACCTTCCGGATCCTGGCCGTGGGCTTCCTGATCAGCTCTCTGGCGGGCATCCCCTACAATTTCCTCCAGGGCATTGGTCGGGCGGATCTGGCCACGAAGCTCCAGCTCGTCGAGCTCGGGATCTTTCTTGCCTTGGCCTGGCCGTTGATCCGGGCCTGGGGCATCGAGGGCGCGGCGCTGGCCATGGTCCTGAAATCCGGGCTCGTGACCGTTCTGTACTTTTCCCGGGTCTCGAGATTGCGCGGTATCGGGAGGCCGGATCTCATCGAGAACGGCCTCCTTCGTGCCGTCGCCGTCGTGTTCCTCGCGGCCCTCGTCACCGGACTCCTCAAGCTCATCATCCCGTCCGTCGTCATCAGCCTGGGAGCCGCCCTGGCCGTCGTCGGACTGCTGGGCTTTTTTTTCGCTTTGAGCCGGGAGGAACGAGCTCTGGCCGGAGAGATTGTGCAGAAGGCCCTGCTCAAGAGGGTCCCTCTTCGGGAGGTTCGGTGAAAGGGAAAGACTCCCCGCTCCGGGGGGGACGTCCGAGACTGGCCGTCATCCATCCCGACCTCACCGTTAGCGGAGGGTCGCAGGCCCCCGCCGTATGGCTGGCGGGGGCGGCGGTCGGCGGTTTTCGCATCACGCTCATCAGCTCTTCAGAGATTAACCTCGAAAGACTGGACCGGTTCTATGGGACCCGACTGGCGGGACAGGATATAGCGACCGTGACCGTCCCTCCGGCGGGATGGGCCAAAAGGGTCGATGCGCTTCGAGGATTCCGGCTCGAGCGTTACTGCCGGAAAAAGGCTCGGGATTTTGACATCCTCGTTTCCGCGTATAATGTCATGGACTTCGCGAAGCGGGGCATTCAGTTCATCGCGGATTTTAGTTTCGACGACGGTCTGCGGCGTGCCTTCGATGCTGGTCCCCTGGGGCTTCAGCGGTTCCTCTACGCGAGGTCCCCGCTCAGGTCCATATTCCTCCGTTTGGCGGCTCGTCTGGCCGGAAGGAGGGAGGAGGGATGGAAACGGAACATCACCATCGCCAATTCCTCCTGGACAAGGAATGTCCTCAAGCGGGAGCTGGGGCTGGAAAGTCATGTCATTTATCCTCCCGCGACAGGCCTCTTCCCCGATGTCCCTTGGACCGAGAAAGAGGATGGGTTCGTCGTCCTGGGAAGGATCGAGCCGGAAAAACGCTTGGAGAGGATACTGTCCATCCTCGGCCGGGTCAGAGCGGCGGGATTCGATGTCCATGTCCATATCCTGGGGACATCGGGCAACCAAGCCTATATCCGGTCCATGGAATCCCTCTGCCGGGACCTGGGCCCGTGGGCTGTCATGGAAGGGCTCGTCGAGGGGAAGGACAAGTGCGCCATGATCGCTCGGCACAAGTATGGACTGTCAGGCCGTGCTTTCGAACCCTTCGGGATCGCCGTGGCCGAGATGGCCAAGGCCGGATGCCTTGTCTGGGTTCCGAGGGGCGGGGGACAGGCGGAGATTGTCGGCCTTCCGGAACTCATCTTCGCGAACGATGACGATGCCGTCGGAAAGATCGTCCGGATGCTCGCGGAGGCTGGACTCCAGGAGGATGCGAGACGAAGGCTTCGGGCTCAGAGCGCAAGGTTCTCCGAATCCCGATTCGTGGATGAAGTTCGGGACCTCCTCACCGCCTTTCTGAAGGAGATGACACAGGAGTTGGGGATTCCCGTGGGACACTTGCCGCCCCAGGCGGGTGTGAACCTTGATTCGCCAGGAAAACGAAAATGACCATTAGAGAAGCTTTGAACGAGAATCCCTCGGTTCGCCGTGGGCACTGGCCCCGGGTGGCGATTATCATCTTGAATTGGAACGGATGGCGCGACACTCTTGAATGCCTGGAAGCCGTCCTGGCATTGGACTATCCCAATTTTCTGGCCATCGTCGTCGATAACCACTCAACAGATGATTCCGTCGCTAAGATCAGGTCATGGGCCCGGGGCGAAATACCCGTCCGGACTCGTTACGTGGAATCCTTCGCGGCCCTGAAGCCGGTGGAGATCGTCGAATCCGACCCGTCCGGGGATTTGATCGGCGGCGAAGGAGAGACTCAGGCCGGCGATCATGATGTCCCTTCATTCAGGCGGATCTTGCTCATCCCCTCTGATAAAAATCTGGGCTTTGCCGGAGGCAACAACGTCGCCATCCGATATGCCCTGGAGATGCGTTACGAATATATCTGGCTGCTGAACAACGACGCCGTGCCGGATCGAGAGGCCTTGACGCAGTTAATGATATCCGCGGAATCGGATTCGCGCAACGGCATGGTCGGATCCAAGATCCTGGACTATGAGGAACCCGAAACGATTCAAAGCATCGGAGAAAACCTGGTGCTCTCCAGGATGCGGGGCAAATGGCCTGCTCGAAAGTGGCCTTTGTCGGATCCTTCTGGGAAAGTCTCACAACCACTCTGGATGTGGGCGGCCAGCCTGCTCATTTCCAGGGAATGCCTTGAGGAGATCCGCGGATTCGATGAGCGCTATTTCTTCAGTTATGAGGACATCGATCTGTGTATCCGGGCCAGAAAGCGCCAATGGAGGCTCTCCTGCTGTATGGACAGCCGTGTATGGCATAAGGGATCCTTGAAGGATGCCGCCGCATTCAAGACGCTCCTCGGAAGGAGAATCCAGCTCAATTCTTTCTCGCGATTCAAGCTGAGAGGCTACTACCAGATCCGAAACGAGATTTTTTTTATCAAGAATTTCTTTCCCCATTTGTTGGTGCTCTCTCTCCTCCTCGATGTTGGCTTGTTGCTCAAGAGCCTAGTTCTGGAGGACTGCAAATACGGCCGAGCTAGGGTCATTCGGGAGGCCTGTTGGGACGGACTGACGAACAGGATGGGCGAAAAACGTCATGGATAGGACCTTTCCATTTGGATTCGACCTCCTTGCGATAAGCTCGTCCCATATCCTTCCTTCAGAGCGGGGTGCATCATGTGGTATCCCGGCGGCGGCAGATAGGCGGGGAAATCCCCTGCGGAAAACCTTAAGGAGGAAGTTCAAAGCGTCATAAAGGGGATCTGGGTGTGGGACATTCCATGATATTTGATTACATTCGCCGGGTCTCATCCAATCCATATGTCCTGCGGCTCGTCCGTGCCCTGGACCTAGGCGGACCCCTTAAAAAGGCCTATTTTGCTTTGCTGAAGCCGAAGGGTGGAGTAGTGAGCCTATCCTTCGGCGGGTTCCTATCGGATATTGTTGTCCATGATTTCGAAGAGCTTCAGGTCATGGATTCTTTCCTGAAAGACGGCGAGAGGGAGGAAAAGCGGATGCTCGGGGTGCTCATGGATAACCTCCTATCGGGGGACAACGCCCTAGATATCGGAGCGAACCTTGGCATCCACAGCATTTTCATGGCCCAAAAGGTTGGCCCGGAGGGAACGATTATCGCGATAGAGCCGGAATCCGAGAATTTCGCCAGGCTTATAAAGAACATCGACATCAACCAGTTGGACAATATCCGGCCGATTCAGGTCGCCCTTGCGGACAAGGAAGACTTCGGAGGGCTCTACATCAAGAACAGAATCGGCCGGGGGGCGATCAGCCTGATCCGCGACGGCGAGGCCGAGTTCTGTCAGAACGTGACCATCCTTCCGGGAGACGAGATATTGGAGCGATATGGGCTTCCCGTTCCCATTGTCATCAAGATCGATGTCGAAGGCTATGAATTCCTGGTTCTCAAGGGATTGACGCGGACCCTCTCTCATAGCACATGTCGGCTTGTGTGCTGCGAGATCCATGCCCACATTATCCCTCAGGGGACCGAAAAAACGACCATAGATGCGTTCATGGATTCCCTGGGTTTCATCTGTGCCGTAGCGTTCCGACGCGGGGGCGAGACCCACGCCGTCTATCGAAAGCGGCAGGATTCATCGGTCCGGGCCTGAAGACCCTCGGATCCCGGGCCCGTTGGCAGGTCATTCGATGCTTGACATTTCCAGGCCCGATCTTGCGCTGGCCATAGTGACCATGGACCGGCAGGATATCTTTCGGTTGATTGAATTCGTCCTGATAAGACGCCCCAGGGTCTACAGCGGGGATATCGGCAACAGGCTCCCTCAGGGTGTTGGACGATGATCGGCGGTGTTTCGGAAGACATTTTCGTCGATCGGCTGTCCTTGGAGACAAGTCCACGAATATGACGAATACGACAGGCGTCTCGGTCATCATCCCCTTCCGGAACGCCGAGCGTTATATCGCGGGGGCCATCGGCTCCGCTCTCGGGCAGAGCTATCGAGACCTCGGGGTGATCGCCGTCGACGACGCCTCGACCGACGGGGGGGCGGACCTCGTCCTGAGGATGGACGACCCTCGGGTACGTCTTATACGTAATCCCGTACGGAAAGGCGTATGTGAGGCCAGGAACAAAGCGATGCGGGCGGCGGCCAGACCGAGATCGTCGGGCACGAGGGCTTGATCTACTCGGGACGGGACGATGCCGTCGCGAAGATCGAACAGGTCATGGAGAACGGGGAGGCTCGAGTCGCTCTGCGCGAGCATCTCGGGAAAAGGGGGGAGATATTCTCCGTGGATCCGTACATGCGCGAGATCCGGGCGGTCGTTTCCGGCTTCTTGGGAAACCGGCCGCTGGAAAGGGTCAGCTCGAGAAAGGATTGAACCGTGTCGCAGCCCGGCCTCGTTTCCGTGATCGTTCCGGCCTATAATGTCGAGCCCTTCATCGGTCAGGCGGTCGAGTCCGTTCTCCGGCAGACCTATCGGGAATTCGAGATCCTCGTCGTCGACGACGGATCGACGGATGGGACGGCCGGGGAGCTCCGGAAATTCCGGGACCCCCGCCTCCGGGTCCTGATGCACACGGAGAACAAAGGCATATGCGAAGCCCGGAACACCGGGCTCCGGGCCGCCCGGGGAATATGGGTCGCCCCCCTCGACGGCGACGACGCGTGGGACGTCGGGAGGCTGACGAGGCTGACCGACGAAGCGTGCCGCCATCCCCGGGCCTTCATCGGCAGCAATGTCCTCTTCTGTTTTTCCGGTCCCCGGAACGAGATGGTCCCCTGGAAAACGCTCTTTGAGGACCGGGGATGGGACCCGGGGCCCGTCACCCGTCTGTCGGCCCGCGATCTCGTCCGCTACGGGCTCGACGTGAAGCCCCTCTTCCCCCTGGAGATCGTCCGGAGCGGAGGATTGTCTTTTTCGCAGGAATACTGGGGTCACGAATGGCTCGTCTTTCTGCTTCAGCTCATCGGGCTGGGCCTGGAGTTCGTCCTCGTCGACGACCCCTCGTATCATTATCGTCTGCGCCCCAGATCGGACAGCGTGAGCCATTCGACGATTCGGAACCAGTTGAAGGCCTCGACCTTCCTGGCGGGGCTCCCGTGGCTGGATAACGAGACCCTGTCCCTCCTTCATGGCCAGACGCGGGCGACCCGGCACCGACTCCTGACGACGGCCCTTCTGGAACGACGTTGGGGAACGGCGGTCCGCCAGGCCGTCTGCGATCCCGGCAGCGTGGGCTATCTTTTGACGAGAGTGCGCCCCTGGCTGCGGAGGAAACGGGCGGCTTCGGACCTTGCCGGGGGGAAGACGCGCCATCGCTGAATGCCGGAACGTTCCCATGTTCTCGAACGCACCGAGGATCTCTTTGGTCGTCGCCACACGCGATCGTGCGCGGGAAGTCCGGCGTCTGCTCGGCAGTCTCGCGGAACAAAGCCGTCCACCCGAACGGATCATCGTCGTGGACGGCGGGGTCCTTCCTGCAGCCGGCGTCATCGCCGAATTCCCGTCCTTGAGCCTTCTATACGTGAAGAGCCCGGTCGCTTCCGCGGCCGACCAGAGGAACCTGGGCATCGACGCCCTCGGGCATCTAGTCAGCTCGCCGGCAAGCGGCATTTTCGGAGTACAGCCCTTCTTCCGCTACCTTCGCCGGAGTCGGGATTTTCGGAGGCGGCGTTCATGAAAACGGCTTTCATCGCCCTCTATGAGGTGTTTCCTCCCGCTTCCGGAGCGGCCTCCGTGAGCTTTCATCTGGCCCGGCATCTTTCCGGAGATGTGGTTTTGTTCCAGATGTCGCGCGACACGTACGGACCGCAGGTCGTCCGCGGCGTCCGGATCATCGGATTCCGGTACGCCTCCGACAGTCACCTGCGGAAGGTCCTATCGATCTGTCGGATGCTTCCCGGCCTTGTGAAAGCCTTGCGAAGGGAAAGGCCCGGCGCTATCGTCCTGGAAGGGGCGTCCTGGGCGGCCTATCTGCTCCTCGTGCTCGGGGTCCTGAGGATCGGAGGCGTCTGCGCTCCGATCGTCTATCACTCCCACAACGTCGAATATCTCCTGAGGAAAGGCCGCAACAGCCCGATCGTAGTTGCAATCACCCGATGGGCGGAAAGAGCCCTGTGCCGGCGCTCGGACTTGATCACGGCCGTATCTCCCATGGATGCCCGGGTTTTCCGGGCGCTGTACGGTTTGGATCCACAGATCGTTCCCAACGGCGTGGACCCGGGCCTATTCGACGTCCCTTCCGACGAGGTGGCCCGCGTCAGATCGAAGTATGGGATCACGGGGAAGACCGTCCTGTTCATGGGCCTGGCGGATTACGCGCCCAACGTCGAAGCCATCGAATCGCTGGTTTCCCGGATCTTCCCTGTGGCGCTGAGGTCCGTTCCGGACCTTCGGCTGGCGGTCATCGGAGGCCGGATCCGGTATCGCCGGGCCTGGCTTCTAAATCCGGGGTCCATCCCCCATGACGAGGTCCCCGCGTTCGTCAAGGCCTGCCGTCTCTGCGTTGCTCCCATCCGTTCGGGTTCGGGGACGCGGCTGAAGATCCTCGAATATATGGCCGCGGGGCGTCCCGTGGTGTCCACGGCGAAGGGGGCAGAAGGCCTCGGGGCGATCCCCGGGGTTCATCTCTCGATCGCGGATTCGGACGAGGCCTTCGCGGCCGAGATCGTCCGGCTGGTTCGCGACCCCGCCGTCGCGGAAGCTCTAGGGAGCCATGGCTGCGGATACGTGCGCGAACGGTTCTCCTGGCGGGTCATCGCAGATAGCTTCGCACGCGAGATCCGGAGCTTAGGTCCAGCCGGGACGAATGGGGTTACCCGAAAGGGGATTCCTGAAGGCGCCAAGTCCCATGAATAGACTCAAGGTTCTGGCTTCCGTTTATGCCTGCAATCCATCGGGGTCCTTGTGCCTCCATCCCGGAGAGGACCTGACGGGATGGAGGCTCATGGAGCAGCTGGCCCGGTTCCATGATCTATGGGTGATCACGCACCGCTACAACGAGGCGGGGATCTCCGAGGCCCTGGCGGGGAAGACACTGCCGAACGTCCGGTTCGTCTTCACAGAATTGCCCAAGGCGATGAAATGGCTCTACAGGATCGAGTTCGGACAACGGATCTATTATTATCTTTGGCAGATCAAGGCCTGGAGGGTGGCCCGGAAGCTGCATCGCGAGGTCCGTTTCGACGCGGCGCATCATCTTACGTTCGGCAACGATTGGATCCCGAGCTTCATCGGGGCGTTCCTTCCGGTCCCATTCCTGTGGGGGCCCGTGGGAGGCGGACAAAGGACTCCAAAACACCTTCTCAAGGAATATTCTCTATACGGTCGGTTCGCGGAATTCGCCAGGAATTGCGCTCAAGGCGTCGGCCGCAGGATGCTCGTCAGAAAGCGGTGTTTGCAGAAGGCCCGGGCCGTTCTCGTCTGCAACCGGGAAACGCAAGCGAGAATGCCGCGCAAGTACCAGGGCAAGATCCTGCATTTCCCCGTGAACGGGATCGCCGCGGAAGATTTCTGTCGTTGGGAGTCGGGACCGCCGGGAAAAGAGGGTCGGTTCAGGGTCATCACGGCCGGCCGGCTACACCGCCTTAAGGGATTCTCCCTTGCCGTCCGGGCTTTCGGCGCCTTCGCCGAAAAACACCCGGCATCCGAGATGGTCATCATCGGCGAGGGCCCCGAAGAGGGGCGGATTCGGGGCCTTATCTCCCGTCTCGGCCTCGAGGACAAGATCCGGATCCTTCCCTGGCTTCCGCGCCGCGAGGTCTTGGCGAACATGCGGTCGTCCGACGTCTTCCTCTTCCCGAGCTTCAGGGACGGGGGAGGGGCCGTTGTCGTCGAGGCCATGGGCTCCGGCATTCCGGTCGTCGTCCTGGATTCAGGAGGCCCGGGAGCCCATGTCGAGGAAGCCTGGGGCATCAAAGTGACTCCAGAGAGCCGGGATTCCGTGATCAAGGGGATGGCTTCGGCTCTAGAGACGCTCTGTGCGGACGATGCTTTAAGGCATAGACTGGGAGCCGCAGGGCGGAAAAGGGCCCTGGAATTCTATGCCTGGGACCGGCTCGGCGACAGGATGCGCGATATCTATGAAAATGCCGTGAGCCGGAAGGGACTTTTGGACCTGGTAACAAAGGATCGATAGTACAATGATCTTCACCGGAATCCTCTGGCTCCTTGTCTGGGGAGGCATGTTCACGGGGATCTATAATCTTCAATTGAGCGGTGGGCTATCCGATCCCCTAGCTTTCTTTCAGGCCATCCGGGCCCTGTTTCCGCTTGTGGCCGTCTACTTGAGCCTGATGTGGATGCTGGTCAAGAGGCCCGGATTCTCATTTTTCCGGATACCCACGAGTTTTTTGTTCGCATACTTTGCGATTGGCGCGGTTTCCTCGGTCTTCCTGTCTCCGAACCGGATGACGGCCCTCTACTGGGCCGGCGATTACGTCGCCCCCCTACTTGTCGTCTGGGTCGCCGTGGAGATGCCGAATCCCCTGGACAGGCTCAGGAAGATTCTTTACCTGAACAATATCGTCGTCGCGCTCATCTTCTTCTCGCTGATCCCGGACGTGCTTCAAGTGGGCGGATCGGACGAGCGCTTCTCCCAATTCTATCGGCTCCCCTTCAACCTGGGCGACATGAGGGCCAACGGCGTCGGGCGTTTCGCGCTTGTGATGACCATCATCGCGTTCACTTATCTGATCTGCCGGCGACAAAAAAGGAGCAAGTTCCTCTGGGGGGTCCTGCTCCTGCCGGCCCTGTTCATGCTGGCTCAGACCCGGTCCCGGACCTCCCTTCTGGGGCTGGCGATCTCCGGCGTCCTGCTTGTCCTGATCCTGGGGATCGATCTCAGGTTCCTTCTCATCGGCCCCGCAGCGACCTACCTCGTCTATTTGTCCGGGATCAAATGGCGTCTTCACGGCCACGTCGAGAAGCTCATGTTCCTGACGGGGCGGGATTATACGTGGCGCAAGGGACTAGCCCAGATCGAACACTCGCCTTTCCTCGGCTGGGGCTTTCACGCGGACCGGCTGATGCTCAATTCCGAACATATGCACAATTCTTATCTCCACTCGGCCATCCACGCCGGCGTCTTCGGAGCGGCGCTCTTCCTGGCGGCGATCGTCGTCGTTTGGGTTTTCATTTTAAGGACCGGGCTCCTCAAGCGGATCCGGGAGGTCAAAGGCCCCGATCTTCCTTTGCTGATGCAGTCCGTCTTGATCATCGGGTTCCTGACCGGCCGGAGCTTATTCGAATCGACGGCGGCGTTTTACGGAGTGGACCTTCTGCTCCTTGTCCCGGCCATGGCCTATGTTTGGGAGTGGGTCCAGGAGAACCCAGTGGGGTCAGGGGAACGGATCGAGGTCTCCGCGGGGGCCCCGGCGGCGGCCGTCCCCGTGACAAGCGTTCGGGATCAATGGTGCTGACATGAGGATCTCCATCCACACCATGTACTTCCTGCCGGACTTCGGCAGTGCTCCGATCCTCATCAACGAATTGGCTTCCGACCTGGCCGCACGCGGGCATGATGTCGAGGTCGTGACGACCATCCCGAGACAGCGGCCGCCGGAGTTCAAAGGGCTCCTGTTCTCGCGCCGGAAGATGAACGGTTTCGTCGTCAAGCGGTTTTGGACCAACGCCACGCCCCACCCTATCGGGAGGCTCGTCGCCTGGAACATCTATACGGCGGGGACGATCCTGAACGCCCTGACGCTCCAGAAGGGGGACATCCTCTTCCTGCGCACGCCGCCCCTCCAGCTCGGCCTCACGGGATTCCTCGCCGCGAAGCTCAGGGGCGTCCGCGTCGTACTCAACGTCCAGGACATCCATCCCGACCTGTCCATCGAATCCGGGATCCTCAGGAACCATGCGGCGATCCGCTTCGCCCAGGGCCTCGAGAAATGGGTTTATCGGAACTCCGACCATATCATCGTCATCGGGGAAGGCTTCCTAAAGAATCTTCTGGATAAAGGGGTTCCCGGGGAAAAGTTGACCGTGATCCCGAATTGGGTGGATACCGACTTCATGAAGCCCTCTTCCAAGGACAATCCCGTTTCCAGGAAATACGGCCTTCATGATAAGTTCGTTGTGATGTATTCGGGGACGATCAGCATCAGCAGCAACCGGGCTCTGGAATATATCCTCGAAGCGGCCGCGACACTGAAGGAGAACAAGGACGTCGTCTTCGTGATCGTTGGCGAAGGACTGAAAAAGGAGGAACTGCAAAAGAAGGCCGATGCGCTCGGGACAGACAACGTCCGGTTCCTCCCGTTCCAGCCCTACGGGGACCTGCCCCAGCTCCTAGCCTCGAGCGATGTCCTCCTCGTCCCTGTGGACAAGGAGAAGTCGCAGATGTCAGTCCCGTCGAAGCTCTACAATTTCCTGGCGGCAGGCAGGCCGGTCCTGGGGCTTGCGCCTCCGGATTCCGAAGTCGCGGCCCTCATCCACGGGACCAGGTGCGGCGACGTCGTCGCCCCCGACGATATCCCGAGGATCGGGGAGGCGGTCCTCCGGCTGAAAGGGGATCCTGATATGCGTCGGGAGATGGCCTTGAATGCCCGTCGATATGTCGTCGACAATTTCGCCCGGAAGATGATCATGGACCGATACGAAGCCGTGCTGGAGCCCTTTTCCATGGTCGAGTTCCCGTCATGAGCCGGACGAAACGGTTCATCAATTACTGGCTGCCGCCGCTCCTCTGGATGGCGTTCTTTTTTCCCATCGGGAACCGCGCTTTGGGCAGCAGCATCACCTACGAGATCTCGACGGCCGTGTTCCGATGGCTGTTCCCCCATGCTTCCGCCGAGGCCGTGGGCGTGTTCTATGTTGTCTTCCGAAAATCCCTCCATTTCCTGGAGTACGGCGTCCTGGCCTATCTCCTTTACCGTGCTTTCCGGGGCCTCGACGGACGGAAATGGGAGCTGGGCTGGGCGCTCCGGGCGGGGCTCGTCTCCGTCGCCTACGGCTTCCTGGACGAATACCTCCAGAGCTTCGTCCCGAACCGGAACGGGAGCCCCATCGACTGGGGCATCGATACGGCCGGCATCGCGGCGGTTCTGGGGACGAAATTCCTGAGGCGGAACGGCTCGCGGCCGGGGTCGTGGGCCGGGGCGCTCTTCCTCAAGCGGCCGTTCGATATCGCGCTGTCCTTCATCGGCTTGGTCCTGTCCTTGCCGTTCTGGCTTCTTTTCTCGCTGCTCGTATGGATTCAAGACCGCGGGCCTATTTTTTATGCTCAGGAACGGGTAGGGAAGGACGGCCGCATTTTCAAGGCGCTGAAATTCCGCTCCATGATCGTGAATGCCGAAAAGGACCGGGGGCCCGTGCAGGCCATGGAAAACGACTCCCGGGTGACGAAGATCGGCAGGATCTTGAGGGCTACGGCCATGGATGAACTTCCCCAGCTCTGGAACATCTTCAAGGGAGACATGAGCTTTGTCGGCCCCAGGGCCCTTCGGCCGAACGAAAAAGAGGTTCATGGGAACCCGGACGAGAGGGCCATTGAGGAGATCCCCGGATACAGGGAAAGACATGCCGTGAAACCGGGCTTGACAGGATTGACACAGGTCTTTCTTCCTGGGGACACGCCCAGGCGGAAAAAGTTCCGCTACGACCTCCTCTATATCCGGAAGCGGAGCTTCTGGCTGGACCTGAAGCTCATCGCCTTTTCCTTTTGGATCACCTTCAGGGGAAAATGGGAGTCCAGGGCCAATAAAGTCTGAGCCTGCTCGGAAGACTCTGTTGACAAGTCTCGTATTAATCACTTAAATAGAGATAAAACGTTTTGGAAAAATAGATTTGATCATGATGAAACGCTCGGATGTTCTCATTGTCGGGGGAGGGCCGAGCGGACTTTGTCTGGCCGCACGCCTGGCGGAGTCCGGGATCCACGTCCGGGTTCTCGAAAAAAAGGAAGAGATCGGTTCCAACATTGTCTGCGCCGGGATCATCGGGAAAGAGGTCTTCGACGATTTCGGGCTGAACAAGGACTCCGCCCTCGGCGAACTCCAGGCGGTCCGACTCATTTCGCCCTTTGGGACATCCATCGTTTACCGCCATCCCAAGGCTTTTGCCTATGTCGTGGACCGTGGGACGTTCGACAGGAACTTGGCTAAAGAAGCCATGGAGAAGGGCGCTGTCATCGAGCTTGATACCAAGGCGGAGGATGTCCGGATTTCGGAGGATGGCGTCAAGATCTCGGCCAGGACGGGAGACGGAGAGATGCGCTCCTATTCCTCGCGGCTTGCGGTCGTCGCGTCCGGGATCGACTACAGCCTTCACAAGAAAATCGGCCTCGGCACGCCGAAGGAATACATGAACGGGGCGCAGATGGAAATCGAGGCGGACATCGATGTTCCGGCGACGATCTTCGTGGGCAGGGATGTCGCCCCCGGCGGTTTCGCCTGGATGGTCCCCTCCGGACGGAAACGCTTCCGGGTCGGGATGCTGACCCGGCGCGATCCTAAAACCCATCTTTCGCAGCTGATGAAGACGCCCTTTCCGGACCTGTCGGCCGAGGCGGCTATGGCCGGGATCAAGGTCAAGGTCATCGCCCAGGGATTGTTCTCGAGGACCTTCGGCGAACGCGTCCTGGCCGTCGGCGAGGCCGCCGGACAGGTCAAAACGACGACCGGAGGCGGCGTCGCCTTCGGATTGCTCGGAGCGGACATTGCCGCCGGAGTCATCCTCCAGAGCTTTGCGAAGAACGATTTTACGGCTCGGACCCTCTCCAGGTATGAGAACGCCTGGAAAACCGTCGTTCAGAGGGAGATCGTCCTGGGGCGCATGGCTAGGCGGATGTGTTCCCGCTTGAGCGATCTCCAGATGGAACGAATTTTCCACCTTGCCCAAACCGACGGCGTCGTTCCCATTATCCGGGAAAAGGGAGACTTCGACTGGCACGGGGACCTGATCCTGGCGCTGGTCAAGAGGCTGTCTTTCATGAACGTGTTCCGGGGGTTTTCCGCGGACCCGGGGCCGGCGGACTTTTCCTGACCGTCGCCTCTTGGGCGCCCGACCGATGAAAAAAGCCGCTTTTATAATTTGGAAGAGTGTCTGGCCCTGGCTTGCTCTCATCGCCGGGGCGTATCTCCTGGCAAAGCAAATCGTCAAATGAGAAAGCTCCGGACTTTATTTGTCGTCGCGTGGATATCCGGCTCCTGTATCGTTGCGTTCGGCCAGAGCTACAGGAATTTTCAGGATGAGCTGACCGAGGTCCGGGACCGGGCACGGCTGAGGTTCGGGCCGCTTCGGTTCCTGCCGGCTTTTCGACTGAGGAACGTCGGGTATGACGATAACGTTTATTATAGGACGGCGGAGAAGAAACCCGTCGGGGATTACACGGGCACCGCTTCCCCCGAGATCAAGGTCTATCTCCTGGCCGGGAGGTCGTTGATCCTGTCGTTCGCCGATAATCCCGAATACCTGTATTATGTAAAAGAAGACCGCTTGAGGACCTTCACGAACAGTTTCGTCCCGGGGGGCCGTCTGAGGCTTTTCAACCGCTTCGTCCTGTCCGGAGAATACCATTTTCAAAAACACCAGAGAAGGGTGTTCAGCGAATTCTCGAGGCTGGTCACCGATACCGTCAAAGGAACGATGGCGGGCTTTTTTTATGAGACGCCCCGGGAAACGTCCATCGGGTTTTCCGGCACCTCCGACAGGTTCCTGTATGAAGATATCGTTCTCCCCGATTATAAGGCCCGTTTTTCCAGGAGCCTCAACCGGAAGGAGAAAACCGGCAATTTCGAACTGTATTACCGGGTTTTTTCCGAGAGTTACTTTTTTACCAAGGTCGGTTCCACGACGTATGAATTCGAGCACCCCTCTTCCCGGTGGCGGAATTCCCGTTCCTTCCAGATGTCCTCCGGCATTCGTTTCCCTTTCATGGGAAGGGCGAGGGGGATGTTGTCCTTGGGTTACAAGAAGTTCATACCGGAGGCGGCGGGCCGGAAGGGCTTTAAGGGCCTGATCGCCGACACCAACCTCGATTTCCGGTTGGGACGAATAGGGCTTCGTTTCGGCCTCGGACGCGACAACCATTTTTCCTACCTCGAAGAGACCTTCTTTTACGTTGAGAACAAGGGAGATGCCGGCCTGTCCCTGTATTTAACCAAGTTTTTCAGGATCAATTACGATCTCCAATACGGAGAACTCAAGTATCCCGAGCCGTTTAAGATCTCCGGGTCCGTTCAGCCGTTCTCGGAGATCTTAAGGAAGGACGTCCACCGGACGCATTCGATCGGGGTGACGATCGCAGTCGTCAAGAGGACGGGGATCCAGCTGAGCTATAATATCTTTGACCGGACGTCCAACGCTCCCGGGTTCAACATAAAGAGGAACTTCGTCGGGATCAGCCTGACGCAGGATTTCTGATCCTCGATATCCGGTGCGCGGATGACAAAGGAGTCTCGAATGAACGTAAAATTAGCGAAGCGAGTCGTCATGGCCCTTCTGTTTATCTTGTCGCCGTTTCTTGCGGTCTCCCAGGAAAAATTCACCCAGGAATACCGGATCGGCCCCAAGGACCTCCTCGAGATCAGCGTCTTCGGCGCCGACGAGCTGAGCCGGACGGTCCGCGTGTCCGAGGACGGGAAGATCACACTGCCCCTATTGGGCGAAGTCCTCGTGGACGGACTGACGAAGTCCGAAGTGGAGAAGAAGCTGGGACAGCTTCTTGGGGAGAAATACGTCCAGAACCCCCAGGTGACGGTCTTCATCCGGGAATATCAGAGCAAGCGGGTCTCCGTGCTCGGGGCGGTGGAGGAGCCGGGCCCTTATCAGCTCCTCGGCCGCCAGACCCTGATGCAGATCATATCCGAGGCCGGCGGCCTGACCCGTGACGCCGGGAACGAGATCGTCATCATCCGCCAGCTTCCGGACGGCTCGAGCACGTCGCTGCGCATCT
>Ga0315277_10005384_pt1 | contig 16856 bp, 9 predicted proteins | sample YL17G05_15_MG_FD_203695 | JGI IMG/M metagenome (GOLD analysis project Ga0315277, IMG submission 203695) | Sediment microbial communities from Yellowstone Lake, YNP, Wyoming, USA - YL17G05_15 | ecosystem: Environmental > Aquatic > Freshwater > Lake > Sediment | place: USA: Wyoming | collected... | reverse complement strand
CCGGTTCGATGAGCGGAGTCTGGAGACGGAACGCGGCACGGAATGAGGCACCGGCCAGAAGGCGAAAGCCGCCGGCAACGGCAACTCCCCGTGCCCGCAGGTCACCGCGCCAGACCTCGACTCTACCATAGCGCGGCGGGTCTCCTGACCCGCCGCGCAAGAGTATCGCATGAGCGCGCCGGCAGTTGGTGTTTCGCGCGGCGGTTCAGGAGAACCGCCGCGCTCGATAGGGAAGTGGCACTGTCGCACTACAGGCTCGACAAGGTCGAATTTCATGTGGGCTGAGTGGCTCTCTTCTCCCGGCGGTATGGCGGCGCTCGCGGGCGGCGCGCTGGTCCTGGCGGGCCTGGCGGCGATCGTGCTCGTCTCGCCGGTCTACAAGCACATCCTTTGCACGCGGTACCTCTTTGCGGGCTGGAAGGCCGTCGTGCCGCTTATCTCGGCGCTGCCGGCGGCGCTGGGCGTGTTCCTCCTGATCCTGGTGTTCGCGATCATGGACGGCTTCGTGCACGACACGCGCGAGATGACGCGCGGCACGCTGGCCGACATCATTGTCGACGCCCGCATGGAAGGTCTGCCTTATTACGACGAGTTCATTCGGCGCATCGACGCCGTCGAGGGCGTCGAGTCGGCCACGCCGCTCGTCCAGACGTACGCCATCATCCGCGTCAAGCCGCACATCCCGGGCGAGAGGCCCACCGTGCGGCCGTGCATGGTGATTGGTGTCCGGCCTGAGCAGAAGGCCAAGGTCGGGCGTTTCCAGAAATACCTCGTGCGCCAGCCTCCCGGCACCACCGACCCGGCGGGCCTCCTGGCTGTGCCGCCGGGGCTCCGCCGCCCTGGCGAGCCGGCCCGGCCCGGCTGCATTGCGGGCATCGGCCTCATCGGCAAGCCCTGCCGGGAGATCGTGTTGGAGAAAGGCTACGAGAACGTGGGCTCCAGGGTGCTCCTGTGCTTTATGGCGGGCGTCGCGTTTATCATCTTTCTCTTTGTGAGGCAGGCGAGCCGCCGCAACTGGGGGCGGCGGTTGTGGCGCGTGGCGATGGACGTGTGGGCCCTGGCGGTCGTGGCGCTTGTGGTCGAGGCCGCGCTCATCCCGGTTTACGAGAAGCCCACCGAGCGGCGGCAGGTCGTCGACGAACCGCAGGTGTGCTACGGCGACGACCTCCTGGTCTCGACAATTCCGATCCGGCCCAGCGGGGCGCTGGAGCGCGAGGTCGGCGGCATGCCGAAGATCAGCGAGAAGATCTTCGCTGTGGTCGACTTTTTCAAGAGCGGCTACTGGGAGGCCGATTCGTCGCACATGTACGTCGATTTTGCCGTGGCCCAGCAGATGGCCGGGATGGAGGGCCAGCCCGCCTCCGACGACAAGCCCGCCGTACCGGCGCGTACCAGCCAGATCCAGGTCAAGGTCAGCGACCCGGCCAAGGCCCAGGAGATCGTCGAGAAGATCGTCGGCGCCTGGCGCGAGTTCGTCAGGGAGCGCCCCGAGGCGGGCCTGCTGCAACTCTCGGTCAACACGTGGGAGACGCAGCAGCGGATGATCCTGACGGTCGTCGAGATGGAGCGGAACATCACGGCGCTGATGCTGGGCCTGATGTTCGTCGGCTTCGCGGTCCTCATCGCGCTGATCTCGTACGTCATGGCGTACATCAAGAGCCGCGACGTGGGCATCCTGAAGGCCGTCGGCGCCCGCGACGCCGGCGTCGGCAGCCTCTTCCTGGGCTACGGCTTCATCATCGGCGTGATCGGGACGGCGCTGGGGCTGGGGGGCGCGCTCTTGATGATATATTACCTCGACCCGCTGGAGGTCTGGGTAAACACGACGTTCGATATCAACGTGTTCCCGCGCGAGATGTACTACTTCGAGCACATCCCGTGCCACGTGTCGGCCCTCTGGTGCGTGGCCGTCAGCGGCGCGGTCCTGGGGCTGGCGACGCTTGCGAGCATGGCGGGTGGCCTGCTGGCGGCCCTCCGGCAGCCGGTGGAGACGCTCCGCTATGAGTGAGCCCATCCTCCGAGCCATGGACCTGACGAAGGACTACTGGATGGGCGCCGCGCGCCTCCGGGTCCTTCACGGGGTGACCTTGTCCGTGCCGCGCGGCGAGTTGCTGTGCATCCTCGGCCCCTCGGGCAGCGGCAAGAGCACGCTGCTGCACCTCGCGGGCCTGCTGGACCGGCCGACGGAGGGACGCGTGGTCTTTGAGGGCCAGGACGCCTTCGCGCAGCCGAAGCGGTGGCGCGACCGCATGCGGAACGAGGCGATCGGCTTCGTCTTCCAGTTCTATCACCTGATGCCGGACCTCTCGGTGCTGGAGAACACACTCTTGCCGTCGATGATCCGCACGCCGCTGGTGCGGTGGCCGCTGGTGCGCGGGCGCGAGCGGCGCCGGGCCATGGAAGTGCTCGGCGAACTTGGCCTCTCGGAGCGCGTGCGGCACCTGCCGAAGGAACTCTCGGGCGGCGAACGCCAGAGAGCGGCCTTGGCCCGCGCGCTCGTGCACGAGCCAAGGATCCTCTTTGCCGACGAGCCGACCGGCAACCTCGACTCCGCCACCGGCGCCGAGATCATGCGGGTCCTGGGGCGGCTGAACAAGAAGAGAGGCCTGACGGTCGTCATGGTCACCCATGACGAACGGATCGCCCGCCAGGCCGACCGCGTTCTCCACCTGGAGGACGGCAGGCTCTTGCAGCGTTCCTAGCGGTCCGCTATAGTTCATTCCAGCCAACAGTAAGGATTGTGCCTATGGCTCCGAAAGTCTGGCTCAACGACGAACTGGTGGACCGCGAAAAGGCCGTCCTCTCGGTCTTCGACCACGGCCTGCTCTACGGCGACGGCGTCTTCGAAGGCATCCGCTCCTACGGCGGCAAGGTCTTCCGCCTCGAGAAGCACGTGCGGCGGCTCTTCGATTCGGCCAACGGCATCCGCCTTGCGATCCCGATGACGCCCAAGAAAGTGGCCGACGCCATCGAGGGGACCCTTGCGGCCAACAACCTCAAGGACGCCTACATCCGCGTCGTCGTCACGCGCGGCGAGGGGACGCTGGGCCTGGACCCGAACCGGTGCCCGAAGCCCAACATCTTCATCATCACCGACAGAATCGCCCTGTATCCGCAGGAACTCTACGAGAACGGGCTGGACATCATCACGGCCGCCACGATGCGGAACCACCCGAACGCCGTCAACCCGCGCCTCAAGAGCCTCAACTACCTCAATAACATCCTGGCGAAGATCGAGGCCATCGACGCCGGCACGCTCGAGGCCGTGATGCTCAACCACCTGGGCTACGTGGCCGAGTGCACGGGCGACAACATCTTTATTGTCCGCGACGGGCGCCTTTACACGCCGCCCATCGCCGCTGGCATCCTCGAGGGCATCACGCGCGACGAGATCATCGACATCGCCCGCGGTGAAAAATTCAAGACCGAGGTCCGCGAGGAGAACCTCACGCGCCAGGACCTGTACACGGCCGACGAGTGCTTCCTGACGGGGACGGCGGCCGAGGTCGTGCCGGTCGTGCGGATCGACAAACGTACCGTCGGCGACGGCAAGCCCGGAGCGATAACGAAGCGGCTGGCCGAGGAGTTCCACCGGCGGACGAGGGAGTAGGCGTTGCGCGTAACTCCTTAAGCGATAAGGGGTTGCGCCGCGTTTCTCGCGGCTGTTCCAGCCGCCGAGGCCGCGAAGGTTTTTTTGCGGCGGATTTGACGAAACGGGAATGTGTTGTCCAGTTTAGCCAGTTACGCCGCCTCGCACAGGGCGAATGTTAGAGCGTTGAGGAGTTTATGATACTTGCATCCACGAAGCAACTTGTCAAAAACGCGGTGCCGCCAGAATGCCCGCCGCAGGGCCGCCCGCATGTCTCGCAGCGACGGGCCGCGCTTGTGCGTGTACCAGGGCGGGACCTCGGGGGCCAGCGCGGGATGGTCCGCCCCATGTTGAACATACCACAGTTTCACGAGCGTCACCAGGACCAGGGCCAAGGGCGCCTGCCGGCTGACCGTGGCGGCGCACCAGCCGCGCGTCCGTTCCATTCCCATTTGCTGCTTGGCTTCCTCGATGCATTCTTCAATACCCCAGCGGTCGAACTGCCGCTGCACGACGGCCGCGTCCGGCACGGCGAGGTCCGTGCACACCACCGCCAGGTCGTCCTCGCTCCCCGACGGGTCACGCACCAGGACGACCCGGACGGGGTTGGAGCGGCAGACGTGATACCATTGGCACGTCAGGCCGTGGATCAGACGCCGGACCTTGCGGCCCTGTTTGAGCAACGCGACGGGCCGCCAATCGGTCACGTGGCGGAACAGGTCGGCCAGAGGCGGGAGGCGGTCGCCACGCACCCGAGGGCGGCCGCCGCGGCAGCCCTTCCGGGGCGGGACCGGCCAGCAACGCAAGGCCGCGTTCTTCCGCAGTCGGGTCACGGCACAGACGCCCTCCGGCAGGTTGCCGAAGAAGTCACGCGTGGCGTACAGACCGTCGGCGGCCACGAAAATCCGCTTGCCGGGCAACGCCTCAGCCGCTTGGCGAACCATGCGAGCCGCCAGTTGCGGCAGCGTGGCGTACGGGTGGGCGTGGTCGCCGTCGACCTTCTTGCGATACAGGGCAAACAGGACCGGCAACGCCACACGCTCCAGTGGCCGTTGCGGCGTCCGCACGGTGACGGCCCCGATGAGCCACTGGTGGGCCCAGTGAATGACGGTCGTTTGGGCCTTGGCGGAGGCGTCCCGGAACCATCCGGCCAGCGCCACGTGCCTGCCGCGCGGCCCGCACGTGGTGTCGTCGATGTTCAGGTCCACCGTGGGACCCAGCAGCGGGGCCACCAGACGGCCCAGCACCTGTCGCCCCAGGTCCTCCACGGACCAAGAGGCCCGGTAGAAGAACTTCTCGTAGACGGTCCAGTGCTTGGTGGCCAGCGTCCCGAGGGCGCGGACCATGCCCGTGACCGGTCCCGGCCCCGGCGTCAGCAACCAGCCGACCACCAGTTGCCGAAAGGTCTCGGCGGTCGGGGCCGTGAAGACACTGGAAAGTTGCAGAAGCATCCGGTTAAACTCCGATACCACAGTTGCGATGTCCATGCCGACCTCCCCCGATGGTTGGTTCCCCAACTTCCCATCGGAAGGTCGGCTGGCTTTTTATCACCGCAACTGGCGTATCCCCAAAACGGCTAAACTGGACGAATGTGTTGTATATTATCCTTAGCCCGTGTGGGAGCGGGCCGCGAACAGGCTACGGGTGTTTTCCGGGGGAGGTCGGTCACGAGTGACCGATCTTCCCCTTCTTTTCGCCGTGCGGTGGTTGGGGGCTGGGAGTTGCGCAAGATGCAGGGTGCGAGATTCAAAGTGACGTTTCTGGCATGCCTTTTTGTCGGGCTGACCGCCTTGGTGGCGTGGGGAGCGGTCGAGGCCGCGCAGCCGGCCGGCACGGGAAGTCCGGCGGACTCGGGCGGCGCCACCGTTGTCCCCGAGCCGGCGACTTTGGCGTTCATGGGCCTTGGCGCGCTGGGCCTGGCGTGGATGCGCCGCCGCCGCGCCCGGGCCTGAGACGTACTTGCCGGGACTTTCAGGTTCTGCAAACGCCCCGTGGTAGATGTAATCCGCCGCGGGGCGTTCTACTTTGCGCCGAGCCGCCCGCGCGAATCAGTTGCCCTTGGGCGTTCGCTTCAGGAAGTCCAGGAACGATCCGCCGCCGCCGTCGCTTGGCGGGGGCGATTGCTCCGGCGCGGGGGTCGGGCGCTCTTGCGGCGGGGCCCCAGGGCCGGGCACCAGAGGGGGGCGGCTTTCTCTCGGCGGCGGCCCCGCGGTCTCCTGGAGTTGCCCCGCGGCCGTCAGGTAGAGGAGAAGGTTGAGGGCCACCGCGCCGGCGTCGGTCGGCTTATAGCCGCGGCACTCGTATGCCTCGTAAGGGCTCAGGCTGAACTCGATGTCGAAGGGCGAAAGCAGGCCGATCATCCGCTCGTCCGCGAAGATGCCGACCAGTTCGGCCCACGGCTTGGCGGCCCGCACGACGCGAAGCGTGCGGCGGAACTCCACGCCCTGCGCGAGGTCATGGCCCTGGGCGGCGCCCATGCGGCCGGTCATTATCGGGTGATTCTTGGGGAGGGGCTTGAGGTTCCAGCCGCAGTCCTTCGCAAGGGCCCGCATGGAGTCTTCCGCCCTCGGCGACCCGCCTGCCGCATGGGCCAGGAGGAACCCGCCCTTGCCGACGAACTCTTTGAGGGCCGCCTTCTCAGCGTCACTCAGCGTCAGTGGGCTGCTGGAGGTCAGGTAGGCGATGTCGTAGCCCTGGAGGTTGCCGGCAAGCACGCCGCCCACGCTGAAGGGCGGCTGCGTGGGTTCCTTGACCTCCAGCGTGATGCCGAACTCGCTGCCGACGTAGGCGGCCAGTCTCTCTAGCGCGCCGTAGTTGGCGCCCACGGCCCAGTTGCCCGAGTGCTCCAGGCGCGCCATCTTCAACGTCTTTTTCGGGCCCGGCCGGATGGGCTCCTTGTAGCGGTCGGATGAGGGCGGCTCGCGCCCGGCCAGTTTGGCCCTGAGGGGCGCGTGGTCCATGGCGTAGGTGAAGAGGTTGATGCCCCACTGAAAGAAGTACTCCTTGGACATGTATGCCCGCATCTGCCAGTGGCACGAGACGTCGTCCATGGCGTAGAAGACGATAGTCCGCAGGCCGTCGTGGATGCCCATCAGTTCCGGCCGCTGCGTGAGCGGATACGGGTCGATGTAGACGCCGTGGGTCGACCCCAGCGGCGCGAGGGGCCACTCCGGCCAGACTTCCTTGACGAAGTCCAGGAACCACTTTCGGACGGCCGGGTTGCCGCACGAGGCCTCAAAGAAGATCGTCCCGCCGGTATCGGTAAAGGCCCGCAGTTTTGCCTTGTCCTTGGCCGAGAAGCGCGGGACGCTCTCGGCCGTCATGTAGAGGACGGGGGCGTCATGGAGTTCGTCCAGCGGCGCCGCCAGGTCCACGATCTGCCAGTTGAACATCTGCTCCTTGTTGCGTTCGATGTAGGCGGTCAGGTTGGCGATGTCGCGGCGGTGGGCGTTCCAGGTGCCCTCGAAACGGAGTTTGTTGAAGAGAACCGGCGCTCGGCCCTTATAAAGGAACAGCAGGGCGAAGCAGGTGTCGGGCACCCGGCCGCCGCCCCAGTTCGAAAGGCCCGCCCCGACCAACTGGTCGTATTCGGCCCAACTGCCGTCGGTCCGCTGCCGGTCGAGGAGGAACCGGACGCCGTCCTTGTACCAGTTGTTCGAGCCGAAGTACTTGTAGCCGGCCGCGATGCCGACGCGCTCGACCGAGTAGAGCCAGTAGTAGACGTGGTCGAACGAGGTCTTCCAGTCGCAGGCGGGGTTGCGCTCGGCGACGAAGTTCTTGGAGAGCCAGGCCAGCGCCAGGTCCATGCGGCGTTCGATCTCGAGGGTGGAAGGCTGGCTCCTGCCGTTGGCGCACGGGCACCCGCTGGCCGGCTCGATGAAGTCGGAGATGATATAGAGCGACGCGAGGCCCGCCGCGGTCATTGAGCCGTACGACGGGCGGCCCAGTTGGTATCCCCAGCCGCCGTCGTCGCGCTGCCCGTCGATGTAGAGCGACTTGGCCCGTCGCAGCACGTCGGGCGCGAACTCGATGCCCACGCGGCCGGCCTCGTACAGCGCCAGCAGCGGCCACTGCGAGACGGAGTAATCGTAGTCGCCGCGGTTCAGCAGGTAGCGCCAACCACCGATGCTGGACTGGCCCGAGGTCACGCGGGCGATGTCTTCGCGCATTTTCTGGCGGATGGAGGCCTGCCTCGCGGCCGTGCAGCGGTTGTGCACGTACGCCAGCGCCATGATGCGGATGGGCAGGGCGTAGCCCTGCTTGTCGTTGAAGTCGCGATCGGCATTGAGCGAGGTCAGGTAGTTCAGGCCCGTCGACATGGCCTCGCGATTGGGGTGTTCGCCCAGGCGGGCCAGCGTCATGAGCGCGAGGGCCGAGTAGCAGGACCGCCACTTCGGGTCGGCGGTGAACGAGCCGTCGGGGTTCCGGAGGTTCAGGAGATACTCTTTGCCGCGCTCGATGGCGCGGCGGACATCGTCGTCTGTCACCTCGCGGGTCGCAGCCTCCGTGGCGGCCGCGGCGCGCACGTCGCCGAGGCAGGCGAGGCCGGCGAGCGCCAGGAGTGCGATTCGGGTCCGCATGGTTTTCGCGAGGGAAGCCACTTGGGCCGCGGCACGGTCCTGCCCGCCGCCTGCGGCCAAGCCCGGCCTCAAGAGCGCTCACGCAAAGGCGCAAAGACGCCAAGGTTAAAAAAAGGCTGCTGCGCCTTTACGTGAGCCGTCTTAGGGTTTCAGCGTCGAGATATAGATCGCCAGGTTGGTCATGACGGCGGCGGCGTCTTCCGGCTTATAGCCTTTGCACTTGAAGGCTTCGTAGTCGGTGGCGCTGAAGACCATGTCCAGGGGCGAGTAAACGCCGATCATCTTCTCGCCGTTGAAGATGCCGTAGAACTCGGCGTACTGGCGGTTGAGGCGGGCCATCCGGAATCCCGCCCGGAACTCGACGCCCGAGGTCAGGTTGTAGCCGAGGCCGGGGTCCATGCGGCCCGTCAGGAGGCCGTTGTTATTGGGCAGAAGCTTCAGTTGCCAGTTCATTTCAGCGGCCAGTTGCCGGAGCGAGGCGTCGAACGCGCCGGACCCGCACGAGGCCTCGAACCAGAGGAACCCGCCTTTGCCGACGTAGTCCTTCAGGGCCTGTTTCTCCTCGGCGGTGAGGGTCATGGCGCCGGAGCCGGTGAAGTAGGCCGCCGTATAGCCTGGCAACTCGCGCGGCGTGACGCCGACGGCGGTGATGGGCGACTGCGAGGTTTCCTTGACTTCGAGGGTGATGCCGGCTTTTTGTTTCAGGGCGGCAGCCAGTTTCTGGAACCCGCCGTAGTTGGCGCCGGCGGTCCAGTCGCCGCCATGCTTGACGCGGGCGATCTTCAAGGTCGTCTGCGGGCCGACCTTGACGGGTTGGGTATAGCGGCTGCTCTTCGGCTGCACGCCGGCCAGTTTGGCCCGCAGGGGCGCGCCGTCGGTCGCATAGGTGTACAGGTTGATGCCCCACCTGAAGAGGTAGTCCTTTGTAGCCAGCGCCCGGGTCTGCCAGTTGCAGGAGATGTCGTCGAGGGCGTAGAAGACGGAGGTGCGGATGCCGTCGTCAATGCCCAGGAGTTCGGGCCGCTGCTTCAGGGGCGTCGGATAGGTGAAGACGCCATGGTCAGGGCCGAGGGGCTTCAGGTTCCACTCGGGCCAGACCTTCTTGGCGAAGTCCTGGAACCACTTGCGGACCCCTGCGTTGCCGCAGGAGGCCTCGAAGAGGACCGTGCCGCCCGTGTCGGTGAACTGGCGGAGTTTCTTCTGTGCGGCCGGGTCCTCGTCCCACTTCGGCGCGCTTTCGGCGGTGATATAGAGGATAGGCGCCTCGTGCAGTTCGTCCATCTGGGCCTTCAGTTCGACGATCTGCCAATGGAACTGCTGCTCCTTGGCGCGTTCGATGTAACCGGTCAGGTTGGCCATGTCGCGGCGGTGGGCGTTCCAGATGCCGTCGAACTTGAGTTTGTTGAAGAGCACGGGCGCGCGGCCCTTGTACAGGAAGAGCAGGGCAAAGCACGTATTGACCGTGTCGCCCCAGGTGCCGGTCTTCCCCTGCTTCAAGAGAGTCTCCGCGCCTTCCCTATACCAGTTGTGGTCGCCGAAGTACTTGTATCCGCTGGCGATGCCGACGCGCTCGGCGCAGTACAGCCAATACAGGGTCCGGCCGTTCCCCGGCTGCCCTTCGCTCTTGGGGTTATTGGCGGACGTGTAGTTCTTGCTGATCCAGGCGAGGGCCGCATCAAGATGGCGCTCGTTCTCGGCGTCGGGGGGCCGGCTGCGCCCCCCCGCGCACGGGCACCCGCTGCTGGGGTCGAGCACGTCGTTGATGATGAAGAGCGAGGCCGCGCCTGCGGCGGACATCGATCCGTAGGAGACGGGCCCGGCCTGATAGTGCCACCCGCCGTCGGGATGTTGGAACTTGTAATACAGTTCGCGGGCCTTGCGGAGGCTGTCGGTGGGAAACTCGATGCCCACGAGGTTGGCCTCGCGCATGGCCAGGATCGGCCACTGCGAGACGGAGAAATCGTAATCGTTGCCCCCCTTGAGGGCGTATCGCCATCCGCCGTTGGTGGCCTGGCCCACCGTCAGGCGCAGGATGTCCTCTTGCAGCTTCTGCCGCACGGCGGTCCGCTTGTCGCCCAGCAGTTTGTTGTGGATGTACGAAAGGCCCATGATCCGGATGGGGACGCAATAGCCCGGGCGGCTGCCGAAGCCCTGATCGGCGTCGAGGTTCAGCAGGTAATCCAGCCCTTTGGACATGGCGGGACGATTGGGGTGCTCGCCCATGTATGCCAGGGTCATAAACACGAGGGCTGAGACGCCGCCGCCCCCGCCCGCGTCGCCGCCGCTGCCGCCGAAAGATCCGTCGGGCTTGGACAGGCCGAGCAGGTGCTCCCGCCCGGCTTCAATGGCCTTGAGGACCTCCTCGTCGGTCACGGCGCCGGCGGGGGTTGCCGGAAGACTCGCCAAGGCGACGATCATGGCCAGAGGCGCCAACACGATTCTTCGAAAAGGAAGTTTCATCGCAGACTCCTGGCGGCGAGGATACGTGGTTCGCCCTTTAACTTACTCCAATGGGGAGCAGTCCGTCAAGCCCGCGAGGATACACAGAGCCACAACAGCCCCCGCCGGTATCCCCGGCGGCCGCGCCCCCTGACCGCCCCTGCTATTGATTTCGCCGGTATCTTATACGCTTCTTGGGTCGCTGTGTCACCAAAAAGTGGATGGTCTCTTGGGCGATTTCCCCGCCCGAATAGACGGCTTGTCGGGCCCTTCTATTGGCGCCATTTGCGGGCGGGCGGACTCTTCCTGAACTGACCCTTTGCATGCGGCCGGCCGGGGCCGTATGATGGTGCGGCCCTTTGGGGATGAAAAGACTCCCATGACGACAAATCCGCAATCGGAGCAGCCTGGCCCTCGCGCCGAACAGGTGGCCCGGCTGGTGTCGCTGGTGCGGGCCGGCGCGGCCGATGCGCTTGAGGCCGCCTGGATGGAGGCGATTGAGGACCCGGCCGTCGTCTTCGACGACCTCTGGCCCGTCCTGGATGAAGTGGCTTCCCGCAACGACGCCAAGACCATGGAATCCCTCCTGTGGCTCCTCTTCTCGATCTGGGGCGAGGGCCGCGGCGCCGAGGCAGCGCTGGAGGCGGCACGCCAGGCGGCCGACCTTGCGCCCGACACGGTTGCCCTCCGCGACGAGATCGCCGGCCTGTACCGCTCGGTGCACGCGGCGTTTCCGGGCATCGACACGCTGGCCGACCTGACCCTCGGGAGACGCGACATGCCGGTCGCCAAGGCGATGGCCGCCCTGGAGAGGTTTCTCGCGTTGCCCCCCGGGACCTATGTCAGCGACAGCCGCCGCAAGAGCCCGGGCCGCGTCATGGGCGTGGAGACCGGCCGCAAGGTCCTCGCGGTTTCGTTCGGCGAGAGCGACCGCGCGTACGATGCAGGCTCGGTCGAGGCCCTCGAAGTTCTGCCGGCCGACTCTTTTTCCGCCATGGCCGTCTTCGACAAGCCTCGCCTCCAGCTCCTCGCCCGCGACGACCCCGCGCGGTTGGTGCGGATGGTGCTCCAGGCCTACGGGCCGAGGATGGGCCTGAAGGACCTCAAAGGGCGCCTGGCGGACGTTGCCGTGCCGGCCGACGGCTGGTCGAAGTGGTGGGCGACGGCCAAGACGGCCGTCAAGCGCGATCCGCACGTCGAGATGTCGGAAGGGACTCCGGGCCACTTCTTCCTCCGCAGCGCACCCGTGACGTACGAAGAAGAAGTCCGCGATCGCTTCGATTCCGCCGCCGGCGCCGAGGAGAAGATGCTCGTTGTCCTCGGTTACCTGAACGAGGCCGGGCACGACCCGGCCGCCGAGGCCGAGGCGCTGAATGCTTTTGCGGCAGACCTGGCTCGCATGGCCGACCCTGCGGGCCGCGCTGGCGCCGGCGAGCGTCTGGCGGCCCAAGCGATTCTGGCGGACCTGGGCAGCCACCTGGGCTCTCGCGCCCCGGCGGCGCCGTCGGCTGCCGAGGCGCCGGCCGGGTCTCCCGTGGACTTCGTGGGCCTGGTCGTCTCGATTCGCAGCGACCAGCTGGCCAGCCGTGTGCTGACCTTTCTCAAGCAGAACCTCGCTGACCGGTGGCCGGACGTCTTTGCGGCCGCGATGCCGGGGGCGTCGGCCGAGGTGTGCGACCGCATCGCCGCCGACCTGGCCGCCGCCGGCCGCATGGACCTTCTGGCGGCCGCCGCCAGCGAGATCATGCGCCGGCCCGAGCAGTGCCTGGCGGCCCTGGCGTGGCTCTGGAAGACCGCCGTCCAGGAGAAGTACCCGGAGGCGCTCGGGGCCTTGAGCCGCCCGTCTATGACCGTGCGGCTCTTCCAAGCCGCCAACGAACTGGCCCTGACAGGAACGGAAAAGGTGTCAGGAACCTTAAGACGCAGGGTTCCTGACACCTTTAGCGTTCGCAAGCAGGAACTCCTCGCTCTCGTGCGCCGGACCATCGCGGCCAAGGACTTGGCGGCCTTGCGCGCCGTGCTGGAGAACACCGATGCGGCGTGGGCGAAGGAGATCCGCACGGCCGTGTCGCGCAACGCCGCCCTTTCGGACCACCAGCGCAGAGCGGTGCTGGAGATCCTCGGCCACGTGCACCCGGTGCCCATCGGCAAGACCCTGCCGCCGTGGGAGGAGGACGCCATCTACACGACTCAAAGCGCGCTGGCGGCCAGGCAGAAGGAGTTCGAGGAACTCATTCATGTGAAGCTGCCGAAGAACAGCACCGCCATCGGCGAGGCGGCGGCGCGCGGCGACCTCTCGGAGAACGCCGAGTTCACGGCCGCCCTTGAAGAGCGCGACCGCCTGACCGAGCGGGCCAACGCCATGCAGGCCGAACTCGTGAAGGCCAGGCCCATCACGCACGTCTCTGCCGCCGGCGACACCGTCAACATCGGTTCACGCGTCCGGGCCAGGCGCCTCTCGACAGGCCGGGAGGAGTCCCTCACGTTCCTCGGCCCGTGGGACGCCGACACCCCGAACGGCATCTACTACTACAAGGCCCCCCTGCCGCAGGCCTTCATGGGGAAGGCGGTGGGCGAGACGGTCGTCCTGCGGACCGACTCGGGCGAGGAGCAGTGGGAGATTCTTGAGATCAAGCCGGCGATTTGACGGTCAGCACGATCTCCGTGATCTGCGCGTTGGCGTGGGTCGGCTTGGCCGAGAGCACGAGTTTGCCTTTCGCGGAGTCCTTGGCGGTCACCGGGAACACCAGCCACACGCCGGGGCCGTCGTAATGGTCGAGCGTGCCCAGGTCCTGTCCCTGCAGCGAGATTTCCGCCGTGCGCCCGAGCCTGTTCCAGTCGTGGAAGTGGGCGTACAGTTTCCCCTCGAACCCTTTCGGGCACGTGATCGTGACAGCGAGGTTGTCCTGGCTGTGCCACGAGGCCCCGCCGGCGTCGCGCCAAACGCCGCCACGAACGGAGTAGTCGAAGCCTTTGCCCGCCACGACCGGCTGGTCGAACTTCGCCTCCCACGGAAATGCCTTGTTGCGCTCGGGCACGTTCATCGCCGCCTTGACGCGCAGCACCGCGCCGTCCGCCGCCTTCGGCTCTTCCACCTTCAATTTGCTCGCCGGCGCCGCGAAGAGTTTGTCGAGCAGGCCGGCCTCAAGCGTCTGCGAGGGGCTGAACGCATCGGACGCCGCATACGCGTACAGGCTCGCGAGCAACTGCCGCGCGGCAGGATCCTTAGTCATCGCGGGTAAGTCCAGTCCGCACGCGAGTAACTGCCCACGGCCGACGCGGCCCTCGAATACGAGGCCCAACTTGTGGTTGCGGGCGAAGTTGTCGATCACCTGGAGCACCGGACGATACGCGGCCGGCGTGTCGTCGAGGATGAACAGCCGCGAGCGCTGCATCAGTTCGTACCACTGCCAGTCGCTGTGGCCGGCCGTGGGGAACCCCGCCAGCAGCGGATGCGCCGGGTCGCAGAGCAGGCCCATTGTGTTCGGCTTCTGGGTCGGGAACCAGACCGGACTCCAGAACACCGGCAGGAACCGGCCGCGCATAGACTGCGCCGAGCCGGCAGAGTACGCGAAGAAGACGACCTTCTTCCCGTCGGCCAGCGCCGCCTTGGCCGGCTCCCATTGCTCGCAGACGGCCACGTCGGCCGGCGGCTTCGGCGCGACGTTGGCCGGGTATACCCAGATATCCCAGTCGTTGGCGAACTCCGTGCCCTGGAGGGCGACCGTCACGGTCAGTTTGGCCGGCGCGGCGGCCTTCGCCAGCGATGCGCTGATCGCGCCGAGCGGCATCAGGCTGCCCGTCGGGGCGCTCACCGCCGGCAGTTTACCCGACGCCACCTCGCGGCCCTGCTCGTCCTTGATCGTCCACACCGGCTGCGCGCCGGCGAGGTCGGCGGGGCCGTAGTGCGCCAGGTCGGCGGTCGCCTCGAACGGCTCGTCGGCGGCGTAGGTGCGTTTGGGCATGCGCACGAGCGGCACCGTCGGCCCGCAGAAGCGGCGGAAGGCCTCCGGGGCGACGAAGCCCTTGGAGTCCCAGAACGGGTCGAGCGGCCCGATGAGCGCGGTGCCCTGCGTCGGATAATCGTGCAGGTCGAGCAACGAGAACCCGGCATAACCCGGCGTACGCAGCAGCACCTCGATTTCCTCCTTGTACAGCCGCACGGCGAAGCGGCCCGAGGCCTCGACGAACTTCGGGGCGAGGTCCAGGAGATGCTTCTTCTGGAGGTCGTCGCGGATCATCTCGAAGTTCTTGAGCGTCATCACGCCGGTCCACTTCCTGATCTCGCTGAAGTCCGGGAAGAACATCCACTGGCCGATCTCGTGGCCGATGACCGGCCGCGCATCGCCGGCCACCACGTTGCGCAAGTCGCGCTCCGTGCCCGCGCCGGGTATGCCGCGCCCGGCGGGCGATTCGGTCCACTGGCGGTTCTCGGTTTTCTGCGCCGCCGACGCCGACGAGTAGAGATGCCGCGGGTCGCGTTTGATAAGCATGTCCACCCAGCGCGTCAGCAGTTCGTCCTTGCCGCCGTACTCGTTGCCGAGCGTCATCGTGCAGAACGACGGATGGTTGCCGTAGGCGTCGACGATCCGCCGGAACTCCGCTTCGATGAACGCGTCGCGGGCCGGGTCCTGGCCGGCCGGCACGTTGGCCTGCGGCCCTTCCGCCTGGATCATGATGCCCTCGATGTCCGCCGCCGCGAACGCCGCCTCCGGTGGGCACCACGAGTGGAACCGGATGTGGTTGAGGCCGTACGACTTCATGATCTTGTAGACCCGCTGCCACGCGGGCACATCCATGGCCGGGTAGCCGGTCAGCGGGAAAACCGAGCAGTCCAGCGTCCCGCGCAGGAAGATCGTGCGGCCGTTCACGGCAAATTGCTTCTTATCGGTGACCGTGAACCTTCGCATGCCGAAGGAGACCCTTGCCTGGCCGCAGTAATGGTCGTCGTCTCTCTTGCGGTCGCTTTTTTCCGCAATAAAGGTAACGACCATCTCATAGAGGTTGGGCGAGAACTCGTCCCAGACCTTGACCGGGTCGCCTATCGGCACTTCTGTTTCGACGGTCGTACGGGCGTCGGCGGCAACAAAACTTATCTCGTGCGTGCCCGCCGCCGGTTCGCCTCCGCCTTGCGGGCGGGCACATGCTTCAAAACCGCCCCTGACCGGCTTGCCCGTCGCGTTGCCCACCGTCACGCGGACCTTGGCAACCTTCTTGGCCACGTCCGGGTATACCTGCACGTCCTCGATCCACACCGGGTTGGTCGCCTGAAGTTCGATGCGCCCCACGATGCCGTTCATGTTGCCCCACGTGCCGCCGAAGAGCGCCGACACGAACTTGCCGAGGTTCAACTTGACCGTGTTGTCCACGCAGATCGTCAGCCGGTGTTTGCCGGGCGCGAGGTCGGTTCCGAAGTCGTAAACGTGCGGCGCGATGAGGCTGTCCTCGGAGCCGATGCGTTTCTCGTCGAGCCAGACCGTGGTGACCCAGCGGCAGCGTTCCAGGAAGAGCGTCACGCGCTTGCCCTGCCACGCCTCGGGAATCTCGATGTCGCGCTGGTACCACGCCGGCCCGGCGTAATCGTAAACCCGGTACGGCCCTGCCAGGGTAGGGGGCTTGGAGTTCTTCGGGCCGAGGCCCGCATCGTCGATCGCTGCGGGCAGTTTGATGCGCTCGGGCAGGGCGGCGGCGAACCACTTCTCCGCGAGGCCCTTGCCTTCGGGGTCGAGGCGGAATGCCCACTCGCCAGCGAGGGATTCCGTGGGGCACATCACCCTTGAGTCGCCCTCGGCTGCCGCGCCGGCTGCCGTCGGTCCGCACACACCGCACACGGCCGCCAAGGATACCGCCACCGCCAGGAATCGGATCATGTGCCGAGCCCCTATGGTTTGCCGCGCGGCCGCTGGCATGGTTACGGCTGGTCCGCAAGGACGAAGGGCTTATCGTTCTTCCAGCCCAGCCTGACCCATGACAGGAACCACGTGCGGCCCTTGTCATTGTTGCCCTGATAGAACATATAGGTTTGCCCGTTGTCGTCAACGAATATGCCGGGGTGCCCCGACTCGGACGAGTTCCACGTGCCCGGCTTGCCGTTGGCCAGAAGCGGCTCCTGGAAGATGCGGGTCCAGCGCACGCCGTCCGTGCTCGTGGCGCAGCCGATCTGTTGCGGGTCGTTGTTGTAGCCGCCCCCGTAGAAGAGGTATAGCGTATCGCCTCGCTGAAGGACCGACGGGGCCTCGATGCACTTG
>Ga0315277_10005383_pt1 | contig 16860 bp, 9 predicted proteins | sample YL17G05_15_MG_FD_203695 | JGI IMG/M metagenome (GOLD analysis project Ga0315277, IMG submission 203695) | Sediment microbial communities from Yellowstone Lake, YNP, Wyoming, USA - YL17G05_15 | ecosystem: Environmental > Aquatic > Freshwater > Lake > Sediment | place: USA: Wyoming | collected... | reverse complement strand
ACAGGGGTTTCTCGATGTGTTGGAAGACCGGTTGTTGCTGGAGAATCCGAGGGTCGGTCAACGGGATTGGTTCTTGGCCGGCTGGCAGCACCAGGCCGGCCTCGAGCGCACTGCCAACCTCCATCTGGCGAGTGATGACATCCCGTGCTTCCTCCGTTCCTTCCTGAACGGTTATGCGATCGACATCCTCCCGAGCCAGGGCTATGTCTTCAACGAACACGCCACCCATGGTCCGCCGGACAAGATTTTCGAAGAAGCTGCGTTTTTGGAGCGTTTCCGCGGCTTGTTGGTGTGGGAAGATGGGCCTAACCTCTGGCTGGCCCGCGCCACGCCTCGCGTCTGGCTGGAACAAGGCATGAGGATCTCGGTAAAGAACGCACCGACACACTTCGGGACAGTCGATTTCGAGATCACCTCCGACGTGGACCACGGCCGGATCACAGCCAATCTCAAGATGCCTTCTCGCCATACGGCCAGGCAAGTATGGTTGCGGTTACGGCATCCCAAGACCACGCCGATCCGAGGCGTGACGGTCAACGGCCAGGATTACCTGGACTTCGAGCCGGGTAGGGAATTCGTGATGTTGCATGACCTGATGGGAAATGTGAGTGTCGAGGTCAGATACTAAACGTAGCTGCCTTCGTCCAATCGGGAACAATGCTGATTTTTGCGCCGGGAAAACACCAATGCCATGAGTACATAAAAATGATATTTTAACGGATCAGCATTCAAGGTATCTGAGGCAACCGTTGATGCGCCAAGTATTGTGGGTCTCCTGCGAATTGAGTTCGGCAACGACGGTGAACTTCGTTCTTTGGTGACCACACCGTAGACCACGTATCAAGACTTGAAAAGGCCGGTGCTCCCAGCCTTTTGAAGTCGGCGCGCAACGCAAAACGTCTTTCAGTGGCGTGCTTGCCGCTGAGTTTTCGGGCTCCAAGGGTTAGTGTTGCAGCAAAGAGCGGTACATGTTCACTTCTTGAGACCGGCCATTGAATCCTCTATGAAGCCAGGCCGTTCCTTTGGGGGCATTGATCTTGGCTTTTTTCAAAAGCCTCGCGAACATCGAGGTTATGGTATTAACAGTCGTATAGAGTCCGGATTCGATCAAAGCATTCGCGAGTACTTGAGCGATGTTACGCTTCTCGGACAAATCGAGATCCCGGTCGCGGGTCTCCTTCATCCAGGTATTGCAGGCCTGAATATAAGAATCCCACTCCTGGATCAGTTCGTCCCGGTGAGCATCAATCTAACAAGTCTTCTCTCATCGTGAGGCTCAACCAAACTTCTTGATTGTTCGAACTACTTTTGGTAAGATTATTGATGTTGTACGGAGACTATTATGTGTTTTAACCGTGTAAATGGAAAATGTCAGATTAAGGTAATCGGAAAGCTTGATTAAAGACCAGAACTATGGTTTCAAGAAACACAAGTTATTCAAAAACTATTAAACTTGGAATGTTGATTGTCTTATTGGCAGCGTGTTTCTTATTGGCAGACGCTGTTTTAGTACTGGATGACCCCCTGCAGGGATCCACCAGCGGTGTGCGGGACGGGGGACAATTCATCAGCGGCGGCTGGCAGGTAACAGGGGATTATGACTCTATCTTCTGGCATCTGCCTTACAGCGTCAGCACAGGTGCCGCCGAGTTTTATGTTACGGGCGTAGGTCCGAGTTATCCCCACAAGACCGAACACTTCCATATGTACGACTACACGTGGTATGACGCGGACTATCAGTATGTGCCCGGCTACAGGGACGACCCATACAAGCATTTTGTCAGGAAGACCGGGGCGGATGATGCGGGCAGGAACAACTCCTGTGAAATCCTCTGGCAGATCGATGGAGAATACTTCGAGTCCGACACGGCAATACTATCCTGGTCTGCCGCGGCGAGCTACAAGTTCCGCCTTGAGTGGGGGCCGGACGGCGGCAACAGCCGCCTGAAGGTCTACAGAGATTCGACTTTGATTTTGAATCAGGCAATTGCGGGAAGCTGGACACCGGCTGGCCACAGTGTTCGCATTGGCTGCAGCACAAGACGAGCCGGTGAAGGGTCGGAAATCGGCGCCAAATACAGCTATGTCAAGGTCTGGGATCTCTCAGGCTCTCCCGGCGCTCCCATCGTCACCCTGCCTGTTTCCGGGTGGACGGTCCATACACAAACTCCGCTGATCCAATGGACGGGAGAATCGCATACGAACTATCAGGTGAGAGTGAATACGGCCGATTCGCCTGATTCTGGCATTATATGGGATTCCGGCCAGGTGGCCTCGACGGCAAGCTCAACCTACTCCGGGACTCTGACAGATCTTAGTAATTATTATGTGTTTGTCCGGCTTGCTAACGCACAGGGTTGGAGTAACTGGAGCACATCGGGCCACTGGTTCCGGGTGCACACATCATCCGTCACTCCCAACGGAGGCAGGGTGGATGTCTACGAAAACTGCCTGCAGGATGACGGCGGCCCGTTTCTGGGATTAGGGTTTACCTATATGAGGTCGCTGCAGCGCTGCAAGTATGACCGCGCTCGCTGGCTGAGCGATATCGCCGCCATGGCAGGCAAGGGATTCAACTACCAGCGAATCCTGTCCATGGTTGGCTGGACGGGCCTCGAGATATCGCCTATCAGCTTTACGAACTCAGAGGGAACCTATATCCCGGCATGGGACGACTATTGGCAGCAGTTCCGCGATTGCATCGACATCGCATACGACACCTACGGGTTGCGCACGGAGATCACCATTTTTGCGGACGCCCAGTACTGCATGCCCAATTCCATCGACCGGTATACTCATATGGATAACGTCCTGGCAAATCTGGCAGGCCGCGAGCATAAGGTCATCCAGATCGAGGTGGCCAACGAGGGCTGGCAGAATGGCTTTCCGGACGAGAGTATTACGCGAAGCTTTGCTGACTATCTGGCCGACCGCACCAGCATACCCGTCTCAATAACATCTCCGGTGGACACCAGTAACTCTGGCATCCAGGCGCTGTACGGCGCAAGTGCGGCTGATATCGCGACAGTTCATTTCAGCCGCGACATCGGCACCAGCGAGGGCGGCTGGCTGCCGGTCAGAGACTGTTGGAGGGTAGCCGATCTGTACCCCGGCGTACCGCCCGTAAGCAACAACGAACCCATAGGCGCAGGCTCTTCGGTCAGTTCCGAAGGTGATCCAATTAAGCTGTGCTCGGCGGCGGTATTCTCATGGATTGCGAATCTGCCGATGTATGTTTATCATTCAAGGGCCGGCGTGTTGGGTGATGTTACGTTCGATGGATCCGCCGGATTCAGCGCATATCAGTGGCTAAGGGAGATCCTCCCTCCCGATTTGCCGAACTGGACGAGGAACGATGGCAAGGAAACTGCGGCCCCGTTCACCGCTTACTGCTTGGGACAGGCGAACAAATACTGGACGGACATAAGCCGTGCCACGAACGGTTGTCACAGGAACATCGGCGGAATAAAAAACGGCGATTTCGTCTGCTACCCGCAGGGTATCCTGAGCGGTGGGGTCGTACTTGAGGCCAGACAGCAGGTAACCTTCAGGATTTATAATCCGTTAACCAGCCAGATTGTGATGGGCACCACCACTATGAGTACCGGCGAGCAATTCTCTCTTGCTCAGGGGCCAGGAGCGTATATTATCAAAGGCACATTCGGACCGACGTTGTCCGATGAAATAATCCTTAACGTAAAGCACGCTCGGAGTATAACGATCAATGGAAGTGCGAATGATTGGGACCTGTCCGAGTTCACAACAGCAATCCGAGGCGGACAAGGCGGCACGGGCGACTATGCGTTGGTGGGCTACGATGGGGGTTCAAAATACTACGGCGGCTATTGGACGGGCGGAGTTCTTCCGACGAGCGCATCAGACCACAGGTGCAAAGTATACAGCCGCCAGAACTCGGATTACTTGTACTTTTTGGTGAGATGCGACGACAGCGATTTACGGTATCCGGAGGGAACGGGCTCCAACTGGGTGAATGATTGTGTGGAGTTTTACATAGACCCCGGAAACGACGGCGGCTCAGACGCTATGAGCGACTCTACTTCGGATGTGCAGCTTGTAATCGACGCCTACAATCAGAAGAACATCTACATGTGCACCAGTGAGTATGCCGCCCAGGTGCTGGCTGGCTTAACCTCGGCGGTAACAAGGGACGGCACAGGCTGGTGGCTGGAGGTACGGATAACCAAGAGCGTCCTTGACCCTGCTCTTCCTGCTGCGGGCATATTCGGAATAGACTTTAACTTCCGAGACAACGATAACGATAACGACGCCACACAGACCACCGTGTACACCTGGAGCGATCCATCAAGCGGGAACGGTTTTCCCAGTAAGGTGCCTGACCGATGGGCACATGCCTTCATACCTGATACAAATCCCATCAACTGTGCAGATGCTATTCAGCAGGGTTACGGGATCGCTGGCGACCTAAACGGCGACTGCTATGTGGACTTATCTGACTTTTCGATATTCGCCGGTGAATGGCTGAAATGTATCGAACCGAATGATCCGTCGTGTTTGCACCCGTGGTAATGAGGAATTGAGATTTCTTGGGCTTGTCAAGCGGCCATCGGACCGCCTTGTAGCGGCTTTGCTTGCCGCAAGCGCTCTCTGAAAAGAATGGCACGTGAGACAGGGGTGCGTCGTGCAACCTTATACGTGCGGATGCGAGTGTTAAGCCCATCGTCACGGTAGCCGGGCTCGATGCCATCGAAGCCATGGCCCCGGGTGGACTATGGTTGGTCTCGTGCTAATTGCAGGGGCCTAAGACCAATGGTATGCTGAATGGCGGTAAGTCTTACTTGACCGTTACATTGCTATTGAAGGATGGTCTACCATACGGAAGTATACATGAGACGCACGGGTATCTATACGACCGGACTTCTGTTGATTCTCTCTGTAGGTCTTCTCGGCACGATTCAAGCCCGCCGGCAAGAAAGCGACGAAAGCAACAAGGTGGACACGGACATACGCCGGCTTATCGGGTCTGTTGATCGCGAGCGAATATCGAAGCATCTTTTCTATCTGGCGAAGGAGCCACTGCCCTATCGCAAGTTGAACCTGACCCTACCTGGCCGCGAGAAGAACACCCTCTATGAAGCCGACGATTACCTTGCTGGCAAGTTGGAGGGGTGGGGATATCACGTCGAGCGAGAGGGCGTTCAAGTACAAGCATTTCGTCGCGATACCAGCAAGCCAAAGCACGCCCAGTACTCACCTCCCAAACCCGAAGATCCCTGGTACACGGCGTACAACCTCTATGCCGAGAAGAAAGGCGGATCGCATCCTGACAGGATCATTGTAGTGCTCGCACACAAGGATTCGCAAAGCTGGATTGATTCCCCAGGGGCTAGCGACAACGCGATTGGAACCGTCGGTGTATTGGAGATGGCATGTGTTCTGGCAAAGTACACCTCCGAAAGCACGATCCGGTTTCTCTTCTGCAATGAGGAACACACACCGTGGACCAGCAAGACTGCTGCTCAGAAAGCCAAATCGCGTGGAGATAACATTATTGCTATCTTTAATATGGACGGCATCGGAGCCAAGACAGCAGAGGAGACTGCCGCAGGCAAGAAGACCAACGTGACCGTCTATACAAAGCCTGAGGGTAAGCGTCTTGCTGAACTGATGGGCGAGGTTAACGCTCGATATTCCATCGGTTTGGAACAGCGGACTGCAGAGAGGCCTCGACCCGGAGACGACGACGGCTCGTTTGTCCTGGCTGGCTACTCAGCTGCGGTCATCAATATTGGTTCTTTCCCCTACGGTGACCCAAACTATCATGCCGAGGGAGACATCCCGGAAACTTGTGATATCGAAAACGCGGCCATGACCGTGCGGGCAACGATAGCGGCAGTAGTGACCGTCGACCGGGATCTTTGATTGACGTGCCATCCTAAAGTTCAATAAGGTGATAAATGAGCAGGATGTGTGGGCACTCCACGTAGTAAGGGTGGTCTGTCAGTCTGCGGGGCTGGTACATCAGAGAAAGACCAAATTTCTTGTCCCGAAGAAACACTATATCCTGCTTTCTGATGAGAGAGCCGGAGAGCTGTATGCCTTGCTCTTCAAGGCCTATTTTAAGGAGTTCAGCCTTGCATATGGGGACAGGATGCCCACGTTAGCTTGCATTCAGCATACCATTCCGTATTCGGTCTACAGGTTGGGCAAGATTGCCGACAGGTACAGAGGGATAGAGGAATTGGCGCATGAGATACTTCTTCCGGCTGTGCGGAAGGAGGTCCAAGAGGCGATTTCTTCCAGCTATCTGAAGATGGAATGGATCCTGGGTAGAAGAATCATTAAACCATTGGAGAAATTCGGCCTTCTTGAGTGTAAGCGCAAGCAGCTCAAGGGATATTCTGAAATTGAGGCAGTGAGAAAAACGGAGTTGTTTGACAGGTTCATTAGCTGTAAGTGGTAGTTGCGACGTGTTATCAACGCCCTGAATTCTCATAAGAAACTTGCTTTGCTACGTTCACAATGATTACAATGGCGCCATGAGCAAGTCGTCCATCTTCATTCTGTCTGCGTGTTTGATTCTTGCAGGGTGCGAAACTTCACGGACTTCCTCGGACGGTCATTACGACCAAGTATCACGCGAAATAGAGCAAATGAAGGCCGAGTCTGAGAAGGCAGCTTCTATTGGCGACAATATCAGGATCACCGTGAATTTGTTAACCACAAGCGTGGCGGACTATTTTGCCATCGATTCTCTCCTGCAATATGTGAATAAGAATGCAACGGTTACCAAACGACCTGAGGTCTACACCCAATCTGGCTTGCAGATCGGAGTGGCCAGTGAGAACTTCCGTGCTCGGCTTGACATCACAAAGGAACAACTTAAGTCCTCGGAAGAGACTGAGCTCTTCTTGGTGCTCGCCGATGGTGCAACTGGCTATATAAACGTCGGCAAGGAAATCGCCGTGCCGCGGTTCTTTTATTTGGGCCGCTGGTATAGCGGTGTTGAGTACGAATTCCGACAGGCCGGCAGGTCCTTACAGGTTACTGCTCGCAAGCTCCCTTCGGGCTTGATCGACATGGAACTGACGCCCGTCTTCTCCAGATTCCTAAGCGATGGGGGCAATCTCGAACTAACTGAGCTTTCAACGAGGGTAGCGGCACGTCCGGGCCAGACGCTTGTAATAGGCGGCGGCGACACGAGAGGGGACAATGTGGCTACCGCCTTGCTGGGTTACAGCAAGATGGGCGAACAGAGACAAACACTAATTACCGTCACTCCCTATATCAACTAAAGCCTCCACCAGCCGCTCGATGGCTGTGCTGTTTGTTTTAGTGTCCTGCAAGCTCAGCGGCAATACCGTCAGTTTTGACCGGTGGGGCAATCACATCTCATACAAACATCGCCTGCATAAACCTTAGAAGAGGTTGAGCATTCCTGTCTGCGTTCTCTGCCGTCCGAGACAGGATCCTCATGGCACGATACCCAATAGAACAGGGCAAACACAACCGACAAAAGTGTAGAGTAGAAGTGTAGTAGTAACTTTGGTCTGTATCCATGGTACGGGCACAAATTGGCAGGAAGAGATGATCTTATAGCGTAAAAACCCTCAGGAAATAAAGGCAGAAATCTTCCAGGATTACCTTCGCCAAATTCTGCCCGACCATTTAAAGATCCTATGTTACACAAACAGTCTGCCTGTATACTTCTAAAGCAGATATTGTATCCCAGGGCAAGCAACAGCCATGTACCGGCTATTTCTCAGACTTCTGAACCTACATAATCTTTTATACGTCCGACAACTAAACATATCTCTGAGTGCTGCTGCGAATCTTCACACAAACTGCGTCTCAATTAACGAGTTCACAGAGCTATTCTGGGCTACCGAGCCACAATGCATTGGGGTCGCCGTCAAAAAGGGTCATTACGTCCTGGTAGTTTACAATGCCATCTCGAGTAATGTCGCTCGTCGAAGGTCCTCTATGATGCCAGTTCTTGGCGAGTACTGCAAAATCTGTGAAGTTGATGATATTGTTGGGATCTGCGAGGTCGAATATGCTACTGCCATTTGAAGACGACATGCTCGCTTCGGGTGTGCCGCCGTAAGCACCGATGTTGATCCGTTGCCCATGTGGCCACAACTCCTGCCTCCATTCCCGTGAATCTGGGTCACCGGCATCGATACAAAGACTTGTAGAGTCTTCATTGGGGTCTGTCACGTCACAAACCCATAGATGCCCGGAATCATTAACATCCAGATAGTTCTCCGAGAACATTTTCACATCACACGCATCTACATCTCCATCAGTATCCAAGTCGGCCGGCAGACCACGACCTTTGCGCCCCCATAGACCGGCGAAACCGCTAAAATCACGTAGATTAACGGCCCCATCGCTGTTGAGGTCTACCTTTCGGCAGCCAATGTAGGCGTAAGTATCCCACCGGCCATACCGCGATTTCAAATGGTAGTCGGCTGCGCCCGCATCCGCAAAGCATGGATCGGCACTCAAGTTATCTCCATTGCCTTGGCTCCATCCACCCTGAATATCGCAGTAATTTACGTCCGCCGGTTCGCCCTTCGGGGAGATTTCATCAGGCGTGTCGCCCCAAAAGATGCAGTTCTTCACGATTGGGGCGCTATTGCTGTCGTTGTACACAGCTCCTCCCTCTGCGCTTGCCCCATCGACCCTGTTGTCGCTGAAGGTGCAATTGACCAGATTCGGCGCACTGGCGGCATCATTGTACATGCCCGCTCCCCTTGGAGTAGCACCGTCCGCAGCATTCTTGCTGAATATGCAGTTGGTTATGTCCGGATTGCTGTAAGGGCCGTTACAGATTGCGCCGCCTCTTGCCGTGGCGCCAAACACTCGATTGGCCGAGAAGGTGCATCTCTCAACAGTTGGACTACTATTGGTGTCGTTGTACATCCCGGCGCCTTCGGCGCAGGCGCCTATTGCCCAATTATCAACAAACGTACAGTTCTTGACGGTCGGACCACTGTTTGGCCCATTGTAAAGCCCAGCGCCTCTGCTGAGGCCATCGAACCACGACCCGTTGGCGTTGCCGCCGGTGACCGTAAAACCATCAATGACCGCGCTGTCATCAGCGGTGCTGCAATGTATGACGTGGAAACTATTGTCACGACGGTTAGGATCATTTGCCCAGTCGCACGGGTCGGCCACAGAGCTGTCGTTGCCTTCAAGATCACCGCTCAATATGGTCGTGAAGACCTCGACACATCGCTCGTTCGGATCAGGCATCTCTGGGCCGGCATAGCCGCCTTTTAGAGTCACGCCGCTAATAAGTCGAAATGTTGCTCTGTGGTTTCCACTTCCATTGGGATCAGCAGCGCTGCGATCGGGCACATAGACGCCGTAGGCAACTCGGATTTCTACAGGCCTACTGGAGTTGGCGTCTTCAAGGGCGTCTTGAAGGTATTTGTACGCATTCGCCCAAGAGGGGGCGGAGTTGGCATCCGGCGTCTCCAGACCGCCTGAATGGACGAACATGACGTTTGGTTTCGCGGCCGATGCAAAACTCAATGCACAGGCAACGAATACGACCTCAAGAAAAATCCTCTGGCTCATTGCCCTCTTCCTTAAGTAAAACCAATGAAACACGTCTTCAAATAAACGTGCATTCAATCAGCTACGTTGCGACTGCCGCGGAATCAAGAGTCCTTTTCACACCCACAGCCGAGAACCTAGATCTCCGGCAAGTCTCAACCAGACTTCCTATCAGTCCGATAATGATACCGGCCGTATTGGAGTCTGTCCACAAATTTTAAGGCAATAGCTAATTTTTTTGTAGATTCTTTTAGCTGAATCAAACGCCGCCACTGGCCGGCAGATCTTAAAAAAGATGGTCGATCTTGTTTCGGAAACCGGGATCTATGTCGTAGGGGACATCGCTGTCGAGAGGGATCGCCTCTAAAGAGGCCCGCAGGCAATACAAGTCTGTAGAATTAAATTCGCCGATGATTACGTCCATCCAGGACTCCCCTAACGGCATGAGGACGAGGACGGCGGTGGCCGCACCCAATCGCCCGAGGACAAACTCCGCCCACGAACAGGCAGCCTGGCGATGAAGATGGGGAGACGCCGGAACGCGGGCGTGCGATCTCTGCTGAAGGAAGACTGTTCTGCCCGGCGTTTGGCAGATACCTATTCCATCGCGATCCATGTGGTACAGGATTCGAATAAGTCCCTCCCGTCCAGGCGCGGCGCCGAACTGGGCGGCAAGCTCGGCCCGCGCGCGGTGATAATCGATGCGAAGTCCGGCCATCGATAAATCCGATTCAACAAATTGCCGGAGCTTCGCGCGAGCAGTCTCGACGGCCTGGCGGACCTTATCGGCAGAATCAGTTTCGATGCACAATCGCTCGATCTTTTCGACCAACGGAAATACTATCTTGACGGCGAAGTCGAGGGACAAGGCGGAGCAGTGAACACAGAGAATCATTGGGTATTCACTGCGGCCTTTGCCGTCTCGGGACGGCCACAATCGGCCGGCAACAATGTCGTTGCCTCTAATCCAGAGGAACTCATGCCCATAGTCTCTGGGCGCCGGTTCATCCTTATTCTTACCCCAGGTCCCCTCGTCAACATTTCGTCCGATTCCCTCCAAATACAGGACGCGTTTCAATTCGGCCAGGACATCGGTATCGAGGCCGATATCCTCCATGTGGTCGTTCCAGCCTGGATGCTTTCCAAACGCCGCTACCGAGACATGCCAGACTGGACTGTTGCTTTGGTCTTTCAGGCGCAGACCTTCTTTGACCTTGTCCGATATGCGCTTGAACGACTCACGCATCTGCGATGTAAATCCGGCCTTCTCTTTCAATAGTCTTCACCTCTCGAAACTCAAGGTTAGGATACTCATGGTGTACGGTGCGGTTTCTCGATCCATTTGAGCTTAAAGACCAGGCCAGCTGGCCATTTCTCATTAGGGTCAGAAAGCTTGTCCAAAATTCGCATTAGCATCCAGTCACTTTTCCCAAATACTGGCACCTTGTAATCCGGGTCGGTGTTTGGCTCGGGGTAATCAATATAAAACCAGAATGTGAGGTCTGATTCTGACCAAGATATTGTGCCAAGAGACCCGCCCCCACTGATCAATTTCGCCCGCTCCGTATCCCCCTCGTTCAGTCTTGCCTCCCCCACCCCAACGTAGTGATACTTCTTGGTCAACTGACCTTCAGGAATAATCAGCTCGACACCGCTCCAATCATCCAGGGTTTTCTTGACAAGACTCAATCGCTTGCCAAAATCAATAAACCACTTAGGGGGTGAAGGGCGGGTCGAACGTAACTTGTCCAATAAATCATCGAACTGGGTATCAATAGATCTCCCGTTTGCGCCACCTCCGATTGTACTTTTATCATATGATGGTTCTTTAGCAATCTGAGACCAGAGCTCAGACGCCTCATTAAATTCTGTGCGGGAGAGCTCATAATCCGTGCAGACGGCACCGGGAATCGTGCATAAGAGTGGATAGCAGTTATATTTGTTGCACAGATCGTTAGCCTCGGGCGGGAAGGTGGGCGGCGGTGAAGATAGCACTCTTAGGTTCTCCAGAGAGAATCGCCACCAGTATAGATCTACGAAACGCGCGGGAGTAACCGCGGGGTCTCTGGCGGGAAAGTAAGCCTTAAGGAAATTCTCGGGTTGCAAATCAAGGATAGTTTTCTTTGCCGCGTAGGCATCGTCTCCGAGCCTAGCCCATTCTACTACTACATTGGTATAAGAATCATCGGTACCGGTTCTCTTCAATCTGTTACGGCTTTCTTTGAAATCGTTAATAGCCTGGTCTTGAGCCCCTTCAGGAAAAAGTACGGCAACGACACTATCAACCGTATCTCCCAAGCTTTTAAGATCGCTGCGTTTTGATGAATAGTAGTCACGTTGGCCGATTTTGGCGTGTTGTCTATTCCAGTTAAGTTCCTTAGGAATATTGTAATCGGTCCATATTCCTAAATAAGCGTCCAACCAGTATTCGCGGACATAATCCTCATAGACTGAATTTACTTTCTGGCGAGTCGTACTGTCGTTGATGTATCCCCTAAACTGATTCCAATCTTGCAGATAGGTTTTTGCCTTATTTGCCACACGCCCAAAATTGACCGGATCGAATTTCTTCACATCGGCTTCTTTGAGGATCATCGTTTCCAGTTCTTCTTTGGACTTCGCCGCAGTGCCCAAAGCTGTTTTAACTATGAGGTCGATGCGTTTGTCTTCGGCCAACTTGAGGCCACGGTTACATAGATCACCTGCCTTTTGGTTGGGGTCTGGCGCCTGCTTGAAGGCGTCAGCAACAACTTTGCGGTCCGCTTCGATTTGCCTAGCGAACGTAGTGATCGCGTCCACGGCGTTAGGCTCATTCTTAGGTGGGTGAATCAAGAAATTCGGCTGCTCTACGGTAGCCTGGTCAAGATAAGGGTTGGTCTTTTTGTACATGTCATCGAAGCGGATTTCGTACGGACGCCTTCCGGCCCCCTTCTTCGTCCACAACTCCTTAATCAGACCATCCTGGCCAAGACCCTTGCTTTTGAGCATGATCACAAGTTCACCTTTCCACTTTGCCTGTGCGTTCAAGAGTGACTTGCGCAAGTCCAGAAGATAGGGATCCGTAATTTGCGGAATGGAACCGAGCAGGTAGGCGTAGCATTCGTTAGCGTCGGCCCAAAGGCCGTTGATCAGATTCTGATACCACTGCCCTTGAAGTAATGTGCCCAGCGCGTTGACATCTAATAGCTCGATACCTTTTTGGGCTTCAACGAGCTGGGCGTACCTTGGTTCCCATTCCTGATTAAAAAGGGTATTACTAAAGTCGGCGGGACTTGCTAGTTTCAAAAGTTTCTGCTCAGCCGTATCAAATGCGGCGAGCGCGTTGACCAGGCTAAGTAGATTAGTTAGATTTGGATCGTTGGCTATCACTGTGTTCGGGTCCCAATGGTTAATGAACCTGGTGACAGCGTCGGCAATGCTCCCATCTGCTTTAGCCTTGAGAGCTGAGTCTTCGCTTAGAAACGGGGGCGGCCAAGGAAATGTTTTCTTATTAGGTTTCTGCGAATCGGATACGTAAAGGTCCTTGAGCACATCATTCAAGGTTTGCGGCACGCTCGGACTAAGTGTACCATCTGTGCGATCGCACCAATAGTTGCAGAAAGGGTTAAAGAAAGAGTCTGCGGTGTATTCATCGTTAGGGTCGGGCGACGCCAATGACTCTCTGCCGGCGCGCAGTTTGATCAACTGGGCCAACACCGCCAACTCGCTTGAGCCGATCTTCCAGTTGTTACCATCCTCCGGATGAGACGCCAGCAGTTCACATGTTTCCACATAAAAAGACCTTACTGCGCTGTATTCAAAGACATTCTTCCGGGCAAGTCGCAACTGTTCCGTGTCGATGTTGAAGAGTTTTCTCAGAGGAAGAAAGAGCCACTTCCCACTTCTCTGTCTTTCCCAATTATCGATCATCTCCTTGAAGGCGCCGTAGAATTGGTATCGCTTCACTGGTTCATCATTTATGAATTCGCCTGTTTTATCGTCCCAGAGGACTGGATCATCTGCCTGGAGTTTTACCATGTTCAATGAAAGATCTGCTTTGGCGTTTGCCGCTTCTGCGACATATTTCGTGACGTGCTCGACAGTATCGTCAAATCTGAGCGCAGCATGAATTGTGTATATCAATAGAAAGAGGACAGCGGCTGCAACCGAAAGCCAGAATGTCATCCTTCTACGGACGTAGTGCTTGGTTGCGTTGACGGCTGTGGTAACCAGGCCTTTTTCCGGGAATACCTTCTTGATAAAGAGGTCCCGTAGAAAATATGCGCGGTTGCGTGTCCAAGGCGGGCCCCCGGGCAGCGACTCAACCGATGTGCCCACGGCCTGGGCAAGATCTTCATCAAGCGCGTCGCCCTCCTGCATCGAGGAAGTGAAGTATATACCGCGGAAGAAGACGGGCTTAGCCCCCCACTCCCCGCCTGCACCGAAGATAAGGTCGAGGTATCGGGCCATTCGCTGGGCCAACTGGGCAAGACTGCCCGGGAACGAGTACAGGGCGTTGACCGATGCGCTTTCCTGGGCTGCTGCGTCGTCGGCCAGCTCCAGCAGGAGGGAGAGCCTGCGACGGCGAAGCCGATCCTGGACGCTCTGCAGGTGCTGGCGGACGAATTCGCGGCTATAAGGCTGATCGATCGCGGCAGGATTGGACCAGCCAAATATCTGATGCTGAAGCTCCGGATGACCGAGACCGTCGAAGAACTCCCTAAAGCCCATCACCAAATCGCACTTGGTGACGACAACAAAGACGGGGAACCTCACGGCCAGGGTCCTTTGAATGACGTTGAACTGCTGGGCGATTTTGGACGCCTTTTGTTGAATCTGCTCGGCGGTATCCTTGACGAGGCTATCGGCAGGTATCACCAAGAATACCCCGTTTATCGGGCAATAAGGACGATACCTCTTTAAGAGGTTGAGAAACTCTCTCCATTCTTTGGTGCCGCCTGCCTCGACGTCTTCAAACATAAGCCGGCCGGCAGTATCAACAATAACACCGTGGTTTGTGAACCACCAGTTCATATTGATTGTGCCGCCGACACCCTGGTATTCATCCTGCAGGCCGGGCGGGAAGCCAACGTTACAGTGGCGCACTGCCTCCGTCTTGCCCGAACCCGGCTCACCAACAATCATAAACCAGGGCAGGCTATACAAGTTCTTGCCCGCCTCTCGAAATTTTCCTATGCCTTCCTCGAACCTCCTTCGCAGATTATCTATTTTCACCTTCTCTTCTGCTTTGCGGAGCTGCGGTGCGCCGCTTCTGAGAACCCCTTCCTCCATCGGGGCGGATTTTCGCCGGCTTTGCCATTTGAGAATGCGGTGGTAGAGTAGCAAGGCGGCGGCGGCCACACCAAGCCCAATGACAAGGGCGATCGCATATTTCGGGTCTATAAGAATAAGAGCGGCGGTTATGCCGGCGCCGCCGGCGACTAAACCCGCCGCCTGCACAGGCTTGGGCACATCTCGCAAATTAGACATTTGAGATAGCATAGCTTTAAACCCTCCCCGGTAATTTATCATCATCTTGTTGGGACGTGCTCGCAGCGTTTGTTTCGTTGATAGTCTTAAGGTCCTGCCTCACTTTCCTCGTGTCCCACCAGAAAAAGAAAACGTACACGACCAACCACACAATGATAAGGCAGACCAGTCCAATTCCCACGTACTTAAGTTTTCTGCCCGGTGGCTCGGTAAAATCGCGGGTGTCAACGTTCTGATAGGCCTGAGGGCAAAGATATGATTTCTGGCCTCCGTCGGTCATGCCGGGAAGACGGGCGGATATTCGGGACATGAGCTTGCGAATCATTTCCGGCTCGTCAAAATAGATGCCGGTAAAACCCAGGCCCAGACAGGTGTAATATACGGCAAGGCGCTCCGTCGCAGCTTTGCTGGGATCGGCCAATTCCACATCGAGCAGGTCGAAAAACTTTTCGTCGCCGGCCAATTCCTGCCTTTCGCTTGCCAATTCGATCCATTCAGGGCCGAACCCGAGGCGCTTCTGCTTGGCCATAAAATCGATGAAAAAGACCAGCGGCAACTCAACTTTCTCATACTGAGAAGCCGCCTCGGGCTTGGCGGCAGCGGCCGATTTGACCTGCTCCAAGATCTGTTTGATTCCACTGCGCACCTTTTCGATTTGGAGCGTACAGCCTCTTTGGGCCGACCGATTAAGTCGGCATACGTATTGGAAGATCGGCTCACAAAGTCCAAGCAAGGACATCTATTTTTCCTCCACTTCGGGGATTGTCATATACAGCTTCATATCAAAATCGGAGCTTTCTACTCCGGGCCACGTTGCGGCGATCGTTTTTTCCCGCAGAATTCTATCCCACATGCGAGTACTGTCCGCCCGTAGCAGTCGAAAGTAGTGCATACCCTTTTGAGCAGGCAGCTCGACGGGCTGGTAGGACTCGTGCTTCAATTTCACGCCGAAGACCATTCGGTCTTTGAAAGTTGCAGGCATCAGCTTAAACTTGTCGGGGTCTTCCACCAGGCTTAGCAACTGTTGCGGGTCTGTTGCCGTCTTGATGGAGAGAAAATACTCAAGGGCCAACGAAATCGCCTGGTCGGTCAGAGCCGCCTCGTAGAAACAGAGCTTACCTTCCGTTCTCTTTGTGAAGGGTATTTCAAGGTACGTAGGCCCGACTGTACCCTTTATCAACGAGCGTATCTTCAGATAGAGCTCGTTGAATGCGAGGGCCGGATTATCGTGGTCATACTCAGCGACCTGGAATTGGTCGTTCTGAGGTCTTAAGGCGGCGAGCTCTCCGAGGCACTCCCGCAGCAAAAGATACATTTCAAACGTCGGCAGAATTCTTGGTGTTTGAACGAGCGATTCCAAAACGCCGCCAAACTTGTTGAGGGTCCTGAGACGAAGAATCTGCTCGAATTGGCGGCCCCGTATATTCTCAATGGTAAAACCCCTCTGGCCAAGTTTCAGGACAAGTTCATTGCGGCTGGCCATGATCTGACTGGCGATATCTCGGACAAGCTCTCGGAGCACGGGCGAGCCGCTAATGGTCAGGCATGGCGGAATATAGTCGGGATCTCGCCGCGGGATTGCGACGTCTTCAACGGCAGTGCCCACAATCCTCAACAGTGGCATTACTTCGAGATCTGACTCATCATCACGTCCCTTAATCAGAAGTCGGGCATTCACTCGACGAATTTGGATTGGCTGAGGATTTTCGCCCGTGTTTTCATCGACTCTTTCCATCTCGGCAACACGGTAGGCGTAATTCGCGCGATGATCTTCGGATGTGCCGTCTGCAACGACATTTCTTCTCGACGCATACCAGAGGGGGACACCAAGCATAATGGTCAGAG
>Ga0315277_10005381_pt1 | contig 16863 bp, 11 predicted proteins | sample YL17G05_15_MG_FD_203695 | JGI IMG/M metagenome (GOLD analysis project Ga0315277, IMG submission 203695) | Sediment microbial communities from Yellowstone Lake, YNP, Wyoming, USA - YL17G05_15 | ecosystem: Environmental > Aquatic > Freshwater > Lake > Sediment | place: USA: Wyoming | collected... | reverse complement strand
GCACTTTACCTTCAGTCCGGGGCGATGTCAAGCCTTCTGAGGCCCCGTGCCGCGCGCGCCCCGCGGCAGCGTCGTTTCTGCCCCAGCATGCGGTGCTGCGAAATCATTTGATCGATGATTGCTGATGAAGAGTTGCCGACAGAGCCTCATCGGCGCCCGGGGCGTGCCTCTCTCCGAGCTAAGCTTTCAGCTCGATGCAAATAGCTTCGAAGGGTTTTTCACTCAGGTTTTCCGGCGCGTGCTCGAACGGCTCCTCGATACACAAGAGTTGCCCGGTCTTGCCGAAGATGCCCTGCTGTTTGCCTTGCGGGAGATAGAAGCGGAAGTCACAGTCCGTCAGCATGACGACGATGTTTGGCGGGTGGCCGTGCATCACCGACTTCTCGTGGGGGCCATAAGCAACCCGCAGAACACGGATGCGGTCGTTTTCAAACTCGACTTGGTAGTGCTTGGGGTCAACTTGGACGGGATCCGAGGCCATCTATTGCATCCCTTGTCACGAATTGGCGTCAAGGATAGACCTTTTGTCCGCAGAAAGCAACTGGTCGCCGAATCGACCCATGGAGCGATTGGGTGGTTGATTGGGCCATCTGACCATCGGATCATCGATTGATCGTCGATGATATCGATGAGCCGATGGCCCGATTTCTTCTGCCCTGATCCTGAATCCTTGATCCTTCTCCGCCAGCTCACCCGTGGAAGTTTTCGACGACCATGATGCGGGAATTCTGCTGATCGGTTTGAGGGTAGAGGATCCACTCGCCGTCGGGCGAGGCGGACGGCCCCGATAGGCCCGCGGGCTGGGTTTTTTCCGCCTCCGCAATGCGGATAATCTTTCCTGTAGCCATATCCAGACGATTGATCGTTGTACGGGGCTTGGCGGCAAGATCCAAGAAGTAAAGGTAGGGGTCAGTGAGCGTCCAGAATCTCCCGACAATCCTGTTGACGACCAAGCTTTCGGGGCCGCCCTCGATGGGCATCCTCCAGATGCCGGGCTGATCAAACTTGATGAAGTAGAGCCACTTCCCATCGCTTGATTCCTGGGCCTCAAACCCTCCGGCCTTTGTGACCTGCACAGCTTCTCCGCCCTCGGCGGGCATCTTCCAGATTTCGGGAGCGCCGTTGCGATTGGAAGAAAAATAGATCCATTTCCCGTCGCGGGACCAATTCGGCACGATGCCGTCGGTCGAGGGCGGCGTGAGGCGGCGCGGCGTGCCGCCTTCGGTGCTGACCACAAAGACCCCGCTCCGCCCGCCGGGCCGCGAGTCGAATACAATCCAGCGACCGTCGGGAGACCAGTGCGGCGTTCCGGTGACCGGACCCCCGAAGGAGGTCAGCGCGACCGGATTCGATCCATCGCTCGCGGCGACCCAGATTTCGGCATTGCCCAACCGGTCGGAAGCGAACACGATCCGCTTTCCATCGGGAGAATACTGGCTGCTGAACTGCTCGCGGGGTTCGGAAATGAGTTGCTCCGGCGGGCCCGATCGGCGCGCGGAGCGGGACACATGGAGGCGCCAGATGTTGTCATTCTTCTCCGCCTGCGTATAAGCCAGAAGGTTGCCGCGGCGGGAGATAGCGGGGGCGTAGCTATCTCCGCCGATCCCCGGGAGGGGTTCGATTTCGCCGCTGGAGACTGAAACTCGCCAGAGGTTTTGCACGCCCGAGCGTTGCGATGAAACCACGAGGGCACCGCCGTCCGGCGTCCAGGCGATGCCCCAAGTCAAGGCTTCGTCAGAAGTGAGTCGCCGCTCTTTAGTGTCGCCCGCGATGTTCTGCAGATAGATGTCGCTCACCCCATTCCGTCCCCAGCGAACGAACGCCAGGAGCCAACCGTCGGGAGAGAAGGCCGGATCGCTATCGCCCCAAGCATCTCGAGGTGGCGAGGTCAGCCGGCGTTTTTCGCCACCTTCCAGAGAAACCTGAAAAAGGCCTGACGGCTCGCCCGATGAACCCTTATCTCCGACGATGACCGACTTGCCGTCCGGAGACCAGGTCAGATCCCGGGCGCAGAAGTCGGGGCGATTGACCTTGCCCAAAATGCGCTCCGTCCCGCCCAGGGCAGGAATGGAAAGCACTTCGCTGTTGCCGTGGGGGGCACGGCGAATGAAGGCGATGGAACGTCCGTCGGGCGACCAAGCGGGGTCTTCGTCAGAGCGGGAGTCGTTGGTCAGCCGGAGCGGCTTCCCGGCCCCGACCAGCTTGACGTAGAGGTGGTACGTCGAGCCGCTCTCTCCCGTCCAGGTGTAGGCTACCTGGTTGGCATCGGGAGAGAACGCAGGCTGGTCCTCCAGGCCCGATAGACCACTGAAGGGCACGACCCGCGGCGTGCCAGACGGCCGCCACCCGCCGCGCCGGTTCAGGAACACATCCCGGCCCACCAGGATCATTACCAGCGCTGCCACACCGGTCAGGGCGAGCAATTGCGGGCGCTTGAGCAGGGATCGCCCGCGTGCCGCCTCGCGGGCGGCGCCCATCAGCGCGGCAGAGTCCCCCGCCGCCTCCCGGTGTCCCGAATCCGAGTGGCGCTTCAGGCGCTGCAACTCCGCGCGCAGGTCGGAGGCCGTCTGATAGCGCAGGTTGCGGTCCATTTCCATGGCCCGCTTGATGATCTCTTCCAGCTTCTCCGGCAGCTCGGGATTCAGGCGTCCGGGCGAGACGGGCTGCCGCTCGAGGACGAAGCTGGTGATCATCTTCGTGGTGTCGCCGGAAAAAGCCTCCCGGCCGGTGGCCATTTCATAGAGCACGGTGCCGAAACTGAACAGGTCGCTGCGCGCGTCGAGGTCTTCCGCGCGCGCCTGTTCCGGAGACATGTAGCCGATCGTGCCCAGGGCCGCGCCCGACAAGGTCAGGTCTTCCTGGACAGCATCGGCCATCGCCGCCGTGGAGGCGGGTCTCAGCCCCGCTTTGGCATCGGGCCGCGCCCCAATTTGGCCAGACCGAAATCCAGCACCTTGGCCTGGCCCCGCTGCGTGACGAATATATTTGCGGGCTTAATATCTCGATGGATGATGCCATTGGAGTGGGCCGCATCCAACGCATCGGTGATCTGAATCGCCAAATCCACCAATTCGTCAGCCTTGAAAGGCTTCGCGGCGATGCGGTGCTTGAGCGTATCGCCCACCAGGAACTCCATGACAATGAAAGGTTGGCCGTCGAATTCGTCAATGTCGTGGATGGTGCAGATGTTGGGATGGTTGAGCGCCGAAGCGGCGTGGGCCTCGCGCTGGAAGCGCTCCAGCGCTTCGTGGTCCTTCGCGAGCTGATCCGGGAGGAATTTCAGCGCCACGAAGCGGCCGAGCTTGGTGTCTTCGGCCTTGTACACCACGCCCATGCCGCCGCCACCGAGCTTCTCCAGGATGCGGTAATGGGAAACAGTTCTGCCAATCATGTGCGCGGAGCCCTGCGACGTGTCCGCTATCTTAGGCCGCACGCGGAGCCAAGTCAACGAGAGGAAGAAGCCGGGAGTCAGAAGTCAGAAGATAGGATTCTAGTTCATTGAGTCAATTGGCCATTGAGTCCACAAAGAAATGCGCTAGTAGCTCAATATAGCCCAAAGGCATCTGTTGCAGGGGCGACACTTTTCGCGCCGGAATCGGGTATGATGGTTTCACGGGGCGGTTCCACAATGCAGAGACGATCCTTCATCATTGCGCTGATTATTTCCACTTTCACACTTCCCGCCTGCCACGGCCAGGATACTTTCAAGGTAGAGGCGGAGCGGCTCACCGTGCTGCTGAATTGGCACCCCGGAAGCGCGGTCGCCGATATCGGTGCGGGCGATGGCGAGATGACTCTCCTCGCGGCCGAGCGCGTCGGCCCAACCGGCCGCATCTACTCCACGGAGCTCGATCCGAAAAAGTTGGAACGCCTGGAAGAGCTCGCCGCTAAGGGGAAAAACATCACCGCCGTCAAAGCTGCCCCGGACGCGACCAACCTGCCGCCCGAGTGCTGCGATTCCATCGTCGTGCGGCGCGTGTATCATCACTTCCCGAAGCCCGCCTTGATCGACACCAGCCTCTTGCATTCGCTGAGGCCCGGCGGCCTGCTGGCAGTGATCGATTTCGCGCCACGCGAGGGACTCCCCGAAGTGAAAGAGGATGTGCCCAAAAACCGTAGCGGGCACGGCATCGCGCAGAAGATCGTCACCGATGAGCTTACCGCCGCCGGCTTCGAAGTCGTGTCTCACCCCGACGACTGGCCCGACGACGATTACTGCGTCATCTTCCGCAAGCCCAGTCCGTGAGAACCGGCGGGAGCACCTAGCGTAGACCTGTCCTTCAGGTCTGCGGCTTTTCAAAACGAAGCGCGAACCTCCAAGTCAGGTGCGCGCTGCCCAGTCTTTTTCCAAAATCCGAAATCAGAAATTCGCGAACCGTGCGCCAATGTCGGAACGCAGTATGATGCAGCGCGCAGGCGAAGGACGGAGCGTTCGTTGACTGACGCGACTCAACCCAAGCTGGCGGCGCTGACCTCGGCGCGCTTCTTCGCGGCCTTCCACGTGCTGCTGTTTCACTGTTGGGTGATGAAAGGGTTCATCTGGGCGCCCGCCTGGTGGCGGCGCGTGGCGAGCACCGGTTACGTTGCCGTGACCTTTTTCTTTGTCCTCTCAGGATTCATTCTCGTTTACAGCTACGCCGGCCGGACGTTCGACCTGCGGCAATTCTGGAAGGCCCGCATCGCGCACCTCTATCCGGTTTATCTCCTCTCCTTGTTATTCGCGGGGCCGTTCTTCTTGTTTGCCGTCACGCAGTTCAACATTCTGCCCTTCGCGTGGATGAAGCAGCACCTGGCGGCGACCACTGTGCTGGTGCTCGTGATGCTCCAGGCCTGGGTTCCGGGCGCGGCTCTGGGATGGAACGGGCTGGCGTGGGCGGTGTCGGTGGAGATTTTCTTCTACGTGCTTTTTCCGTTGCTGCTGGCGCGCTTCTCGCGGCTCTCGAACCGCGGGCTGGCAATCATCTGCGTTGTGGGGTGGGCGATGGCTCTCGCCCTCGCCGACGCCTACGTGCTGCGCGCGCCGGACTATTTCGAGGCCGACTCCGAACAGGACGGCTTCTGGCTCAACGCGCTGAAATTCAACCCGCTGATGCGCCTGCCGGAGTTTGTGATGGGCCTCGCCTGCGGGTGCTGGTTCCGGCGCGGAGATCACGACCCGAGGCGCGCGACTCCTCTGGTGCTCGGCGGAACGGCCACGGCGCTGGCCCTCACGGCCTTGAGCCCCGTCATTCCCTACCCGGTCATGCATACGGGCCTCTATGCGCCGGCTTTCGCGGCCATCATTTGCGGGCTCGCCCTGCGGCCGCGCTGGACTTCCTTCCTTGAATCCCCTTGGCTCGTGCTGCTGGGCGAATCGAGCTATTGCCTGTACCTGTTCCACGCCTTGATTATCGGCACGTTCCTGTTTTTGGGCTTCACGAGGGGGCCGATCGCGCTGTGGCTGGTTGGCGGCGGCGTCACGGCCGTTCTGGTGGGAGTCCTGCTATTTCGGTATGTGGAAGAGCCGGCGCGGAAGCGCTTGCGAGGTAAGTCGCCCACAACCGCCGTCGCGTTGGCCGCTGCGAGGCATGAGCCGCCCGGTCCGACCTGGTGACGTAACGTTGTGTGTGTAGAAAGTCGAAGAGGGTGTAGGTTTTTGTTGTGTGAGCAACAAAATCTCCCGATAAAAGGAGCCTCCACCCTGATGCACAGAGACTATAACACGGAACACTTTCAAGCGTTTGTGCAGGATCTGCAAGCCAGTTTCTGGGGGGACGTGCAGGGGCGGACGCGGCAGACGATGAAGGAGTTGATGGAAGCGGACTCGCAAGAGCCGATGGCCGAGTACCTGGGACTCAAGCCGCGGGAGCGGGCGCCCGAAGGGCAAGAGCGCGTGGACAGCCGGAATGGTTACTACGCACGGGATGTGGTGACGCACCTGGGGATCATCCGGGTGCGGGTGCGGCGGGGCCGGAAGCGCGCGTTTCTGCCCCGCTGTCTGGGAGCTTTCCAGCGGCGGGCGCCGGAGGTGGCGGAGTTGATTCGGCAAGCCTTTTTGCGCGGCCTCCCGACGCGGGCGGTGGGCCGGGTGGTGGCGATCCTGACCGAGGAGCCGGTCAGCGCGCAGACCGTGTCGCGGCTGACCCGCACGCTGGACGCGGCGGTGCGCCTGTTCCACGAAGCGGCGGTGGGGGACGACTGGGCGTACTTGATTCTCGATGGCGTTTGGATGAAGGTGCGCCGGGCCTTCGGGCCGCAGCGGGTTTTGCTGCTGGTCGCCTACGGGGTGCGCGCCAATGGCGAGCGACGGCTGTTGGGCTTTGTGCGCGCGAAGGGCGAAAGCCAAGCGGCCTGGGAGGGGTTCTTGCAGGATCTGTACCGACGCGGCTTACTAGGACGCCGTTTGCAGTTGGTGATCACGGATGGCTGCGCGGGCCTGGCCGCCGCCCTCCAGACGGTCTATCCCCGAGCGCTCCATCAGCGCTGTTGGGTGCACAAGATGCGCAACCTCTGCGAGGCGGTGCGACGGCGCGATCATGACCCCGTGAAACGGGACGCGCAGAAGATCTACCAAGCCTCTAACCTCGCCGAGGCTCGCCAGGCTTTCCTGCGCTTTCGCTGGAACTGGCAGACCGTCTACCCGGCGCTGGTCCGCCGGCTGGAGCAGGATCTGCCCGAGTTGCTCAACTTCTTCCAGTTCCCCCGCCACCTCTGGAAGAAGCTGCGCACCCTCCCGCCATGCGGGACCATCGAACGCTGCTTCGTGGAGGTGCGACGGCGCACCCGACCCATGGTCGTCTTCACCAACGTCGCCAGCGTCGACCGGATTGTCTATGCTATCTTCAACCGCTTTAACCAGGAATGGAAAAACCACACCCTCGAGCTGCTTACACAAGCAGCTTGACGTGACCCGCCGGCGCGACGGGGGATTGCTTGCCGGGCGCGACAACTGTAGAATCCCTCCTTCCTCAGGGTCAGGGCGAATCATTCGCAACCGGTCACGAAAGGAGCAGCGGGGATGAAAAAGAAATGGACCCGCCGCAGGTTCCTCGCCACAGGGGTCACGAGCTCTCTCGTCGTGGGGAGCGGCGCCGTTAGTGGAGTCTCGGCGTCGGCTTTCGCAGGAATCGGGAAAGTCGGAGCGCCTCTTGCGCCGCTTAGCAGCGCTGAGACCGAAACACTGAAGGGCGCGATGGACGAAATCATTCCGGCTGCGGACGGCATGCCCGCCGCTAGCGCCGTCGGGGGCGTTGAATACCTTGTGCGGCTCTCCAGTCAAATTCCCAGCATTCGCCGCGACCTCCAGAAGAGCCTGGCGGCGCTCGAGGCGCTGTGCCGGAAGAAGTCGGGCGCCTCCTTCGCTTCTCTTGCCCATAACCAGCGCATTGAGGCGCTTCAGGCGCTCGAAAAGCAGCCATCCGCAGAAACCTTTGCCCTGCTTCGCGATTTCACCTATGAGGCTTACTACACCCAGCCGCAAATTTGGAAGCTGATTGGTTACGAATTCCACCCCACCGACCAGGCCGGTCCGCGCATGAAGCCCTTCGATGAGTCGGTGCTGGCGCAAGTGAAGAAGATGCCCAAGCTCTATCGCGAGGTCTCGTAGAGGCGGAGACATGACGGAACGCGAAGAGCAGTTTCTAAACGAGCAAGGTTATCTCGTGCTCGAAAACTTCATGAGCGCGGACCTCCTGGCAGAGGTGCGGCAGCGGGTCGAAGAACTGTTTGCCAAAGAGGGCGATCGCGCGGGGTCGGAGTTCAAGCAGGAGCCGCAGTCGCGGCGCCTCGCCAATCTCGTCGGCAAGGGCGAAGTCTTCCAGCGCGCGATTGCGGTGCCGGAAATTCTGGAGCGTGTCGGCTACACCCTGGGGCCGGAATTCAAGCTCAGCAGCCTGAACGTCCGCTCGGCCGACTCGCATTCCGACTGGGTGCAACCCTTGCACGCCGACGTCGGCGCCATCGCGGATGAGAAAGGTTATTGGGTCTCGAACACCGTCTGGATGCTGGATGATTTCACCATCGAAAACGGCGCAACGCGCGCCGTGCCCGGTTCCCACAAGTGGGGCAAGCTGCCGCAGCAGGTTCTGGAAAATCCCTCGGCAACGCATCCGCAAGAAATCTTGATTACGGGTAAGGCTGGCACGGTCGTGGTGATGAACGCCCACCTGTGGCATGGCGGAACGGCGAACCGCACTACCGCGCCTCGCTGCGCCATGCACGCGTTCTACACGCGCTGGGACAAGCCGCAGCAGCAATATCAGAAGAAGCTGCTGCCCTCGAAAGTCCAGGCGCGGCTCAGCCCCGAGCTGCGCCGGCTGCTTGCTCTGGACGATCCGCTCTACGACCGGCTGTGCGCGGAAGTCACGGGCCAGAGCGGGTTCCTGAAGTGAAGCCGGGGCACACCCGGGATTATCGGAGGTCAGCGATGGCAGTCGAGCAAGCGGACGTGCTGGTGATCGGCTCGGGAGCCGCGGGCGCGGCGGTCACGAAGCGCCTCGCCGACCTGGGCGTCCCGCCGGCCGGGATCGTCTGTCTCGAGCAAGGCGACTGGGTGAAGCCGGGCGATTACCCTTCGGCGCGTCCCGACTGGGAAATCCAGATCCACCGCGGCGCATTCAACTTCAGCCCCAACATTCGCCGGCGGCCGGAAGATTATCCCGTCGGTGCGGGCGGCCATCCGCCCAACGTTCTGATGTTCAACGCCGTCGGCGGAAGCACGATCCACTGGGCCACGCACTTTCCGCGTCTGCATCCTTCCGACTTCCGAGTGAAGTCGCTGGACGGCGTGGCGGACGACTGGCCGGTCACGTACAAAGATCTCGAGCTTTACTACGACATGAACGACCGCGAGATCGGCGTGTCGGGGATTTCCGGGGACCCGGCCAACCCGCCCCGCTCGCCCCGGCCCACGCCGCCGTTGCCCCTGGGTGTGCTCGGCGAAACCATCGGACACGGGTTCGACAGGCTGGGCTGGCACTGGTGGGTTTCCGACAATGCCATCATCTCCGAGGCTTACGACGGCCGCCCCGCCTGCGAGTTGCACGGGAAGTGCATGTACGGCTGCCCCATCGGCTCGAAGGCCTCGACCGACGTCACCTATTGGCCGAAGGCTCTGAAGAAAGGCGCGGTGCTCAAGACCTGGGCGCGCGTGCGCGAAAATCACCGTGGACGCCCAGGGCCGGGCGCGTGGCGCCCTCTACTACGACCGCCAGGGCCAGCTCCACGAGCAGCTCGCGCGCGTGGTCGTCGTCTCCTGCAACGGCATTGGCACGCCGCGCCTCTTGCTCAACTCCAAGTCAAAACTCTTTCCTCAAGGCCTGGCCAACACTTCCGGCATGGTCGGGAAGAATTTCATGCTTCATCCCTTCCGATTCATCGAAGGCGTCTTCGAGGAGCGCACCGACAGCCACTTGGGGCCGTTCGCCATTGCGGCCTTCAGCCAGCAGTTCTATGAAACGGATCTGAAGCGTGGATTCGTGCGCGGCTACACCTACCTGCTCGAACGCTCCTTCGGCCCCTTGCACCACGCCTGGGGAAGCTTCTCAAACCATCCGGTGCCCTGGGGTGGTGAACATCACAAGGTCATGCGCCGCCGGTTTCCTCACCTCATCCGCGTGACGGTGATGGGAGAGGACCTGCCCGAGCCGCAGAATCTCGTCGAACTTGACCCTGAGGTCAAAGACTCGAGCGGCATCCCCGCCCCCCGCGTCGTTTACACTTACAGCGAGAATAGCCTGAAAATGCTCGACCACGGTTACGCCATGGCTCGCCAAGCCCTCGAAGCCGCCGGCGCCGTCGAGATGCTCGACAGCGGCGTCATCCAGCCCGCCTTCCACTTGCTCGGCACGGCGCGCATGAGAAGCGACCCGAAGAACTCCGCCGTCAACGCCTGGCATCAGGCCCACGACGTGAAAAACCTCTACATTGTGGACGGGAGTTCGTTTACCACCAGCGCCGCCGTCAACCCCACCTCAACGATCAGCGCGCTCGCCCTGCGCTGCGCGGACGGAATCTGGGAGAGGCGCCGCGACTCTTAAGGCCTTGCCCCCCTACTTCACAGGCGCTAACAGACGAGCATAGACGGCGCGCGCCTGACGGAAGAATTCGAGCATGGCTTGACGGTCAAACTCGGTTTTGAAACCGGGCTGGCGCTTGTAAAACTCGATCTCGCGGTCGAGCCAGTTGAGAAAGAACTTCACGTCTTCAGCGACGATGCCGCGCGAAGTTCCCACTTGCACATAGACGGGACTTGTCTGCGCGAAGCGTATGCTCGGCGACGACTTTTCAAACGCCCGCGCGGCCACCCAACCGGTTTCATTCGCGTCAACCTCCGCGTCGGCGGCGAGCTTTGAATCCGCGGTCGTCGCGGTGACTGACTTGATGACTTGTCCCTTCCACACAATCTCGAGCTTGTCGAGCTCACCGGCAGTGCTTGCCTCGACGTGAACCTTGAGCTTTCTCGATGTCTTCCCCGCCCCGGCCGGAACGACGATGGTTTCACCGGGCTCTTTGCCGTTCACGGTCAGGAAAAGCATCGGCCCGTTTGTCCCGAAACTATGTCCGGCTTTCAAGGCGCGAAACCACGGACGATAGCCGAGCTTTTCGCTCATGTGGACGTAGACGCGATTGAAGCCCAACGGACTGGCTTTCACTCCTGAAGCGCTGCCCGCCGAAACCGCCAGTTTGAAACCGCAGTTGAGGAATCGGTAGTAGACATTCATCGTCCACAGTGCCATGCCCCGCGGCGTCTTGTATTCCGGTTTCTCCTTGGGAATCATCCCCCACGGGCCGGTCTCGACTTCCACGAGGTGGCGGTTGAAGTGATTGTGAACGATGCCGGCAAAATCCACTTGCCCCAGCGCCACCAGCGCCGCCCCGTCGCGCCAGGTAATCTTCTCGGCATCCACCCACCCTCCCTGCGTGTGCGCCGCCTTCGTGAATTCGTTACTGGGCGGGAAAAGACGATATCCGTTGAAGCTGACCGGCGCGGTCAGCCCCACCAGGTCCACGGCGCCCGGCCCTTCGCGGAGGCGCTCGATTTCGGTATCCACAACGGAATAGACGTGCGCTTCATCGACGACGCGGATGGCGGCGTTGGCTTGTGTAGCGCCGCGCTTCAGGGCGGCAGCCGGGTTTGCCGATCCCGCATGCGGGACCGGCTCTACGCGTGGCGCGCGGGAGATGTGGCTATCCTCCCAAACCCATTCCGTCAGCGTCGGCGCCAGGTTCAAGTCATCGGCGAGCAGGAGTTGGTCCATCTCCTGCCAGTCGCGGTGATTGTGCAGGTCGCCCGAATACCAACCGCGCGCATTCATGTTGGTCCAGCGCGTGAGTTCGACTTTCTCCTCGCGCGCCTCGCCGGAGCGGATTTCGATGTCGCGCGTGACAGCGCGATATTCCGGCCCGCGCTCAACCACCAACTTATAGACGCGCGGCGGTAGGGCAATCTTAAACTCGCCCGTCGTGATGAAGTTCCGCTCGGGCGGCTTCACATAGTTGATCGCACCCACCGGCGACCAAGACTGATTGGTGGGGTCGGTCAAGTAACACCGCGCCGGAATCGTATTACCCGTGTCGTGGTCAACGATGGTCACGCTCAGGCTTCCCCAATTCTCTGCTTTGCCGCGTTCCGATTCCTGGCCCGTCAATCGCGCAAGAGATAGAGAGACGAGCCCGCACACAAATAGGCTGATAAGAAAGGCAGGTTTTTTCATAATGGGCGGATTATACCCGCACTTGTAAGAGAACTGATGGGATTCGTTGCGAACGCCGTTGGTAAGTACAATTGCCTGCCAACGAGCATTCGAGAAGGATTTCAGCTCTGCAGTTGTTTCCCTCGGGCTTCGCCACGCGCTCGACAAGTCAGGAATGAGGACAGCGCCGAGGTTAGGAGGAAGTTTTTCAGAGCTAAAGACGATTACCGTAACTTACTACTAATAGAGGAGATAAGGCGATTCCTCAAAAGATGAGCTTCAAAGAGAGTTGGATTTGGCGGGAAGGTCCGGCGGTTCGATTGATGATTCCAAACCCTGACCCGCGAACGATGTTGGATGGCAAACCGAAGTTGACCAAGTTGAAGACATTGAAGAACTCGGCGCGAAACTGCAAAGTGGCAGCCTCGGAGTTGCTCCTGCGGCCGAAGGTAGTTTCTTTCATCAGCGAGATGTCGAAATTGTGGAAGCCTGGCCCGCGGAAGGTGTTGCGGCCAAGGATCCCGAAGCGTCCCTGATTGGGGCCGGTGCCACCCGGAACGCCGATGGGGATAAAGAAGTAGTCGCCGTTGGCGCTTCCTTTCCCGAAGTAGTCTTCACGAACCGTCCCGCTGGTGGAGAACACAGGGCGGCCAATCAAGTCCGGTCGGTCGGCGCCCCCCGATCCCGCGCCGGTCTGCTGGATGCCGGAGTACACCGAGAAAGGGGCCCCGCTCATGAGGGTTGAAATGTTCAAGAGTTGCCAGCCGGAGGTCAGCTTCCGACCCAGCGGCCGCAGAAAGCTTACGCGGTCGAAGGGGAGAGCTTGGATCACACTCAGGGTGAAGACGTGAGTGATATCAAACGTCGAAGGACCCTTGTCACGGGACGGATCACGTGGGTCTTGAAGGCCCGTCTGCAGGATGGGCCCCGAAGTGCCAAACAGTCCGGCGAGCACCGCGCTTGCGTCGTCGAGCGATTTGCTCAACGTGTAGCTGGCCTGAAAACCGATTCCTCCCCGGGCGGAAGTCTTCCCAGCGGCCGCCTGGAAGGCATGGTAAGTGGAATGCGAGCGCGTGGTCATGAGATAAGAGGTGCCATACCCGCCGGTCACCTGGCCGCTTGAATCCAGGTAGGTGAAGGGTGCGTACTCCGGGGAGGCGCCGGGATAGCCGTTGATCATATTCATTGATCCGAGATGGATCCCCACCGTTGCCACATAAGCAGCGCTCACTTGGAGGTCTCCAAAAGAATGCTCCAGACCCGCCGTGTAGCTCCCGATGTACCCGTTGCGGAAGTCATACGACATCCCTGACGCCGACAGCAGTTGGATTTGATGGCCCGGGGTCATGGCCGCCAGGTCATTCTGAAATCGCTGCAGATCAATCTCGGTATTCGGCGGCACAGCAGTTGTCGGGACGTTTTCGTACATGAGGGTTCCATCCACCGAATAGATGGGAGGAAGTCCCGACGTGCTGACAGAGTTCTTATACGGAATCGGCGCACCAGGAAGGGCCGTCACATACGATTGGAAGGAGTAAGGGAAGCCCCCCGTCGCAAAGTTCTCCTGGAAAAGATTGGTCAGGATCGTGGTGATGGCGCCACCCATGCGCCAAACGGTACGGTCTGTGGCGCGCCACTGGAGGGAAACCCGCGGCCCGAGGCTGCGCCAGTCCTTGCTATAGACGGGCTGCGGATTCACCAGATAACGCATCCTTGCGCCCGGCTCCCAGGGGTAGGCGGCGTGCCCGTCCGACCCGACAATCGGTATGCCCTGCGTTCGGAGCTTGGCTTCATGAATGCGCGAGTTCACCTCATAGCGAAGACCGTAGTCGAGCGTAAGCCGGGGAGACACTTTCCAGGTGTCCTGGAAGTAAAAGTTGTAAGCCTCGCGGCGTGCCGCAGTGTCCCCCATGCGCGTCCCCTGAGCGAAATAGTGCGGCGCCACGGCGTTAGTGTAGGAAAACGCCGCGCCCGTCAGAAAGGCGCTAAGTGTATCGGGCAAGGGATCGCCCACCCCGATATCGTGCAGCCCGCTCCTCGAGGGGATCTCCACCGGTGCGTAGGCGGTGCCTCCCCCGAAGGTGTAGCCGCCATTGAGGAACAGCCCCCAGAGGGTCGTATCGCGGTTGAAGCGGCCTTCAAAACCCATCTTCAGGGTGTGCGCGCCGCGCACCAAGGTGAAGTCCTGCTTCAACTGAAACAAGCAGGTATAAACGCCCGTCTGCGTTCCCCCCGGAGCGTTGAACGGCTCGTAGAGCCCGTCGGAAAACATCAAGCCCGGCTGCGTCAAGTTGACAGCGGGGAAGACCGGCGTACTCCGCACGAATCCCACGCTGGTCGCTGAAATGAAGTTAGGCGTCACCGTCCGCGTGTAACGAAAGCCGCCGCTGCGTTGGTGGTCGGAGAAGCGGATGGCAAAGGTGGGATCGAGGGCGGTCTGGCTGGGGTTGGTCAAAGGCCCGTCAACCTGGTTGAAGTTGAAGCGTGAAAAGAACTGCCCCTTGTCCGAAATGCGGTGGTCGATGCGTACCGAAAACTGATCGCTCACAGTCGAGACCTTCGAGGAGGTTGCGTAGGTGCGCGCCCCGAACGGCCCCCCGGGATCATTGGGCGCCGGGTAGGCTGCCAAAACCGGGGCAATTTCGGGACTGACAGGAACCTGCAGCGTGTCACCCGGAAACGCGGTGGTGTCGAGCCCCTGCCGCTCCGTCATTGACGGAACCGAAAGCACCTGGGTGGTCCCCAGCACTTGGCGGAAACCCTGGTATTGCCCAAAGAAGTAGGTCCTCCTGCGTCCGTTGTAGAGACCCGGGAAAACCACGGGACCACCGATCGTGAATCCGAACTCGTTGCGAACGAACGGCGGGATGCGGCCGGGACTGGCGAGGCTCCGGCGGTCGAAGAAGTTGCGCGCGTCGAACGCGGCGTTGCGCACGAATTCGAACGCGGAACCGTGCACCAAGTCGGTTCCGGACTTGGTAACGATGTTGGTGAAGCTGGCCGCGCCGTGGCCAATCTCGGCGGGCATCACGCCCGAACTGGCCTGAATCTCCTGAATGGCGTCGACGTTGAAGTTCGAGAACGTCGCGCCACCCATTTCGGGGTCGGTGGTGTCCAGGCCATCCATGGCAAAGACCGTAGCGCTCCCCCGCTGGCCATTGACCGCGAACTGCTGAGTGAAGTTCGCCGCGCCGTTGGCGTCGGTCATGGTGCCGGCGGCAAGCAAAAGCAATTGGCTGAAGTCGCGCTTGTTGAGCGGCAACTCGGAAACTTCTTTGCTGGAGAGCCGCTCGCCGCCACTGGCCTGCGCGCCTGCTCCTGAGGTGTCGGTTGGGGTGGAACCTTTCTCGTCTGCGGGATTCCCCTCGGTGGGGCCCTCCTGAGGAAAAGCCCTCACGCTTGCGAGACACAGAAACGCGAGAAGCGCGGAGATCCTAATCAGCGAAATGATCCGAAGCTTCAAGTTGAGATGTTCCTAATCCACGGGCTGGTCCAAGTCATGGAGGGACGAATCGCGGCCCACTGCGGACGCCCAGATTCATCGAAACCTAAGCTTGCACTTGCCCGTTCGATTCGTCAAGCGGGTGGGGTTTGCTTTCGGGTCAAGACGGCGGGAAATTCATCCGGCGCAGGAGGGCCTGGAAGCGCGGGTCGGAACGCATGAAGTCTGGGCAGACTGTGCGGTTGGCTGAGTACTTGTTGGGTTACGCGAGCCGTTAGGAATCCGACCCTACCACCGGAAATTCTCCACCAGCATGATGTCGCTCGCGACGATGTCCATCTGGGCGTAGAGAATCCAGCGGCCATCCGGGGAGACGCTGAACCCGGGGATGGGAAAGATGGGATCTCTCTCGGGCGTGACGACCTTGGTCACCTTGCGCGTGGCGAAGCTGAAGAATTCAATGGCGTGCGTTCTGGCATTGTAGAAGTAGATGCCGTCCTGAGTTAGACCCCAGTACCCCCATAGCATGGCCGCAAGCTGTTCAAGGACGAGGGTTTCCTCACCACCTTCCACGGGCACCTTCCACAGCCCAGGTACTGTTTCGCCTTTCGCGTAGTAAAGGGTTTTGCCGTCGTAAGACTCGAAAGCAGCGAAGCCGCCTCCCTTCGTCACCGGAACGGCCTTGCCTCCTTCGGCTGGCATCTTCCACACTTGCCAGCTGCCTGTGCGGTTGGAAGCGAAGTAAATCCATCGGCCATCTCTTGACCAGCTTGGCACCGCTTCTTGCGACTTCTCGCTGGTCAAGCGCCGGGGCGGGCCGCCCTCCGCGTTCATCACGTAGACGTGCTCGGCACCCGTTGCATGGCAGTCGAATACGATCTGCCGTCCATCGGGAGACCAGCGCGGTGTGCCCGCCATGGGGCCACCGAAATTGGTCAACTGGACGGCCTTAGACCCGTCGCTCTCGCAGACCCAGATCTCGCAGCAGTTCCCCGAGCGGCCCGACGCAAAGACAATCCTCTTTCCGTCCGGCGAGAATTGCTGAGCGGCGTCAATCTTCGTCGAGGCAATCAGCTTGGTGGGTGGCTTGGCGCGGCCCGGCGCTCCGGGTACTTCAAACCGCCAGATATTTACATCGGAAAGCGCCTGCACGTAGGCGAGGCGTCGTCCATCGCGAGAGAGCGCAGGCAGGATGGCATTCTCTCTGCCCACGGGGAGCTGTTCAGCCTCGCCTCCCGCCACGGAGATCTTCCACAGCCCGAAGGTGCCTCCTTTCGCTGATGAATAGATGAGGTGCGCACCGTCGGGGGTCCAGGCGAGCCCATAGACATTGACGTTGTCGTAGGTCAGCCGCTTGGGCTCTCCGCCCGCAGCAGGGACAAGACATATCTCGCTTGCGCCCTCATTGATTCCGCGGAGGAAGGCAAGAGTTTGTCCGTCGGGAGAGTACCGGGCGTACGAATCTCCGTCCACCGTTGACGCAGGCGGAGAAGTCATCGCGCGCTTGTCTAAGGTCTCGACCGAGAGGACAGAAATCCTCAAGAGTTCTTCGCCCGGGACGTTCTCGCTGAAGGCCAGAAGCTTCCCATCCGGCGACCAGCCGGGCCGCCCGCCGCCCCAGTGCACGTTGGCTCCCAGGCGCGGCGAGTAGAGCTTGCGCTCGGGGCCGCCGAGAGCCGGGACGAGATAGATTCCGTCTTCGCTCTCTGTGTGGCGATAGAAGGCGATGACGGAATCTATCTCGTCCCG